>Ga0272441_10004317_pt1 | contig 25975 bp, 20 predicted proteins | sample SSMProp6N_FD_193582 | JGI IMG/M metagenome (GOLD analysis project Ga0272441, IMG submission 193582) | Marine sediment archaeal communities from Little Sippewissett salt marsh, Falmouth, MA, United States - SSM-Prop-6N | ecosystem: Environmental > Aquatic > Marine > Wetlands > Sediment ...
GGCCGCGAATCGCCAAGTCGATCGCCCAGGCCGCCATGGCATCCCGGCTCCCTTCGTTGCTTCTCGTTGTATAGCAGCAGTATACCGCCTCGTCGCGCCTCGCGATCCGGGCGCCTTGACGCCCTGTATCGACCGACTTGACGATTCGCGGCCCCTAAGAAGCAGGAGTTGGCTGTCAGATCTTGAACCGCATGACGTCCTTGGGAATGCCCGAGAGTCATCGCGTCGACTGATCAAGGGACGCGGCCGGGGGATTGTCGATTCAGTGTAGTGCCACGCACCGAGGGGTTGTGAAAGACGCCCGCGCCCCATAAACTACACAAACGTGCGCAACTGGTGGAATTCGTAGGAACAGTCATGATGAACCATCGCTTGCGAAAAACGCCACCAGGAGTCCCCACTCCACTGGTGGCGCCGCTGCTGCTCGCTGTGCTCGCCGCGGGCTTGGCCATGGGCGGCTGTACCAAAAAGCGTCGGGACGTCCGTGCCGAAAGCGTGTACGAGAAGCTGGCCGAAAAGCTGGAACAGGCCGCCCGGGTGTCTGACGCCCGGGAGGTCCGGCAGGCCTGTGCCGGCGCTGCCCAGCGGTCCTGCTCATGCGTACGCACCGCGGCGAGACTCGCCCTCAATCGCGACCTGTACGCCACGGCGTTACGGGTGCTCGAAAAGTCGCCAAAGGGCTGCGTCGTGACCGGCCTTTGGGCCGAGGCGCTCGCGCGGGCGAAACGGCTCAAGGAGGCCGAGCGACAGGCCCAGACCGCCCTTGGAGCGAATCCCCAGGATCGCTACGCAACCTACGCCCTCGCACATGTCCACTACCTCCGTGGCCAGTCCACGCGGGCCCACGCCGTCGCGAAGCGGGCAGTTCAGCGTGGCCGCGGGAGCGTGGCCCATCTACTGATCGGCCTCTTGGACTTTCGCGCGAAGAGGCTCGGGACTGCCCTGAGGTCCTTCGAGCGCATGGAGAAGCTGGACCCGAAGGATGTGGACGCGATCTACAACATCGCCGTGGTGCACCACCAGCTGGACCACTACCGCAAGGCGCGTGAAGGATATCTGCGGGCCCTACGGATCCACCCCCGGTATGCCGACGCGCGATACAACCTGGTGATCCTCACCAATGGCGTCGGGGCCGTGGACGAGGCCCGCCATCACCTGAAGAAGTACGCCGGCCTGCTGCCGGCGGACCCACGGATCCAGAAACTCAAAGCCCTGCTCAGTCGACCACGTCGCCGCGGGCCGCCCGGCCAGTCACGCCCCAGAGGGCCAACCCAAAAGCCCTGAGTCCTGATCCGACGGGGCGCGGGGCGTGGCACAGAAGGCACATCCTCGTCACGAAACACAGCCCAGCTCGGTTTGGCTGGGTTTTCTTGCACCACCCGTGGTACAAAGAAAACAAGGAGAAACGAAAATGCTTCGGAGACTTGTATTTGGCGCCCTCGGCGGACTGCTCGCCGCCATGCTGCTCGCCGGCTGCGCGACCGGCACCCCGGGGGGCAACGCAAACGCCAAGAGCGGGCACCCGGCCATGGACAGTGTTTCAGGTGGGACCGTCATGACCAGCAGCAGCTATCGGTTGGTGCTGACCACCGGCCAAGGGCCAGGCGGCAACGGGATCTTGACCTCACCGGGCTACCAGATCCACGGCGGGCTCGTGGGAGCTACACACTAGGCCAAACGGAGAAAAGCCATGTGGAAGCGAATTGCAAATATCACAGTGATGGCGCTGTTGCTCACTGCATTGTTCACGCCATCGGCCGCGGCCGATGTGCCGAATCTGCTGGCGCAACAGGGACGCCTCTTTGACAGGTCCGGCGAGCCCGTGGAGGGCGAAACGGAGTTCACTTTTTCACTCTACGCGGACCCCAGTGGCGGGACCGCGCAGTGGACCGAGACGCAGACCATCACGCTGGAGAACGGCTACTTTTCGGCGCGGCTGGGTGACGTCACACCGCTGGATGCGTCGCTCATCGACGGCTCGGTCCTCTACCTCGGAGTGGCGGTGGCCTCCGATGAGGAGATGACGCCCCGGCAGGCGCTGGTGAGCGTGCCCTACGCGCTGATGGCCAACAACGCCGTGGGAGACATCACGCCCAACAGCATCACGGTGAACGGCCAGACGGTGATCGACTCCAGTGGAAACTGGGTGGGCCCGAGCGCTGGTATCGAGGGTCCCGAGGGTCCCGAGGGCCCCGAGGGCCCAACAGGTCCCGCAGGTGCCGTGGGGCCCGCTGGTCCCCAGGGTCTGCAGGGAGATCCGGGGGCACAGGGCGAACAGGGAGACACCGGCCCAATCGGCCCGCAGGGTGCCGTAGGCCCCCAGGGCCTGCAGGGTAACCCCGGTGCCACTGGTCCAATCGGTCCCGCGGGCCCAGCCGGTCCAGCCGGTCCCGCTGGCGCCACCGGTCCCATCGGTCCGCAGGGCGCCACCGGCGCTACCGGTGCCACCGGCGCTACCGGCGCCACCGGTCCCATCGGTCCCATCGGTCCCGCAGGTCCCGTGGGCCCCCAGGGCGCACAGGGCATCAAGGGCGATCAGGGGCTTCCCGGCGCCACCGGTCCCATCGGCCTCCAGGGTCCCATCGGTCCCCAGGGCGCCACTGGAGCCACCGGCGCCACCGGTCCCATCGGTCCGCAGGGCGCCACCGGCGCCACTGGAGCCACCGGCGCCACCGGCGCCACTGGCGCTACCGGCGCCACCGGTCCCATCGGCCCCCAGGGTCCCGTCGGCCCGGCAGGTTCTGGGCTGGTTGCTACCGACACCTCCGCATCGACGACCTACTTGACCACATCCTGCCTCAACTACGCCAATTCAGCCGTGACCATCACCACTCCGGGGCCAGGCACGATTGTCGTGCGCGCCAACGCGTACATGCTCGGATACCATGTTGTCGGTACGGCGAACACGATGATTGTGGGCATCGGCACCACCACCACTGATTGCGGCCTGACATACAACCAGGGGCGATGGGAGATTCCGTCGGCGTGGCCCTCTGCCACATCCATCGATCACACCATCCACGTGATGCGCTCGTTCTCCGTCGCCGCGGCCGGCACGTACACCTACTTCTTGAACGGGTACATGTCATCAGGCTACGTGGCGAACACCGACCGCTTCTGGTACTCGAGCATGATCGCGACGTTCCACCAAAACTAGGCTCGACTTTCGGACTTTTCCCGAAGCGAGAACGAGCGGAAATCGTCCGAAACAACGAGCATGCGAAGCGCGCGCAGTTAACGCAGGAGCGGACGACTACAGCCGTTCGTAGCCGGGAAAAGTGCGAGAGTCGAGACTGGGGACCCTGGTCAAAAACGGAAGCGGAGGACGCGCCCCAGGGAAGTCGACACAGTTCGGGCCCGCGTGGCGCGGTGGCGCAAGCTGCGAAAGGAGCGAATTCGTCCGGTGGTTTGTCCCATCAAGTCGTCAGGTTTTTCGGGCAGTACGGCAACACCCACCCTGGCATCGGGGCCGCACAGTGGCTATGATAGGCGCGACATAAGACCACTTAGTTGATAGGACTATAGCGGTGTCGAGCGGCGGTGTCGAGCGGCGGTGTCACACAAACAAGGAGCGTTACAATGAGAAGCCTGGTCAGGAGTGTCAGCTGGTTCCTGGTGTTTTTGGGGCTGGGGTGGGTGACACCCGCGCAGGCTGTGCGTCAGCCCGACTACCTCGCGGGTCGTCCGTCCTTTGAGGTGGCTCAGGGGTCGCCCGTTCGGGTCGTCAGGAGCGTCACGGCGGATCCGGGCCGCCGGGCGCGGGTCTGGCGGCAGTTCGAGGTCGCCGTGGGGGGGACCTGGCGCGCCATCTGGGACCGCGACACCGGGGTGCCGCTCCGCATCTACGGCTCGGGCCTTCGGGCCCCGGGGTCGGTGGCCAGCGGAACCTTGGCCGCGGCCTATGCCTGGGAGGTCCTGACGCGCCACCTGGAGCTGCTCGCCCCGGGGGCGCGGGCGGCCGACTTCGTCCTCGTGGCCAACGAGGTCCACCGCGGCGTGCGCTCGGTGGGTTTCCACCAGGTCCACCAGGGCCGCCGGGTGGTCACGGGTCAGGTCAGCTTTCGCTTCAAGCACGACCGGCTCCTGGCCCTTGGATCCGAGGCGCTCCCCTGGGTGGACGCGCCTTTAGGGGCCCCCGCGGTGACCCGGGCCGTTGCCGAGGCCGCGGCCCAGGCCTGGATCTGGGACGACCTGGGCTGGTCCACCGACGTCATGGCCACCAAGGGCCCGTCCGTCCTGCCGTTGATTCGGGCTCGCAGCGTGTCCTTTGCCACGGTGTGGACCGTTACTCTCCACTCGCCGTCTCCCCTGGCGCGGTGGGCCGTCCACATCGACGCCTACACGGGCCGACCCGTGGCCCGGCGGCAGGTCCTGCGCTACTACACCGGCCACGTCTTGTACGACGCGCCCATCCGGTACCCGGCGGGGGGGCGCCAGGACTATCCGGCCCAGCACGCCGACGTCACCCTGGGCACCGTGCCCGCCACCACCGACATCGACGGCATGGTGACTTTCTCCGCCACCACCGTCTCGGTCACGGCGCGCGCCCGGGGCCCCTACGCCGTCGTGGAGAACGACGCCGGCGCCGACGCCACGGTGACGCTGAGCCTGGACGCCACGGGCACGGCCCTGTGGAGCGATCCCTCCACCGAGTTCGTGGACGCCCAGATCGCGACCTTTGTCCACGCCAACGAGATCAAGGTCTTCGCGCGGACGCTCAACCCATTTCTCAACTGGCTCAACGGCGTCATCACCGTGCAGGTGAACGGTGAGGGGGACTGCAACGCCATGTCCGACGGGGACAACATCTACTTCCTCCAGGGCAGCAGCCAGTGCGAGAACACCGGCCGGGTCTCGGACGTCCTGTACCACGAGTTCGGCCACTCGCTGCACTACCAGTCCATCATCTGGGGCGTGGGAGCCTTCGACGAGCCGCTCTCCGAGGGGCTCGCCGACTTCCTGTCGGCCATCTACACGGGCGATCCGGGCATGGGGCGGGGCTTCTTCAAGTTCGACGGCGACTACCCCCTGCGCCACATCGACCCCGTCGACAAGGAGTATGTCTGGCCCGACGACATCGACTCCGACTCCCACCAGACGGGCCTCATCGTATCCGGCGCCCTGTGGGACCTGCGCAAGGACCTGGTGGCGACCTACGGCGACCCGGACGGCGTGGATCTCACCAACCGTCTGTACTACGCGGCCATGCAGCGCGCCTCGGACATCCCGTCCACCTATGTGGAGGTTCTCGTCGAGGACGACGACGACGGCGACCTGTCCAACGGCACGCCCAACGTCTGCGCCATCCGGGAGCACTTCGGCGTCCATGGCCTCACCGAGGGCGACTCCATGTTTGGGGGGCTGTACATCCGCCGCCCGGTGGCCAACGGGCTCGACGTCTCCATCTCCATCGAGGCGCCCGCAGACGGCTGCGACCACGCCACGGTGTCGAGTGTGACCCTGGACTGGGATCTGCGCCATGACCCGGCCGTCAGCGGCACCGAGGAGATGACCGCCGACGGCAGCGAGATCTACGCAGCCACCATCCCCGCCGAGGGGGAGGCCATGGTCGTGCGCTTCGGGCTGCGGGTGGAGCTGTCGGACGGCACGGTGAAGCACTACCCGGAGAACCCGGCGGATCCCATGTACGAGACCTACGTGGGCGACGTGGTGGAGATCTACTGCACAAGCTTCGAGACGGATCCGTTCGACGAGGGGTGGACCCACGGGCTCACCTCCGGCCAGGCCTCCGAAGGGGCCGACGACTGGCACTGGGGGCCGTCCCAGGCCGGCACATCCGCCGGAGATCCCGCGGAGGCCTACTCGGGCGACAACGTCATCGGCAACGATCTCGGTGGCTCGGTGGGCGGCGCCACCTACAATGGGCTGTACCAGTCCGACAAGGTCAACTACGCCCTGACCCCGCTGTTCGACGCCACGGGGTTCGACAAGGTGCGGTTGCAGTACCGCCGGTGGCTCAACGTGGAGGACGCCTACTACGATCAGGCCACCATCTACGCCAATGACGAGGTGGCCTGGAGGAACCTGAACTCCGACCAGGGTCAGGGCTCCAACACGCACCACGGGGACCGGGAGTGGCGGTTCCACGACGTGGATGTCACGCCCTTCCTCGACGCCGACGGCCAGGTGGAGATCCGCTTCGAGATCGCCAGCGATGGTGGCCTGGAGTTCGGCGGCTGGACCCTGGACGACTTCTGTCTGGTGGGGGTGATGGAGCCCCGCTGCGGGGACGGCGAGATCAACAGCCCCGACGAGGACTGCGACGACGGCGCGGGCAACAGCGACACCGAGCCCGACGCCTGCCGCAGCGACTGCCAGGTCGCCGTGTGTGGCGACGGCGTGGTGGACACGGGCGAGGCCTGCGACGACGGCAACGACGACGAGGGGGACGACTGCCTGGCGGACTGCACTCTGGCCGACGGCGGGGTCTCCCCGGGTGGCTGCGGCTGCCGCTCGGGCACGGGCTCCACCCCCGCGGCCCCGGTCCTGTGGGGCCTCCTCCTGCTGGTCCTGGTGCTACGCCGCCGTCTGGGGTCCCTGTAGTCGCTGGAAGAATCCATCCAGCGTGACGTAGTACCCAGGGCGTGCCGTCAGTCACATCTGTAGAAGAGCAAAGGAGCATCCGATGTCCATTAACAGACCGACAAAATTCGTGTTTCTGGCGATTGCCTCGGTGGCCGGGTTGGGGGTTCTTCTCCTGTCGGGGCCCGGCTGCTTCCACGTGACGGTCTCGGACTCGAATTGCTACTACGGCGAGGTCTGCGTGTGCGACGGCGTGGGGTCCTGTGACTACGACTGCCCCGGCGGGGACTGTGAGTTCGTGTGCAACGGCATGGGCACCTGCGACTTCTACTGCCCCGGAGGCGGCTGCATCGCCACCAACAACGGCACCGGCACGGCCAGCCTGGACTGCCCCGGCGGTGACTGCACCATGGTGGGCAACTCCACCGGCACCACCGACCTGACCTGCACGGGCGGGTACTGCGACCTCACCTGCAACTCCACGGGGACCTGCACCCTCTCGGGCTGCGACGGCACCTGTGACCTCATCTGCTCTGGCGTCGGCACCTGCATCGAGGAGTAGCCGCTCGCCGCTCTCGCGGTCCCCGTAGACCAGTCAATCCAAAAACACTCAGCCGACGGTCGATCGCGACCTGGGCGCCGCGCGGGAGCGCAGGGTCACGTGCGTGATCTCGGCGGTGGAGCCCAGGCGCATGGGGGGTCCCCAGAAGCCGGTGCCGTCGCTCACGTAGATCTGGGTGCCCTTGTGGTTGTGCAGGCCGTCCACGTAGGGCTGCTGGAGGTACACGAGGTAGCGCCAGGGCCAGATCTGGCCGCCGTGGGTGTGGCCCGACAGGACCAGGCCCACGTTGTGTCGGCAGGCCTCGAGGACCGCCTTGGGCTGGTGCGCGAGCAGGACCACCGCGCGGTTCGGATCGGCTCCCCGCATGGCCTTGGGGATGTCCGCGCCGTGGCCCGGGGCGAAGCGGCGGCCCTCGTGGTCATCCACCCCCGCCAGGTCGAAGCAGGGCCCGCCGGGCCCGCCGCGTCGGATGGTGACGCGCTCGTTTCGCAGGACGCGCAGGCCGATGGACGGCAGGTGTTTGAGCCAGCCGGTGAGGTCCGAGAAGTACTCGTGGTTGCCCGTGACGAAGTAGACGCCCTGGGGCGCCTCCAGGGACTTGAGGGGTGCCACGTCGTCGGCGAGCTGGGCCACGGTGCCGTCCACCAGGTCGCCCGTGATGGCGACGAGGTCGGGTTTGAGCTCGTTGACCCGCCGGACCACCTCGGCCACCCAGTCGCCGTGGCGCATGGGGCCCAGGTGGAGATCGGTGAGCTGGACCAGGGTGAAGCCGTCCAGCTCGAGAGGAAGGTGGGCCAGGGTGACCTCCACGCGCTTGACGGCGACCTTGCCCAGGCCATGGGCGAGGCCGATGGTGGCCGCGGTGAAGACCGTGCCCGCGGCCGCGCCCGCCATGGCGCGGGCCAGGATCAGCCGCCGCTCGGGATCCGCGAGGAGGTCCGCGTGGCCGGTGGCCCTTGTGACGGACCAGGCCAGGCCGCGCACCAGGTCCAAGCCCAGGAGCACGAAGAAGAACATGAGCATCAGGCCCATCCAGACGTAGACCGGATAGACGAGGTACTTGGCCGCTTCGTTGCTCACCAGCCGGATGACCACGAAGGACAGGGGGATGGAGACCGCCAGGACGATGAGCGCCACGCGCACGACAGTGGACCAGGGAGCGGGCAGCGCCGGGGAGACCACCAGCCGCCGGTAGAGGTAGAAGTGGACGCCCCCAAGGAGGGTGCCGGCGACGCCGAAAAAAATAACGAACAGGAGCCAGCGGGGCATTGGCGACCTCGTACGGGGGCAGACCTCGATGGCCCGGTGGGGGTGTCGCGCAGACGCGTCGAATATTAATGCCATCCCGCCGCCATGGCCGCAACAATGCGTTGGTATCCGATTGTAGCGCTGGAGCGGATTGCCATCGGGTTGAAATCCCGGTAGGATCGCTTCATGCGCAGGGTGTGCAAGTTGTGGTTGTGCGTGGGTCTCGCATTGCTTTGCGCGGGTGGATGCAGGTTCGATGCGACTGGGCACCGGGGAGAATCCCAAGAGACGGACTGTGCCAACGGCATTGACGACGACGGAGACGGGATGGTGGACTGCGCCGACTCCGACTGTGACACGGCCTCAGCGTGTGGCTCCAACAGCAACAACGCCAACGCCAACGCCAACGCCAACAACAACAACAACAACCCTGGCCCGGAGTTCTGTACGAACGGGGTGGATGACGACGGGGATACCTTGGCAGACTGCGACGATCCCGACTGCAGCGCGGCGCCGACCTGCCAGGCCGAGAACTGCACCAACGGGGTGGACGACAACGCGGACGGGCTGGCAGACTGCGACGATCCCGACTGCAGCGCCGAGCCGACCTGCCAGGTCGAGAACTGCACCAACGGAGTGGACGACAACGCGGACGGGCTGGCAGACTGCGACGATCCCGACTGCAGCGCCGAGCCGACCTGTCAGGTCGAAACCTGTGACAGCGGCGTCGACGACGACTTGGACGGCCTGGTGGACTGCGACGACGTCGACGACTGCCTGGGCACCGCGGAATGTGGCCCCTGCCACCCCATCAACAACGCCGGGTGCGCAACGGGGACGACCTGCTACCTCACCCACGGCGCAGACTGGTTCGGCGGCTGCCAGAGTGGCAGCGGCTCAGGGGGGCAGTGGTCCTATTGCGACGAGGCCACCGATTGCCAGGCGGGCTACTACTGCTCGGGCTCCTACTACATATGCCTCCGGGTCTGCCACCCGGGGGGAACCGACTGCGCCGCCGTCATCGGGACCCACTGTAAGCCGTTTGGCGACTACGGCAGCGCCTCTCCCTGGGGTGTGTGCGTCAACTGAGCGCCGGGGGGACGCCGGGGAGTGGTGGCAGCGACGGAAGCGGACGCGGTTGGCCGAGCCGGTCTTGTCGTTCCGGCCGTCCAGGGTGAAATCCCCGAGGAGCCCTTCGGGGAATTGGACAGGCGCCGTCGGCGGTGGTTATGTGACAGGGCCATGTCCCACACCCAGCCCAGCCTCAAGCACCCGATTTTGGTGGGGCTGGTGTGGAGCGGGCTGGGGGCGGCCTTTGCTGCGGGGTATCTCGTGCCCTACAAGGCCGCCTTGGCCCAGGTGGGTCCGGCAGGGCTGGTCCTGCCCATGCTCCTGGCCGCGGCGATGCTCAGCACCGGGCTCGAGGGGCTCGTGCGGCTCCTGCGGTTGCGCCGGCCGTCCCTTCAGAGGGCGCAGCCCTGGCGCTGGGACCGCGTGACCCTGATCGTGGCGCTGCTGCTCGGTGCCGCGTCCGCCCTGGGCAACGAGGCGGTGTGCCAGGCGCTGGTCTGGCTCAACCCCGGGCTCGTGTCGGTGACCCTGCGCACCCAGGTCGTCTTCGTGGCCATCGGCGGTCTGGTGCTGCTGCGGGAGCCCCTCGGCGTCCGCTTCTGGATCGGGCTCGCGGTGGCCCTGGGGGGGTACGCGTACCTGCACGGGCGGCTGGACGTGAGCGGGGGCGTCGCCATGACGGGTATCGTCTGGGCCGTGGTCGCCGCCGCGGGGTTCGGTTCCATGCAGGTGGTCATCCGTCGCACGATCCACCGCATCGATGGGCTCCAGGTCAACACCCTGCGGCTCTGGCTGGCCGCCGTCCTGGTGGCCCTGGTGCCCGGGCGGCTGGTCACGCTCTGGACCTTGGACGCCCGGATCTGGGCCTTTGCCGCCGCAGCGGCCCTGTGCGGCCCGGTGCTGAGCCGCCTCTGCCTCATGCGCGCCCTGCGCACGCTCCCCGCCGCCCACGCCACCCTGGCGCTCTTTGCGGCCCCGGTCTTCGCCTACCTGCTCACCGGCCTGGTCCTGGGAACCTGGCCCTCGCTCGCTGAGGTCATGGGCAGCGGGGTCATCCTGGCCGCCATCGCCCTGCCGGTGACCGAGCTCACCCGCAAGGGCACTCCCGCCCCCGCCCCAGAGGCCTGAGAATCTGCCGGGAGCTCATTGCTCGACTTTTGCAATGAGCTCGGATCGGGGCTACTGCCCGAGGCGGGAGCGGATGTAGTCGCCGATGGACTGGAGCACGGGCGTGTAGTCGGCGCTGCAGATGGAGTGGTAGCCGGTGTCCACCTCGTCGGCGGCCCAGAACTGCCGCACCAGGCTGTGCAGCCGGATCCCGGGGACCGCGCCGTCCACCGCGGTGGTGCAGCTGTACACGAGGTCGGGGTTGTCCAGGTCGTCGAGGCCGACGGTCATGTCGTAGCCGATCCCGGTCTGCGACTCGGTCACCGGCCCGCCGATGGCGGCCACGACCAGCTCACCTGGGTCCTTCAGGCCGTAGAGCAGGTTGTAGTAGCGGCTCATGGGGTGGAGCAGGGCGGCCGCGTCCTCGCGAGGCAGGCAGTTTTGCCGGGTGCCCTGGTGGGTCCGGCTGTTGATGTCGCAGGTGACCCCGAACTCGAAGCAGCGGTACGATGTCAGGGGCCCCAGGGTGGAGTTGATGTCCGTCTGGGTGTTGTCGAAAAGCTGCGGGTTCGAGGCCGAGCAGTCGTCCTCGTCGGTGACGAAGATCACGGCGAGCATGGCGTCGGGGCGGATGAAGCCGTTGTTGGCCGGGTTGCCGTCCAGGGCCTTGTACATGGCCTCCATCGGCTGCTCGAAGCCGCAGCCCATGGTGCCCAGGGCCCCCAGGGCCATGAAGGTGTCCTCGGCGGGCTGGGCGAAGTTCCGGCACCGCGGGCAGCCGTTCACCGCGTCGGTCACCAGCTGCAGGGGCTGGGTGCCGTCCTCGGGGCAGTGGGACGCGTCGCACTGGTGCGCGGTGCAGGTGCCGTCGGTCTGGCGGGTGATGTCGCAGCCCTCGGGGCTGCGGTCGATCATCCAGTTGGCGCCCGTGAGCCCGGCGGAGGGGGGGGCCAGGATGTCGCCGCCGTCTCCGCCCAGGTCCTCGCAGTAGGTAATCTGGAACATGCCCGTGCCCAGGTCGGTGGAGGTCACGCCCACGTGGAGGTCGGGCAGGGCACCCACGGCGCTGCGGATGGTTTGGTACAGGGCTGGGAAATTCGCGTTGAGCTGCGCCTGCTCCCCGGCCATGGAGCCGGAGTTGTCGATGACGAAGAGGATGTCCACGTTCACCACCGCGTCGCAGTCCTGGGGGCAGACCACGGGATCTTCGGAGTAGTCGCAGATCCCGTTGCCGCACAGGTTCACGAAGCAGTCCTCGACGCAGCTGTTGTCCTCGCCGGCCTCGCACACGCCGTTGCCGCAGGTGGCCCAGGCGCAGTCCGCGGGGCACTTGGCCGGGTTCTCCGTGGGGGCGTCACAGGTGCCGTCTCCGCAGGTGGTGGGCATGCAGTCGGCGGGACAGGTGGTGCCGTCCTCGCTCACCTCGCACACGTTGTTGCCGCAGGTGTTGGCCTCGCAGTCCTCGGGGCAGGACGTGGGGTCCTCGCCGGTGTCGCAGACGTCGTTGCCGCAGGTGTAGGTGGCCAGGTCCCGGTTCGGGTCGCAGGCCGCGCCGAGCACCAGGGCCGCGCACAGGCCGATCAGACCGAATCGAACCATCACAGAGCGTGTCATGGGAGACTCCTTTTTTTGCTTTTCATGTCTGGCATCTGATCGCGCTGGTGGCTTTCACTTCGAAATGTGGACATGGCAATTCGAAAAAAAGTGGCGAATGGGGCGACGGCTACTTCACGCCGCCCATGCCGCCCAGGCCCCTGGGCTGCGTCGCCCGCGGCGGCACCTTTACGCCGAGGTTCCGCAGGCGTCGCCGCACGTTGGTCACCTGGATGGCCCGCGGGTACAGCCGTCCAAAGGCCTTGAGCGCCCGGATCTCGGCGGACCGGCGGCCGAGTCGCCGCAGGGCCCGGATGCGTCCGTAGGAGGCCTCCTGGGCCAGGGCGCCCACCCGGGTGGAGGCGAGGTACGCGTCGAACTGCGTCAGGCCCCCCCGGGCGTTTCCCAGCCGGTCCAGCAGGATCAGCCCCAGGGACACACGGGCCGTGCGCGCCCACCCGCTTTGGGGGTACCGGCGGATCAGCTCGGAAAAGGTGGCCGCCGCGCCGCGCCAGTCACGGGCGGCCCGCTGCTTTCGGGCCCGGTGGGCCAGGTCCTTGGCCGTGGGCGCGGGCGTCGGTGTCGGCGTGGGTTTCGGCTCCACGACGGTGGGCGGGGCGCCGGGCTTGGTTCGCGGCGCTGGGCCGGGTGCCTCGACCCGGTGCGAGGGCGCGCGAGCCAACGGTGGCGCCGGGTCTGGTCCGGTGGTCGGCGCGATCCCCGAGCGGTGGGAGACGAAGGCCGACTCCAGGGTCACGTCCCAGGTGGAGTCGGCCCCTGGGGCCACGTGCAGCTGCTTGGCGGCCGTGCGGTGCCCGACCTTGCGCAGCTCGATGCGGTGATGCCCGGTCCGCAGGCGCGTCACCAGGGGGGTCTGCCCGAGGAGGAGCCCGTCGACGAGCACCAGGGCGCCGGCCGGTCGGCTCAGGAGGGTCACCTTGGCGGCCCGTTCCGCTTGGATCAGGTCCAGGACCCGGACCCGACCCCAGGCTTCGGCCATGGCGTGCGCGTCCAACGGCCGGGTGACCTCCCGCCGCGCCGAGGTGCCCGGGCCGGTGGCCGCGCGCATCACTGTCTGCGTACCGCGCCCCACCAGCCGGGCCGGCCGCCCGCGCTCGCGTACGCGCACCTGCCCACGGAGCACCGCCACCTTGACCCCCCGCGGCGTGTGCTCCACAGAGAAGACCGTGCCGGTGACCTCCAACCGCCCGGCGGCGGTGATCACCGTGAATTGCGGCCTCCCGGGGCGGGGGCGCACCGAAGCGAGGAGCCTGCCGCGCTCGAGGCGCAGGGTGGTGGCTCCGCGCTCCAGGCGGTCTAACCGCAGGGCCGAATCGCTCTCCACCAGCACCGCCGCGGCGCCCGGCAACGCCAGGGCCGCCCGGCCGCCGGACACCCGCAGGAGATCCCCGGCTCGCACCGCGAGGCCCACCGTGGCGGGAGCGTCGTCCACCTGGACCCGGCCGGCGCTCAGGTACACCCGGGCCATGGGCCTGCGGGCCTCGGGCGACTTGTCGGCGCTTCCCACACCCGGTCGCCGCACCAGCCGATGGAGCCCCACGCCCAGGCCCGCGCCCACCAGCAGCAGCACCGCCGCCGCCGCCACGAGCCGGTAGCGACGGCGTCTCTCGGGTGCTGCCTTTTCGGGGAACGCGTCGTGGTGGGCAAGGTCGCTGACGACGTCGTTCAACATCCGCTGCGTCGCGAGATCGTCCAGCGGGGGCCCGATCCCCTCTCCGTCGTCGTCGCGGACCAGGTCCGCCGCAGCGGCCAGGGCCCGGCAGCCCGGACACCTGGCGCGGTGCGCCTGGAGGGACTGGCGCTGGGCCGCTGTCAGCAGACGACCCTGGGCCTCCAAGAGCGCCAGGGCCTCCGCCTGGCGACAATCGTCCTTCGCGCTAGTGGCTCGTGTCATGGATCGACTCTGCCCAGTCTCGCAGGACCGGGTCTTTCATGAGCTGTTTCTTGAGCTGCCGTTTTGCGTCTCGTAGCCGCCCCCGTACGGTGTTGAGCTTCGCGTCTGTGAGGTCCGCGATCTCGGGAATGGTGTAGCCACGCACCCAGTGCAGCACCACGGCGGTCCGCCGTTCGGCGGACAGGTCCTCGAGGTGGGCGGCGAGGCGTCGGCGGAGGTCCCGGCGCTCGCAGGAGCGTTCCTGGCCGGCGACCGCGGCCCCCGGTTCCTCGGGGTCCAGGCGCACGATGGTCTCGCGCCATCGACGCTGCTTGATCCGGCGCAGGGCGGTGCGCACCACAACCCGATCGGCCCAGTACTCCAGGGAGGCGTCGCCCCGGAAGGTCCCCACCACCCGGAGCACCTCCACCAGGGACTGCTGGACCAGGTCGTCGGCGTCCCGGTCCCCGGCGGCCAGGTAGTGGACCGTGGTCCGCACCCGGGGCAGGAGGCGCCCGGCCACCTCCCGCTGGGCGGCCTCATCCCCCGCACCGGCACGCTGGGCCAGGTCGTGGTCCAGTGACCGGGTGGGTCTTTCTTCGGATACCAGTCGCAACGGCTTCACCTACAGACCTCGTGGCATCGGAGTCGGAAAGTGGACATCGTCTTTCCGTCAATTCCGTCGTCCCGATGGCGACCGGTCATATGAGATCTACCGCCAGGGCCAGGACCAGGCGCGGTCTGACGACCTCGGGCTTACCAAACTTACTGAATTCATTGGTTGTACCAGGGATCTCCAGTCGGAAGGTCGGGTTGTAGAGCCCCACCTCGGCGCCCAGGTCCAGCAGGAGCCGGGCCCGGTCGAAGAGGCGCAGGCCCACGTGGAAGCTCGGGCTGAGCGAGAAGAGGAAGAGGGGCCGGACGTCCCGCTCCTCCACGAGGGCCTCCTCCCTTACCTTGTAGTCCACGTAGTCGGCGCTCAGCCAAAGAGAGGCCCCGAGGGTCCATCGGCCAATGGGATGGCTGAACCGCGCGCCGAGGCCGATGCGGTGCAGAGTGAGCAGCGCTTCAGCGCGGTCCGTGGAGTCGACCAGGGGGGCGAGGTGGCACCATTGATAGCCCACCACCAAGGTCCACCGGGGCAGGAGGTGCACCGCCACGCGCGCCTCGAGGCCGTGGTGGCCGGTCAACCCCGCGTCCCAGTCGTCGTAGGCGTAGGCGTAGCCCAACTCCAGAGAGGTCCAGATCTTCTTCCGGGCCGTTCGCGCCAGGGGAGGGGCGGGGCGAGGCGGTGGGTGACGCCTGCGGATCGTCGGCGTGGGGCCCTCGATCTTGCGGCCCACGCGCTGTCCACGCAGGAAGGCCAGGACCGACGACCGCACCACGATGGCCGCCGCCTCGGCGCGCTCGTCCGGCCCCATCTCGCCGAAGCTCCGCATGATCAGGCGGATCCCCCTCTTCTCCACGAAGTACAGGTACAGCGGCTCCTGCCGCGAGATGCTGAACCAGATCACCACGTTCACGCGGCGGGAGGAGGCCGTGGAGCGGGCCAAGGCGAGCTGGCGGGAGAGGTCCGCCGCGAACCGCTCCACGGTCTGGAGATCCAGCCGCGCGGTGGTGTCGGCGAGCTGGCTCCGAATGGCCTGGACCAGGCCGGCGGTCGCCTTGGGGTCTTTCTTTTCCAGCAGCAGCACCACGCCGATGCGCTTGACAGCGCGCCGGCGCGGCGGGCTGGCCTCACGGGCCCGGACCACCGGGGTGGCCAGAACCAGCGCGCACGCCCCCATCGCGATCGCGCACAGTCTTCGACGCATGCCCCTACAAATACAACGCCGGGGTTCGGCTTTCCAGTGTTTCCATGCGGGCGAGGCTCAGTCGTAGGGGCCAGACGCCGATGTGGGCGGGGTCGGCGCCGCGGAACGCGGAGGGGGCGTCGGGTGGAAAGAGGGCGTGGGCTACTTGCCGCCCATGTACTTCTTCAGATCCGCCGCGGGCTTGAACGCCATCGTGGTGGACGCCGCGATCTTGATGGTCTCGCCCGTGCGGGGGTTGCGGCCGTTCCGGGCGGGGCGGTCTTTTTTCGTGAAGGTGCCGAAACCGGCTACGGCGAACTTCTGCTCCTTCTTCACCGTCTGCTTGAGCTGGTCGAAAGTGAGCTCCACCAGGGTCTGCACGTCTTTTTTGGAGATGCCATCAGGGGCACCCTTCGCGTTGGCGATGGCATTGATGAATTCGGCCTTGGTCATGTTGGTTCCTCCTGTGGCTCGTCAGCAGTCTATGGGTACTGCCCTGGGTCTGGCCACTGATTTGCTGAGCTGTCCCGAAAACGGTCAAGTTGCTCGGCCCGACTTTTAGATTCGAACGCCGGGTATGTCAACCTTGCTGCCCAGGTGACACCTCTCCACCGGTGCCCCAGGCGGCGTTGCCCACGCCCCTTCTGGTCGGCGGACCTGAGCCTCTCGGCGTGCAGGTGGATTGGGGATTCGGAGGAGATGCGGGGATTATTGCGCATTCTGGTGACATATCCCTTCATGGTGACATAAAAAATTAATATATGTTGACATTCAATATAGTTATATATCTAATATGGTGGAAGTTGGAGGCATCTTGTTTTTTCGGAGCAAACGGTCAGGTGCACGGCAGTACCTTCAAATAGTCGAGAATCGCTGGGAAAAAGGTAAGACCCAGCAGCGGATCGTCGCCAATGTGGGTCGCTTGGACAAGCTTCAGGAAACCGGAGAACTGGAGAAGCTCTTGAAGTCTGGCTCTCGCTTCTGTTCTGGCGCCGGAGACACCTCGGCCGAGCATGGGGACGAGACGACCTACTCACCTGCCAAGATCGCCCGCATGATCGGCGTCAACCCCTCCACCATCGTGTCCTGGATCGATCGCGGGCGGCTCCCCGCGCACAGGACCCTGGGCGGGCACCGCCGCGTGCGCGTGGAAGACATCCGGCGCTTCGCCAACGAGAACGGCCTCCCGGTCCCCTGGGAGGTCCGGCGGCCCGACGGCAAGCAGCGGATCCTCGTGGTGGATGACGACCCGCAGGTCCTGCGGTCCCTCCAGCGCGGCTTTCGCCCCCACCTGGACCAGTTCGAGGTGGAGGGGTGCTACGACGGCATCGAGGCCCTCGTGATGATAGGCGCCCTCCAGCCGGATCTGATCCTCCTGGACATCTACATGGAGGCCATCGACGGCTTCGAGGTGTGCCGGCGGCTCAAAACGATACCCGGCACCAAGGACCTTCGTATCGTCGCCATCACGTCGTTCCCATCAGAGGAAGCGCGGGCGAGGATACTGGATCATGGCGCGATGGACTACTGGGTCAAGCCCATCCATCCGTCACAGATAGTTGAGTTCATTCAGACGCAGCCAGATGGGGATGCATTGGGGCACCGGAGGGCGCCGGCGGAGTAGGGCTGACAAACGGACTGGCTGGCCACCGCATCAGACGGAGGAAAGCGTATGCCACGAGGTCCGCATCAATGGCTGCTGCGCCGGCTCGTCGTGCTCTCGAGCGCGCCGGGGGTCGGCGTGGTCGAGGCGATCACAACTTTTGCGGTGTCTCTGGCGCCGAGCCCGGGGGTGAGCCATGGCGACGCATGAGCCGCGGCGGGTGTATCTGGACCCAGACACCGCGTCGGACCGCTCGGATCGCCGGGACTCGTATCGGTTTGATGTGCACGACGCGGCGCAGCTGCGGCTCCCGGCGATACACCTCCCTGTCGCCGATCTGAGCGCCAGCGGCATGGCGCTTCATCTGCCGCGCCAGCTCCTCGGGAGCCTGGAGCCCGGCCGCGCCCAGTTCCATCTCGGGGCGGATCTTTCCTTCGAGGCCAGGTTCGACACCGTGACCACCCGCGTCGCGGGCACCAACAGGTATCGGGTGGGGACGCGCTTTCACCACCTCAGCCGGGACGCCCTCCAGAAGCTCTCGGCGTTCCTCGTCGGTGAGCTGATGTCCCGCAGCCGTCAGTCCGCGGCTCGGCGGGGCGCGACAGAGTCGGCGCTGGTGTCCGAAGACCGCGCCTTTGTCGCCGCCCTCCTGCGGTTTCACGGCATCTCCCTGCGTCGCCCCCTGCGCGCCTACATCGGCGATCGCGCCCTGTCGAGCCACCTCGCCATCACCGCGGTCGCCGAGGGCGACCGGATCCAGGTCGCCTCGCTCCAGCCCATGCCGGCCGAATTTCACGCCGGCGCGGACCTCTCCTTCCTGGTGTCCACCGCGGGCAGCGCCCTGTGGTTCCGATCGGTGGTGCGCTTCGCCGAGCCCCACCGGGCGGACCTCGCGTTCCCGGACCGGATCGTGCGCAGCGGGTTCCGGGACTCCTTCCGGGCGGAGGTGGACCAGACCGACCTGGAGGTCCGGTTCCGGCATCCGCGGCTGCCCGTCACCGTGAGCAAGCGCGCGCTCGACGTGTCCGCGCGCGGCCTCTCCTTCGCGTTGGACCTCCAGCGGGACATCCTGTTCCCCGGGGATCACCTGGCCCCGCTGGAGATCATGGTGCCCCAGGGGCCGGTCCGGGCGACCGCGATCATCCGCAGCGTGCGCCACCTGGACACGGGCGGCATGGGCTGCGGCGTGGAGCTGCTGGAGCTCAGCGACCCGATCCGCTGGGCCGAGGCCGTGTTCCGGAGCGGCCACCCCAACACCATGCTGAGCGAGGACGACGCCCCAGCGGGCGCCTGGCGCGCCCTGGACACCTCCGGGTACCTGGGCCTGTGGACACACCCCTCTGCGGTGGCCTCGGCCAAGCGGGACTTCCTGCAGGTGTGGGAGCCGATGCCCAAGGGCCAGGGACTCATCGCGGTGGTAAAGCACGACGGCCAGGCGGTGAGCACCTTCGCGGCAAGCCGCGTCTATCGGCGGACCTGGATGATGCACCAGCTGGGTGTGGACAAGGACGCCCGGAAGGCCGACGACCGCGCGAGCTTCTACGCGATCACCCGCGAGCTGTATTCCGGGCTGGTGTTCGCGCTGCAGCACCTCACCGACCTGAGGTACCTGGTGGGCTACTTCGGCACGGATAGCCGCTGGTGCGAGCCGTTGTATGCCGCGTTCGAGCGCGAGTACCCGATTCGCTCGTCCGTGGCCTGCAGCCGGTACGCCATTTACCGCACGTCCGAGGGCAGCAAGACGGGCATGGTGCCGTCCATGGATGAAGGCTATCGGGCACGACCACTGGCTGCGACTGACCTGGACGAGGTGGTCGACGCGCTGGCGCGGCGGTTCACACCCCAGGAATGTGAGGCCTACGACTACCAGGCAGATCCGCTGCTGACCGACGACGTTGGTCGCGAATGCAGGGCTGCTGGCTACGAGCGCTCGCGAAAGAGCTTCGTGATCGAGGACGCCCAGGGCCGGATCGTCGGCATGCTGATGCACGAAACGGGCGCGGAGGGAGCCAACCTCTTCAACCTGCTCAACACCTGTCGGTACGTCCCGTTTCGAGATCTGGGTCCCGAGGTCGAGGTCGTGCGAGGTGTCGCCCTGGATCACGCCAGGCATTACTACGCGCGCGCCGGGAAGCGGTCCCACCTCTTCTTCGACTACGGCCAACAGCAGGGTGCCGCCGGCGACCATGTCGGGTATCGCTACCTGTACGACGGCCTCGCCTGGCTGATACACCGGGACGTCTTGCCAGCCTGGCTCAGCCACGTCGACGACCTGCTGGGCATGAAATCGGATTCTTCCGCCAGGTCCAGAGAGTGAAGCGATTGCATGAGCGCCACAACTCCTAGCACTGTTCGACAAGAGTCAGCGCAGTTTCGTGAGACAGCCGATGGCGGGACACACGCCCCGACGCTCTTCGGTGTGCGCGCGCCGGTGGATCCGGCCGCGCTCCTAGCGCAGGCTCAGCACCATCGCTGGTCTGTGTACGACACCATCGAGACGCAGATCGCCGAGCTCCTGCGGGCTCGCGACCCGGCGCGGGCGCAGGATGAGCCCTCCCGCGCCGCAGCCGTGGAGCGGCACCTGGACGGGCGGGATCCGGCCTCCTATGGGACGTGGGTGCACTATCCATGGACCCGCTCCCTGGTCCACGTCCTGCCGCGCGACGAGTACCGGGACCTGCGCCTGTCCCGGAACCGCAACAAGATCATCGGGGCGGAGCAGAGGCACCTGTCCGAGGCCCGCATCGGCATCGTCGGGCTGTCCGTGGGATTCTCCATCGCCCAGACGCTGGTCCTCGAGGGGATCGGCGGGCAGTTCCACCTGGCCGATCCCGACACCCTGTGCCTGTCCAACCTGAACCGGGTCCCGGCGGCCAACCGGGACCTTGGGGTCAACAAGGCCGTCGTGGCCGCCCGCCGCCTCTACGAGATCGACCCCTACCTGTCCATCCGGGTCTATGCCGAAGGGCTCACTCCCGAGAATGTCGTCCCCTTTATGGTCGACGGTGGTAGCCTCCATCTGGTGCTCGAGGAGTGTGACGACCTGGCGACCAAGGTGCGCGTGCGAGGCGAGGCCCGGGCGCGCCGAATCCCGGTGATCATGGACACCAACGACCGCGGCTTGATCGACATCGAGCGGTTCGACCTGGAGCCCGATCGCCCGCTGCTCCACGGCCTGCTGGGCGATATCGATCCGGACGCGGTCGCCTCGCTGACCCCATCGGACCGGATCGACCTCCTTCGGCGCTTCCTGGGTCGAGATGCCATGTCGCGTCGGCTGGCAGAGTCGATCGACCAGGTCGGCGTCACCCTCGTGAGCTTGCCGCAGCTGGGATCGGGCACTACAATCGGGGCCGGGATGGCGGCCGACGTGGCCCGTCGGGTCCTGTTGAGCGAGATCCTCAGCTCAGGGCGGTTCTATGCGGATACCGAACTGCTCGTGTGCGACTAGGTCTGCCCGTAGGGGCTCCTGTCGTCAGAGGATAGGTGGAACCACATGGCCGTAATGCAGAAGCTCATTGTCTTGTACGTCGGCATTCTGGCCATGAACGTCATCCTGGCGGGCATCCAATGGCGTCAGCAGCGGACCAGGCTGTTCCGGAGCCTCTTCTTCGTCTGGGCCTCGGGTCTGGTGGCTACAGTCACCCAGGGAGCCATCCAAGGGGGGGGGTTCGCCATAACGGTCGCCTTTGCGTTCACCTTCGCGCTCACCCTGGCCCTGGCCTACCTCCTCACCGGGATCGGAGCGGGAAAGGTGCCCTGGAAGATTTCGGTTGCCCTCCTCGGCGGGGCGCTGGTGTTCGGCGGCGTCGCCGACCTCTTGGGGCAGGCCTTCTGGGTGGTCGCGCTGCCGGCCACCATCGCCGTGGCCTTCCCCGTGCTGGTCGTCGGCGGTCGCCTCCTGATCACGCGGTATCGCGACCTCTCGGCGACCGGGGTGGCGCTCACCGTGAGCTGCGTCGCGTACGGGCTCCACAGCATCGACTTCGCTTTCCTGGGTGACAAACCGGCGCTGGTGCCGGCTGCTTTTACCGTTGGTGTGTTCATCGTCATCGCCCTGTCGGTCACCGCGCCCGTCGTGGTGCTCGAGCGCGTGGCCAGGGCCCGGAGCGAGGCCGAGAGGAGCCGCCTCAAGGCCGAGGAGACCAAGCGGATCCAGAGCGAGTTCTTCGCCAATGTCAGCCACGAGCTGCGCACGCCGCTCACGCTGATCCTCTCGCCCCTCGAGGCGATCCTTCAGGATCACAGCCGAGACCTCTCGCCCATGGTGAGGGGGTACTTCTGCTCCATGCAGCGCAACGCGGCCCGGCTGCTCCAGCTGATCAACAACCTGCTCGATCTGGCCAAGACGGGCGCGGGCAAGGTGTTTCTCCGGTACGCGCCCCTCGAGGTCCACTCTTTTCTGGCCGATGTCCTCCCGCCCTTCCAGGCCATGGCCCGGCGCAAGGGCGTGACGCTGACCCTCCTGGGCGCGGCCGTGGACCCGGTGCAGGTGGACGCCGAGAAGACGGACATCATCTTCCAGAACCTGCTGGCCAACGCCTTGAAGTTCACCACCGAGGGGTCGGTCACCGTGAGGGTCTCCCAGGACGAGACCCACGTCGTCGTGGAGATCTCCGACACGGGCATCGGCATCGCGGCCAAGGACCTCGAACGGATCTTCGAGCGGTTCGCCCAGTCGGACAGCTCGGCCACGCGGCTCTTCGGGGGCACGGGCATCGGGCTCGCGCTGGTCGAGGAGCTCGTGGCCCTACAGGGGGGCGGGATCTCGGTCGACAGCCAGACCGGGGAGGGGAGCACCTTCACGGTGAGGCTCCCCAAGGGCGTTGCGCACATCCGCGAAGACCTGCGGGATCGACGCGAGGTGGACCTGCCCGTCGTGATGGAGCGGCGCAGCGAGGACCAGGACTCCACGAAGGCGCTCCCCAGTGACAGCCGTGGGCCCATGGCCCAGGACGCCTCGCCGGAGGCTTCGGACGTGCCCGCCGCGCCTCGGGGCGCCCCGGCCGTCCTGGTGGTGGAGGACAACGCCGACCTGCGGGAGTTCTTGGGCAGCCTGCTCGGGCCCCTCTACCGGGTGATCTTTGCCGAGGACGGCGAGCAGGGCGTGGAGGCCGCCCTGGCGGAGCGCCCCGACCTGGTCCTGTCCGACGTCATGATGCCCAAGCTGTCCGGCTACGGCCTGGTCCGACGCCTCAAGGAGGAGGCCGGCACCCGGGGCATCCCCATCGTGCTCTTGACCGCCAAGCGCGGCCTGGATCCCAAGCTCGAGGGGTTCGCCCATGGTGCGGACGACTACCTGGGCAAGCCCTTCAGCACGCGCGAGCTCCTGGCGCGCATCCGGGTGCAGCTCAAGCTTCGGGCGCTGGGACGGGAGGTGTCGGAGTCGAAGAAGACCCGCATGCTCGCGACCCTGTCCGCCGGGCTGGCCCATGAGGTGCGCAACCCGATCAACGCCATCCTCAACGCGGTGCCACCCCTGCGCAGGTTGACGCCCCGCAGCGGTGACGAGGTGGACGCCGACGTGACCGAGCTCCTCGACATCATCGAGGAAGGCGGTCGCCGGATCGACACCATGGTGGAGGACCTGCTCGCCTTCACCAACCTGGATCGGGCCCCGGTCCGCGACTGGGATCCACGCGCGAGCCTGGAGTCGACCCTGAAGCTGCTGGACGCGGAACGTAAGGTAGGCGCCATCGTCCGTGACCTCGAGTTCGACGGCGTGGTGGAGGGCAACCCCGCCGCGCTGAACACCCTGGTGATGAACCTGGTGGACAATGCCCTCCATGCCGCCGGAGAGACCGGGACACTGACGCTGCGCAGCCGCCCCACGGACACGGGGTTGCACCTCGAGGTGAGCGACGACGGCCCGGGCATCGGGGCCGACGTCCTGCCGCGGATCTTCGATCCCTACTTCACCACGCGGGACGTGGGTGCGGGGACCGGGCTCGGGTTGCACCTGTCGCGCACCATCGTGGAGGAGCACCAGGGAGCCATCTCGGCGCGGTCCGACCCGGGGCAGGGGACGACCCTGGTGGTGGACCTGCCGCTGAGGGGGTACCGGAGCCAACCCCCGCTGCCGCCCGCGCCGGCCTTGTGAAACCTGAGCCCCATGTGCCATGTGCATGTGATTAAATGGCGCGAGCGCATTTCTGTTTCTCAGGCCTCGGAGGACGTGGTACGAAAACAAGCGGATTGAAGGGCTCAACACACTTGGGAGGAATACCATGACATCATCCCATCGCGATGGTTGCACTGCACTGCTCACGGCGTCCCTCTGGGCGTTCTTGCTGCTCCTGACTTTCGAAGGGCGCTCCGCACTGGCGTCGCCTGACCCGCAGCACTTCAGCCTCGACCAGGTGCCGATACACTGCGCTGGTGTGAGCGATTGCCCTTCGAGCCCGGGCTCACCTCCGTGTGCACGAACAACGTCTGCCGCTACTCCTGTGTCAATACGTCTGATTGCCCTCAGATCCCTTTGGATGGTGTCAGCGAAGACACTGTGATCTGCCAAAGCGGGCTGTGCACACCCAAGCTCGTCGTGTACAGAGATTCGCAAGGGGAGTGGATCTACCCGGCCAATGTCGCACCGCCCACCGTCGGCTACGTAGCTCCCAACCGGCAGCAGATCGGCGGGCTATGCTACTACCACGCCCCGCTGCAGTCCTTTCAGACGAAGTACGCCTACGAGATGGACCTGCAGGGTTGGCACTCCTACGGGACCAACGAGCTCGTTCGTTCGTTCGTTCGTTCCTCATGACTCCAGTGCCTTTTTACCAGTGCGCCGGACAATTTGGCGACGTCTGGGAGTTCCTCGACATCGCGGGTCTCGTGGACCACTGGCTGGATCCGTACGGGAGCACGGGTGTCGGCTTGCCTCCCCAACCCTTCCCGATGGAGACGTACCAGCCGGATACCTGCGGGTACCTGGCTCGATACGCCGGCTTCGGCCCCCCCTGGCCCGCCCAGGCTCATCCCCTGCAGCAACAGACTCCCACGGTGCTCACCTTCCGTTCGAACGGCTGGAGCGACAACTTCGGGGTGGGCACCATCGACGACATCGCGCCCTACGTCCGAGACCACGGCCCCGTCGTGTGCAGCGTACCCCATCACGTGATCTCCGTGGTCGGATACGACCTCCGGAGGCTCTACGGCAGCCCGCCGGTCATCTGCTACCAGGACAGCGACTGGGGCTGGGATGGGGAGCCCCGCGTCTGGTGTGCGAGCGACCAGGAGTTCATCGCCCACAAGGGGGGCATGTGCAGCTCGATCTACCACATCGAGTCGGTGCTAGCTCCCATCGCCTACCACAGCGACGACTGGCCTTTCATCCAATGGAAGATCCGCGCGGCCTGGGACATCAACGCCGACGGAATACCGGACGATACCAGCTTGGACAGCGACGCCGACCGGAGCTTCAACGCCTTCGACTGCTCGCCTCGCAACCCCTACCAGTACATCGACATCGATCTCGACGACCACGGCGAGCCGCGGCTGAGTGCCTTCCAGGAGGAGACCTGCTTGAAATGGTGTGAGAACCTGGAGCTGCTCGGTGCCATCTTCAACCAGCCGTACGGCGGTGGACAGGGATGCGAGGACAAGTGCCGGGACTGGGACCGGTGCATCACCACGGGCATCAAGAACGTCGGTGACAACCAGTGCGACTGGCGCTGCCTCAGCACAAGGGGTCGTGACCTGAACGGTGACGATCACATAGATCCATGGGAGATCTGCAGCCCACCGCCCAATGCCCACGTGGGGGACTGCTGCAACTATATGGAGACCGACCTCCTGGAAAACCAGTGCCTGCCTCTTTACAGCAACGTCTCCAACGTGGACAGCGACGAGACGAACCCGGGCACCACGGACGACGACCGCATCGCCGATGTGTGCGAGACCGCGGTGTCCTCCCGACCCATGGTGAGCCATGACTCGCATGGTCAGCTCATCTGGGAGCCGACGCCGGGCGGTAATATCCTCATCCCTACCGGCTTTTGCTCCACGTCCCGGGTCAAGATCGAGCTCGGCCTCCTCGGCGGCAGCGAATGGCTCGTGAGCGACGGCGTCCGCTACGAGGTCGACTTTGCTTTCCCGCAGCTTCGGGTCAGCGACGTGGGCGTCTGCGGGTGCGTCGGGGATTGGAGTGCGGATTGCATCAATGGACTGGTTTGTACCGAAACCAACGAAGACATCTTCAACGTCCCAGTCTGGGAGAACATCGACTCCCTCGAGTGCGCCGACTACGGTGTCGGCGGCCTGGGCTCCCAGGGCATCGAGGGCAAGGTGGCGAGCCACTGGCGGGACGAGGACTGCTCGGACGGCTTGTGCAACATCCACTTCACCACCGGTGGTTCCGCCGCCGGGCAGACGGCCCATTAGGGCCCAGGAGGTTGGTGTTGGTTCCCCAGGGAGAGATTCCTCGCTTCGCTTCGGAATGACAGGAAAGAGCCGCGCCAAGCTGTCATTCCGACCGAGGAGCCGGCGTAGCCGAGCGACGAGTGGACTCGCTATCATTTGACAAGCACCTTTTGTGCATCAGCATCCTTGTTGTCGAATCGGCT
>Ga0272441_10004318_pt1 | contig 25970 bp, 17 predicted proteins | sample SSMProp6N_FD_193582 | JGI IMG/M metagenome (GOLD analysis project Ga0272441, IMG submission 193582) | Marine sediment archaeal communities from Little Sippewissett salt marsh, Falmouth, MA, United States - SSM-Prop-6N | ecosystem: Environmental > Aquatic > Marine > Wetlands > Sediment ...
CACGGTCAATTCACTGAAGGCATTCCACTACCTGATGGTCGATGTCAGCACGACCGAGTTCCGCGTGAACGTGCACGCGCCGGACGGCGAGGTGCTCGACACGATCGTCCTGGTCAAAGACGACGCCCGGCCCACGGCGCCGACCGAGCTCTGGGCCGAAGCCGACTCCGCTTCCTCCGTCAACCTGACCTGGCAGGATCAGAGCGACAGCGAGGACGGGTTCCGGATCAGCCGGCGCCGGAGCGGGACAGCGCTCTGGGTAGACCTTGCCACCGTCGGCGAGGACATCAGCACATTCGCCGACGCGGCCCTGACGCCGGAAACCACCTACTACTACAGAGTCGCCGCGTACAAGGGCTCATACGAGTCGGCCCCCACCGAAGCCGGGGTGACAACGCCGCCCAGCGGCGTAGCCCCCACGCCGCTGGCGCCGGACCGGCTCGAGGCCGAAGCGCCTGACCCGGCGCGGATCGACTTGAGCTGGCGCGATCGGAGCGGCCTGGAGGACGGATTCAAGATCACCCGGCGGCAAAGCGGCACGAGCACGTGGGTCACGCTCGGCCCGACCGCCGCGAACACCACCGCCTTCGCCGACACGGGGCTGGCACAGACGACCAAGTTCTACTACGTCGTCTGCGCCTGCAACGGCCCCTCGGAGTCCGTGCCGTCGAATAAGGCCAATGCGACCACGCTGGTCGGCGACGCGCCCACCCCACCGGCCGCGCCCGACCAGCTCAGTGCAGAACCGGTCTCTTCCTCGCGAATCAACCTGACCTGGCACGATCAGAGCGACGACGAGGACGGGTTCAGGATCACACGGCGCCAGAGCGGGACCGGCGTCTGGGTTTCCGTCGCCACGCCGGGCGCAAACACGTCATCCTTCTCCGACACCGGTCTCGCGCCCGCCACCAAGTTCTACTACCTGGTCTCGGCCTATCGTGGCACGGAGGAGGCGGCACCAACGAACAAGGCAAACGCCACGACGCTCGACGGCGTCGGGTCCGACGCGAGCTGGCGATACTTCAAAGGCACCGCCGAGGCCGCGCAGCCGCCGTCGGCCTGGCGCGTGCCCGGTTTCGACGATGCCGGTTGGCCCGCCGGCCCCGCCCCGTTCGGCTACGGCGACGGACCGTACGGCACCGAACTCGGGGACATGCGCGGGCTTTACACCTGCGTGTTCCTGCGTCGTGCCTTCGCGGTCGCCCAACCCGCACGCGTCAGTACGCTGCAGCTCGACGTCACGTACGACGACGGGTTCATCGCATGGATCAACGGCCGGGAGGTCGCGCGCGTGAACATGGACGGGCAGCCCGGCGACGCAGTCGCCTTTGACCGCACCGCCAACACCGCGGTGGGCGACGGCACGCTATGGTCCGCCACCTTGACGGGAAAGGACCTGCCGGATCTGTACCAGGGCACGAACGTGCTGGCCCTGCAGGTCTTCAACAGATCGCTGGCCGGCAGCAGCGACTGCACGGCCGACGCAACACTGTCGCAGGTCATGAGCCCCCTCTCATTGGCCGAAGATGCCGATCGCGACGGCATGCCCGACGACTGGGAAGACGCCCACCTGTCCGCCCTTCCGGATCCGTCCGATCGGTCCGATCAGTCCGATCCCGACAACGACGGACTCTCGAACATCGAGGAGTGGATCGCGGGCACCAGCCCGACCAGCGAAACGGAGACCTGGGAGATGCAGACGCAGCTGCACAGCGGCCAATTCGAAGTCCGCTTCCAGGCGCTGGCCGCGAACGGCGTGGGCTACACCGGCCTGACACGCCACTACGCGCTCGAGCAGCGGGACGCGCGCAGCGAACCGATCGCCTGGCAGCCCGTGCCCGGCTATGACGATCTGCTCGCCGCCGACCAGACCGTCGTCTACACCGTCGACAGTGCGGCCGCGGCACGTTGCTTCCGGGCCCGCGTCTGGCTGGAGGACGACCGATCGTGACGTGACGCACCGACAGGAGTTCTCCCGACCTCTTTGTGCTTTATGTGCCTGATATTCCGGTGGTACAGAGTCCCGGATGTGGCTACTCTTGAGGTGGGTGGAGGAAGGCAAGCCCAGAGCGCCGCCACCAAGTTGAATCCTGTCTCGCACCTGATCCGGAGGGAAACCGCGAATGAACAGCATCGCCGCCATCCTTATTTGTGCATGTGTTGTCCCCGTTTGCGCCGGCGCTGCCGACTACATCGTGTCCCCGCACGGCAGCGACAGCAACCCCGGGACGGAGGGACAGCCGTGGCGCTCGGTCGCCAAGGCGAACGAAACGCTGATGCCCGGCGACACGGCGCGCTTCCTGCCGGGCGACTACACGGGCCCGATCGAGCCGCGCAACAACGGCGAGGCGGGCAAGTCGATCACCTACAAGAGCGTGGTTCGGCTGAAGGCGCGGCTGAGCGACGGGCATCCGGGCATCCAGCTGAACGGGCGGCGCCACATCGTCGTGGACGGGTTCCACATCGAACCACGCAAAGGAAGCCTGCTTTGGGCGACGGAGTCGGAGTTCCTGACAATCCGCAACTGCTGGATGTTGCGCAACCGAATCTCGCCCGCGATCAAATTCGTGAACTGCCGTGATATCCGGAGCGAGAACAACATCTGCGAACGCGCGCTCGGCAGCGGCAAGCCGTTCCCGAAGAGCGGGGATCTGTTCATCGTCCGGGGCGGGACGCGCTTCGTGCTGGACGGCAACGAGATCGGACGATCCGGCCATTCGCCGCTCTCGCTGAGAGACGTGGATTCCGTGGTTGTGCGCCGCAACGTGTTCTTTGCCAACTGGGGCCGGGCCGGTGGGATCGTTCGATGCACAAGGGTGCTGTGCGAAGACAACGTGATCATGGAGGAGCAGGACACGAACCGTTCGGCGGGCCCGTCGTTCTCCTACAAGGTTGTGGAGGGAATCTGGCGCCGGAACCTGGTGGTGGGGAACCGCGGGCTGGCGCTCGGCTTCTACAGCCGCGGCTCGAAGCGCGGCGAGTACGTCGTGCTGAAGAACCGCATCTACAACAACGTCTTCCACGACAACCTGATCGGCGTGGACAGGATCGGGTCGCGCAGCAACCCCAAGGCCTATGCGGACAATATCTGGAAGAACAACATCTACTCGCTGAACGACCGCTACGGCGACGGCCGCGTACTGTACATCCACCGGATGACCGACGACAATCAGTTCGTCCGCAACACGTTCTACGGCGATCGCGCCGGCTACAAGTACTTCGAGAAGCAGAGACCGAAAGGTCCGGCGCAGCGCTTGACCCTGGCCCGGGCCGCGCAGGAAACGATGCCGGCGTTTCTGGACAACCTGGAGGTGCCGCCGAAGTTCATGGACGCGGAGCGCGAGGACTACCGGTTGGCACCCGACAGTCCGTGCATCGATGCGGGCGCGCACCTGACGCAGACGCGCGGGGCGGGCGCCGGCACGAACATGCCGGTCGCGGACGCGCGCTGGTTTTGCGACGGGTTCGGCATCGAAGGCGAACAGGGCGACCTGGTCTTCGTCGGCGCCGCGAAGCGACAGGCCCGCGTTGTTCACGTGGACCGTGAGCGTGCCGTGCTGACGCTGGCACGGCCGCTCGAATGGGCCGACGGCGACGCGGTCTCGCTGCCGTACCTGGGCAAGGCCCCGGACCTGGGCGCCATGGAGTCGGGCGCGGACCGCGAACCGTGGTTTGTCCGGATTCACGTCCCGCAGAAATACCGCTGGCGCGCGCCGCGCGACGGGCGCACGCCGCTGGTCACGCTGGACTACGAACGCGAGAACTGGGAAGAGGGCTGGCAGGGCGTCTGGAACGTGGAACGCCAGCGCGGCACCTGGTTCGAGGTCACGGACAAGACGGCGAACAGCGGCAAATGGTCTTTGCGCGTGTTCGCCAAGCAGAGCGGTGCGATTCTGGGCTGCGAGATGATGCCGCCGCTCTGGGAAATCGACCGGTTCCCCGTCGTGCGCTTCGCCTATCGAATCCCACCCGACACGCCGCTCGGGCTGTGGCTGAACTGCTTCGAGACCGAACGCGACGGCAAGAAACGCGTCTGTGTCGGCGGCACCCGCACGCGTGAGAGCGGCACGCCCCGCCAGGACGGGAAGCCGCGCGATCTGGCGCTGGTCAACCTGATCGACGACGGCCGCTGGCACACCGCCACGGTCGATGCGCGCTTGATCCGGCGCGCGTACCCCGAGGTCACGCACTTGAAGAGTTTCCATTTCTGCACGGAACGGAACGCGAAACGCGAGCAGGAGTACTGGCTCGACGACTTCGTGATCGCTGCACGGTGAGGACCTGTCGCTCAGGTGGGGGGGATTCGTGCCCGCTGAACACGCGAAAGGACCTCTCCTGTTCGCGAGCTTTAGCGTGTTTCGCGGGCGAAAAAGGCCCTTTGGAGAGCGACTTGTTCGAGAAGGAGACACAATGACGAGGCATGCAATGGCAACAGCAGGCGCGGTTTCCCTGGCAATTCTCGGCTCTTCGGTCGCGGGCACCTTCTACGTGGCGCCGACCGGCAACGACGACGCGCCCGGCACGCTGGAGCAGCCATGGAAAACGATCGGCAAGGCCAACAGCGCATTGAGGCCCGGCGACACGGTCTACCTGCGCGGCGGCGAGTATCGGGACCAGACCATTGAACCCGAGAACTCGGGCACGTCGGAATCGGCCCGCATCGTCTATGCCGCCTACCCCGGCGAGATGCCGATCGTGACCGCCGGCGTGCGGCTGGACAAATGGCTCAAATGCGGGCCGTTCGACAAGGTGGCACGGCCCGACCCCACGGAATGGCGCTATGACAACAAGCATATCGGCAAGGGCATCAAGACTTTTCCGAAGGGGCACGTCCGGGGCGGCTACAGGGCGATCGACGGCGTGGACGCCGTGTACAAACATCTGAACACGCACGTGTTCAAGATGATCGTGGAAGACGACTTCGCGACGAACGGACGCGAGACCGCCTGGTGGAAGAAGGGCGAGCCGAACAGGCAGACGCGCGGCGGGGAGCTGTTCGAAATCGTGGATCAAGGCGAGTATTTCCACTGGGGCGACACGCTCTACGCGCGCACCACGAAAGCCGACGACCCGAACAACCATAAAGTCGTCGGTATCCCCGAGGGTTCGCACGGGATCAAGCTGGACGGCAAGCACTACATCACGATTCGCGGCATCCATGTTCTCTACAACAAGTTCGGTTTCACGATCCGGCACTGCAACCACGCCACGCTGGAAGACTGCACGATCATGTACTTCCAGCGCTACGGCAGTGTCTACGAATGCACCTACACCATCATACGCAACTGCCGCATCGAGGGCGCCTCCTCGTTCGACGGGCACAAGGGCGACGCCCTGAACATTGCCGGCGGCCATCATCACCTGGTCGAGAACAACGAAATCGCCTGGGCCGGCCACTCCAACATGAGCTTGAGCATGGCCTCGCACAGCGTCGTGCGCAACAACCTGGTCCGCGACGGCGCGAGCCTGTTCCGCATGCAGGGCGGACGCGGTGGAAGCGGCCGCTTCAACGTGGTCGAGAACAACCGGTTCGCGCGGGCCGCCGCCGCGTGGGACCTCGTCAAGGAGCACAAGGCCGACCATCCCGGCTTCTCGACCATGGGCCAGGACTGCATCGTGCGCGGAAACCGGTTCTGGGGCGGGCCCGGCTTGATTCTGCTCACGAAGAAGACCCGCAACGAAAAGTCCGCGCCCACCACGAACTACCGGATCTACCACAACACCCTGTACAAGACCGAGGGGGCGACGTGCCCCGGCATCTCGCTCAATGCCGGCAGGCTCGACCCGAAACTCATCACCAAGAACTTGTTCGTCAACAACATCTCTATCAACCACGTCTACCGGCCGAAATGGGAGTCGAACGGGCCCGCCATGGAGAGCGGCTTCCTCTGCTATGGCGGCGCCGTTGTGCACGACAACGCCATAGGCGACAACATCCTGGGCAAGCCGGGCCCCTGCGACGCGCTCGGCAAGGCGCGGATCGAAGCAAACAACAAGATCGGCATCGACCCCAAGATCACGCGGTTTGACGAGAACGAACCGGACTTCACGCCGGCCGACGATTCGCCGGCCATCGACGCGGGTGTCTTTCTGACCAAGACCACCTACGGCGGCGACGGCACGCGGATGCCCGTGGAAGATCCGCACTGCTTCTTCGACGGGCACGGTATCGTGGAAGGCGACGTGATCCAGCTCGAGGGCCAGACCGAAACGGCGCGGATCACGAAAGTCGACTATGAGCGCCGCGCGCTCACCTTGGACAAGCGGCTGCGCTGGCAGCCCGGCACCGGTGTCGCCCTGCCCTACAACGGGAAAGCCCCGGACATCGGGGCTGTGGAAAGCAAAGCGGCCCTCCAAACAGGCAAACGCGGTACCTGAAGATTTGGACACGTGGTACGAGCACGAAGTCCCGAATGTCGTAAAGGTCGTAATTGTCCCAATCGTCCTACACGGGGCACGCCCTGCAACGAGCACCAGCCGTGAACAGATCGCATTGCATCGGCATCCTGGGGATGGCGCCGGCGGCCGCTGAAAAAAGAGGCTTGTGCGGCCACGAGCTGATCGACAACATGTCCTCATGAACACGCTGAAGATCGCCGTCGTCTCGTCGCGCAGCCGTTTCTGTGATCCTGCCGCGAACCTCAAGCACTTCTCGACCCTGACCGCACGCGCAGCGAAGAGGGGCGCGCGACTCGTGTGCTTCCCCGAGCTGGCGCTCACGAGCTACACGACGCACCCGCAAGTGCTCCATGTGGCGGAACGCATACCCGGCCCGGCCACGGCGGCACTCGCGAAGCTAGCGGCGAAAAACCGCGTCTACATCTCGATGGGCATGGCGGAGCAGGCGGGCGGCAAGTACTACATCGCACAGGTGCTGGTCGGGCCGAAGGGCTACATGGGAAAGTACCGCAAGCACCATCCGACCAAAGGCGAACAAAAGGCTGGGTTCTCGCCAGGACAAGACTTCCCCGTCTTCGCCGTCGACGGGTTCAGGACCGGCATCAACATCTGTGCCGACGGCAGGGAGCAGGACACGATCCAGGCGATGCGCAAGCGCAAGGTCGATCTCATCCTGCACCCGCATGGGAACGGCCTGTCGCTGGGCAGGAACGCGGAGGAATGGACCCGGGGCAAAACCGTCTATTTCGTGCCACGCGCCGTGTTTGCGCGTGCCTATGTCGTGATCAACAACTCGGCGGGCGACACGGCAGACCCGGACGGCAAGCAGTCGTACGGCAGCGGGGCTCTGGTCATCAACCCGCTCGGACAAGTCCTGAAGCGGACCGCGCAGAAGACACGGTCCGAGAAGATGATCCTCGCGACGCTCGTCAGGCCGCTGTCCGAGCTGATACCCGCCTTTGAGATGCGCAGACTCCACAGAACCTGACCAGACGTGGCGTGAAGGACCAGAATAACTGCGGCTGGGTGAGCCTGTTCGGCGGCAGACTGGTCGGACGCGGGTGACGTGCCGGGCGGCTTGCCAACGCAAATTGTTGCCTGTACTATTGGCCGTCTCAACGGCGAACTGGGTATCAAGCGAAGAGCGAAAGAAGGAGAAACACCATGAAACTCGGTGTATTCACAGTCGCATGCAAGGAATGGGACCCGATCGAGGCGATGGACCGCGTCGCGGCCATGGGCTATGACGGCGTCGAACTGCGGGTCAGGGACGACAAGAAGGACCCCATCAACCTCTCGGCCGAAGACGTGATCGAGCGCGCCGACGAGCTGAAGGCCAAGGCCAAAGAGACAGGCCTGGAAATCCCCTCGATCGCCTCCTACGTGCAGTCCACCGACATGGACGCCAGCGTCCGGCACCTGAAGGCATGCGCCGCGGTCGGCGCGAAGTGCGTCCGGATCGGCTCGGGCAACTACCAGGCCGACGGCCCGCCGTGCTGGGAGCAGTTGCAGGCGGCCAAGAAGAACTATGCGGAGGTCGCGAAGCAGGCCGCGCAGCTCGGCGTACGCGCGGTCATCGAAACACACATGGGCCGGCTCGCACCCACGGTGCTCGGCGCGCGTATGATCCTCGACGGGCTCGACCCCGCGCATGTCGGCATCATGTGGGACCCCGCGAACCAGGTGCGCGAGGGACACGACCGTTATGACATGGCCGTGGACCTGGCCGGCCACTACATGGCGGAAGTCCACGTCAAGAACACGCGCTTCCGGGCACAGGACGAGACGGGCGGCCGGCAGCCGTGGAAACCGGAGTGGGCACCGTTGCGCAAGGGCATCGTCGACTGGCCGAAGGTTATCAGCCTGTTGAAGGACTCGGGCTATGACGGCTGGCTGATCACCGAGGATTTCTCAAACGAAGAACCGCTCGAACAGAAGCTGCAATCCGGGCACGACTGGCTGCGTGAGCTGAGCGGCTGAGCGGCCGGATCCGGAACGCCGGCCCCACTACAAACCCCACGTGAGCATGCTGACGCCGGTCTGGGCGGGCGGCCCAAGCTGCCGAGTCATCTCGGCAAAGAAATTCTCGGTCGCGATCATGACGCATCGCTCGAGGTCCGTCTTCATTTCTCCCAGATCGCGCGGGCGTTCCCTGCCCACCGGTCGGGGCCGCCAGCCCGCCTGCACCCGAATCACGATTTCGACAGCGTCCGGGCTGCGCTGGGCGACGAGCATGATGAACTTGTAGTACGTCTTGTAAATCAGGCCCGCCCGAAACTGCTTCTCCTGCGTGACAATGATGCCGTCAGCCATGCTCGTGCTGCTCGATTTCGGTCGATGCCCTGTCTGCTGCAACGCGCGGATGCTCGCGATGAAGACGTCTTTCGCACTCACGCCGCGCCAGATCCCGTTGGACGGCCAGGCCTTCAACGGCGGCGGCGTCGCGCAGCCCGAAAACAGCGCCAACACGCATACGCCAAGTAGCGGCGGGATCCATTTGCGAAACATGACAGCCTCCCTCCTGCAAATCCTCAGTCTTCTTTATCGAGCAACGGGGCCCATGTCAAGAATCCCCCGGTCAACTCCGCACGCCCGGAAACGGGTCCAGCAGGCGATGGGCGTAGTCCCGCATCGCCGGCGGCCTCGCGTGCCCCGCGCCGTGACGAATCATGTGCAGGTTGCCGCCTTCGCCCTTCTTTCGTTCCCGCGCCTGCGCCACGCAGTCGGAGCCACACCGTGACGCCGCCGAAATAGCCGGATGAAGTAGTTCACGTCCCTGTAGCCACACCCCAGCGCGGCTTCCGACACGCGCATGTACGGATCCTGCAGCAAGCGCCGCGCTTTGTCCATCCGCAACCGTTGCTGGTACGCTATGATCCCGCAGCCGCAGTGCCGTTTGAACAGCGCGGCCATCCGGCTCCCGGAAAGACCTGCCGCCCGGCCAACCGCGGCGACCGTCAACTCCTCGGCAACATGGTCGCGCACAAACGATACCGCCGTCGCTACCGACTGCGGAACCGGCAAACCGTTGCCGCGGGCGGCGATGCGCGCTCCGAGCTTGTGCAGCAACGCCAGCAGCAACCCGCCGATTACCTCGCCGTCACCCGAAAAAGTCCGCGCCAGATCCGGTATGTCGCAGAGCCAACGCGCCTCAGGACTCTCCGGGCCCAGGTACAGCAGACGAGGCCAACGCTCCGTCCGAACATCCGCCGTATCCACCGTAAGATAGGTCGTCCGGCTCATCTCCATCCGCTGCTGATCGTGCAGCGTGTTCGCGGGAATCACGTGCAACCAGCCCGCCCACGCCTCCAGGGCTTCCTCCGCACCTGCCACCATCGTCCGACAGTGGCCTTTGTTCACGTAGATCAACTCCAGCCCCTCGTGTTTATGGAACTTGACCCACCGCGCATGCTCCGAACCGCCCACCCCTGTCAGCTTTGGCAGCCTCGCCATCAACCCGCTCCTTTCCATACAGAATGCCAACTCTTTTGTGCTATAACAAGATACAAATGTCATATTGTTTTCCCTACCCTGAACGGGCATGATTGAAGACAGCAGTTGTTTTATGCTTAGACATACCGAGGCGTGGAGGGAGCGACGATGAGAATCGAACGGCTTGTGCCTGAAGTACCGAACGCGGGCGAGCGGCTGCGACTGCTTGTGGACACGGACGCTGCCAACGAGATTGACGATCTGTACGCTGTGGCGCTGGCGCTACGGGCGCGTGACCGGTTCGGACTTGAAGGCTTCGTTGCGACGCACTTCCGATCCCATCAGGACAGCACGGAACGGTCGTACCGGTTGCTGCTGCGGGAACTGGAGGCGGCGGGCGAGTCGGGCGCCTACGAGGTGCGGCGCGGCGGAGATCCGATGGCATACACGGGAGTAGCGAGCGAGAGCGAGGGGTCGGAGCTGATCATCGAGCGCGCACTGGCAGGCAGTCCGGACGACCCGTTGTGGGTGGTGTGTCTGGGTGCGGCGACGAACCTGGCGGCAGCGATCTTGAAGGCGCCGGAAATCGCATCGTTGGTCCGCTACGTGTTCCATGCGCGCAACGAGGCACATTGGCCGAACCGCACGACGCAGTTCAATGTCGTAAACGACATCCTGGCCGCGCGTACGCTACTCGAAAGCGATGTGCCGCTGGTCTGGTTCGACACCGGCACGACGCTGACGATCCCGTTCGAAGAGACCGCGCGCCGGCTCGCCCCGTTGGACGCGCTGGGCGAATTCCTGCACGAGTACCGGCGCACGACGCCCCACTGGATGACAGACAAGAAAGGCTTCTACGACGTCGGCGACATCGCCTATCTGATCGACCCGTCCTGTTGCGAGGAGGAGGTCGTGCCGGCGCCCACGCTGAAACGCAGCCTGGGCTTCGACAGCGAGCGGACGCACGGAGCCATGCGGCGGGCCTTCAATATCGACGCGGCAAAGAGCTGGTCGATCTTCTTCGAGAAACTGGAAGCGCCTGCCACCGTCGAGACAAGCGCAGGATAGAAGGCGCCGAATCCGTCGCATTGACTTTCCCCCCGGAATGCTGCATGGTCCACGCAGCGGCGCAGGTCCGGACCGCGCGTCCTGCGCCGAAAACGATTGAGCCCGAGTTTCGCATATGCGCCGGATCATTGCCGCACTCACATTGCTCGCGTTGACACACGCGCCCGGACAGCCGGCCGGCCGCCCGCGGCACACCTACCGCCCGCAGGACCGCCCGCACCTGAGCGCAGCCCTCGCGGCTCTGAACATGACGACAAATGACCTGTCCTTCAAGAAGGACGTGGCCGAACCTCGCTTTGCGCTCAAACGCGTGCGCGAGTTGCTCGACGATCCGCTCCTGGTGCCTTTGATGGCCGACGAAATCCTGGCCGCCGCATCGGCCGGCACCGGGCCCTGTTGGGGGCTTGCGCATGCACTGCTCGAGGCGGAGTCGCGCCCACGCGCGCCGGTGCCGTTCGGCGAGCTTGTTGAAGGCTGGGAAGCGGTCGATCTTCGGATCGCAGAGGGGTTGGCCCGCTTCTACGAGGACGCGGAGCGGGCCACGCGCCTGCTGAACGCGGCGTTCGAGACGTTGAAGCCGGAGGAGCGCGTGCACATGTCGGCCGCGCTGCTCGGCGGTGTCTTCCGGCTTGAAGACCGTCCGGCGCTGCGCGCGCCACTGCGTGAACTCGGTATTGACGACGCGACGCTGGACCGGATCCTGCTGGACGCGCGACGCGTTGACCCCGGCCCGGCCACCGACCGATTCCTATCCGTGCTCGAACGCGTGAGTATGGCGAACCTGCTGGCGGCCGGCCGCACGTTGCAGGAAGCATCCGACCGGCTCGCGCAGGACTTGGCCGACACCGAGACATGGCCGGCCGCGCCCGTGCGCATCCCGACGTCGCTGGGCGACATCTGGGTCGGCAGCACGGGCTCCGACATCTACACGAACCCTGCATTGCTGATCGTGGATGGCGGCGGGGACGACTTGTACACAGGGCAAGCGGGCGCGGCAAACGGCTTGCGCGACCGCACGCGGCTCGCCGCGATTGTGGACTGTCGCGGCAGGGATCGGTACGAATCGGACGGCCTGCTCGCGCCCGGCGCGGCGCTTTTCGGCGCCGCCGCGGTGCTGGACCTCGCCGGTGATGACACTTGCCAAGCCGCATATGCCGGCCAGGGCGCAGGGCTGTTCGGGATCGGCATCTTGGAGGATCGCGCGGGACACGACCTGTACCGCTGTCACGCGCTCGGCCAAGGCGCCGGCTATGTCGGCGTCGGCATGCTCCGCGACGAGGCCGGTCGCGATACCTATGAGGCCGGTTTCTATGCGCAGGGCTTTGCCGGCCCACGCGCGCTGGGCCTGCTGGTCGACCGTGCGGGCAACGATCGCTATGCCGCGGGCGGGCAAGAGCCTGACTACGAACGTTTCGAAAACCGGTACGTGTCGCTGGCACAAGGTTTCGCGATCGGACGCCGTCCGTTCGCGGGCGGCGGCGTCGGGGCCTTGGTCGACCTCGCCGGCAACGACAGCTACGTGGCCGATGTCTACGGCCAGGGCGTTGCCTATTGGTACGCCGCCGGATTCCTGCTCGACTGCGCCGGCAACGATACCTACCAGATGTTCCAGTACGGACAGGGCACCGGCATCCACCTCAGTGCGGGAATGCTGGCCGATCTGGGGGGCGATGACTTCTATACGGGCCACGCGCTGCTGCAGGGCAGCGCGCACGACTACGCCGTCGGAATCCTGTTCGACCACGCTGGCAGCGACACGTACTCCGCCCACGAAGCGTCGCAGGGCCGCGCCATGAGTAACGGGCTCGGGTTGCTGCTCGACTCCAGCGGCCATGACGCGTACCTGGCCAGACAGCCGGCAAACTGCCAGGGAATCGGACACGACGGGCATTACCGCGAGTACGGCTGCCTCGGATTGCTCTTGGATCTCGCCGGGCCCGACGTCTATTCGTGCGGCGCCAGAAACGGCGCGCGCGCGCTGCGGCCTGATTACGGCATTGTCTACGATGTGAAGGACGCGAAATGATCAGGAACCGTCGCGAAAAACGGTGCGTGCTCGGCGCGACGACGATGCTCTGCCTCGCCGCCATGCTTGCGCACGCCGCCGAGCCCGCGTTCGACGCCAACGCTGCCTCGCTCGACGAGCTGTTCTTCCACGTGCAGCGCTACGCAACCACTGAGCTGAAGAAGGAGTGCAAACGGCTCGCCCGCGAAGAGCTGCTCGCGCGCGGCACCGAAACGCTCGCCTATCTCGCGGAGAACAGCACCATCACCAACGGCTGGATCTACATCCTCGCAGACCAGCTTGTCCCAAAGCTCGAGGCCGCGGAAGCGGCGCCGATCCTGCTGGCAAACGTCCAGGCCCAGAACGACAACCGCCGACGCTTCGCCACCTTCTTCCTCGGCTTCTATGACGTGCCCGGCTATGCGCCGGCCATCCTGCCTCTGCTCAAACACGACAAGCTCGCCGGCCTCGCCATCCGAACGCTGGGCAAATGGCGCGTCAAGCAGGCCGTGCCCCGGATCCTGCCTTTCCTGAAGGCCGACAAGGAGCGCCGCCGCATTCTCGCCGCCAACGCACTCGGCGAAATCGGCGCGCCCGAAACCGTGCCCGCGCTGCTCGATGCACTCCACGACCCGTTCTTCACGGTCCGACGCGCTGCGGGCCGCGCGCTTGTGCGGCTCGGACGGCCCGCGGAGAAGGCGGCACTCGCCGCTCTGAACACCGACAACTGCAGCGTACAACGCGAACTCATACGCGTGCTGCAGGCAATGAAGTCGCGGCACGCACTCAAGCCGCTTCGCCGTATGCTCGCCGATCAGGACCCGCTGCTGCGCGCCGACGCCGCGCGCGCGCTCGTCGCAATCGACGCCGATGCGGCTCGCAAGTGGCTGAAGCAGGCGGGAATCGACCCGGCCCCGTTCCTGCTGCACGGCGCAGCAGAAACGGGGCGGTGAACGGCTGGCCCGCCGTGGTCCCGAGCGCGCGCCGCGCCTCGGGCCGAAGGCGGAAGCCTGAAGGGCGGAGGAGCAGGATCCGCACGCAGGAAGAATGCTCCGGTCACGATCCGTACGAACAGGACACAAAGGGAGAGATCCGATGGCGAAGAAACCGGAAGGTGGGCGTTACCCGAATATCGTGTTAATCCTCACGGATGATCAGGGCTGGGGCGACTTGAGCAGGACCGGGAACCGGAACCTGTCGACGCCGCGGATTGACGGGCTTGCGGGGGACGGAGCGGCATTCGACTCGTTCTATGTGCAGCCGTTGTGTGCGCCGACGCGCGCGGAGGTCCTGACGGGCCGCTATTTCCCGCGCACGGGCGTGCGTGGCGTGACACGCCGGGCGGAGTGTCTGAATCTGGACGAGGTAACGATCGGCGACGTGTTTCGCACGGCGGGCTATGCGACGGGCTGCTTCGGCAAGTGGCACAGCGGCTCCGCCTATCCGTACCATCCGAACGGGCGCGGGTTCGACGAATTTTTCGGGTTTTGCTGCGGGCATTGGAGCCACTATTTCGACAGCACGCTGGAGCGCAACGGGACGGAGCTGAAGTCGACGGGCTACATCGTGGACGCGCTGACGGAGGAAGCGATGGCGTTCATGGAGAACAACAGGAACCGTCCGTTTCTGTGCTACGTGCCGTTCAACACGCCGCACTCCCCGTTCCAGGTACCGGACCGCTGGTACGCGAAGTTCGCGGACGGGGAACTGGCGATGCGGCATCGTGACCCGGACAAGGAAAGGCAGGAGGTCACGCGCAGCGTATTGGCGATGTGCGAAAACATCGACTGGAACGTCGGGCGGCTGGTGGACAAAGCCGCGGAACTGGGGCTGGCGGAGGACACGATCTTCATCTATCTGTCGGACAACGGCCCCAACGGCTGGCGCTGGAACGGGGGCATGCGCGGGCGCAAGGGCAGCACGAACGAGGGCGGCGTACGCTCGCCCTGTTCGATCACCTGGCCGGGCAGAATCGATGCGGGCCTGCAGGTCCGTCAGATTGCGGGTGCGATCGACCTGCTGCCGACACTGGCAGACCTGGCAGACGTCCATGAGATGGGCCCGAAGCCCCTGGACGGCGTGAGTCTGAAGCCGCTGCTGACAGGCGCGGGGGGCGCATGGCCGGACCGCCCCGTCTACGCGCAGAGCGCGAAGGGCGACACCACGGGAATCCGCACGCAACAGTACCGGGCGGGCGGGCATATGTGTGGGCTCTACGACATGACCGCGGACATCGGGCAGGACCGCGACCTGTCGAAGCAGGAACAGGCCACGTACGAGCGCCTGCTCGAACAGATCGAGGCATGGCGGGCGGACGTATTGCCGGGCGAGCCCGCGGAGCGACCGATCCCGACCGGCTACAAGGAGTTTCCGATCACCCAACTCGCGGCACAGGACGGACTGCCGTCGGGCGACATCACCTGGAGCTCGATCCATCCGAACGCGTCGTTCTTCATCGACTGGCACAACATCGACGACGCGATCCGCTGGGAGCTGGACGTGGAGAACGGGGGCCGCTACGAAGCGACGCTCATGTATTCCTGTCCGGACTCCGATGTGGGCGCGGAGGTGGAGTTGGCGTGCGAGGGGAACCGGCTGCGCGGCAAGATCGAGGAAGCGTTCGACCCGCCGCTCAAGGACAAAGACGACCGGGTCAAGCGAAACGAGTCGTACGAGAAAGAGTTCAAACCGCTGGTGCTCGGCGAACTCGGACTGGGCAAAGGCCGCTGCGATCTGCATCTGCGGGCGTTGAGCAAGCCGGGCGAGTGCGTCATGGACCTGCGCGCGGTGCGGCTACGGCTGCTGGCCACGTAGGCCGCTATCGGCTCGGCAGAAGCCTCGCCCTCCAGGCTCGCGGCACATGGCTAGAGGTCGTCGGATCGACGAGTGACCTGGAGGGCGAGGCTCCTGCCAAGCCGCTGATCGAGCATTGCCCCAGGAGGACAAAGCACACATGAAACGACCGAACGTTCTGCTGCTCTACACCGACCAACAGCGCTGGGACACGATCGGAGCGGGCGGCAACGAGCTGATCCACACGCCGAACCTGGACGCATTGGCCGCGCGCGGCGCGCTGTTCGACAACGCGTTCTGCAACGCGCCGGTGTGCATGCCGAGCCGGATGAGCATGCTGAGCGGCCAGTACCCCTCGAGCGTCGGCGTCTGTGTGAACGGGATCGAGATGCCTGAGGCGATCCCGTGTGTGCACAACATTCTGAAGCTCTACGACTATCACACGGCCAACATCGGAAAGCTGCATTTCAAGAACCATGCCGGCCTCAGCCGCGACCACCGCGAGCCGCACCCACCCTACGGGTTCGACACGCTGATTCTCTCCGACGAGCCCGGCTGCTACGACGACGCCTACATCAAGTGGGTCGCGCAGCAGGACCCCGCGCAGGTCGAGAACTGTCGGGTCGATACGCCGCCCGCCTGGACCGGCGCGCCGGTCCGGTGCCATTCACGCTCGCTTGTCGAGCCCTACGCGTTCGACGGCCCGGAGCACCTGACGCACACGGCGTTCGTGGCCGAAGAGACCGTCAGCTATCTGCGCCGGCACAAGGACCATCCGTTCTTCTGCATTGCCGGATTCTATGCCCCGCACTCGCCGATCAACCCGCCGGAACGGTTCGTCAAACTCTACGATCCCGCGCAGATGCCCCTGCCCTACCGCAACGAGGGCGAGAACTTCCGGGACACGACCGACGAGCAGTGGCGCGTCGCCAAAGCCCACTACTACGCGCTGATCAGCCACATCGACGACCAGGTCGGCAGAATCCTGAGCGAGCTCAAAACGCTCGGCCTCGAGGACGACACGATCGTGATCTTCACCGCCGACCACGGCGAGCGGCTCGGAGACCGCGGCAAGGTTGCGAAAGGCAGCCCGGAAGACAGCGCGGCGCGCGTGCCGCTGATCGTTTCCTTTCCCGCCGGCTTCAAAGCCTGCGGCCGCAGGACCGAGCTCGTGGAGGCGGTCGACATCGTGCCCACGATCCTGGACTGGTGCGGCGTGCAGAGCCCGCCGTTCATGCAGGGCCGCTCGTTCCGCGCACTGCTGGAGGGTCGGGACTGCGACGCGCGGGACTCCGCCTTCATCGAACGGCGCGAGCCGTTCCAGGGCGGCTACAAAGCGCTGCGCACCCATAGCCACCTCTACACGATGCACAGTGACGGCCGGGAGGAGCTCTACGCACTCGAAAACGATCCGCACCAGCTGACCGACGTCGCGGCCGATCCGGCCTTCACGGACGACCTGCAAGCAATGCGCTTGGCGCTGCTGCGGCGCTGGTTCGAAATCGAGAAACAGTACCCAAAGCGTACGGCTCGGTACTGACGGACGGACGGCGCTACTTCCACTTGAACACGACACCGAAGTAGTCGTCGTTCCGGGCGCGGAGCTGCGCGTACACGTCCGCGCAATCGGTCGGCGCAACCACATGCGAGATCAACGGCTCGATCTTGAGCTTGCCGGCCTTGATCAAGCCGAACACGATCTCCAGGTTCCGCTCTATCGAATGCTTGTACAACCTCTTCGGGTCCCTGCGCAGCGGGTAGATCCATTCATGCGCGCCCCGCAACGCCACATTCGTGTCCCGCTTGTGAACGGCGCGCAACATGCCCGTGGTGTCGCCACTATAGTCTCCGCGCGGGGTGCCGAGCAGGATCACTTCTCCGTTGCGGCCCGCCAGGCCGACCGCCGTTTCCGCTAGGCTCGGCACGCCCGTTGCTTCCACGACCCGCTCGCACATCGCGCCGTCGGTCAACTCGCGCACCGTCGCCACCGGATCATTCGCGCCGGCGTCAACCGTGTGCGCGATCCCGCACTCGCGCGCGGTCGCCAGACGCTTGGCCGAAATGTCGATCCCGATCACCGTGCAGCCCGAGAGCGTGAGCAGCTGCGCGGCCAGGTTCCCGACCAACCCGAGCCCCTGCACGGCCGCCACGTCGCCAAGCTCCGTGTGCGCCACGCGCACGGCGGTGAACGCGACCATCGCCATCCGTGCAACAGCCGCGTGTTTCGGGGGTACCCCGTCGGGAACCGGCGCCGTTATCTGCCCGAACCCGGAAACGGTCGCATGCTTCCCGTACGTGAACACCCGGTCGCCCAGCTTGTACGGCTCGTGCGTTTCGCCCACGTGGCAAATCGTGCCTACCGAGCCGTAGCCCGGAGAAAACGGCATCTTCGCCCACGACTCCGTGCCGGCAAGACACGCAAGTTCCGTGCCCGCGCTCAGGACGCTGTATTCTGTTTCAACCAAAGCCGCGTGCGGCGGTAAAGCGGCGGGATCCAAATCGAAATCCTCAAACGTGACTTTGCCTGGTTCGGGAAACATCACGCGTTTCGTCCGCATCGTTCAGCCCTCCTACGATTCGCCCTTGCACAGGATAGGGCACCGGGTATGCTCTGTCGTTGGCGGGGCCTATGAAGTTTTGGCCGTTTCTATGATCTGAGCATCGGGTGGATTGGACAAGCGAGGGGAGCCTGGGTCTGGTGAGAGAACTGCCCTCAGTCAAATACGTCCGGGTCAACCGCGCGCCGTTCCTGGTCCGCTCTTTCATCGATCCGGAATACGTGTTCACCTTCGAGAAGGCGGGCGTGTGCGAATACCGCATGGACAACCGGCTCTATACGTTGCGGCCGGGCATGGTCTCACTGATGCCGCCCTATCTGCTGCACGTGGTCAAGATCGTGAAGCCGAATGTCGCGAAGTACGTTGTGCACTTCGAGCTGTCGACTCCCTGCAAACGGTTGGCGAAGCTGCCGCTCGCCCTCGCGGTCCCCAAGACGGTCCAGCGCGTCGTGCAGCATCTGCTCCGCGAAATGCAGCGTGAGTGGGCGGCACGGGAACCGGGCTATCGGGAGGTGGTCGCGGGCATGATGACGACGATCCTCGGACTCTACATCCGGCACAGTGCGTGCGTATCCGACTCTGTGGAAGTGCCCGCCAAGGCCTGGCAGCAGGTCCAGAGCGCCGTCGGGTACATCCGCGAGAACTACCGCGCCGCGCTCACCCTTCAGCAGATCAGCGAGAGCGCCGGGCTATCCCCCACCTACTTCAGCCGGCTGTTCAAGGAGTTCTCCGGATTGAGCCCGCACCGATACCTCAACCACTGCCGCATCGCAGAGGCGAAGCGGCTGATACTGCGGGGCCAATGCAACTGCACCGAGGCCGCCCGGGAAACGGGGTTCGAAACCGTGCACGCGTTCAGCCGCGTGTTCAAGAAACTGACCGGCCTGTCCCCCACCCACTGGCTGCGCAACGCGGGCACCTTTGAACGTGCCGAAAGAAACCGGCCCACAGATCACACAGATCTGCACAGATTCCAGACTCCTCCCATCTGTGTCAATCTGTGTGGATCTGTGGGCACTATCCAGTCTGATAGACCCGCGTTCACCCATTGCGCAGGCCGACCAGCGGGCCGTAGCAGGCGACGGCGACGGGCGCGAACGCATTGAAGATGATGTCCTCTTCCTTGCGCGCGAACCGCCACATCTTCGCCATCAGCTCGCGGCGCACTTCCTCGAGCTCGGGTTTGAGCGGCGGCCACGGGGTAAACGTACGGGTCGTGCCCTGCTCGCCCGTACTCACGGTCGCCCTCGCTTGCTCGGACGGGAACGCGAGGTTGACCATCTCGTGCGGGTCGTTCTCGAGATCGTAAAGCTCGTCGAAATCGAACCAGTTGGCGACGTACTTGTACTTCTTGGTTTGCACGATCCGCTGCGTGTAATAGACCTCGTTGCCCTTGGTCTGCGAGTACCACGCATCGGGCCAGTCCTCGGGCGTGCCCTCATCCGCGAGGAACGGGACCAGACTCCGGCCGGTATGGCGTTGTTCGGACGCAGCACCGGCGAGCTCAATGAAGGTCGGGGCGAAGTCTGCCAGCGACACGAACGCGTCGATGGTGCGGCCGGGGTTCTTGATCCCGCGCGGCCAGCGCATGACGGCGGGCACGTGGTAGGCTTCGCGGAAGGCCGGGATCCCCATGTTCGCGAGGCCGTGCGCGAAATTGTAGTCGCCGTGATCGCCGACGAACAGCACGAGCGTGTTGTCGGCCTGGCCCGTCTGTTCGAGCGCCTCGAGCACCTCGCCGATGTACCGGTCCTGCAGCGAGCACAGCGCCCAGTAGTGCGCGATGCCCTCCTTCACCTCCTGCTCCGAGAGCTGGCCCCAGACCTGGTGCCGCAACCGCTCGTACACGCGCGGCTTGTCGCGCATCATGTCGGAGAAGCTCGGCGGCAGCTCGACGGAGTCCGGATCGTACAGGTCCTCCAGGTCCTTGGGTGCCGGGTTCTGGTGGTCGAGATCCGTGCTGATGCACAGGCACCACGGCTCGTCGCGCCCGGCCAGTTCGGGCAAAGCCTTGACGCCGGGCAGCACCCCGTCTTCGTAATGCCGTGCCTTCTTGTAGGCGTCCGGCCCCTCAATCGTAGGGCCGCCGCCGTAGAACCTGCTGTGCCACCAGCCGGGCCTGAGAATCGTCCCGTGCGGGCGCGGCTGGTCCGGCTCTTCAGGTTCGGCCGCGCGCCGGTCCCAGTCCTCGAGCTTCGGGCGAATCTCGCCGCTCTTGTAGGGGATCAGCTCCTCCCAGCCCCGATCGGCCGGCGTCTCCTCGTTGCTGACATGCCACTTGCCGGAATGTGCGAGATGATAGCCGGCCGCGCGCAGCGCTTCGGAGAACAGGCGCACGCCGGGATTCAACCCTCTCTGGAACGCGGTGCGCGTGTTCACGTTGTTGAACACGCCGTGCCGGCTCGGATACAGCCCTGTCATGAACGTCGCACGCGAGGGGCAGCAGTGCGGCGACGGGCCGAACGCACGCGAAAACGTCACGCCTTCCTCCGCGAGCTTGCGCACGTTCGGCATCTGGCAACGGTGCCCGGGCAGCACCACGTCGCCCTGCACTTCATCCACCAGAAAGATCAGGATGTTCGGTCGGTCGTTCTTCGCCATCGCCGCCTCCCTCTTACTCCGCCCGCTGCACGCCGATCTCATAGAAGCCGACCGGCTCCGTATCGTGCACGCTGTCGGTATAGACGTTCTCCGGCGGCTGGCCCGGGATATTGCTGGCGATCGTGTTGGGCTCAGCCGTCACGCTCGCCCGCCAATTCACGCCGTAGAGCGTGTCGGACGCGCTGCTCCAGGTCAGGACATAGGCGTCGTCGCCCGGCTGCGGGTCGATGTCCTTGAGGCTCAGGGAGGAGTCTTCGTTGGTGGGGACCGTATTGGCGACGTATTCCTCCCAGGCCTTCATTCCATCCACGTCCGTATCGGACGTATCCCACGTCTCGAAATCGTTCGTGTAGCCGTACTGCACGAGCCACGGCAGCGGCGTACCCATACTCGTCTGCTGCGCCCCGAAATTCACGTCAAGTGTGCCGTTCGATTGGACGTTCTGCCAATGGAACCACATGTTGGTCGGGTTCGTGATCGGGGCCGCCTGGTTGTTCGTGAGGATGCTTCCGATCTCATAGAGCGGGTCGGCAACGATCTGGAACGTTGCCGTATGCCCTTCGGCCACCTCGACGTTGCCGGTCGGCGAGAGGCTCCCGTTCGCGCCGGCGGTTGCGGTGACGGCATAGGTCTTCTGCACTTCGGGCGCCTGTTCCGCCGCGGCCGGCACGACGAACGACGAGCGCCACTGATAGTAGTTCTGCATGCCCGACTCGCCTTGCGGCGTCACACGCACCTCGAACCAATTCGTGCCTTCCGGCAGGAATTTGAGAGAGAGCTCGCCGAGACACGTATCGAAATTGCCCGTGGTGGCGGCCACATAGGGCTCGAACCCCTGCTGCAGCGTGCGGTAGGTCATGTTTGATCGGATCACATAACCGTTCGTGCTGTCGCTGGTGTCGCCCCAGTAGAACAACAGGTGCACGTCCACGTTATCCTGGAACGGCGGCAGCCCGAGATTGAGCTGCACGGAGCCCTGCGCCGTATTGCCGATCGCCAGCGGCTTGCACTCCTGCGCCTGGGGCCGGACGACCGAGAGCATGGTCCCGGGATAGCTCCAGCCCGACGAGCCTCCCGGCACGGGCAGTGCGGTCTCCGTGCCGTGCGGCGTAATACGCAGCACGAACGAGTCCACACTGTTCGTGTCGGCATGCACATCCTGGTAGGCGGCGACCGTGGGGAAATCGGCGGACTGCGTCTCGCCGACCACGTAGATACTGCCGGCGGGAGTCGCTGCGATCGCATTGCCGAAGTCGTCCTGCGAGCCGCCGAGAAAGGTCGAATACACGAGACTGTCCTCGCCGGACAGCCCTGTGTTCAACATCGCGGCATACGCGTCCCAGCCGCCCGTGGTCGTTGTGGGCGGCCGAAAATTCTTGAGCGGGAACGGCAACCCCACCGAGGACCGGGTCGAGCCCGTGACGTACACGTTGCCGCCCGCGTCAAGCGAGATGCCATAGCCTTCATCGACGCCGTTCCCCCCCAGAAACGTCGAGTAGACCAGGCTGCCCGCGCCCGACAACGTGGTGTCAAGGCGCGTAACAAAGGCGTCGGACCCGCGGCCGGTGCTCTGGTAAGCGTTCTGGACGGGAAAATCGTGGCAAATCGTGTGGCCCGTAACGTAGGCATTGCCCGCGTTGTCCGCCACAATCGCGCGGGCCTCGGACACGGACCCGCCGCCGAGACAGGTCGAGTACAACAGGGCGTTGCCGCTGGCGTTGAACTTCGTTACGAACGCGCACATGCAGCCGCCGGGAAAGCCCTGGTACGCGTTCTGCAGCGGGAAGTTGCTCGATCGTGTCTTGCCCGCCACGTACGCGTTGCCCGAGCCATCGATGTCGATCCCGTACGCGCGTTCGTCGCTGCTGCCGCTCAGATAGGTCGAATAGACCAGGCTGTTCGCGCCCGACTGCGTCGTGTCGAACTTGGCCACGAACGCGCAGTCACGAAAGCCGTAGGTCATGTACGCGTTCTTGGTCGGGAAATCGTTGGTGGCTCGCGTGTAGCCCGTGATATAGGCGCCGCCCGCGTTGTCCACGGCAATGGCCTTGGCTTCGTCGATCCGGGATCCGCCGAGGTAAGAGCCGTAGAGCAGGTTCTTGCCGTCCCCGCTCAGCTTCAAAAGGAACGCGTCGACCAGCGGGATACCGCCGGGATTGATCGTGCTCTGGTATGCGTTCGTGACCGGAAGATCCGGGGAACTGGTCAGACCCGCAACGTAGATATTCGTGGCGCTGTCCACGTCAATGCCAAACGCCCAATCATGCTTGTTGCCGCCGACCAAGGTAGAGAACAACAACTCGCCGTCCGAATCGAACTTGGTGATGAACGTTGACGGGTGCCAGCCGTAGGATACGGCGCCGTGCGTGACCGGAAAGCCGCCCGGCCACGTGCCGCCCGGCATGGTTCCGTGGTAACACGACCATGTGTCCCCCGTCACATAGGCGTTCCCGGCCGCATCTACCGCCACCGCCTCCGCGTGCTCGTCCGGCGGAAGTCCGTAGAGCGCGCCGACCCCGCCGCCCAGGTACGTGGAGAACGCGATGGTCGGATCGATGACAAGCTCGCGCTCCCGATCATAGGCGCCGATCCTGAACCCAACCCTGTTGTTCGCCACCACGAACTCGCCCGGCACCGCCGTACGCCCGGCCGGCGACGCCTGGTAGACAGACGGCGCGCGCTGCACAATGGTTCGGCCCTCCGTCCGAATCGCCAGATTTCCGGCCGGATCCAGACGCAGTCCTTTGGCGCCGTGAAAAACCAGCTGGATCCGGCCCGGATCCGCGCCGGGCGCCAGCACAAAGTCATACTCCAACGTCCTGTCATTCCCGTAGAAGACCAGATCGATGTCCGGATAGACCTGCTCATAGCGTACCTTCTCGTACATGGGTATGCCCTTCAACCAGCCCGAGCGGTCGGTGCCCAGCAGATAGTTGGCCGTGCCGCCGAGCCGGTCGACGCCCCGCATGGGCGCAGCAAGGTTCGCCCCCTGAATCTCCATGCGGACCGTGGCGAGCTGCAATTCGCGCGAATCGGACGCCGTCTGAGCCGGCCGGTAAGGGACGGCAAGCGTCGCTTCGCCCGGTGCAAGCCGCAGCGCATACTGGCGCCCGGGCGACACAAAGCACGGCGCGCCAGCCGTTTGATTCCCGATATCTTCGAAATGGAGCGTGCGTACAGCCGCCGTTCGCACGGTCGGCGCGCCAGCCGCGCCGTCAACCCAGACCACGGCGCACAGACACAGACAGAAATGCAATTCAAACGCCCGCGTTCGCAGAACACTCATGGACCCCTCCCGATGCTGCCGTTTCGATCTTCTCGCCGCGCCCCGCTGCGTGCGCCGTCATGCGACGCGGCGCCGGCCCGGCCACCGCTCCTGCAGACCATACCCCATACCCCGTCACCCATCAACCTTCAACCTTCGCCCTTCCCTGCGGGCGGGCTACGGAGGAGAAGTCACCATGCCGTATCCGCGGCTCAAGCCGCGGATACGGCAGCCCTGTGCCGGCTTGACAGCGTGCTCCTGATGCCGCAGAGTTTTCCATTGTCAAATGGAGGCATCGCCGTGAAGCCGCTCAACATCGCCATCACCGCTGCGTACTCGGCGTTCGGCGACGTCGCGCGTAATCTTCGCAACATCCGCAAATGGACGGCACGCGCGAAGAGGAAGGGCGCGCACATCGTCGCGTTCCCGGAAAACATGGTGCAAGGCCAGTTCCGCGAGACATACAAGCTCGCGGAGCCCATCCCTTCGGGCCCGTCCACCCAATACCTGCTGGCGCTGGCCCGGGAATACCGGATCTACGTCAGCACCGGAATCTGCGAGAAGGCGCGCGGCCAGAACTATGTCTCGAACATCATCGTCGGGCCGGAAGGGCTGGTCAGCAAGTACCGCAAAATCCACGTGTGCGAATACAACTGCACGAACGGCACGAAGACCGAGCTCGTCAAGATTCGCGGCTACATGATCGGAATCCAGATCTGCCGCGATTTCGCGTACCCCGAGCCCGCGCGCATGCTTGCACTGGACGGGGCCGACCTGATCCTGCATCCCGCTGCGTTCGGGGTCCCGCCCAAGGGTAATGACAAGGGCTACATCAAGCCGCGCGATTACTTCCTGCCTCTGTGCCGGTCCTGGGAGAACGCGGTCTTCTACATCCACTTCAACCAGGCGGGGGACCACGTCTGGAACGGCCGCAAGATCCACTTTCCGGGCAACATCGTGGCGGCCAGCCCGGACGAATACGAGATCATCCGGCGCAAGGACAAGAAGAACACGGAACGACAGATGATGGCCACGATCGACCTGAACAGCAGCAAGACATACCAGGCGCGAAAGAAGGGCAACTACTTCATCAACGATCGCTACCCGCCGCTGTACAAGCGGCTCGTTCAGGGCAAGCGCGTCCGCAGGGCGCAGAAGGGCGCCTGAGCACGCCGCGGGAGGCAGGAGGCACGACATGGCACGCACCTCGCATCCGTTAGGCCGCATCAATGCGGGCGACCCGCGCGGTGCGCGCGGTGCGGCGCAACTCGATGCGCCGGGCGACTTCCGGATCCTCGCATAGCGGGGCCACGGCCGCGGCCAGACGCGAGGCAAACCCAGGGAATCGAAAGATGCGCGCGCGGAAGTGCAGCCGGGTCCGGTATCACTTGTCACTTCGCTCCAACCTGTTCATGATCGTAGGTGGCGGCCAGGTTTGCAGAAAAGCGAACACAGGCCAACAGCATTACGGGCCGTCGCGTTTGGGTGTTTGCGTTCTTGGGTGTTGGGGTATTTCATCCTGATGACAGAGCTGGAGCGAGAGACGTTCACCGACGGGTTCCGGGTCTGCCTGCTCGGCGTGCAGGCGGACCGCGCGCGGAATGCACTCGCCTACGCGGTAACGCTCTTCGACGGCGGCCGGCCCGTCGAGACGGCAAAGGAACAGGACGCCTACTTCACGACCCGCACAGAGTTGTTCGACCGACTCCAGGAGTTCCTGGTTCGCATCGCCGCGCCACCGCACGTGCTCGTCGTCTACGGCAACGGCTGGCAGGATCTGCTGGCGCAAACGCTGCCCCCTGCGCGCGTCGGCGAACTGCGTATCCTGGAACTGCGCGCCACGGACGCC
>Ga0272441_10004319_pt1 | contig 25958 bp, 28 predicted proteins | sample SSMProp6N_FD_193582 | JGI IMG/M metagenome (GOLD analysis project Ga0272441, IMG submission 193582) | Marine sediment archaeal communities from Little Sippewissett salt marsh, Falmouth, MA, United States - SSM-Prop-6N | ecosystem: Environmental > Aquatic > Marine > Wetlands > Sediment ...
AAAAGTAGGGTGCAGAAAGGAGCCAATGGCAACGTCCAACGCTGGATCACGGGTGTATCCTGCAAAAAATGTATGTTTTTGCGAAGGTGAAGTTTTATTTACTTGACAGGGCCTTTTAATGGGTGACCCCATCCCGTTTTGACCCCATCCCGTTTGGTAGATGCGGTTCATTTGTCGCTTACGAATAAAGAAAGGGCAAGGCTTAATCAGCCTCGCCCTTTCTTACCACGATACCTTTCTTCACAATAGATAAAATCTAATTTAGATTCACTGTAACACCAGACGGTGATTTTGGAGCGGCTGTATCTACATCCGCTAAATTGATTGTATCGGTAAAACTCCCTGACCAGTTATCAACGCCATCCTTAAATTTCACATAAACGGTCTTTGATCCCATGCTATTAACAAGTGTCCATGATTTGCTTGTACTGTACGCCTCGGGTGCACTCCAATTTTCCCCATCATTACTGAACTGCATTTGTGTAACGCCATTTCCAAGATCTGATGCTGAAAGCGTTAGATTAACCAGTGTATTCTCAGTCTCTGCTGCACCCCCATTTATAACAACACTACCAACAGGTGGCGTACTATCTATTTTAACTATCAGATGTACAGTATGAGAATAATTTCCACTTTGATCATAGGTAAATATAGACAGATGATAGACACCGTCTTCCAAAGTTCCTGTAAAACTGTCACTACTACCCGGCAGCGCGGGTTTGTTACATAGTAGACTGCCCTGTGTATGATCGGTGGGATATAACGATGGATCGTACCTGACCATTGTTCCGGCAAAATCAGCATCACTGGGATTGGTCCAGCTCAGAGTAAGCTCACCATTGTTTTCTAAACCACTTACGTCGACAACATCACTAGGTGGTGTCGTATCCATGAGCTGTTCAGGTGTGCTTTGACTCGATGTAATGAGTATTGTATCTGCGCGGGCCATTTCTTCGCCGTGTGCTATTGCAATCATGTTAGTGCCAGATATCAGATTATGTGAGTAATTAGCCGAGTTATTAATATCCTCAACACGAACCCATTCATATACGCCCATCTGTGTTGGATAAACACGGTCAAAAGAACCATTAACACCAACATACAGTGCATCGTTTTCTCCTGTTGGCCCCTGCATCAACAGCCAGATATAATATATACCATCCTCCTTAATATCTACATTGAATGTGGCTTCATCCGCAGGATTCGAGGTATTACCTGTTCCTTGCGGTGTTGAAATACACTTACCTTTGGAGGCACTATCATCTGTTAACACCTGCATCGGCGAAGAAATAACACCATCTTCAGCCTCTATCACTATAGCCGCATCCTGTGAGACAGCAGGGAGTGTCTCAAAAGTATTATCGCCGGAAATTGCTATATTATCATTGTTGTCCTTACTCATCACACGATAATGATAAACGGTTTCAGCATTCAATCCACTTAGCACCAGTCCGTGCTTTGTTACGAGACTGGTATCCGCATCAGACGTAGTGAATCCATAATTTGTATCAAGCCCATATTCTACTCGACTATTAGATACCTCATCCGTATTCCACTTAATGGCAACACTGCTGCTTGAAGGCGAACATGACTCGACCAGCGAAATCACCGGACCATCGACATCCCCACACTGAACGGATATTTGTGTTTGATCGGCATCTTGCAAACCTTCGTTGTCGATTACAATGAGAGTAATATTATGTACACCAACATCCAATTCAACCAAGGCTGTCTCGTCCTGAGCGATTTCAACACCATTTTTTTGCCATATATAACTCACTATATCTCCATCACTATCAGATGAAGCTGAAGCATCTAGCGTTACCAATTCCGCACCATTATTGTCATTATCGATTATAACTTGGTCGCTGCCAGCATCAGCATGGGGCGTGTTGTTAGCTCCCGAACTTCCATCTATGGGGTAATCTATCTTCGATACATAGGGCGAACTGTAATCCAGGTCCTTGATGGCGAAATACACTGTCCCTGTAACAATAGGGACTGTGAAATCAGCCTGCCAATAATTATAAGAGCCTGGATACTGACTGAATGGACTATTGCCTACAATAGTTGCAGATAAATAATTAGAATTTGTAATGGGATTTTCCGAATAACGCACCTCGTAATCATGATCATCGCAATTTCCTGTAGAGTACTGAGAACTTCCATGCCATCCAATAATAAACCTTCCACTTCCCATATAAGTACATATAATACTATTAACTGTTATATCATTTTCAGGTTCAGTTATTGTATAAAACTGAATTTCATCAGCATACCAATTTGCAGGCAAAGATACAGGAGATGTTTCTATTGGTTTCGCCTCAAAATAAAACCTTGTAAATCCATCATAATAATTCCAGCTAGGTGATGTTGGATTGACACCTGGATCTACACTAACGCCTACCTGATGTTGAGGATGTTGATTACATATAACTTTTGACCAATGTATACTTCCAGGAATATTCAAATAGTGATAATAATGCGAACCATTCTGATAAGGACTTCCGTCTATGGGATGTCGTGTATACGTTCCAAAATGTAAATTTGCATCAGCGGCAAGCGGATAATCTGCCGGTATTTTAATGTAAAAAGAGCATCTGTTAGCCCCATATGCTTGAGGGATCAAGACTTTAGCATTAGCATTAGCTATATATGTAACTACGTAATTGTTTGAGGAAACGACTGATTTCTGACAACTATTTGTTTTTGCCGCACCTAGTTCATCAACCTCAAAAGATATTTGAAAATCGCCATGGGCTTTAAAATAGCCACCTGTTTCGCTTTGCACTGATTCTTCAAAATTCATTAGCATGTCTGCTCGTAAGAGTGTAGTCATAATAAATGAATCAAAACAAACAACAAACAGAACTATATAAAAGACCTTTAAAACTTTTATAAAATTATTCATACATATCACCGCCTTCATTATAATTATTTACTGTAGAGTTCAAAGCAATTATTGTACCATTTAATATGTACATATCGTGTCAAACTATGTTAATTGCAATTATTCCTTTTTACTTATATAGTTGGTACTGATCAATTATTCTCCTCGCATTATCTTGCCATGTCATTTTATTATTTATTATAAAGCTACGTGCATTTTCACCTAAATATATTCGTTCATTTTCGTTGATTATTAGCATTGACAATTTAAGATATAAATCCTCACTATCACCAGGATTAACAAGAATCCCTGTCTCATGATTTTTAATTATTTCTCTAACCGCTGGAGTATCAGGACCAATAACTGCTTTTCCTAACCCCATATACTCAATCAATTTCATCGGTGAACCATAATCATTGCTTTGAGCCATAACACCAACGTCAAATAAGTTTATAAAATTATATATATTATCATGATCAACATTTTTAATAATAATAAATCTATCACGGTACATGTTCATTATGCTTAGATCAACACCGCAATCTATACCACCAACAAGCAAAAAAACAATATTTTCGAATTCAGCAAACAGTTTGATAAGAGTTTTTATTAATACGTCCCCACCATGCCAAGGGAGCATATAACCAACAAAACCAATTACAACTTTGTATTCTAAATCGTATTTTTTAACTAAATTGTAATCTTTAGTAGGAATAGAGTAATCTTTGTCTACCCCATTATGATTTACAATAATATTAGTTGGATCTAAACCATAGCGCACCAATATACTTTTCAATTTTTCTGATACACAAAATATCTTATCGGCAGCTTCAAAAACATGTCTTTCGAGCATATAAGCTATTTTCTTAAAACAAAGACTACCATATTTTTCTCTTTCATAAGCAAGAGGTGAATTAACTTCTAAAAAAAAAGGAATCTTATTTTTTTTTGCATACCACATACCTGCGAGATTAAACAATGCGTGCCTTTCATAAAGTAATTTGATATCATTATACTTATTTAGTTCTCTATACGCCTTAAAGCCATATAAAAGTTCTAATATCTCAGCCACAAAGGATGGCAACTTTGATTTAATATCAGATAACAAAATTGCCTTATGCGACTTTCTTCCCCCGCTAACCGGTTCGACAATCTTTACTTCACATCCACATTTTATTAAATTATTTACTATTTGATCAATGTGAACTCTTGCACCACCTGTTGCAAAGGTTCTCGAATGGTATAATATTTTTATACTCGTTGCCAACCAGCACTCCTATCCTTCTATATCACTCTGTGATCTCTCGTAAACATCAACAACTTGCTTAGCACACCAATCCCAAGAGAATCTTTCCATATAGTTCCTAATCCTCTCCCTCTCCAATTTTTTCTCGAAATAATTGACTAAAGTTAATTTCAAATCATTAACATCTAAACAGTCAAACGTATTACCAAGAAAATCTTTACAAATTATTTCTGGGATACCTCCTACTGAAGAAGCTATTACAGGACAACCACATGCCAAGGCTTCTAATACAACATTGGGACTGCCTTCTCCGCTAGTAGCCAAACAAAAAACATCTGCTGCGTTGTACCACTCAAATAGTTCCTCATTCAATTTTTTACCCACCAAAAACACATTGTTCTTTAGAGATAATTCTTCTATCATTTGAATAAGTTTTTCCTGAAAATCGCCCTCGGCACCTAAAGATCCAACGATATACAATTGAATATCTGGATATTTTTTCAGCAAATCCGGTAGTACACCAATGATCTTATGAAATCCCTTACGCTCAATCAAATACCCTACCGAGAGTATGATTTTCTTGTCCAATGGCAAATTCAAACGTTTCCTGCTCACCGTCTGGTCAATATACTTAAACATATCTACATCAACGCCATTAGATATAATATTTATTTTTTGAGGACATACACCAATATTGCATGCTATTTCTGACAATTCCTTACTCAAGCAAACAACACGGTCAGCTCTTCTAAGAAGAAAATCGATAATTTTTTTTCTTACACTCTTCTCACCATAACAAATCACCTCTTTGCCTCTCAGGGTGACAATCAACGGCTTGTGGAATAATTTCGCAAAACAATATCCCGCAAGTATATCAGGATAAGCCCAATGAACATCCACGATATCAAATTTGCATTTCTTATTGATACTTAAAATCGTACAAGCTGAACAAAATAGATAAAATATCGGATCGAGCCATTTAAAATAGCGCGGAATTATAAAGAATCTTGGGCGGTGAACATTCAACCCATCACATGTTTCAAAATATGGCACATCTCCAAGTTCTTTATATTTTGAAAAATATCTACTCAGAGGAAACCAGGGAACTGGGGCGACTACCTTTATGTTATGGTATTTGGAAACCGCCTTCAACCTGTTATAAATAAAAATACCATGACTTGGCTGTTTATGATTTGGGAACAGGTAACTCAAAGCCAAAACATTCATACGTCAATAAACCTCCTATGCCACTCTTCCAGAACCAAAAACTGCCAGATGAGCCTGTGGTTGTCTTGGATACCATTCCTATGCGAGGTTAGGATCTTCTCGATGACATCCCCCTTGAAATATCCACGCTGGCTGAATTTATCGCTTAGTAATATGTCGAATGCATACTCATGAAGCTCATTGCGAAACATCATATGCAAAGGGGTGGGAAAACCCATTTTCTTACGATTGATGATTTCATCCGGAAGTGTTCCCTGCATTGTTTTTTTCAGAATGTATTTATGTGTCTTTCCACGCAGCTTGTATTTTGATGGCATTTTTGCTGCAAATTCAACCAAGTGATGGTCAAGAAAGGGCACCCTAAGTTCAAGCGATGTTGCCATAGTCATCCTGTCAGCCTTTATTAGCAGGTCATCAACAAGCCATGTCTTAGTATCAAAATATAACATCCGGCTCAATGCATCATTATTATTAGTATGTTGAAAAAGTTCATTTAAAAATTTGCTGTTGGAGGATGCTTGGTTTATCTTATCTCTGAATTCATTGGAGTAAACCAAAGCCTTAATATCATCTTCATAAGTAGAGACCCCCTTATAACGTTTATCCAGCGCCAACTGGCTCATCTGCAGATATTTTCGCACCTTGCCGGAAGGCAACAGGGCGGAAAGCCTTCTTCCCCAGAAGGACGCACTGTTTGCACCCACAAGATTGCGGTAGGCCTCTATGATCTTATTATAGTAATAAAAGTCATACCCTGCAAAAATTTCATCGGATCCCTCACCGGATAGAACAACAGTTACCGATTGTTTTGCCATCTTTGCGATGTAGTAAAGAGATATTGCAGCAGACTCTGTAACCGGTTCATCCATATGCCATATATATTGAGGTATAAACTCTTTGAATTGAGTAGGAGAAACAACGAATTCATGATGCTCGGTGTTAAACTGACGAGCAACCTTTCTGGCATAATTTGTCTCGTTAAAATCGGAACCGAAATCATAGGCCACAGAGAATGTCTTTAGCCTTTCTGAAACACGGGGGGCCAGCATTGCCACAACGGCAGAAGAGTCCAAACCACCACTTAAAAATATGCCAAGCGGTACATCACTTCGCAAACGAAGATCAATGGATTTGTTGAACAGTCGTTTAAGTTCATCAATATAGTAATCTACCCCCTCGTCACGGACACCTCCAAACTGAAAATCCCAATATCTTCTTTTCTGAATAATTCCATTATGCTTCCGGATAATATAATGCCCAGGGAGAAGACGTTTTATGCCCTTAAACATTGTTTCCTCACCGGGCACATAACCAAAACTCATATAGGCGTCCACAGCAGCGGTGTTGATTTCTGGCCTAACCTTCAGATATTCAAGTATTGCTTTGATTTCTGAAGCAAATACAAAAATGTCATCCTGGGTGTAATAATACAGGGGTTTAATACCAAGCCGGTCCCGTGCCAAAAATAACTCTTTCTTTTCCTTATCCAATACGGCAAAGGCAAACATACCATTGAATTTTTCCAGGCAAGAACTGCCCCATTTGTCATAAGCTGCCAGGATAACCTCTGTATCGGTATGGCTCTTAAACACATAACCCATCTGCTCGAGCTCGGATCTAATTTCAATATAATTATATACCTCACCATTGTGAACAATCAACAATCTCTCTTTCTGGTACGTCATAGGCTGGGCACCCAAATCCGACAGGTCAAGAATGCTGAGTCTCCGGTGACCAAATGCAAAACCTTCTTCTTGAAATACCAAAGATCCAGATCCATCGGGGCCACGATATACTATGATGTCAAGCATCTTGATAATATCCTGTGCCAGTGTTCTACTGCCGGTATTGAAAATTCCAACTATACCGCACATATTCTTATCATCCTATCTACTCTTCCCTTTTTAATTTCATAAGAAAACAATCATCTTTATGATGTTCAACATTCTTATCAAATATTCTTTGACGGATACTAACCAATGCCGAGGCAACAGCCGCAGGCCAGTAGATAAATTCATGATCTGCCTTGTTTTGGAATATGCAACAAATCAAAACGCCTACAAGACTCATGAACATAGCCATAGAGTATGATTGAATATAATTTGATGGCGATAGTTTTACTGTTTCCACCTTAGATATGCGCCACAAGCTAATGAGAGTATACGACATAAGAACACAAAAAATAGTTATTCCTAACATACCCAATTCTGATAGTATTTGCAAAAAGGTATTGTGTGTTACACGTATACGCTGTCCAAAACCAGCATATTTATGAGCAATTACCACAAAGTTATCTGGGCCTACTCCTAATACTGGTGAATCAGTAAACATATCCAGTGCTATTGTCCACATTTCAATTCTTCCTAATGCGGAGGAATCTTCACTGTATCTTCCAATAGATTCAACACGATCCCAATAGGAACTTGGCACAAAAGGTATAATGAAAAGAGTGATTACAAAAACAGTCGTCACATAAAATAACTTCCTGCGAGTTACTATAAAAAGGCAACAGACATAGAAAAATAAAGCGAGGAAAGCCTGTCTTGATTCAGTAAAAATTATACCCAGAATTAAAACAATAAGGCATACAAATCCAACATATCGCTTATAGCCTGATTCACTAACTGTTTTAAAATAAGCTACCGGGAGCCCCCAAATAAAAGCCGAAGCAATCTGGTTTGACCCCCTCACCTGAGAACCGCCAAAATTCTCGAGCCTTACATTACCATGAAGATATTGTTCAATTCCCCACATTGATAAAATACATAATGACACCATGCAAGTCCATAAAAAAAGATCTACATTAAGAATATCCTTTGAAAGAATATTCTTAATCATTACCCATAAAACTACCGCTTTCCAGAAAACCATTCCAGCATTCCATGCTATTTCTGAATCACCCTTTGCATATAGCATAGAAAGGAAATACGAGCCTGCGAGCAAAAACATAAATATGGAGTAACGATCATCACAGATACTTATTTTTTTATATTTAATTATTATTGCGATAATGAGAGAAATATTTAAAATAAAAACAATTCGATATTCTTGTATACCCCAAATATATTTCTCCGGATAAATAAAATATATTCCTATGAGGAGCATCATCATATAAACGGGATTGCTCCTGTATGATTTCCAAAATACCCAGATGCAAAAAATTAAAAATATAACAAGGCGCATATTTTCTATGTTTTGGACAAATAAACGTATTGGTCAATATTTCCATCATACAGGGCAGTATAGGCCTTTGCCATATGTCCTATCGAAAAAGAATTAACGACCTTTTCTCTGTTGTATTCACCCATATTGGCCCTAATTTCAGGAGAGCATGCTAATTGTTTTAGCTTCTTAAAAAAATCGTCAAAATTATTTTGAGTTACCAGACCTCCCCCCAAATCATGATCAATCAATTCTCTGTTACCTCCTACATCGAAAGCTACAACCGGAACACCACATGACATTGCTTCAAGAACAACATTTGACATACCCTCACTCTTAGATGGTAAAATAAAAATATCCATACAGTTGATAATTTCTGGAATGTCTTGTCTATTGCCTAAAAATATAATCTGATCTCTTACCCCAAGTTGTTTAACTAACTTTTCTAGACCATCCTTTTCGGGTCCATCACCTACTACTAAAATCTTTGCAGAAAAATTATTCCGTATAGCTTCACGAAAAAACCTATCAAGATTCTTTACCTTATCCAACCTGCTTACGGTTCCGACTACGAGCTCATCATTGTTCAATACGAGCTGTTTTTTTATCATCGGTTTAAAAATTGGACAGAATTTATCTGTGTCTACTCCATTAGGAATTACCCGAATATCCCTTTTAAGGGAATATACTTGTTTCATCTCGATTCCAAGTTGTTTAGATACAGCCAAAAGCAAATCGACATGGTTAAAAATATACTTTTTTATGATGGTATTGAGCTTTCTTCCTTCATCAATATCCTCAAAATGCCTGCCATGTTCAGAATAAATTACATTTTTTACATTTGCTAGCCTTGCAGCAGTATACCCCTCAACCATAGTAGGCCAGTTTCTCAAATGTACTACATCAACGTGATGATTTCTAAATATTTTCCAGAGAGATATCGGCAGTGATAAATCATTGTTGTCATGTTTATTTAAAGAATAATATTGCACATCTTTAATTCTTACGCGGTTTTTCAAATCACCTACACGGGTTAATGCACATATTATATGTTTAAATCGGTTAGTAGAGAGGTTATTGATCAAATTAACAACACCGTTCTCAAGCCCTCCGACTTCATCAAAGGAATATAGTACGTGTGCAATAACAATAGTACTCGGTACGTTTGAATCATCCATAGGTCAGTTTCCTCGCAAACAATTGTTTAGCAATTCAACCAAACATTGTGTGAGAAATTTGCTTTCGAATTTCATTCGATTCTGTTTGGGTGACTTTCTTTCTAGTAATCCATGCTCGTATCGAAAAATGTAATCTTTGATGACCCTTTTTATATCTTCAGTATCTTCTGGGTTAACAACCTCTCCTAATTCTTCATTACGAACAAAATCGGCGGTAGCACCTTCACCGGTAAGAGCTAAAATAGGATGTCCTATAGCTATATATTCAAAAAGTTTCCCCGGAATTTGCAAGTTAGTACCAGGCTGAATTATTAGAAGGATGTCAGAACCTGCCATTAGATTAATGGCCTCATTATGGGGGATAAAACCAACTATATTAACGACATCGTCAATATCTAATTCTTCGAGCAAAGTTTGATCATACCCCGACATCTCTATCTTTCCGACCAAACTCAACAAAAAGTTAGAGGAATAGATAACTCCCGATTTTTTTAAATGTGATATAGCAATTAGTAGACTCTCCGGGGAGCGCATTGAATAAAGGTTTCCAACATGTGTGATATGTAACCTACTGTCCTTCTTGCTATAGTCCAAATGTTCAAAAAGCTTCAACAGAAAACCATTACTTATATGAACGAACTTCGACTGATCAATCTTTGGGTACGTAGATTTAAACTTTTCTTTAAGTGGATGAGTATTACAGATTACAAATCGTGATTTTTCTACGACCATACGCTCAAGGCGGCTTTCTATCTTTTCTATGAAATAAAATCTGCGCTTGTGGTACGGATTGTTCATCCAGGGATCCCTAAAATCAGAAATCCATGGAACACAAAACAACCTTGATAAGGCGAGTCCAACCAAATGTGTTGTCCAAGGATTACCTGAAGAATAGATCACATCGATATTATTCTTTCGAATAAGTTCTATGCCCTTGAAAAGGGCGAATGGAAACCATCCAATCTGTCGATCGGGTATGCGAAAACTCTCAGAGAGAAGGTCTTTTAACATCTGTTCGTAAAATTGCCAGCCCACCTTATCTCTTACATTTAATTCATTAGCATTATTAGTCACTTTAGTAGTTTTTCTATATCGGTTATTCTCGCGCCATACAAGGAAATGATCCATTGGATTATATGCTTTTGTTCGATGAATCTGTATGCCATCATCAATATAATAAGTAAGGGACTTATCATTATTATAATAATCCTCAATATATGCTGGATCAACAGTTAGCACAATAGATTTCCAGCCAAAATCATTCAGGTTTGATAGAAATCTAATATGTCGCTGGGCCGCAGGTCCAGCAATAGGCGGAATCTGATAGGCTATAAAAAGAACTTTGTTCATATTAGCATCTCCCAAATAAACAACTTTCTAACATCAGTAACAACTCAGTATCAGCAAATCTTGGAATGATCTTGCATTATTTATCTTCTTGTTTTTATAACAGAAAAAGAAAAAAAAGAATAGGCAGCAAGTAATTCAAATATTTCATCGTCCATTTGTGTATAATAATTTTCTATATAAAAACTAAATGGATGAAATCCTAAAGTACCAAATCTTATACCAACCATCAACCATATGATTAGACATATTATAAAAATATAGCTTGCATTTATGGTTGGAATAGGTAAGTCAAAGAAATGAGCAATAATTCTTAAATTATAATATTTACTTATCAGAAAGGGAAAAACCAAGTAAAATAAAATCGTCAAGAGAAAAAAAATATTGCTAAATACGCTTATTGATCCAATATTATGTAATGTAATTTCATTCTGAACATTAACTGTTTTCAATAATTCAGGCGTTCTGATCTCAAATATTCTTTGCCCCCAGCTTATTTCCTCTCCCAAGCATATAAAAAAGAACGCTATTAAAATCATATCTGGTATGTAATAATACCAAACATGAGTTTTCTTCCTGATCTTCTTTGTAAGATGTATTGATGAAATAATAAAAGCTAAACCCCATAAAATAGCTGATATATTTTCTATGATACCATCTTCTCTAATAAGGAATGTGTATAAATTAACATTTGTAAAAGATATAGCAACTATATAAAAACCGAAAATCAACACAGAGGTTATCAGCACCAGTTCTATTTTATTTGGTTTTTTGCTCAAGATTTCAAATTCAGATTCATTGTAAAACTTTTCAGCAACCTCTATTAATGAAAAGATCCTTGATTCAATGGCTTTTCTATAAAGATATACACTTCCAAAAGAAAGTATATTTAGTAAAGTCAAAACCAATAATAATCTGTCATATACATGTAAATATAAAGAGATTGGATAAAAGGCAACCAATAATATGATTATAACACTCCAAACAACTAGTAGTCGCTTTATATTAATTTTCAAAATATTATTCCTCTGCCAAGAACGATTGACCGTTTACATTTTTATCTAGTACCAATCTTTCTTGCAGGATTTCCTGCAAGAATTGAGTACGGCTCAACATATTTCGCACCAACGACAGACCCAGCTGAAACAACAGTGCCTTTTCCTATTATTGCTCCCGGCATAATAAACGCATTTGAACCTATCCATACATCATCCTCAATAATTACTTTCTTGTAATCAGGTGGTTGCAATCTTATGAGAGAATCCCTTTCAAACTTATGATTGACAGACCATATCTTCACACCAGGTCCCAATAGAACATCATCACCTATATTAATCTCACCACCACCCTCCAAAAAGCAATCATGACCGATACATACATCATTACCTATAGATATTTTGTCAATATTTCTAAATCTAACTTGAGTAAAACATTTCAGATTTACACCACAACTATTAAACCAGCGGGGCAAAACTATGCTCCTTACCTCATAACCAAATTTTTTTGGCAAAACTCTTAAAAAGATATTTAAATAATCAAATCTCCCTGAGAAAGTACTCAGATCCCAATATATTGCTTTTGCAGTTCTTTCTAATTTTCTTAATACATTTAGAATTTTACTCATAAGCAATTACTCCCTCAATAACATAAGAATAATATTGCTTCACTTTAATCTTTTAATCACAACATTTTTCAGAATATTGCTTTCCAATACAACAAAGATCAGGTCGCCTTTCGCCAATAATTCTTGCGCCTTTCCCCGCTAGTATAATACCATCAGAATATTCCTTACCTAATACCACTGAACATGCAGCAATAATTGATTTCCTTCCAATTTTTGCACCCGGCAGAATAAGCACATCCGATCCAACCCAAACATCTTCCCCTATCTCTACAGCTTTGTATGTGTATCCCTGGACGTTAACCGGAGTTGAGAAGCTCTTGTAATTATGATTTTGTGACCAAATCTTTACATAAGGACCAAGTAATACGTCAGAACCGAGCTTTATGCCACCACCTGCTTGCAAATAATTACAAGCACCTATTGTCACATTATTATCACACTCTATGTTTTGCGGATTAAGAATATAAGCACCTGGCAATATATTTAAATTTTTACCACATTTTTTGAATCGCTTATTGTACCATCTCCGTCTGATTTCAATACCGAGTTTTCCCGGTATATTACGAATTAGATTGGCTACATACTGATGCCTAACACTTTTAGAACACATATCCCAATAGGCCATCCTTAACAATTCTATCATCATTATTCTCATTATTATAAATGTCTTTTATTTAATAAAGGCATATCCCACCAAATCTTTTATTCGTGTAAAAATCATATTGATAATTTCTCAAGCAATCCATTAAAAATATCGCGGCGCAGCTTTTTATCTAAGCATATATATATAACCATCATAAAATAAACGATTGTTAGTATTACTGTTTGAATAATAAAAACTGGCCATGATCCGGCAACCCAATGATGTTGAAAAAACAACCCTAAGACTGCAACCGGTATAGAACATAATATTGGACCAAATACAACTTGGCTAAAAAATGTTAGATTCGAAACATTGAGCATCTCACCACACTTTATCATCACCCCAATGGACTGAAAAGTAAGCGCAATGGTAGTTCCCCATGCTACGCCAACAATCCCAAATTCTTTAATCAATAAAATACTGATAACTATATAACCTATAGAAACTACGGCATTTAATTTCGCTATAAATGCAATCTTCTTAGCGCCCAAGAGTATTTGTTGAGATGTGTAGGACAAAAAGAAAGGCACATATCCAATACACAGTATCACCAATATTTTATAGCTTTCTGTGTACTCTTTTCCCATCCATAAAATGATAAATTGCTTACCCACAACAATAAAGCCCACTATTATGATAACCGTTAGGATAAAAGTGTATCTGGATCCCTTAAAATAAAGGCTTCGCAGTTTATCAAATTCAGACCTGCTGTGTTGTTGAGCAGCAACAGGGAAAAAAACCCTTGTCATGGCACCCAATAAATTTCTGGCATATTCAAATAGATTCCCTGCAATCGCAAAAAAGGTGATTGCTGCTGTATTGAGAAAAGCACCGATCACAAAGGCGGAGGAATAGAACAGTAATTGCCTACCCAATTCTCCAATCACAGCCCAAAATCCATAGTTAAAAATACTATGTAACGTTGATCTGCTGGCATATAAGAATTTAATCTTAAGCTCTTCAAAAATACGATAGACTATAATGACATAACCTATGTTCATACAAAATGTACAGGCTGTCGTAATAATTGATATCGCAACGATTTTATATCCATTTTTCAATGCAATATACAATAAGATGGTTCGTATTATATCAAATAAGATCTGGTTGGCGTTGCGCAAATCATATCGTTGCAGCATAACAAGAAAACTCTGGAATATGGCGAACACAAATCCTAGAGAAAAATTAAGCGCCATAATAAATACCGTAAGTCTGAAATCAGAGACATGTTGAGGATCTATGGAAAAAATCTGTTCCCCGCACAACGCAATTACAAATGAGATGCTCAAAACTACAAATGACAATAGAGTCAAAGCAAAAAATGCAGTCGAAGCCACCTGATTAATCTGATCATATTCTTTTCTAGCGTAATGATGAGAAAGATAGTATGAAACCGCAGGAGCAATACCAAGATTAACAAGTCCATAATAACCAGAAAAGGCTACAATGATTGTCCAGATACCGTATAAATTATTTCCAAGGGAGTGAACTACGACTGGTGAAAGTATAAGGCCGATTACAACCGAGACCAAATAACCTGTCCAGTTAGAGAATATATTTCGAATAATGGTTTTTCCCTGATTCATGTCAGCACATTAGGCCTTAAAGGTTCTTGCAGCATTTTGGTCTGAAAATTAAATACTTATGCTTGATAAAAAAATACAACAAACCCTTTATATGTAGAAAGGTTGCCTTGTTGATACGTAAACCACGTGATATCTCCTGCGCATCATGCACGATTGTCACACCCGGATTCTGAACAACAGCATATCCGGCCTTCCAGATTCGCAGGCAATAGTCAACATCCTCGGGTGAATAAAAGATATTCTCATCCAGCAACCCGACATTGTCCATGGCCTCCTTTTTCAGCACCCAAAAGGCTGATATGGCATACTCAACAGCCCTTGTTCCGCCGCGCTCAGGTTCTTTACCCTCTTGTCTTTCAATATATTTCAAGAAAAAGAACCTCTTTAATTTTGTAAAGACGGTCGGAAAACAATCGGTCGACTTCTGCAGATTTCCAGATGGATAAATAAGCCTTGGCACTACCAAGCCTATGGAACTATCATTCTGATGAACCGAAATTAACCCCTCGATAGAACCCTTGGGGATTTCTATATCAGAGTCCATCACGATAATGTATTGCCCTGATGCCTTTTTCAGGGCCAGATTGCGTGAATAGGTTGTTCCTGTGTTGTGATCCAATAAGATCGGCTTGATATTTTCCGGATACTGTTTTTGAAAAACATTGATCATACTCACTGTTTCATCGTGTGAACCATTGTCAACGATAAAGATCTCAAATATAAAGTTTGATTTTTCGAGGGCATCGATAACCGAGTTTAGACATTTTTTGATATAACGCTCAGAGTTCCAGGTTAAGACAACGAAAGACAAGTCCATAATTCACCTATTATTTTTCATATCTATCTGTTCGTCGATAAGCTGCTTCATGAATTCCACTTCTTCAAGCCAATGCTGGTGCATCTTGGATTGAACCTTCTCGGGATATCCATTACATCGTGTCCAATAATTCAAAAACAGCACACCTCCCGGCATATATTTACAATATCCCTGATATGCCTTGTACATATCGTCATCATCCTTGATATTTGCTGCCGGTCGAAGTCCAAGTTCGAACAACTGGTGATCAGACCTGTTCTGAGTATGTTCATCATAAACAGGGCTGGCGTGGGTGATGCCATAATCTTTGTAGAACTTCAAGATCTCGTCCTTAACGATCTTTATCTGCATGGGGGATGCCTCTTCATACTCTGTGTTTGAGCCGTCCCTTACATCATGGATATGATTTTTAAGACAATAGATAATTGTATTCACATGGAAGCATGCCTGGCAGGCAAAACATACAAATTGCATCTGAAGAGTCCGGTATTTGATAAGATTACGCAAATATCTTCTATTATATATTTTCAAGAACATATCGTCTACATCCATAAGAGTATGACTGAATTTACCAGGAATCTTCTCATTCAATACTTCGTAACTTCTGTGACTGTTTTCTATCCCTATATGTCCTTTATGCCTGAATGTCAGCAGGTGAACGTTATCAAATTGCTGAGACATTCTGTACGCGGTTAATGATGAATCAGATCCACCGGAGAACTGAATGCATACATTTGTCCCCAACTTATCTGTCATTCATTTAATCCTTTCCATAGAGAACAATATGATCTTTTCTATCTTTTGTTTAAGATTGAATAAAAACCATAATACTGTCCTCCTTATACTAAGCGGCAGAAGCAACAGTATGCAAATGAATAAAAGATTAAAAATCTTGAACAGTATGTTTAGTATTTTTTTAATCATATCCATGACAATTATCTTTATGTATTTTTCAGTTAAGCCACTGACTTTATTGAACCAGCAACCCTTTCCGCGGTATGCCCGTCCCATAGATCAATGGGATTTCTTTCCGTGTTATCTTCCGACATGACACTCTCTATCATAGATTCAACATTATCTATATCACAAAGCCGGTTTGTCCCCTGGTCAACTGTTATGGGCCGCTCAGTGTTCGGCCTCATTGTCAGGCATGGTATTCCCAGGTATGTTGTCTCCTCCTGAATACCACCGGAATCCGTCAAGACGAATCCGGCATTGAACACCAGGTTCATAAACTGCAGGTAACCCAGGGGTGACTCTGTTATGAGATTCGGTGTTTTTGACAGCTCGTCCCAGAACCCGTATCTTTCCATATTCTTTCGTGTTCTCGGGTGCACTGGGAATATAAGGGTGGTTTTTTTTGAGGTACGTGCCAATATTTCACAAATAGAATGGAGAATCTCAGCGTTATCGACATTGGAGGGCCGGTGCATGGTAACCAGACAATATTGCCCCAGCCGGAGCCCGTATTTCTTATATGCCTGCCGGCTCTCTATGGAATCTCGCAGCATCTCAAGAGAATCGATCATGATGTTCCCGACCCTTATTATCTTGTCTTCGGGTATACCCTCTTTAAGCAGATTTTCATCTCCGTCAGGTGAAGGGGTCCAGAGAATATCGGCTATGGAATCCGTTACTATTCGGTTGATCTCCTCGGGCATGGTGCGGTCAAACGAACGCAGCCCTGCCTCCAGGTGCGCTACCTTGATGCCGAGCTTTACTGAGGCCAGGCTTGCCGCTACGGTGGAATTTACATCTCCGACCACTATTACGAGATCCGGCTTGTGTTCCACGAGCACTTTTTCATACGCAATCATTACATTACCGGTCTGCTCTGCATGTGATCCACTGCCTATACCAAGGTGAATATGCGGGGCAGGCAGTTTCAAGTCCTGAAAAAATGCATCCGACATATTGAGGTCATAGTGCTGCCCGGTATGCACTATTAAAGGCTCTGCCCAGGATTGCCCTGATAAGGCATGATACAATGGGGCTATTTTCATAAAATTCGGTCTGGCGGCTGCAATGAGATGTATCTTCATAGTATTATCCTTTGAGGTGTTTATAAACTTTGAATTAAGTCATTCAGAACAAAGCAATAAGAGATTTCTCCCTTCGGTCGAAATGACAATTTATGCCTTTCCAGTCTATTACAATTGGCACCTTATGTTAAATTATTCTGTGTCATTTTTGTCTATGGAATACTTCGGCCAAATCGAAAGCAGCTTATACACGATAAAAAACAGTATAAGGCCGATAAAGAAGACAAGAAGCCCTGAGACCTCATGGGTGAAACCGGATGCCATCTCCGAGCCGTACCGCTGTACAAGAGCTACTGTGATGATCAAACGTATTATGTTGGAAATGATTGCAATGGGGATGGCGGATAAAAAAACAAGCCACTTTTTCCACACGGGATGATCGCTGAGAAACGCAAACAAGGCGCCCAAGGCAAGCAAAGAAACTAAAGAACGCATGCCCGAGCAGGCATCCACCACCTCAAGAGAAGCCCCGGGCAGATAGAGCATATTGCCTTCCTGCAGGACCAGCATCCCCAGGGCATGCATACATATAACCGCTACATCTGAGGCAAACAGACGCAGGGTAAAGGCAAAATCATTCCATATGATCGCAGGCAAAGGGATCATAAAGAGCATGTAGAGGATTGGAACAAATATAATGCGTGTGGTCCTTATACCAGAGAAAAAAAGAACTATTCCAAGAACAACCACTATCATGGAGGTGCTCTGTAAGAAATGCTCCGCCCCTATGGTGCCCAGAATAAACTGGGTTATTCCAAGAACAAAAAGAACAAGCCCCCAGTTATTGGGTGTAACAGCGGCTTCCTTCAACTCCTGGCGCCTGGAATAGATCATATAACCCACGATAAGGGGAATGAAAAAACCATGGGAATAGTCTGGATTGAACTGCCAGTCATAGATCAAATTGGCTGCAACAGAATAATAAAGAATACACAGGAGCAGACCAATTATTGCAATAGGGGTTAGTGTTCTAAGCTGCATCTATTTTTTCTCATCTTCAGACAACAACCGGCTGCCTGGTATATATCGTTCCAGCACAGGTATCAACTGCCCGGTGAAATCAACTAACGATGCCAGTGTATCATCATCTTCTTCTGTTGTTATAATGCGGACAAAGGACCCGTCCGTACGCCTCATACCGATAGAATCTAATACGCGGTAGATCTTTTCTGTGTATTCCGATCTGATGTATCGCCCTCGGCACTGATACCAGTACAAAACAATCTGTCTCTGATCGCCTCTCTTCAATATCATTTTATTGACCGGGATGAAATTTTCTTTATCGCCATTAACCGGGATATTGATCGTGTCTGTACTCAGCACGATTGCACCGCCGCCTACAATACAGTTTTTCGGTGAATGAAACTGCTTACCTTCTCTCAGGCTTGAGAAATAGCCCACGTACAGATCAATCGCCTGATTATCAGGTGATTGATAGATATACTCGATATAATCATCAGACCCCAGTATCTGTATGACCTGATCCTTAAGTTCGATCTCGCCTGTATATTCCCATTGACCGATCTTTTTGTCGATGGTGTTTAACGGCTTGAGGATAGGGACATCTTTGGAATTATCGACGCCAAAGATGACAAAGAAGATCGTCAATATCAATATGACGATTATTATTAATGATCTTTTATAGGATATCATGTTTGATTATGTATAAACTAAAATTAGCATCGTGAATCCTCTTCCCCTTAATGTTGTATGTTTGTATCAATTTTTTTAGAAATCCTGTCACTTCCACTGTTTCATCCGCTACAACGCATATGGTTCCCCACTTTGTAATATCTGACACTATTCCGCTGAAGTAAGAGATCTCTCAATTATACCAGATCTACTCATAACGACTGCATATTCTCTTAAAACCTGCCTTGAAATCCATAGTTCACTCTTTGCTGCCAACTCTTTAAATTTATCCTTAACAACATCATGAAAAGACGAGTCTTCGTTAGCCAGGTATACCAATATATTTGTATCGAAAAAAACCTTATCTTTCATCAGAATATATATCCAATCTTTTCATTGTACCACTAATCTTGCCTGCTTTATGTTTAGGCATTAAAGATAATATCTTATCGAGGGGAACAGTCTGTTTCTCGTCACTAAGGATAATAACCTCCACTTCACCTTGTGGAAGATCAGGAACATGGAGATTAAGCGTTCTATCCTTTCCAATCGTTGTTTTTATCCTCTTGGCTAACATATTTATCCAACCTCCATTCTTTATATTATCCGGTATCTGACGGAAAAGATGAAATGTCTTTTCTCCGCGTTCTCTGCGGCTCGGCGGTGAGATTGTTTTTGGTTTTTCGCATGGGTTTCGATGAGTTCTTCTGATTTTATGGGTTATGATGTTGCAATTTTGATCCAATCGGGATCTGGAACGTCAACAGTTGTCATCTGTGCACCAGGTTCAAAAGCAACCTCAGTAGCAAGCATATCTTCTGCACCTACCTTCAATGACTCTATAAGTTCTCGCTTTGTTCGTTCTTGTGCATTAACGCCCGGAAGATCAATAAGCCATCCTATCCACCAGTCGTTATTTTTTTGATAACTGCTCTATATTTCGTATACTACACTACTGATATAATCTTAAACCTTGAATATACTTGAAGTCCTTGATATTGTACGTTAAAAGCTCCACCTTATTTACCATTGATGTTGCTGCAATTATTGCATCTGGAATCTGTAGGCGGTGACTTTTTGAATATTTTTCAATTAGATCTACCGATGCCTGAGATATTTCGGGATTGATGTGAAGTACCTGTAATGATTTTAAATGCTTTTTTATCTCTTTAAGTTCCCTCTTATTTAATGCACCAAAATACAACTCCATCTCTGTTATTACGCTTAGGGCAATATTCTCAAGACCAATGTTTTCTAATTCATTGATAGTCGCTGAATTTCCCTTGAACGCTTCAATAATAATATTTGTATCGCAGAGAATCATAGATTCAATTTGGGCCATGCTTTCTCTCTTATTTCATGCAACGAAACATCCCTGTCTTTCCATATCCCAAAAAGTTTTCTGACATCAGAACTGACTACCTTGTTTTTATTCTTAACCCTACTTTCTTCAATATCAATAAAAGGAAGTTCGCGCAGAAAATTAATCAAAGCCTTCTCTTTTGTTTTGTCTTTTATATTTATTACCAATCTATCCATAAATAGCTCCACTTGTATTTCTTGGATTATTGAATTGCAAAATAATACTTGCTTTAACAATAATGCTCAATAGAATTTATATTCACCGCAGAGGCGCTGAGGACGCTGAGGTTGTTTTTTTAACCAATCCGGGGACGACGATTGGTTAAAAAGATATAACTGTCATTCTTCAAACTTGTTTACCAGCCTGATTATTCCTTCTCGTATTTTTGGGACATTGAAGTTCATTAGTAAACCTTGATAATCTCGCAAAAAGTCGGAGATTGAGGATATGTCATTTCGACCGGAGGGAGAAATCTAATAAATTAGATGTATTACAGGTTAAAGATTTCTCCCTGCGGTCGAAATGACAAGGTTAAGGGACTTTTTGCGAAACCGTCAACCTTTGTTTGATACTATATTTGTATTTCATTGTTTGTCTCTATGTATCAGCACGTCTTCACTTGGGTATGGTAAATCGTTTGGCATGGTGCGTTTGGCTTAATCTTTGGTGTATTTATCGTTTTTTAGGGCACGATGCATCGTGCCCCTACGGGTGTTGTACAATGATTGGTTGAAAAATTTGCTCGTGTATGGGGCATTGATGCTCAGGTCACAGGTATACTTATATGTTTTCGGGTATCTTGATGGAATTTATATGTCTTTCCTTGATTTTTAATCGTTGTCCTGAATGTTGTTATATCCCCATTCTCTTTACTGCCTTGTTGATAAAGGGGATGAAATCCTGGGCAGAGATGGTATTGCCTTCAGTGCTGGGGTGGCTGTCTTTTCCGCCACCTGTTGGATATATCAGCCAGTTGGATTTACCGTAACCGGTGAGTGCGTCATAATGGTCAAAGACCACAATATTATTAAGTGTATAATCCTTGAGCCATCCATTTTCTAAATCCTTTAGCCAGTTATTGAAGCCCCTGGCGCGTAATCCTGCATCGTTGACTGTTCCATCGACCCTTCCCAATACTGATTTTACCAAACGCTTAATCTTACCCAGCATGGATTGGCCCGGCTTAACCAAAGGCGGGGCTGTCACCACTACAAAGAGGGTCTCGGGCTGCCGGCTGAAATATTCCAGCAATGCATTGTATGATGCCTTATAATTGGCCGTGGTATGATCACAGGAATCCGGGTCACCCGGGCCTGCACCATCGGAGATTATCCAGCTATTGGGGTAACACGATTTGAACATGATGATACTATTCTTTGTTCCATCCGTGAAGAAATCATCCTGGTGTTTGCATGTAAGAATTTTATCCATATGATCCCTGAACTTGGTATTCCAGTGACAGATGTCTGTCTTGTCACCGATCAGTGATCCGTATGAGGCCTCATGAACTATATAGTTGTTATCTTCCAGCAGGCTTTTAAGACCTCCTCCGTTCGGGTGGGTGGGGTTAATGCAGTTATCTCCAGCTGCAGGGCCTTTATCTGCAAAGAGCTGCCCACCGCAGGAGTGGTGGATAAAAAGCAGGTGTAGAGGGTTTTTGGGTTTTTCTGCGGAGTATTGGGTTAGATCCAATGTCTTCACGGTCATTACTTTCTCCTCAGTCACAGTGTTTTGAGTGCATGCTGTTATCAAAAGCATTATGATAGAAAAGGTTAAATATCTTTTTATGATCATCTGATTGTCCCTTATTCGATTAATAGTCTAATACAATTTTCTTCACTGCAGTGGCGTTTTTGCCTATGTATGAATATAATGAACTGCCCCGCCGTGAGCAAGGGGGTATCTAAGGGATTTTTCAGTTGATGTATTGTTTTTGTTCAGTGTTGATCTAAATTTTAATAACATCTATGTTACGCGGGCATTGCAAATTGTTTGACAAGACGCGTCTGGCTAAATCTGTTGTGTATATATCGTTTTGTAAGGGCACGATGCATCGTGCCCCTACGGGTACAGCGCAATGTTTGGTGAAATAATTTCCTCGTGCATTTCTATGCTGTCTCTTTTTGCAAAGCTCCGCCACTACGGGTGAATATCCCTGCTACAAAAACAAACAACATTTCATTAGATTGTATAAGCACTTCGTTCGTCTCTATAGCCTGATTATCGGCAAGATTCAAGATCGTCTTTATTGAATCTTTTCCGATAATCTTTATCGAATGATTCGATCCGACAATGTTTATGGAATGGTTATAACAGGATATACGGAAGATGGTATTAAATGATGGGTTCGGGTTTGTTGTCCTCGCATTGGTGGGGCTTATTGCCTTTGGGGTTCGTTTGGCTTGGTTTGGGGTGGGGTAGCGTCTTGTGGGGGCACGATGCATCGTGCCCCTACGGGATGGGTGGGTATTGGGCGATTAGATATGATCTTCATTGCTCATATCTATCGTCTTGGCGGATTATAACGAGATGTACTTTCTTAAGATTGGGCCTAGGGCATTTGCGAGTAACGGGGGCAGGTTTGACCATATTGTCTCTATCTTCTGCCGGAACTCCCCATTTGAAGGATCAATCTCTTTCTGATCGCTTCCACCCAGACGGTACCAATGCAGGGGTATTGGCTGGGCACCCCATTGTCTTTTAAAGTTGTATGTCCCTTCTCCGGGGGTTGATCTGCCGAAATCAAAGTATTTAAAACCATTGTCACAGGCGTAATCCAGAAAACCCCAGTACAGCATCATGTTTGGACTGTATTTATTATATTCTCTTAATGTAGATGCCCAGGGTATGGAGACCGTATCCCTGAAGGAAAGTATAAAACCTGCTCCCACGGGTTGTTTATCCGCATAGACAATGCCTATGTGCGCATCTTCGTCATAGGAGTCAAGGACAGATTCTATCCATTTCCTGGAATGGACCGGAGAACCTAGGGCCTGCATATTCCGGCTGAATACGCTGTAGAAATCATCCAGCCTCTCTGTCTTGCCCAGGGCGAAGACAAGCCCCTCCTTCTGGGGCCTGCGTATCTGGCTGCGAAGCTTTGATTTAAGCCCCTTCCACAGTATTTCCGACGATTCGGGAAGATCCAGGAGCATGCGTGATTTATACGATGCCACGGCTACTGTATCGCACGAATTAAGAACAGAGTTCTGATTTTTACACCTCACCTCAAATTTTACATCCAGATCTCCGGCAAACTTCATGACCTGTTTGATAATAAGCTCGGATGCATCGGAATTCTCCGTCAGCATACCTCCATAATCACAAAACGGCTGAGATACGAGGAGGCCCTTTAGAAACGGTGGCTTTATCAGAACAAAAGGCAGCGCAGCCTTTATGGATTGCCCGTCCTTTTCCGCCATGAGATAATATGCCTTGTGATTGTATGCATTTTCTATGGCTTCTCTCCACATAAAAAGATGGTACGGCCCTGCTGCGTCATGAGAAAGGACAAAATCATCCCATCTTTCTTTATCCTTGATTTCTGCTATTCTTACTTTCATTTCTTTGCATCACTTGGTGATCTAGTCGTTCATCACATGATCTCTTACATGAACCGGCACTGGGTAAAAACAGGATATTCTATTTCCGCCTGCACTTTAATAAGGCATGAGGATGTGTGGGTGTCTATCACCTTCTCCATTATATTTTTTTCACCGCTGCGGGTGATATGTTCACAAACAAAATCCTTGTTTACAAATCTGTTTTATTTTATCTTTTCAACATATTGAAATACTTTTCGGCATATATCAGCCAAACTTGATGCATTACATTCAAAATGTCTAAGCAATAATGTATTTTTATTCAAGTAGAAATTTAGACGGTCCTGAATCTCAGGCCTGCAATTGATACCAGCAAAAAACACCCTTTGTCATTCCGAACGGAATGACAAAGCAATATTAATGTTCAAGAGCTGATACAGGTGTACATGCCACAAAGCTTGAAGATTTTGGGCATAAGCAGGTTCAAGAACTTGGTGATACTAAAGAAATGAAACATGGCCCGTCACTACTGCTGTCATGATTCTGCTGGGGATCTATTTGAGGTTGATCAGATCCTTCGTCTTCAGCATCGGATTGGGCAACAGGGTCATCGGAAACAGGAAGGTTTTCAGGGACTACGTCTTCAAGATCGGGTTGGTCAATCGGTTCATCGGCAACAGGAAGCTGTTCAGGAATTTCGTCCGGAACCGGTGGCTGAACAGTGCCTCCGCCCGGATCTCCCCCTGCAATCGCGGCCATCATCCACCACAGCGCCCTGCCCTTTTTCTCACAGCTTTCATAGGTTGTGTGCCCGGGACCGGATGGATCATTAAACCGAGGGTGTTCGACAGGGACCATCGTATTTGCATACTCATAGGTTGCCTGCTCCCATGAAGACGTTGCCGAGTCAAACCACCAGCTGTCCAGATCGGCAAAGTCGAAAAGGACCCTGTTTGTGCTGTTTCGTACCCAGGCCCGTATCTGCTCGTTTCGCTGATACCGGTTATACCCCCGGGCTCCGTCAAACTGGGCATGGCCGGTCATATAGATAAATACAACACCCGGATTTGCCGCCTCTAAACCTGCCATGACATCGAGATACTCCTGCATATCAACAGCAGTCAGTTCAGCCGGTTCTCCACACCATGACCACATAGAGACATTGATGTCCGGATTGCTGTTGAGCACATCCCGGGTCTGTTGAATTCCTCTGGATGAACTCCAATAAAAATAGGGACTCGCTCCGATATAGTCATAGATACACAGCCTGTCGGTATAGCCCGGCAGGCTGTTGTCTCCAATGGCCGCCGCATAGGTAGTATCTGCAGATGCTATTATCTCCAGGCCTATGGTGAGCTGCCTGCCGTGAGAGGTATGGGCATAGTAGGTCTTTATGTCTGCCTGCGCCGCATCGATCCGTGACGCCGTGATCTGAGAGAGATCCGTGCACGTGTGATCGATTATAAAGGGCTCGGCCATGGATAAGACAGGTATGAACATGGCGGAAAGGAATAGCAGGAGAATTGATGATCTTAGCCCAAGTTTGTCAATTTTTCAAAGAGGCACAGGCAGTAAGGGGCTATGCCGGTAGTTATGGTCACTACTTATTTGACCGAGGTTATTTTTCTCGGCAATGGTAACTCGTTTAGCCCTAAGCGT
>Ga0272441_10004320_pt1 | contig 25956 bp, 23 predicted proteins | sample SSMProp6N_FD_193582 | JGI IMG/M metagenome (GOLD analysis project Ga0272441, IMG submission 193582) | Marine sediment archaeal communities from Little Sippewissett salt marsh, Falmouth, MA, United States - SSM-Prop-6N | ecosystem: Environmental > Aquatic > Marine > Wetlands > Sediment ...
ACGCATCTCGGTCGTCGGCTGGCGGGGAGAGATGTCGAGTGAGTCCGCGTCGATCGGCGCAGGCGAATCGTCACGGCTTTCGGAGCCCTCCGGATGTGTCGCGCCCGGGAGGGAGGAGGGAAACGCTGGCGAACCGGATGCCTCACTTTCTGAAGGAATCCCCGAGGCCACGACATCGGGTTGCGGAAGGGGAAGAAGAGGAAGCACGCATGCCATCAGCAGCCCGAGTGCGCCCGCGGACAACGTCTGTAGTGTCCGCTTCGGGATACGCAAACCCCGCTTCCAGTTGGTTGTATCACGAGCAACCGCCTGTTGGAGCCGATCGCGGAACACGTCGTCCCGGTCCTCCTTGAGGACCTCATACAGCGATGAGATGCGTGCGTGTGATCCGAGAGCATCATCCAGACACAACAGCACGTGCGGAATCGCAGGTTGCTTCGCCCACCCAACGACGTATCCCACCGGCACGGCAACGAGCACGATGACAGGGATGACGTATCCCCAGATGGATGGAACACCGCGAAACGCAAATGCCAGTACGAGATTCACCAGGAGCGCGACCACGCCGGAGCCAAGCAGCAACTTGGCAGCCAACGCCGCGCCCTTGATCCGTCGCACGCGGTTCTCGACTGCGTTCAGAAACAGCGAGAAGTCAAATCGCATGATGCCTCCGATCGAGTCGTTGAAGCCGCATCAGGACCCACACCAGCCCGGAACAAGGGACGAGATATCCCAACAGCGCCTCGGTCGGCGAGAGGCCGTGAATCGCCTCGATCGCGAAGCCGATGGGACTCAGGCTAAGCAGGACCGATAGGGAACCCGAGATCGTGCCGAGGGCGAATGGGACCAGGCAGAATGCCAGGTAGAAGCCGTAGCGAAGCAGAAACGCACTGCGTCGTTCCCGCACGCGCTGCGTCTCCAGATAGAACGACGCAAGAGCGACGAACAGCCCAAGTAGGAGCGCATGGCTGACGAGCATGAGCACACCCCACGCGCGGGTCAGCAACAATGAGCGGGAGAAGAGATAGAACGGCAGCAACGCAAGAAGCCCAAACGCGATGCTCTGCATCACGCGAAGAACCAGTCTCGATCGAACGATTCGCCCTCCCGACTCACCGGCGATCGCAGCCCCTCGGCTGACTGAGAAAAGCCCGAAGCTGAGTGTGGTCACCACCGGGAAGATCGCCGGGGAATACGCGAGCGCAGACACGCGGAGAGCGGCAATCTGCGTCGCCGGCTGGATGGACAGCGCAAGCGATATCCCCGACGCAAGCAGCATGATCAAGTGCGCCTGAACGGCACTTGGTGAGAACACAGAATCAGTTCGCACGTGTCGCCTCCCAATCCTGAGCAATGACGAGGGAGAGATCCCTCACTTTCTCCGCCACTCCGTCGATGCTGGTTTCCTCTCGAATCGACCCGGCAACGAGCCACACGCCCTCCTGAATAGGAATCCGGGACCGCACCGCATCAAGGATCCTAGCCACTGGCTCATCCGGTCCTCCACGAGCCTCTCCGATGAACGTAGGGAGACGACCGAGGCTGTCCATGACGGGGTAAGTGTGTGTTCCTTCTTGCAAGACATCGAGGGGGTAAACGTGACCATCGATCACCATCCACGCGTGTTCGAACCCGAGGTAGTTGCTGATCTGCACGCTGTTCGCGTCCTCACGATGAACGTGAACGAGCGTTGCACACGGCGCGTACGCATGCCAACTCCTCACTTCTCCAGAGAGGATGCTCATTGCCGTCGCGCCCGCGCCCGTCGACACGCTGTACGAATCCACCCCCCTTAATGACCTCGGTAGTGCAAGGATCGGCATCAGGCCGCCGGCATGCGCTTGCTGGAAGGGCTGATCGGTGCGCGAATACAAACTCGATGCAACCAGCTCTATACCCACTCGTGTTATAACACTCACCTGCGTATTATAGATATATACATCAACTACCTGTTTGGCTGGGTTTGAGATGATTCCGGACAAAACGGAGAGCAACACAGCGCCCATGCCCATTGCGCCCCATCCCCATCGTTCCTTCCAACGTCCTAGGATGGTTGCTGCGATGACGACCGCGATCCCCAGCCCGATCAGAAGAAGCAACGCCGCTTTGCTCAACGTGGTCACGTGTTCTGCCCCAAGGAGTGCATCCGCAACCTCGTCAAGCTGCATCAACGAGGCCGTTGGCACGCGTTCAGCGATGTCGGCGAGCTGTGGCGTGCTCAGGGTGCCGGCGCGCACCGTCACCAACGACACGGTTCCTGCCCCGCTTTGTGCTTGAATCAACAACGGGAATCCCTCGTCCGATTCCACCACGACGGTGTCCACATCGAACGTCCCCGATAGATAGGACGCGCCCGACGAAGAGACCGCGAGGGTCGGCTCGTCGACCGGCAGAAGGGCACGCAACGCTGGTGTGTCCATCCGGTAGAAGTCGCTTCCTGTCAGCACAACCAGAGATCCGCCGGCGAGCACCCATCGCGTCAACGCGTCCCAGGATTCGTCGGATAGAGCCGAGGCAATCCACACGCTTTCTGCGCTGTCGTAAGCCCACCAATCCCTGGGAAGCGTCGCGACGTCGACCAGTGCAGCTTCCTCGTCGAACCGAGGGAGTGTGCGATCGTACACCGGGTACGGGCCAGCTCGGAAACCGTCACGCAGATCCAGCTCGGCGGTCGCCAGCACTTCCCCCGTCGAGGAGAGCAGCTCAAACGTAATCGGATTGGCGGGATCGTAGACGGGGAGTACGCGGGTGTACTCCCCGTCGGATTGGATCGCCTGTGCCAGTTCGATTCTCATTTCCGCTTCTCCTCGCCACTCGTTGCCCACGGGCTGAATGCTCTGCAGCTGCGCTGACTCGGACGTTGCGAGATTCTGCACCTCAATCGTCACAGGAGCGTAACGGCCGGGTGTCGTACGGTTCTCGAACCCCAACGAGACGGATAACTGCGTCTGCGCGGCGCCAGAGGCGCCCACGCACGTCCATGCAACGATCGAAGCCAACCCAGAGAGGAGCCACAATGTACGTAGAAAGGGGTAGCGCTTCATCAAAGCAAGGCTAGCTCAAGGATGTGAAGATTTCGTCAAGAGCGCCGCCGCGCTGTTGCTGTTGAAGCGGGATTCTCCTACTGCGGGAGGTTCTCGACCGCGACCACGGCATCCTCACTCAAGACATCCGCGTAGATCTGCGTCGTCTGAATGGATCGATGCCCGAGCTGCTTCTGGACGAGACGCAAGTTGAAGTCAGACGCCTTGTACAACAGGGACGCGTACGTGTGTCGGCAGGAGTGGATGGAGAAACGCTTGGGGATTCCGAGCTGGTCCGCATGTTTGCGGAAGATCCGGTAGACCGCGGTCCGGGTAAGCGGACCCCCGCGGCTTGAGACGAACAAGGGAGCGCGCCCCGACGTCGACTCACCGACCCTCTCTTTCCAGCTGAGGTACTCACTGAGGTGGTCGCGAAGCGCCGAACCGATGCGAACGCCTCGCTTCTTCCCACCCTTTCCATCTCGCACGATGACGGATGCGTGATCGGCATCGAGGATGACGTCTCTGACTTGCAGATCGCAGATCTCCGAGACGCGAAGCCCGGCGTCCAGGGCGACGTGCAGGATGCCCCAGTTGCGCACGGCCGGTTTCCGTCCCGATGCTTCGGCCTCGATCGCGCGATCTCGACAGTACGACTTCAGCGTGAGCACTTGTGCCGGGGTCAGGAAGTCTTCGTGGGTAATCTCGAGAGGCATCGACCCCTCCTTTCACGTCCGATACGGTACGCGAACGCTACGGGAACGTAGGGGACAAGATTCGCAACAAAAGGGTACTTTTGTTGCGATTCTTCAGGCCGATGGCGCAAAGTGCCTACAGCACCGGCTTGTGGCGATCGCGCAATTCGCGCGCACACGAGGTCGTCGCGAAACAAGCCCAACCTCACCCCCGAAGGAGCCGTTCGAGGCGATTTGCGGACCCTCTCAATCGATCGAGTATCGATGAAGGATCTTCTTCTCTTCAGCCGTCACTTCTGCGATTACTTCGACGTATGGCGCCAGCGTCGAGTTGCGAAGCTTCTCGCGCAGCAACGAATCGACCTGGAAGATGCCGGCGGAGTTCGACATCTCGATTGCGATCTTGATCGGGCGCTCCGTTCCCCGATCGATGCGGACCTTGCGAATCGCCATCGCCGAAACCGAGTGAATCGTGGGGGTGCCCGTATTGAATGGGATGCGCGCGCGGCCGGACTCCATGTCCAGCGCGTCGGCCACCTTGACGACACCCGCTTCCAATGTCAATGTCTCGATTTCGCGTTGATGTGCATAGATCGCATGGAGCACCTCACCTTTGAGGATGGTGCGCTGGCGGAGATCGTAGACCGGCTCCAGGAACCGGTCGATCAAGGGTGGTGCGAGCATCAACGAGAGGAACTCGTGATTCTCACGATGAATCACGTGTCCGATGTCGTGCAGTGCGCACGCGAGCACGACGACGACCTCTGCATCCGCCGTCTCGAATCCGTGGTGTCCGACGACGCTCGGCGTGACCTCGCCTTCGACGAGAAGCCGCAGCAGCTTCAGACCGATGTTGGTCATGATCTTGATGTGGACCGGGCCGTGGTCATTGATGCCCATCCGGTCGATGGCGGTGATATTGGAACTGCTCCACAATGCACGGACCTCTTCGGATGCATCGATCTGCGCAACGACCTCCGCGAGCCGGCGATTCTGTTGTACGGGTACGTTAAGTGACATCGACGTCCTCTCTGAGGCGGTTCCACCACCGGCCCTCGTCGCCGAGGTCGCTCCGCTCCGATGGCGACTGGACGAGGCGCTGTTCGAGGGCCGCGAGTTTCTCGTAGATGCGGCTGAGTTCATCGACCAACATCCGCGCATCGGGGGCTATGCTGGCCGGATTGACCCGGTTTGATGTTGAAGCTGGCAATGCGCCATCTTCGCGATGATGCTTTATTAGCGATTTAGAGCGTAGTACATGACTCGCTTCTGTTAACGTTAGTCCGGTATCATACAACTCTTGCAGCTGCTTGAGCAGTTCGAGCCCCGCGTCCGTCAGAAAGATCTGGTTGTTGGGACCCCGTCGTATGTGCTCGGACAGTAAGTCCTTGATCCGTTCGATTCGATTTCGAACTTGATTGTCGGTCGACAAACCGAGCGTTCGACGAAGCGTGGAAATGGTATGCATAGCGCCTCCGACCAACGATAGCCGACGCACCGCTGTCACGCCAATCCGATTGTCCAGCCACCGGAGATCGGATAGCCTGAGACTCATGACCATTCAACGTCTAGACAAGGCCCTCACACAGAAGATCGCTGCAGGCGAGGTGATCGACCGCCCTGCGTCCGTGGTGAAAGAACTCATTGAGAACGCGATTGACGCAGAAAGTGAGAGCATCGAGATTGCCATCGTCGGAGGAGGCAAGGAGCGAATCGCTGTCCGCGACGATGGGTTGGGCATGGCGTCAACGGATCTCGAGTTGTCGATTGAGCGGCACGCAACCAGCAAGATCGCGACCGAGGAAGACCTCTACGTCATCGAGTCGCTCGGCTTTCGTGGGGAGGCCTTGGCCAGCGTGGCCGCCGTCTCGCGGCTTCGCATCGTGACCCGCGCAGCGGAGTCCAACGAGGCGCAGGAACTGACCGTCGAAGACGGTCGCGTGCTCGGTGTCCGCCCGTCGGCCCGCGGGCGCGGCACGACCGTGGAGGTCCGCGATCTCTTCTACAACGTTCCCGTTCGCGCCAAATTCCTCGGGACGGACCGGACCGAGTTCCTTCACATCCATCGCATCGTGCAGCGGATGGCATTGCTCCACCCCAGTATTGGGTGGAAAGTGAGTCACGGCGATCGCGAGGTTCTGGTGGCGCCGCGCGTGGATACACTCCTCGAGCGTATCGGGCAGACCTACGGATCGGACGTTGCCGCAGGCATGATCCCCGTCGAGTTGACTCGGGATGGTGTCATCGTCAGTGGCTTCATCAGCCGACCGGATCTCCGAAGAGGCAACCGGCGCGATCAACTGTTCAGCGTCAACGGACGAACGATCTCCGACCGAGGGCTCTCGTTCATCCTGTCGGGCGCATATCGCGGCATCCTGCGACCCGGCAGCTTTCCGATCGCGATCCTCACGTTGCGTGTGCCGTTGTCCGAAGTCGATGTCAACATCCACCCGCGCAAGGAAGAGGTGCGCTTCGCTCATCCGCGCCAAGTGCAGGATGCGGTGTCCGCAGCGCTGCAACGGGCGCTCTCCAGCCAAGCCGTCGTCGTCCCGCTGGAGCAGCGGTCTCCGGGTGGATCGCCACAGCCCCCAACCGATCGTCTCGCCGGGCGGCCCTCACATGAGCCGCGACGCCAATTGGGATTCGACCTTACGGCCGAACGTGGCGTCGCCAAGACACTGCACGAGGCCTCAAAAGTGAGCGCTCGTGGAGACCGCCGCGTGCTCGGCCAGATCCACAACACATACCTCGTGGTGGAGACGCCGGACGGCCTGGAAATCGTCGACCAACACATCGCACACGAACGCATCCTCTACGAGCGGATGAAGGCGGAATGGCCGGCCGGTATCGTACGTCAAGTCTTCCTGTTGCCGGCAAGAGTGGAGGTCTCGTTCGAACAGGCGAGCGCCCTCTCATCGCACAGCGACGAACTTGCCGAAGCGGGAGTGGTTCTCGACGAATTCGGGGGGGGAACGTTTCTCATCCGCGAGTTCCCACAGGTGCTGGCCAACTACCAGTCAATGCGGGGATTCCAGGAGGTCATCGAAGGATTGGCTGACGTGCTCGCGGATCAGGGGAACGTCACAGACGCGCTGTACGACCGGCTGTTCAGCCAACTGGCATGTAGCGCCGCCATCAAGGCGAGGGAGTCGATTCCGTTGATCGAGGCACAGGAACTCGTCGATGAACTGATGGAGATGGAGAACCCGTACACGTGCCCCCACGGACGTCCCGTGATCGTCAGCTACGACAAGGCCGATCTCGACAAACGTTTCAAGCGGGCGTAGGGGTTCCCGGAGCCAGGACTCGGAGCGCATTCGGCAACGCCCGGACGACGAACGACTCACCGGGCAACCGGTACGGTTCGCCGTCGACGTGAGCGACCAGCTTCACACTCGAGGCAATGGTTGCCTCCGGGATCTGGCGATAAGTCACCCGCTTCCAGTCCGCGTGCTTTCCCGCACGCACGCGCGGCAACCGGACGAGGCGCTCCACGGTCGGATAGTCGCCGACAGCCGATACATCGATCATTCCGTCGCGAAGGTCGGCACGAGGCGCCAGTTTGAACCCGCCACCGGCGTAGATCCCGTTGGCAACGCCAAGCGACAGGCAAGAGAGTTCCAATTCCTCGGTCGGCGTCGAGACGGTGACGGGAAACGCCTCGAATCGGAAGACCTCCTGAACCGCGGCCGTGAGGTATGCAAGAGCCCCGCGAAGGCGTTCCATCTTCAGGACGGCACGCGCCACCTGTGCGTCGATGCCGATGCCGAGGCCGTTGATGAAACACCGATCCTCGTCGACACAACCCAAATCGATCGTTGTGGTGTCGTTCGCGAGCAGCGTGTCGATGGCTTCAAGCGGGTTCGCGGGAATCCCTAGCATGCGGATGAAGTCGTTGCCGGTCCCGGCGGGTAGTACGCCGAGAACGGCATTCGATCCCAGCAGCCCGTTGACGACCTCGTTGACGGTCCCGTCTCCGCCCATCGCCACGATGTGTGTGAACCCCGCTTCGATGCCCATCTTGGCGACGTCCGTTGCTTCCAGCGGCTCGTTGGTGAAGTGAAGGTCGTAGTCAACCTTGCGACGATCAAGCTCGAGCTTGATCTTCGGATACAACTCCTTGCAACGTCCCTGGCCCGCAATGAGATTAATGACGAGGAAGAACTTCGGTTTGGCCTCCATGTCAGGATGCTAACGCCCTGTCCGCAGGGAAGTCAAGGATCGTGCGTGAACCAACAGCGTCAGTCCATCCGGTTTCGTATCGCGCGAAGTACGACGAACGAGCCCCGTTCGGTCCCGCTGACGGGCCGCTGGATCCGTTTCTCGAACAACGTCGGCACTCCTCGCAACGTTTGGACGGTCTGATCGACAGTCAGTCCGGCATTCTCCAGTTGACTCAGCATGTTCGAAGTCTCGCGCAGCGTTGCATGTCGGAAGAACGTATCCGTGACGTGCTCAGAGGAGATTGCCCGCCCCAATGGACTCGACTTCGGCAACATGCCAACGATGCAGTGCCCGCCAGGGCGAAGGACGCGTTGCGCTTCGCTGAACGCCTTGCGAACGTCACGGACGACGCACAACGTGGTAATGAAGAAGATCGCATCGCAACTCTCGGACGGCAACGGAAGCGCCTCCGCAACGCCGGGAATCACATCCACTCCTCGCGCGCGAGCATAGGCAGCCATCGCGACCGCAGGCTCCACACCGGTTTCGATGTTGAGTTCCGCAGCGAACCTCCCAGTGCCCACGCCCACCTCCACCCAATCGCCCGGCGGCGGCAGCAGTCGCCGAATGGCGAGAACCTCGGAACGGAAGGTCCGGGGAAACCGGTCGTACCAGTCGTCGTATTCATCGGCTCGCGTTTCGAACGGGCGTTCAATCATTGAGGACCTCCGGGTCAATCAGGTCGATCAGGTCTTGTCGGGCCTGCAAAAAGGGGGCGGACATCCGATGCGTACGATCGTGGTCGGAGAGGCACGGCTCCAATTGCCCGAGAACGGTTGCCGGTCGGGCCGACAGCACGGCAATGCGTTCCGCGAGAACGAGGGTCTCGTCGAGATCGTGGGTCACGAAGATGAGCGGTTGGCTGAGGCGTTCCCCAATCCGATACAACCAGTCCTGCAGCCGGTGACGCGTGACGGTATCGAGGGCGCCAAACGGCTCATCGAGCAAAAGCGTCGACGCACCCGCGAGGACGGCCCGCAGGAGCGCGGCGCGCTGCTGCATGCCGCCGGAGAGTTCGCGAGGAAATGCACGCTCAAACCCGCGAAGCCCGAACGTATCGAGGTGGGAACGAATCCTTGCCGATCGCTCCTCTCGACCGATCCCCTGGACCTGCATGGGGAGTTCCAGGTTCTCCCAGAGCCGTTTCCAAGGGAGAAGCAAGCTGCCTTGGGGCAAATAGCCGGTACGATCGGGCGCGCCAACGACGGCGCCCGCATCGGCCGTCTCGAGACCCAGCAGGATCCGAAGAAACGTCGTCTTCCCGCAGCCGGACGGACCGAGAATCGCCAGGGATTCGGATGCATCCACGCGCAGCGTGATGTCGCGTAGAACCTCGAGTTCTCCGAACCGCTTCGACAATCCTCGGACCTCGAGCACCGTGCTCATAGGCCCTCCGACTCGGGGAGAAAACGATTGGTAAACGCAGCCTCGGAGTCGATCGGCGACACGATCAGCCCGTTTTCGTAGGCCCAGTTCGCGAAGGCGCGCCAGACGTCCTCATGCTGCCACCCCCAGCTTGAGAGATCCGCAACCGCTTGGTCGGCAAGCCAGGTCTGTGACGCGCGTACCAAGGCGGCATCGAGTTCGGGAGCGAAGTGGAGCAGCATGTTCGCCGCCTCCGCCGGAGCACGCGCTGCGAACACGTACCCCCGCGCGAGTGCCCTGACAAAGCGCCGGACCACATCCGGTGAAGAGGCGATCATTGCCTCGGACGTGACGATCACGGGAGTGTAGTAGTCGAGCACATCAGACAAGTCGCGGAGCGGCAGGTAGTCGAATTCGATACCGCGCAGTTCCGCGTGGATCCCGTCCCAGCCGTAGAAGATCCAAAAGAAGTCGGCGAAGTCGCGTTCGACCGCGGTTGGGAAATCGAGCATGCCCAGGTTGTAGCGCTTCACGCTTGTGTCATCGGCGTCCGCGGCCGCCATCACCGTACGAATCATGATCGTCTCGAGATCGCTTCCCCACCCCCCGTAGCGCAGACCTTCGAAATCCACGGGCGACGTAACGCCCAGCGCCGAGGGAGACGCGAATCCCGACGTGTTGTGGGGAAAAACCGCCGCAACGGATACCACCGGGACATCTTGAGACCGGGCCATCGTCACGTATTCCTGCATCGAGACGGCGAAGTCACATTGCCCGGTCGCGACGAGATGAATGGACATCGTCGGACCCGGCTGTACGATCTCCACCGTCAGCTCCTCCTCCGCGAAGTAACCCAGCTCCTGGGCAACGACGATCCCGGTGTGATTCGTATTCGGAGTCCAGTCGAGGGCAACCTTCACAACCTGATCGGCCGAGCCGATGGCACCCACCCCGCCGAGCATCATCAACGTTGCGAGCGCAAGCACGGCTATCTGCTTACTCATCGGACCGCCTCCTCATCCAGGGCGTCAGTGCGTCTCCGACGACGCCCACAAGTTTGAACAACGCAAGGCTCATCGCCATCACGACGACAATCGCCGCGAACAGTCGATCCGCTCGGAACGACCGCTGAGCGCGCGTCATGTAGACCCCAAGCCCGATCGACCCGCCCAGCCACTCGCCGATGACGGCGCCGAGAACGCTGTACGTCGCGGCGATTCGCGCGCCGGACAGGATCCCGGGAAGGCTGGCCGGAACGTAGAGATGGCGATACCGGCTCCACCGTGAAGCTCCGTACGTGTCGAGCAACTCGCGGTAGGCTGGATCGACGCTGCGGAATCCTTCGTACGCATTGACAGTGACCGGGAAGAAACAGACGAACGCAACGACGAGGATCTTCCCCCACGGCCCGAATCCGAACCAGACAATGACGATCGGCGCGACGGCGATGAGAGGGATGGCCTGCAACAGAACAAGGTGCGGATACGCGAGGTAACGAACGGCCCGTGACGCGTGCAGCAGCAACCCGACCCCCACGCCCAGGACCAGCGCGAACGCGAGGCCGACGGCGGCTTCGTACGCGGTCATCAGACTGTGCTGCAACAGCAATCGGCCGTCCTGCCACAAGGTGGCGGCGATCGTCCCGGGCGATGGCAAGACGTACGCAGGGAATCGGAAGACCCAGATGACGAGGTACCAGATTGCGACGAACAGAGACAAGCTGACGGCCCATCGAACGCAGCCCCACCTCCACCGCCGGGTCGCCGAACGGTCTTTGAAATCGATCGGGCGGTTCATGAAGCGCTCCGTTCGCGAACGCGCCCGTGGACCACGGCGACGATGCCTGTGTGAACGTCGATGTGCACGGGAACGCGCTCCACAACGTTTGACACGCCGCGTCCGGCACCTCGGACGAGCATCTCGTGATCCAATGAGTACTTCAGGCCGGAGGTCGTCATCGTCGCCGATGCCGTGATCGGCAGCAGAGACACGCAATCGCCGATGGCGACATCGTCCAGCGCGACGGCGGCTTGCGCCAATTGCACGCTCTCACGGCCGGCAATCAACGCGATGGCTGTCTTCGTACCCAATCCCTTCTCGAGAAGTGCTAGGTTCGCCATCGTGTGATCGATGCGCCCGCCGGTGGCGCCGTAGATGACGATTGACGTCGGCGCACACTCCAACGCCCAATCCAGAGCCAGTTCGAGATCGGTCCAGTCCTTCTCCGGCGGGAAGCGAAGGACGTTCAGTTCCGGCCCCGCACGATCGATGGACCGGGCGTCGTGTAGCGAGTCCATGTCGCCGATGACCGTATCGACGCGGATTCCATGAAGCCGGGCCTGATCGAGCGCACCATCGGTGGCAATCACGTGCGTGGCCGCGGCGGCGATCCGGCGGGCAGACGCGATGTCCCGATCCGTTCCCCAATCTCCGTTGGCAAGGATCAGCACCTGCTTCACAACAACCTCCTGCTGGGGAGGGTCGCAGAAGTGGCGCGAGATAGGTACGTTCGCGTCCGGCGCGCTCAAGATGCGGCCGGAGTCGGCGGTTTCCCTGCGCTGGCATTACCCAGATCAGGTTCGACGGGTCGAGGTCGTTCCTCCTCTCAGCCCAGTAGCGAGCTCCCCAACGTCACGACTGTAGCCGATTGACGCGGTACGTGCAAAGCAAGACGGGGCCCGTCGATGAGCCCCGTCTCAAGGTATCGGTCGATGCTAGCCGGGAATCAGGTTCGTCTCGTCGTCGATCGCCGCGACGGTGCGTGCAATCAGCTTGGCGGCGTTCTCGACGTCGTCCAGATGAACGATCTCGGACGGCGAGTGCATATATCGGCTCGGAAGGCCCACGAGCCCGGTGGCGACCCCTGCGCGCGTGACCTGGATCGCACGCGCATCCGTGCCCGTCGGGCGCGGGTACGCCTTTTCCTGAACCGGGATGTCGTGTTCGGCTGCGGCTTGCTGGAACAGTGCGAACACCTTCGGGCTGATGTTCGGGCCGCGAGTGATGATCGGTCCCGCCCCCATGTCCGCTTCGCCGATTCGCTTCTTCTCGGAGTCGAGCTTCGGCGTGTCGGTGGCGAATCCTACGTCGACGGCGATCCCCACCTTGGGATCGATGCCGTACGCGGACGTCGTGGCGCCCCGAACTCCGATTTCCTCCTGCACTGTCGCGACGGCGTAGATCGCCGCCTTCGGGTTCAGTCCCGAGGCGATTCGCGCCGCCTCGAGTATCGTGAATGCGCCCACCCGGTCGTCCAGCCCGCGCCCGACGACAAGTCCGCTGCGCAACTCGGCGAAGTCGTAGTCCAGCACAGCCGGATCGCCCATGGCAACGAGGCTCGCGGCCTCTTCCTTGCTCTTCGCCCCGATGTCGATCCACAGGTCCTCGAGCTTGACGACCTTCTTGCGTTCGTCGGCGTCCAGCAGATGGATCGGCTTGCGACCGATCACACCGAGCACCAGCCCGTTCGCCGTCTTGATGCGCACGCGCTGACCCGGAAGGATCTGAGGATCCCAGCCACCGAGACCGGAGAAATACAGATACCCCTTCTTGTCGATGTAACCGATTTGGAGTCCGATCTCATCCGCGTGCCCGGCGAGCATGATGCGTGGGCTCCCCCCCTCATTCACCACTGCAAAGGCATTGCCGTGAAGGTCGACCCACGTGCGATCGGCGAATCGGTCCGCCTCCTCACACCAGACCCGGGTCGCCTCTTCCTCGGACCCCGTCGGGCAGATGGTGGACATGTATCGCGTGAAGAACTCAAGTCGCGCTCTCTCCATACTTCCTCCTCTCGATGGCGCGAGTGTACTTCGTTCCGGCGGCCGTCTCCACGCTGGATCCGCGTTCTGGAGGAGCCGGGATTGTGTTGCATTGTGAAATCTTCTTTCGATATACTGAAGACATGAACGATCTCGGGGCCAAGATACGCGCCGCGCGCAAGGAAAGAGGATGGACGCTCGAGTCGTTGGCCGCGAGAAGCGGTCTCTCCACCGGGTTCCTGTCCCAGGTGGAGCGCGATCTGACGACACTGTCGATCGTCTCGTTGTCCGCGATCTGCCGCGCGCTCGACCTTCCGATTGCATCTCTCTTCTCCAGCAGCGGGGCGCTCGAGGCGCCTCCGTCCGCCGTCACGCGCGCCGATCAGCAGCTCCACATCCGCATCGGCGGGTCCCCGGTCAGCTATCGCTATCTGACGGCGCAACTGCCGGATGCACCGATCGAGGAACTGCTGATCGCCGAGTTTCCTCCGGATTGCGATCAGCGTCATTCCTCGCATGCCGGCGAGGAACTCGGATACGTGTTGAGAGGCTCCCTCCGTCTCTACGTCGACGACGACTGTCACGACCTGTCCGCCGGCGACAGCTACCGCGTCGCTGCCTCCGAACCCCACGGGTATCGGACAGGCGCGTCCGAAGGCGCCGCCGTGCTGATGGCGGTGACCGAACGATTCGTGGAGATCCCGTCGGGGACACCGCGAGCGACACCCGCCAACGAGGAGGGCTAAATGGCACGCATCGAGCGGCATCCTGTGTTGACGCCCAAAGCACCACCGTCCGTTCCGTTCACGTTCGACGGGCGCTCGCTGGTTGCGGTGCCCGGAGAAACCATTGCCTCCGCGCTGTTCGCCGCCGGGATCCGCACGTTCGGCACCCATCCGAAGGACGGCGCGCCGCAGGGCATTTTCTGCGCCAACGGGCAGTGCGCCCAGTGCATGGTCATCGCCGACGGCCGTCCGGTGAAAGCCTGCATGACGCCAGTGCGTGCGGACATGTCGGTGCACTCGATGAACGGTCTGCCTGAACTCCCTGACGTCGTGCCGCCTCCGGAGACGGCCGATTCGCAGATCCGTGACATAGAGGTGTTGATCGTCGGCGGCGGCCCGGCGGGGATGTCGGCGGCGCTCGAGCTGGCCAAGTCGGGCGTACCGGCCCTTCTGATCGATGACAAGGACCGGCTCGGGGGCAAGCTCGTGCTTCAGACGCATCGCTTCTTCGGATCGATCGATGCGGTGTACGCCGGCACGCGCGGCATCGACATCGGCGTTCGCCTCGCCGAGCAAGTGAGGCAACAGGAAAGCATCGATGTCTGGCTGAACAGCACCGCCGTCGCCATCTACAGCGATCGCGTGGTCGGCATGCTGCATGACGGTGAGTACGTCCGGGTCCGGCCGCAGGCCCTGCTCGTTGCCACCGGCGCACGGGAGAAGTCCCTCGTCTTCGACGGAAACACGCTGCCAGGCGTGTACGGCGCCGGCGCGTTTCAGACGCTGGTCAACCGCGACCTGGTGAAAGCTGCGGATCGACTGTTCATCGTCGGCGGCGGCAACGTCGGATTGATCGCTGGCTACCATGCGCTTCAGGCCGGAATCGACGTCGTCGGTTTGGTCGAAGCACTTCCGGAATGCGGCGGGTACAAGGTCCACCGCGACAAGCTGGCCCGAATGGGCGTCCCCATCTACACGTCACACACTGTCTTGTCCGCCAACGGCACGTCATCGGTCGAGTCGGTGACGATCGCACGCCTCGATCAGGACTTCTCCCCAATCGCGGGAACGGAACGGACGTTCAGCTGTGACACGGTACTGATTGCAGTCGGCCTCGACCCGGTGAATGAATTCACCGACGCGGCTGAGCGATATGAGCTTCCGGTCTACGCAGCCGGCGACGCCGCCGAGATCGCCGAGGCGTCCGCCGCCATCTTTTCCGGCCGCATCACCGGACGGCAAATCGCGCTCGACCGCGACGCGACGCGGGAACCGATTCCCGACGACTGGGCACGCATGTCCGAGATCCTCAAGTCGCGACCCGGAAAGACGGTGGATCGAACCGCCGACACTGCGGCAGTCGCGTCCGGTCGCGTCGCGCCTGTCTTTCACTGTTCGCAGGAGATTCCGTGCAATCCCTGCACGTCTGTTTGTCCCCAAGGCCTGATCCACATCGATGAGAAGGACATCCGCAAGCTCCCGAACTACGTTGCCGAAGACGTCGGGAGGGACTGCATCGGCTGCTTGCGTTGCGTCACGGTGTGCCCCGGGCTTGCGATCACCTTGGTGGACGCGAGGGAGGACGCCGACCATCCCACCGTCACCGTACCGCTCGAGTTCGGCCGGGATGCGGTGGTTCGCGGATCGACCGTCCTCGCGTTGGATACCGAAGGAACGCCGGTCGGCGAGTTCCTCGTTCAGGAGGTTCTCGACCTGCCCAACAACGATCGAACCGTACTCGTTCGCCTGCAGGCACCTGCCGACCTGGCGCCGAGGATCGCCGGGCTTCGCATGCAGGAGCCGTCGATTGGAGACGCGCTTCCTGAGGCCGTAGAACCGCTGCGCGATCACGACATTGTCTGCCGCTGCGAGCGCGTCACCGCTGGCGAAATCCGCGCTCTGATCCACGCCGGACACCGCGATATGAACGAGATCAAGGCGCTGACGCGAGCCGGGATGGGAGCTTGCGGGGGGAAGACATGCCAAACGTTAATTCGTCGGTTGTTTCGCGAATGCGGTGTGCCCGAGGAAGCCATCATCAACGCCGTGCCTCGTCCCCTGTTCGTCGAGGTACCGCTGGGCACGCTGGCGGGGGCCGAGCCGACGGCGTCGAGTCGGGCGGGGAATCCAGAGGATTCTCCGGATGGGATGGTCGAGCATGACCGGTAAGACGTATGACGTCATCGTCATCGGTGCCGGGAGTATCGGGGTGCCGGCGGCATGGGCGATGGCGCGGTCAGGCCTCCGTGTTCTGGTGCTCGATCGAATGGGAAGCCCAGGCCAGGGATCGAACAAGGCCGCGATCGGCGGCATCCGCGCGACGCACTCCGAACCTGCGAAGATCCGCATTTGCCTTCGATCCCTTGAATTGGCCGCTTCCTGGGAGGAAACGTACGGCGATCCGATCGATTGGAGAACGGGCGGGTACTCGTTCGTCGCTTATGGGAACGACCAAGCGAACATTCTGAAGGGCCTGCTCGAAGCCCAGCAGGCGAGCGGGCTCGACATCCGCTGGTACGACGCGCCAGATCTGCTCCAACGGATTCCCGCGCTGAACCCGGAGGAGCTGCTCGGGGGGACACTCTCTCCGGGCGACGGTCAGTGTTCTCCGCTGCTGCTCGGCCACGCGATGTTCCGACAGGCAACGCGTGAAGGCGCCGATTTCCGATTCCGCGAGACCGTGACCGAGATCTTGACTGGCGACGGACGCATTCGTGGCGTGAACACCGATCGCGGCACGTATGCCGCCCCGATCGTTCTGAACGCAGCCGGCGCATGGGCGCCCGAGATCGGACGTCACCTCGGGATCGAGCATCCGGTCGCTCCCGACTCGCATGAGGCCGGCATCACCGAACCCGTCTCCCGATTCCTCGATCCGATGATCGTTGACATCAAGCCGGGAGCACGTTCGGCCAACTGCTATTTCTTCCAATTGGCTACCGGGCAGGTTCTGTTCTCGTTGACGCCCCACCCGATCGTTCCCGGCTTCGACACTCGAGAAACCTCGGACTTCCTACCACGCGTCGCCCAGCGCATGATCCGCGTGGTTCCCAAGCTCGCCAACGTCCGTGTCCGCCGCACGTGGCGAGGCCTGTATCCCATGACGCCGGACGGCGCTCCGCTGGTGGGCCGGTCCGGGCAGACGGACGGATACGTCATCGCGATTGGCATGTGCGGACACGGATTCATGATCGGCCCGGGACTCGGCGAAGTACTCGACCGGCTCGTCCGCAATGACTTGACGGAGGCGGACGATGCGATTCTGTCCGACCTATCACCCAATCGCGCGTTCGACGCACATGCGGCGCTCAAGTAGCGGATCAGCGGCATTCCGCGTCCGGTTCGAGCAAGATATCAGAGCGGCGCACGTGCCGCGACGGGGGAGGAAATCGAATGGCGATTCTAGCGGTGCGCGATTTGTGCAAATGGTACGCATCGCGAACTCTGTTCGAGCATCTGTCCATTACCTTCCATGAGGAGGATCGCGTCGGTCTGATAGGCCCGAACGGCGCCGGCAAGACGACACTGCTCCGGATCCTCGTGGGCGATGAGGACCCGGACGTCGGCGCTGTCGACAGAAAGAGCGAAGCCCGTATCGGGTACTTGCCGCAGATGGACGTCCTTCCCGAATCGTGCTCCATCGAAGACGCGTTGATCAGCGCAACCGCGGATCTCCGTCTGGAGCCCCATGAACCGGCGGTCCGCGCCCGTAAGCTACTGCGGCGGCTGGGGTTCGAGGATCCCGAGGCTGATGCCGCAACGCTGTCCGGCGGGTGGAGGAAGCGGTTGGCGCTCGGGTCGGTGCTGATCCGGGATCCCCACTTCCTGCTGATGGACGAGCCGACGAACCATCTTGATCTCGCCGGCATTGTGTGGCTGGAGCGATTCCTCGACCGTGCCGGCATGCCGTTCATCGTAACATCGCACGATCGCTACTTCCTCGAACGCGTCTGCGATCGCATCGTGGAGATCGATCCGAGGTATCCGGACGGCGCATTCAGCGTCCGTGGCCGCTACTCGGACTTCCTCGAACAGCGCGAGGCGCTGCTTCAGACACTCGACCGCGAGCGCCGTGCGCTAGCGAACGAGGTCCGCCGCGAGGTCGAATGGCTCCGTCGCGGTCCCAAAGCGCGTTCCAGCAAGGCCGGCTACCGCATCGACGCCGCACATCAGAAGATCGACCAACTGTCCGAAGCGACACGACAGGCGGCAGGCCCTGCGAAGGTCACGCTCGACTTCAATGCCAGCGGCCGGCGCACGCACGAGCTGATCACCGGAACCAAATTGGCAAAGACACTGGGCGGCACTCGTCTCTTCGAGGAGTTGGACGTCCACGTGCGACGCGGCACTCGATTGGGAATCGCAGGGAACAACGCCAGCGGGAAGACGACGCTTCTGAAGGTTCTGGGAGGCCAGATGCCCCCTGACGCGGGCACGATCAAACATGCGGCCGATCTGCGCGTGGCACTGTTCGATCAGCAACGAGCGCAGCTCGATGCCGCAGTGACGCTGCGGCGCGCACTCGCTCCGCAAGGAGATCAGATCTCGTTCCTCGGACGATCCACCCATGTCGCAGCCTGGGCGAAGCAGTTCGGGTTTCACGTCGACCAGCTCGTCATGCCCGTCGGCGAGTTGTCGGGCGGCGAGAAGGCACGCGTGCTGATGGCGATGATGATGCGCGAGCCCGCCGACGTGTTGATGCTCGACGAGCCGACCAACGATCTCGACATTGCCTCCGTGGAAATCCTGGAGACCGCGCTGCTCGCGTTCCCGGGCGCCGTCGTCCTGATCACGCACGACCGTCACATGCTCGACCGCGTGTGCACGGACCTGATCGGCCTGCACGGGGAGGGAACCTGGGGAATGTACGCGGACGTCGAACAATGGCTCGACGCACACCGGCGGCGGCAACGCAGCCGAGAGCCGAACGATGGCACCGCCGCGACACCGGCCCCTGCGGAACGAGCCGAACGCAAGCAGACCCCGTCTCTGACGTATCACGAGAAGAAGGAATGGGCCGGGATGGAAGCCGCCATTTTGGACGCGGAAAGCGACGTCGAGCGCCTCGAGGCGCAGCTTCGGGAGGCCAACGCTGCTGCGGATCACGTCCGACTGGCCCAATCGCACGAAGCGTTGCAGGCGGCGCAAGACCGCGTCGACGCGCTCTACGCCCGCTGGGAGGCGTTGGAGTCGAAGCGGAGCTGACTGCGCTACGCCAGGAACGCTTGCATCGCGTCGAACACCTCGGCCTCGCGATCGAGAAAGCAGTAGTGACTCGTGTTTTCGAGCACAACGATCGTCACGTTCTCGATCTCGTCTCGCACTCGCGCGAGGTTTCGATCCTTGAACTCCCGATGCATCCGCGTCGTGTAGTCGACGATCCGTTGACGCATCTCGTCGGATACGCCGTCGGGCATCACCCAATCCGCAGTTTGATAGGCAAACACGGCCAACGCGGGGCTGCGGATCGCGGACAGATCCGATTGATATCCCACCATGTCGCCGTACAGCTGCTCCGCGGTTTCCGGGCGGATCTTCTCGACAAAACGGCCGTCCTCACGCTGTCGCAACGACATGGCCCACCACGCATCCCACTGAGGAGATCGCAGCGGGCGGTAGGCGGGATAACGATTCACGAAGTCCTTGCAGTACTCGTCCACCGAAGCGAACGACTCCGGCGCCGGCGGCGGAGGTGGAGACGGGTTGTCACCGAACAGCGCGACGTCTGCGTCGATGTACTCGTACATCGCATCGAGGAAGACAAGCTTCGACACGCGCTCGGGATGCGTGACCGCGACGGCCGCCATCTCCCGCCCCGCAAACGAGTGTCCGACCAGCGCTGCTCGATCGATACCGACTGCATCCATGCACCCGACGATGTCCGCGGCCAGCGTCTCCACGTCGTAGCCCGAATCCGGCTGGTCCGATTCGCCGTGGGCGCGCCGCGTCAGCCCCAACACACGAAATCGCCCCGTGAACCGGCGGGCCAGTCGATCGAACACGTGCGGTGTGTTGGCCGAGCCGGCCAGGAAGATCAGCGCGGGCCCCGTCCCGCCCCAGTCCAACATCTGCAGCCGAACGTCGCCAATGGCGAGGAATCGAGCATCGGGAACCTGCGTCATCGGATCCTCCCTCGATCGTTTGGATGGAAGAGAGATTGCCCACATACGCCGGCATCTGCAATGCGAGAATCGTTGCGAAGCCACGCGATTGGCGGCGCGCCGGCATTGCCCGTACAGTGTGCATGGATCAAGGGGAAAGATCGGAGGAAGCATGGACATTCCGAAGCGCTACACCGTGTTTGCATTGGCAGTGCTGCTCTGTCTCGGGCTGGCCGCCTGCTCGTCGGATAGGGCGACCGAGAATGCGGATGCGGCCGAGCCGTCCACTGTGGAGACCGCGGCCGCCGACGCGCCGGACGAGGCATCCACGGCGCCGGCGGAGTCCCAGAACGCGGCGCCTGAGTTGGGAACCATCGAAACGCCTGCCCCGGAAGCGGCGCCGGATGATGCGGCGTTGCCCGAGGATACGCCGCCCCCCGCGGGTGCGTTCGCGAACGCGTCGTCCGCCCTGGAGGGGCTCTCGTCGTATCGGTTCCTCACGTCATTCGTGTTCACGGGCGAGGACGACGGAGAGATCGAGTCCGGATCGATCGAGCTGTCGGGAGCGATCATGGATGCCAACCACAAGCACTTCACGTGGCGCGACCTTGGCGAGGGCGAAGAGTTTCAGATCATCCAGCTGGACGACGAAGCGTGGCTCTATCAGGACGGGGCATGGGAGGCCGTTCCCGCAATAGTGGCGGACGCCATGTCGCAAGCGGTCCTGATCTTTGCACCTTCCGTTGTCTGGGGAGGCCTGTTCGGCACGCTGGAGTCGGACGCGTCGTTCGTCGGTCGAGAGACGCTGGACGGGGTTCCCGCGCTTCACTACACCTCGACGTATCACCAGTGGGCCGGTTACTGGGAAGGCGAGCTGGTGGACGCAAGTGGGGACGTCTGGATCGCCGAAGCAGGTTATCCGCTGCGCTACGACTTCGCCGCGACCGGGATCGACGAGAACGGCGATCGCGGCTCCGTGTCGTGGACGATGCAGCTGAGCGACGTCAACGCAGATATCGTCATCGAACCGCCGCTGCTGGACGAAACGACCTACTGAACGGCGCTCTCCGGGAGGTGGATGGCGAACTTGCACCACAGCCCGCCGCGGAGCGCGGATTCGACGACATCGTAGTCGAGTTTGCGTCCGAAGATGACCTCCCACGGCTTCGCGTTGAACGACGGGCAGAAGTCGCAGAAGTCGGGAGAGATCGTGAGTTCGTCGCTCAAGATGGAGGGCTTGACCACGGGACAGTGGCAGACGTGGTACTGCTTCCGGCGGCGATCCGCCGTGGCGAGGTACTCGCCCGATTCGTGCGGGATCTTGACCTCGATGATCGTGCTGCCGTCCCGGACGCCTCGACCGATCTCCGGCGTTGCCTTGACGAACTCAATGACGTCGTCGGTGATGAACTGATTGAAGTACGGCGTCCCGTTGTCGCGGTGTTCGATCAGCGTCTCCAGATGCTGCTGGCCGCGAGCTTCGAGAAAGGCGTCCACGCTTCCCAGCGATTCGTACCGTTCCTTGGCCGGTAGATACTGCTCGTCTCGAAGCGTTCTCAGGCCGGAACGAAGGATGCGCCGGACGGAGGCCGCGTCCGTGGCCGCCTGCAGGCGTGGGAACACGAGCGCATTGACCCTGGTCCAGTCCTTGGGCGCGGTCCCGAGAGGCGGCAACTCCACATCCTCGAACACCTGTGCCTGGACGTCTTCGCCGAGAACCTCTCCGATCACGCGGTGGAAGTTGCCGAGAATCTCGTACCCATCCAGCAGCTCCAGGATGCTGACCTGTAGACCGTAGTTGGCGACCATGCCTGCGTAGAAGTAGATGCCGATCAAGCGGTTGCGCGTCGCCAACTCCCGATTCCTCAGGCTTTCGAGAAACGGGGGAAGGTGCTCGGGTCGGACTTTGCTCACGTCGATCGAGGACGCCGCTTCGTCGAGGTGCGTCTCCAGCAACTCCACGCCGGAAAGACAGTCGTTCACCTGCCGTTCGTTGTAACCGTAGCTGTCCAACAGGTGCCGAAACTCGTCCCGTTTCATGACTCTCCTTCCCTCCACGATCGAGCATCGCGCCGCCGCGTTGCGGGATCGTCTCCGCCTCCTGTTGGAAGCCGACGTTCCTGATCCTCGCGCCGGGCGAAGACGCCAAACGCAGCCGCGAGTGCCAGGCACAGCCCGATCGACCGCCACAACCACGCCGGGTAGCCCAGCCAGCTGGTTGTCGCCGTTCCCCAATCCCAGAAGTCAAGCGACGCCACAAACAGACCGGCGAACATTCCACACCACGCGAGTGTCCGAGGTCCCGGTCGTGACGTCCTCGCAGTCTTCGTCGGCGCCCGTCCACGGATGGTCCATGATCCGGCGATCAGAACGAACGTCACGATCCCCACAATGGGGATAACCGGCAGCGTCCCCATCGTCGGCAACCACCCAAGTGCCGAGGCGACGACCAGCCCTTCACCGACAACGATGGACAACATCGCGGCCGTCGGATGCATGCGCTTCCAGTACAGCGCACCGATGAACGTGGGGAACAACACTGCGAGACCGGTGAAGGTTTGGGTAGCGATGACGCGGAACGACGCCGGCGGACGGTAAGCGATCGCCAATCCGATGAGGGCTAATGCAACGACGAATCCCTTGCCAATCCAGGAAGGGACGGCATTGCCTTCGTGCCCCGGATCCCGCCGCCATCGTCTGCTCAGCGGAACGCAGACGTCGCGCGTGAACATCGAAGAGAGGGTGAGTAGCTGAGAGTCCAACGTCGACATCAACGCCGCCAGCGCTGCCGTCAAGACAAGTGCTTCAAGAATCGGTGAAACATGCGCGGACAGCATGAGCGGGAGGATCTGATCAGACGTCGCACCCGGCGGCAGCTCGGGATAGGTCAACCGGCCGAGAACGCCCAGGGTGATGGGAAGAAGGAACAGGCCGGCGGTCAACAGAGGGTAGAGCGTCATCGTCGTGGATAGCGCACGTCGATCGCGCGCCGCGTAGAATCGCTGGAACAGCTGCGGAAACATCGGATCGCACAGCGACCACAGGAGCATGTACCCGAGCCAGACGCCGGGCGTGTACACGCCATCCATCCCGGGACGTGCGAGCATCTGCGGAAAGGCCTCCGCCAGCTGGAGGTGTGCGGACGTGAGACCACCCAGCTTGGACGAGACGACCGCCACCGCCGCTCCGAGCAGCGCGATCATCATCCCGCCCTGGAGGGCGTCGGTCCATGACACGCCGCGAAACCCACCGAGGAACGTATACACGAGAAGAATCGCCGTGATCAGTGCGGCGCCGAGGAAATACGGGATACCCAGCAGCGACTCCAGCGCGTAACCCGCCGCCATCGGTTGCATCGCCAGGTACGGCAGTGTGAATACTGTCATGACGAGGAAGACGACGGTCTGCAGACCGCGGCTTCCGGTGACGTGGTGGACGAGTTCCGCCGGCGTAATCAAGCCGTGCTCGAGGCCCAACCGATGGACTGGACGGCCGATCAGAACGAACGTCAGCGCCATGAACCCGGTCCCGAATGCCATGATCGGATAGAATGCATACCCGCTCTCGTAGCCCGCTCCGGAGAATCCGAACACCGTAAACGCGCTGAAGTTGGTCGCCGCCATCGTCAGGAACAACACGAGCGGTGGGACGGACCGCGACGCCACGAAGTAGTCCGTGAGGCCGGGACGTGCACGCCGCCGCGCCGTCCAGCCGAGCGCCAGCAGAATCAGCAGATAGGTGACAACAACGATCACTCGAACAAGCATCGATCTCCTCTCCCAAGCAAAAACGCCACCCAGCAAGGCTGGATGGCAATGCCTGACATACCTCAGATACGGAGTATAGGGTCGGCAGCGTGGGAACACAACGCCGCAGACAGGTTGAGGATCCGGCCGCGAGATCGTGTACTATGACATCCAACGACTCCGCAAACACAGGAGGACGCGATGCGGCGACGAAAGAAAGAGAAGAAGCCCGCACTCATCCTGCGGCTCGTGTGGCACTACGGATGGCACCCCGGGCGCGTCATGCGCGAGGTGTTGGAGTGGACCGAAGTGATCGTCGTCGCCGTCGGGCTTGCCGCCTTGATCATGACGTTCATCACCGTCCGCATGCACGTGCCGACGGACTCCATGTATCCGACAATCAACGGCGACGGGAGCCTTTTGCGCGCCGACTCCTTCTTCGTCGATCGGATCACCTACTACTTCCGCGATCCGAAACCGGGCGACATCGTCGTCTTCCGCCACACGTGGTACATCCGCATCCAATCGGTGGATGAGGGATCCGCCGCGGAAACCGCCGGCGTCCCGACCGGCGTCGACCTAGCATTCATCAACGCCGAGGGCGCGTACACGGCCGAGACGATCGAACGGGCGATCGCCGACGTCCCCGTCGGGACGCATTTGGTGATCTGGACCGCGGGCAGCCAGCGGTACGATCTCGGACCCAAGCCGGAGGGCGCCGTATCGCTCGAGGATTTCGGCATTCATTTGAGGATCAAGACGAAGATGTGGGTCAAGCGGCTGATCGCCGTCGGCGGGCAGACCGTGCAGATCCGCGGAGGCGACATCTACGTCGACGGTGAGAAGCTCGAGGGCGAACGGTTCGACCGCTACTACTACTCCAACGACGATCGTTTCCGATACGGAATCGAACCGACGCTCGTGCCCGACGGGTGTTTCTTCATGCTCGGCGACAATTCGAACGACTCGCTCGATTCCCGATTCTGGGGCTTCGTTAAGCGCAAGGACATCGTCGGCGTTCCCTATCTTCGCGTCTGGCCGCTCAACCGGATCAGCTTCATGTAGGGGAACTCGCTTGCAGCGAGTTCCTTGGAGAGTGCCAAATGCATTCTCTCTGTCGCTTCGTCTGCGACCCGTTCTGCAACTCGCGAACGCGAGTTGCCCGTTACGGCCGGCGGTACGTCTCGTACCCGTCTGCGTAGACGACGGCCGGCGCACCGGATCCGGACAAGATCTCGATGACCGCCGCCGCAAGTCCGCGATCCGCATGCATCGCGATATGGTCATAGCCGATTGCAGCGCAGTTCTCCGCTTCCGGCAAATACGCAGACGACATCGTCACGACCAGGTCGGATCCATGCCAGGCCAATCCCTCGTCGACGCACCCTTGACGACAGGCATCTTCGTTGAGGCGCAGACCGCAGCCGAGGCACGTTTGGCCGGCAAGCGAGACGTAGCGGACAGCCGGATTCAGGGCAGTCAGCGCGCCGTCGCTCCACCGTAGTTCGTTGAGTGTCCTGAGGAAGTCGGATCCGGGGGCCAGTTGACGGCTGAGCGTGCTGAACCATTCGCCGAGCGAGGCCACTTCGGAACCATGATTGGGGGTCGCAAGCATGACCAAGGTGCGGATCTCGCCCCCGTACGCGAACCCCACGTCACCCTCGAGATCGTCGCTCTCGATGTACGCTCGCGCGATCAATCCTCCCATCGAATGGGCGACGATGTCGAATCGCGTCATCGAACGCTGCGCGGAGAGCGTCGCAATCTCCGTAGCGAACCGCCGGACGTAGACCACGATGTCTCGGACCGTCGGCTCAATCGGAGACGCAGGATTACTCAAGATCACGTCGCGATGCTCGTCGTTCGTCGCACTGAGCAAGTAGAACTCGTGATCATCGGAAACACTTATGGGTTCGGCATTGTGAACGTTGTTCCCGCTCAGCACCTCTGCGAACGTCTGCCAGATTTCGGTCGCACGGAACCCGGGAACGGGTTGAAACCCGTAGATGAGGATGACGGGAAGATGTGCCGTCGCCGGGGCGGAGGTTGCGAACAGGAGGAATGCAAAGGCTGCGGCAGACAGCAATCGATTGACGCACTTTCTCCCATCTCTCTGCACTCGCACCCTGTTCCTCCCGGGTTCATTCTAGCAGGACAGCGGCACTTGGGAACACTCAGCCGGCGGACGGAGCAGACGCATGGGGGGCTCGCGGAACGAGCGTGATCGCTCCCGACGGGCACGTGCTCACGCAGACGCCGCATCCGAAGCATCGGTCCGGGTCGAACGTCGGTTTGTCCGCACCCGCTTCGGTACGC
>Ga0272441_10004321_pt1 | contig 25955 bp, 21 predicted proteins | sample SSMProp6N_FD_193582 | JGI IMG/M metagenome (GOLD analysis project Ga0272441, IMG submission 193582) | Marine sediment archaeal communities from Little Sippewissett salt marsh, Falmouth, MA, United States - SSM-Prop-6N | ecosystem: Environmental > Aquatic > Marine > Wetlands > Sediment ...
CGTTCTTAAATTGGCCCGTTTCTGTTTGAGTCCCAGTTTTTTCCGGATATTGTCCCGGTGAGTGGTCACGGTCCGGTCCGACAGATGCAACAGTTCGGCAATGTCCTTGGTGGTGCGCCCCTCTCTTATCAGGGCCGCAATCTGAATCTCCCGGGGCGTCAGTTTCAGGGCCGCCCGGGACAGCGCGCGGCCAAAGGGAGAAATGATATCGTTCAGGTTGTACCGAATGACCTCGAGGCATGCCTGCTGGTGCGGGTCCAGCCGGCTTTTGCTCAGGGTCTCCGTATACGGCATGACCAGCTCCCGAACATTAAAAAGCATTTTTTCTTCCAGCGCTTTCTTGTCGGCTTCTCCTTTTTTCAGCAGCACCCTTAAGGCGGCATTGAGCTCTTCAAGGCTTTTTTTTCGGGCTTCAAGCTCCTGTTCCCGGAATTTGAGCACTTTTTCCGCCTGAATGCGCTCTTCAATTTCACGGGTCAGCTGTTCATTGCTTTTCTGCAGGGCAGCGGTCCGCTGCCTGACCCGTCGCTCCAGTTCCCGGTTCAGCGCCTTCAGTTCCTGTTCCGCCTGTTTGCGGTCCGTGATATCGGTAATAATCTCAAAATGATAAAATATTTTGTCACCGGCATCATTCAGCAAATGGGAATGCCGGTTATAGAGGATCCGCCGCTGTCCGTCCTTACGCACAATTTCATACTCTCTTTCCTCAAAGAGATGGTTTCTGTCATGGTTGCCGTAGTCTCGTTTCATGGCCTTCCGGGTTTCCGGAACAATGATATCAAAGCTGTCCAGTTCAAACAGCTCCCTGCGGCTGTACCCGGTGATTTCACACAGCCGGTCGTTGACATAGATGACCTTGCGGTCCTTGATCATCGCCACACCGTCCAGAATATTGTCCGCCATCAATTGAAACAGCCGGTCAGGCCTGTGCAGTTTTTTTTCCGTAATCATCTCCCTTTCGAAACATACGCTCAAAATAGCGGTTGCAATTTACTTTCTAAAAAGATATAGAAAACTTATTTTGCATATTTGCTGTTTCCGTCCAGAATGGATACAAGCAAATGTTTTTTAATATCCTGTATCAATTTTTTTCGCAAAGCAATTTATTTTTAGCACAATTATTTCTTGTTCAACAGCGGATTGCATTTCAGCCATGAGAGTCAAGCTCGCACTCATCATTCTATCGCTGGCGTTAAGCACCATGGTTTACCGTCAAGCCCTCCTGATCGCCCCGCTGCATAACGACAACATCAACACCTTTCTTTCCTTTGAACTGGCCGAGCCGTTCTTCATCGTCGAATCGGACTATATCGGCAGGATGGACCTGGGAAAACACTGGAATCCGAGAATATTCAGCCGGTACCTGGGCGGTCTGGCCGTCAGACACTGCATTGAAAATAAAAAGGTGAACCTGATCGATTTTTCCCGCCGGGTTTCCCTGTGGACCGCTTTGTGGTTTCTGGCGGTGTGCGGTTTGTTTGTGATTTCCTTCAAAAAACAGGCGCTTCTGTATATCACGGGCACCTACTGCGCGATATCCTTCGGTTATATGCCCGGTGTGGTGCTTCGCATTTTTCCCTGGGATATGCCGGCGCTTTTTTTCTTTAGCCTGTTTATTTGCCTGATGCATAAAAACAGGGCCCTGCTTTTTCTCCTGGTTCTTCCGGTCGCGGTGTTGTTCAAGGAGTCCGTGCTGTGCATTATCATCGCCTATTTTTTCCTGTTCCCGAATAAAAAATTTTTATACCGGGCCGGTATCTTCACGCTGGGACTGCTGTTTTCACTTTTTCCGAAACTGACGGCCGATTATTATACCGGTTCTTTCGGCCGGCCGCTGTTCAATCCGGTTCTGATCAAGTCCAACTTTCTTTTCCTGAGCCGGAACATCATGCCCTATTTTGCCAATGCCGGACTGGTTCTGGCGGCCGTGATTCTTCCCGCCAAAAAACCTTACGGCACGGCCCTGAGAAGCATCATGGCCTTATTTCTTTTTTCCATATGCACCAATGCCGTTATCTTTGAATACCGGACCTTTTTTGAACTCATTCCTGTATGTATCTATATTCTCTGCAACTCTTTTTTAAACAGTTATCCGGAACCGGAAACAGCTGCCTGACCCATACGGCTGCCGTATTCAAAGCATTCGAAACGGACCGGAAGATAAGCGGCTCTCTTGAAACCTGAAAGCCGGACCCGTTCATCCGGCTTGCGATTTGTTTGCGGAAAGTGTATGTAGATAGTGATGCACCCCGCGCGGGGTCTCCCGGTAAATATTAACCGCATGCAGGAAAATACCATGAACAAACCTTGCGTTTTTTTATTTGCAGCGGCCTTAACGCTCTTTTTTTGCATCAGTGCTTTTGCCGTCAGCCGGAAATTGATGAGTGTTCAGGTCAGAAACGGACACGTGCGTTCCGAACCGTCTTTCTTTGGAAAAGTCACGGCACAACTGGCCTACGGCGACCGGGTGGCGATCATGACCGAAAAAGGGTCCTGGATCAAGGTAAAACCGCCCGAAAAACAGGACGGATGGATGCACCTCTCGGCCCTGACCCGGAAAAAAATCGTTTTCAAGGCCAGTGACGCCGATGTTGCAAAAACCGCTTCCGGAGAAGAGGTCGCTCTGGCCGGCAAGGGATTCAACGAAGCGGTGGAAAAAAAGTACCGCTCCGAAAATAAAAAACTTCACTATGATGAAATCGATAAAATGGAAAAAATAACCGTATCCCAGAAACGGATTCGAAGCTTTATCGCTCGGGGAAACCTCACGATGAAAGGCGGTGCCCGGTGAAAAAATATATTTTTTCTGTACTTTCAGGAACAGCCCTTTTACTGGTTCTGCTTGCGCCGAATCCGCAACCGGCAACGGCCGGTTTTATGGATAATTTAAAAAAGGCCGGTAAGGATTTAAAAAGGGACCTGAAAAAAGAAAGCGGCAAACTGAAGAAAAACACAAAAACGGGTGTTAAAATAGGGAAAAAGGGCATTGCAAAAGTAAAGGGCACCTTTGCCGACTTTACCCCGGAACAGGAATACTACATCGGCCGGGCCGTAGGTGCGTCCGTCCTGGAACACAACCGTCCTTACCCGAATAAAATCGCCACAAACTATATCAACGTCCTGGGCGCGACCCTGGCCCAGGCGTCCGACCTGCCGGAGACCTTCGGCGGTTACCACTTCATGATTCTGGATTCGGACGTGATTAACGCCTATGCGGCCCCGGGCGGGTTGATCTTTGTGACCCGGGGTCTGTTGAAATGCTGTCGCACTGAAGACGCGGTGGCGGCGGTGCTGGCCCATGAAATCGGGCATGTCCAGCACAAACACGGTCTTCAGTCCATCAAGAAATCGCGGATCACCTCGTCACTGACCCTGCTGGCCGCCATCGGTGCGGCCGCCGTGGCTGGAGAGCAGCTCGGCGAGCTGACCTCGCATTTCGGCGGTTCCATCTCCGACATTACCGATACCATCAACAAGGGCTACTCCCGTTCTTTCGAGCGGGAAGCGGACCGGACAGCCGTGACCATACTGGAGCGAACCGGTTACGACCCAACCGCGCTGATCGACATGCTGAGAGTCATGGAAAAAAACATGACACCGGGCGGGTTCGGCTTTGCCAAAAATCATCCGTCCCCGGCCAGCCGGATCGCCGACGTCCAAAAGATCCTGCCGGCGGAACAGTTGTCCGATACCGCGGCCAGACAGTCCCGTTTCGAAAAAGCGCTGGGCAAAATATAATTGAACCTTCTTGCCAAAAATACCGTCTCCTGGCTGGTCTGCCTGGTCTCTGCCGCCCTCGCCATTGTCCTGTGGCAGGGCGGATGGCTTTACCCCTGGGAAGCGAAAACCTGGGACTGGCGGACAAAGATCATGGCCGGTCCCGGAAAAGCCACGGGCAACATTCTTTTGATCAAGCTGGATCAAAAAAGCCTGGACTGGGCCTCACAGGAGTACGGCTGGAACTGGCCCTGGCCCCGCGAAATATACACCGCCATTATCAGCCTGTGCCGCAGAAACGGCGCCAAAGCCGTTGCCTTTGACGTGCTCTTTACCGAGCCCTCCCTCTACGGCGTGGATGATGATCGGGCACTGGCCCAAAGCCTTGGCGCGTACGGCAAAGCGGCCGCCGCCGTGACCTTCAACCGGTCCGCGGCAAAGCTTTCGCCGGCGGCGTTTAAAACACCTTTTCATGTCAGCGGTCTGAAAGACTGGCTGGAAAAACCGGAAACAGACCTTCCGGTCTTCAATAATATTGACCGCCCCGTTCCCGAGGTCGCGGACCACTGCGCTATTCTCGGCAGCGTGATGCACCATCCCGATCCGGACGGCATATCCCGCCGGGTCAGCCTTTTCACCCTGGTCCGGGACACGGCTTTCCCGTGTCTTGGCCTAAGCGTCTTTATCGCGGCAAAACCGAAAACGCGGTTCTCTATCGCGGACCACCGGTTCCTTGCCGACGGGCACGTTATTCCCGTAGACACCAGCGGCCGGGCCCTGTTAAACTTTCGCGGTCCGGCCGGCACTCATCAAAGCGTCAGCGCGGCCTGGGCACTGCAGCAGGAATTCCGGTTCCGTGAAAACGGCCGCCGAGACAGTGAAACCGAAAAGCTTTTTCGCGGCAAATATGTTCTGTTCGGCTTCTCCGCTCCGGGTCTGTTTGACCTGAGGTCCGCTCCGACAGACCCGGTCTATCCCGGTCTTGAAATCCACGCCACCCTGCTGGACAATTTTCTCTCAAATGACTTTATGCAACCGCTCCATTCGTTGGTTGTGATTGTCCTGCTGATAACGCTTTGCTTTTTCTGCACCCTGTTGATCCTGCGATTTTCCGGCGTTCTGATCCTGGTGCCATCCGTTTCGGCAATCCTGCTTCCCCCCGGACTTTCGCTGCTTTTTTACAAATTCGGTTACTGGATGCCCCTGGTGGTGATGGAAGTGGCCGGGGTCCTGACCCTTCTGTTCTCTCTGTCCGTGAAGTATGCAACCGAAGGCCGGAAAAAACGTTACATCAAGAACGCCTTTCGGCATTATCTGAGCCCCCACGTGATTAATGAGATCATCAGCCATCCGGAGCAACTTCAGCTGGGCGGCACCCGGCGAACCCTGTCGATCTTTTTTTCCGATCTGCAGGGATTCACCTCCATTTCGGAAGGCCTGACCCCGGAACAGCTCACCGATTTTTTAAATGACTATCTGTCCGAAATGACGGACATCATTCTGGAAGAGGACGGCACCGTGGACAAGTACGAGGGAGATGCCATTATCGCTTTCTGGAATGCCCCGCTGGAAGTGCCGGATCATGCCCTGCGCTGCGTGCGGGCCGCGCTCCGCTGTCAGCAGAAACTGGCTGAAATGCGCCCGGCCTTTACCGAACGCCTGGGCAAAGAGGTGTTCATGCGTATCGGCATCAATACCGGCCCTGCGGTAGTGGGTAATCTGGGCTCCCGGTCGCGTTTCGATTATACCATGCTGGGCGACAGCGTGAACCTGGCCGCCCGCCTGGAAGGGGTCAACAAGGCCTTTGCCACCTGCACGATGGTGTCTGAATTTACCCGCCGGGGTCTTGGCGATCATTTTCACTTTCGGGAGCTGGGCCGGGTGGCCGTGGTGGGGCGAAACGAACCGGTCACCATTTTTGAGCCCATGTCCCAGGAACGGGCCCGGGAGCTGTCACCCGTTTTGAAAAAGTTTTCCGAATCTCTGTCCTTTTTTTACCGGGGAGACTTCATTCGGGCCGAGGAACTGTTTAACCGGACCGCGAGGGAGGATCCGCCGGCCGCCAAATACGCCCAGCGCTGCCGCATTCTGATCGCCTCCCCGCCGAAAGCATGGCAGGGGGTCTGGGAAATGACGGAAAAATAGGTTGCTCCGCCTTTCCGGAAAAAAGCGGTTTCATCCGTTCCCTGAAAGCATCCCGCCCATGATATAATTTTCCGGTCTTTTCAGGGGGTTAGCCCAAATTTAACACAGGACACGCAAGTGCTTGAAAAAAGGATGTCCGCCCGGTCTTCCCGAAGCAAAAAACTTTAACAGATTTTTAATCATAAATTAATACAGATGAAAAATTTTGCCGTTATTTTTAAAAAAATTAAATAAACCGTCTGCACCAATCCGTCTATTTGGGTAAAAGCACCAAAAAGGAGGGGCTCATGAATACCGGCCGTAACAACCTGGAAGAAGAAACTTCAGAACACGGCTACCAGCATTTGGTTTGCAAAAACCCCAGCTGCGGCATACGCTTGAAAACGGTCCGGTTTACGGGGAATTGGGAAAAAGCGGAACATCCCTGTTCGAATGAACTGAAACTGGTGCATGAAAACGGGTCCTGCTTTTACCGCTGTCCCGCCTGTCGAAGTAAAAACTTTGTGGTTTTCGAAGGTGAAAAAATTATTCTTGAAAAAATAACGGGTTACGAACCCGTTCCGGATAAACCTTCGGTATCCCGCCGGATAACACCACAGGCAGAACCGAAAAAGATTTCTTTTCGGCACAAGCTGGTGTTCGAACAATAAATCACCGACCAGACCGAAAACCAGGCCGGCGATGTGCATCAGCCGACAAAAAAAGTTCTCATTACAATTTAAAACATTCTTTTTACAATTGAAAGTGCGCCGGACATAAGTTATACTGGCACGCAGAAAAAAGGAAATCCGGGACAGAATGGCGCACACGGCAAAAAAGAAAACCTTCCTTCTCGACACCAACGTTATCCTTCACGACAGTTCCTGTATCTATGCATTTGAGGAACACGATATCGCGGTTCCCATTACCGTTCTCGAGGAACTGGACCGCTTTAAAAAAGGCAACGAAATTTTAAATTACCATGCCCGGGAGTTCGTCCGGACCCTGGACGCCTTAAGCGGTGACCGCCTGTTTAACGGCGGCGTGAAGATCGGACAGGGACACGGCCGGATCACGGTCAAGCTTGAGTGTGAATTCCATCCCGACCTGGCCCTGACCTATGAAAAATCAAAGCCCGACCACCGGATTCTGAACATCGCCTATCACCTGATCAAGGAACAGCCGAAGCAACAGATCGTTCTGGTGACCAAGGACGTGAACCTGCGCATGAAGGCCAAATCCCTCGGCCTGATGTCCCAGGACTACACCACCGACCATATCAAGGACATCAACACCCTGTACCGCGGTCACCGGATCGAGGAACAGGTCCCCGAACAGGTCATCGAGCAGCTTTACGGCGAAAGCGGTGATATCGATCCCGGTTTCCTGCCGCCGCAGCGCAGGCCCCTGGCCAATGAATATCTGGTTCTGCGCAACGGCCGGAAATCGGCCCTGAGCACCCTGAATCCGGGTACGGGAACCTTTAAACGCGTTGACAAGACCGCTGCTTACGGAATCGTGCCGCGTAATGCGGAACAGACCTTTGCCCTGCACGCGCTGATGAACCCGGCGGTGCGCCTGACCAGCCTCACCGGCAAGGCCGGCACCGGCAAAACCCTGCTGGCCCTGGCCGGCGCCCTGGAAAAACGGAAACATTACCAGCAGATCTATATCGCCCGGCCCATTGTCCCGTTAAGCAACCGGGACTCGGGATATTTGCCCGGTGACATCAGCTCCAAGCTCGACCCCTACATGCAGCCCATCTACGACAACCTGGGCGTGATCCGCAACCAGCTCGGCGCAACCGGTTCCCGTCATAAAAAGATCGAGGAGTTTCTCGAACAGCAGAAGCTGGTGGTCTCGCCCCTGTCCTATATCCGCGGCCGAAGCCTGGTGGGCATTTACTTTATCGTGGACGAGGCTCAGAACCTGACCCCCCATGAGGTCAAAACCATCATCACCCGCGCCGGCGAGGGCACCAAGATCGTCTTTACCGGCGATATTTTTCAAATTGACCACCCCTATCTGGACACCTACTCCAACGGCCTGAGTTGCCTGATCGATAAAATGCAGGGCCAGGATCTCTATGCCCACATCAACCTGGAAAAAGGCGAACGGTCGGAACTGGCCGAACTGGCCACCAATATTCTCTAGACCGATTTGAGGTCAGACCCGTTTTCTCAGGGCGCGGTAAAAATACAGTTGCCCACCGGAATCAAAATGTCTTTCAACACATACAGGTGATACGCCTTTCCGCTTTCCAGTGCCGGCGCCGTCCCGTTGTCCGGCGTCACCTGGTAGGTGCCTTCCGGCACCTCGCCGTAGCCGACCTCGCCCGAGTTCAGTGCCGCCACATTGGGCATCACATCCAGCCGCCAGAGTACGCCTTCCGGGTTGTCGTTGCTGGGCGGCACACCCGGGTTTTCCGAACCCGCTTCCTTGATGTAGATATAGCGGGCTTCATTACTGTTCCAGTAAATTTTTCCGTCCGCCAGCACTCCCTGGCTGCTGCTGCATTCGTCCGGGGGCTGTTCGATAATATCCACAATAAACGAGCCGAAATCCTCCATTTCCGCGATATCCGTATCCGTAACGCCCCGCCGGGCCAGCTCGTTGTTGAAGAAGGTCTGAACCCGTTCCACGTCCGTGGTGGGAAAACCGGTGCTGTCCCGGTCGAACCCGTTGTTGTTGCCCGCCGTGAATTTTCCGAGGATTTCCGACGACACTTTGCCGGCCAGGATAGCTACACCCTGGTCGCTGAGCTGGTCCGTCCAGACCCCCTGGGCACTGATGTCCCAGACCGCCGCCGGCCGGCCGCTGCTCACCGAGTCATGACAGCAGATACATCCCGATGCCCGGACCTGGCGGTTGATCCAGTTCAGCTCGGCCATGAAGGTGGCATTGTCCAGCCGCGGGTCCGAGGGATCCACGCTGTTAAACGGCGCCTTGTACCAGTACGGCCGCTGGGTCAGCACCACATCACAGGAACCATAGTCCATGAAGGACCGGTTTTCCTCAGTACTCCCGGAGATGGCCACGCTGGTGCAGACCAGGCCGTCTTCAGACGTGAGGTTGTCGCCGGATTCCAGACCCTGGCAGGATTGAAACGGCTGAATAAACACCCCGTCGATAGGCTCGGGATCAAAGGAACCGTTCTTGATCCAGGTCTGGATCGTGTCGATATCCGACTGGGCCAGCTTGGCCGTCCCTTCCGGCATGGAACTGTATCCGGCATTGTGATTGATCGCATTGACCAGGCCGGTGCTCTCGACCGCCGCCTTGACCCCGTCATAGGTATCCAGAATCACGCCGCCGGACACCGACACCGACAGATGGCAGGGAAAACAGTTGGCCGTCATGAGCTGTTTGATGTCCGGATCGTAACGCACCCCCGCGCCGGGCGGCCAGTCACATCCCGACCCCGCCAGAACCATCGAAGCACCAAACAGCAGTAAAATACCGGCCTTCATCGTTTTTCGATCTTTCATCTTTACTCTCCCCAAAAGTTTTTGTTTATAGACAGCCGTTACCGGTTTACTGAGATCCGGGCAACCGGTTCTGAACGTTGCGCGCGCCTGTGATCCGGAAAACCTCCCCCTCACTGCCGGGGCCCAGGCCGGTACTGGTCAACACATAAAGTTCGCCGGTTTCATCTTCACCGAAACTGAGCAGAAAGCGATCCACCGCCCGGCCGACCGGATCTATAAGCGCTGCCCGGGACAGGGTCCGGGTCGCATTGTCCGTTGTTTCCGCAACCAGCGCGAACCCGGCCGGCTGGAGAAAACTGCTGGACCAGTCCCCGAACACGAATTTCCCCGCAAGCGGGGACAGGGATTGGCCCCGATACACGTAACCGCCCGTGACCGAACGGCCCATGATTGTTTCCCCCGCCCCCGGATGCGCATAAACCAGGATGGGATCGACAAGCGGTTCTCCCCGGTAGCCCAGCTCGGCACAGTCGGCCGGCGGTGCCGAAGGAGCATCGGGATCAAAGCAGCCCAGGCCTTCGCGAAGGTTCCAGCCGTAATTGGCCCCGCCGACAATAATGTTTATTTCTTCGAACAGGTTCTGCCCCACATCTCCGCAAAACAGCCGGTGGTCCCCGCCGCGATCAAAGGAAAACCGCCAGGGGTTGCGCAGACCGTAGGCATAGATCTCCGGCCGGGCGCTTGCATTGTCCGAAAAAGGATTGGATTCGGGAACGGTGTACGCGCCGGAAACAGATACATCCAGCCGCAGGATTTTCCCCAGCAGGCTGCTCAGGTCCTGAGCATTGCCGGTCTCCTCAGTATGGCCGAACCCCGTATCATTGGCATTGCCCCCGTCCCCGATTCCCGCATACAGAAAACCGTCCGGACCGAAAGCCAGCTGGCCGCCGTTGTGGTTGGACTGGGGGGTCGGTATTTCCAGCAGAATTTTTTCACTTTCGGGGTCGGCCCGGTCCGCCGACGTTGGGGAAACCATAAACTCCGAAACCCGGATATCGGCATGGTAGCCTTCCGGTGTTTCCGGTCCCGGCGCAGCGGTGTAGAAAACAAAAAAGCGCCCGTTGCTGCTGTACTGCGGATGAAACACCATCCCCAGCAGTCCGCTTTCGTCATAAGTTTCCGTAAGGGTCACCAGGCGGCTGCCCAGATCGAGAAAGGGTTCGGAAAGCACCGTCCCCTGGGCACTGATAATTTTGACGGCCCCGCTCTGTTCGGTGATAAACATCCGGCCGGACCCGTCTTCGGGAACAGCCATGGCCGTGGGACTGGATAACCCGCCGGCCACGCGCGTGACAGTCAGCACCCAGGGACTGTCGTTTTCGGCACAGGCGCCCAGCACAGCAAAAACCAGGCTGAGCACGGCGGTCCGCGCCCATCGGTTTTGTCTTTTTCCTGAAATCATCGAATATCTGCCTCCGAATATGGTTTTTCGCGATACGGCTGCCAGTGAAAATTTATCAGCCTGCTAGTTCATACAATATTTATCCGCCGGATGCAAACATTCGCCGTATTTATTCACTTTGCCGCCCGAAATCCTTAGGTTTTCAAAAATTAAAACTGGAAACCCCGGTCGGAGCGGTGTTATAATTCATATAAATACAGAAAACTATCTGAACGGAGTGGAAGCAAAAATGAAGAAGCTGATGGCCGTGATCGGCAGCCCGAGAAAAGGGAGCAACACCGAAGTGCTGGTGGACAGAATGATTGAAGGATATAAAAGCCGGACCGCGGCTGACGTCGAAAAAATTGTTGTCACGGAAAAAGACATCCGCTACTGCTCCGGCTGCCTGACCTGCACCTTTCCGCCGCCGGGCACAAAAAAATGTGTGCTCGACGATGATATGACCGGCATTCTGGAGCGGATGCCAGGATGTGACGCCTTTATTTTCGGCACACCCAATCACATGCGAACCGTCAGTTCCCCCTTGCTGACCTTTTTTTCGCGCATGCTGCCGCTGATGGAATTTGTTCCGGACAAGGATGCGGACGGCAACATTATCGGCGGCGGGTTTACCTCGCAACTGAAAGACAAAAAGGCGGCCATCGTGATCAGTCAGGGTGATCCGATTTTTTCATCCCCCCTGGTCTATGAAGTGCTGGAACGCAATCTGATCGATTTCGGTATCCGCCGGATCGGGGACATTATCAGTCAGGGGAACATGGGCCCCGGGGATGTAAAAAACAGCCCGGCCGACCTTGAAAAGGCCTTTACCCTGGGCAAGAACCTTTTTACGATGGCCGGTATGCATTAGTAAAACAGATAATCCGTTTTTACATAAACAACCGAGTCTATGACAGTGGAAAAGGGAATCACCCGTTTCGCGACCGATTATTCCAAAACCGTTATAACGGTTATTACCGCTTTAACGCTTGTTTTGGGACTAGGGGCGGCCCTGCCCTCAGTCCTGCCCCAGACGTTTCCCTTTTTAAATGCTCTCAAAATCGATACGGACCCGGAAAACATGCTGCCCGCGTCCGAACCGGCCCGCGTCTTTCATAACAGTAAAAAACAAGAAATGGCGCTGCATGACATGGTGGTGGTCGGTGTCGTCAACCCCGTCCATCCGCAGGGGGTGTTCAATCCCGACACCCTGAAACGGGTCTATGAACTGACGGCCTTTGCCAAAACCCTGCGCTGGCCGGATCCGGACAATCCGGGCCGCAAGGTCGGTGTGATTACGCCCGACATCATTGCCCCTTCCACGGTGGACAGCATCGAACAGGACACGCCCGGAACCGTGCGCTTTGAGTGGCTGATGCCGAACCCGCCGGCCTCCCAGGCCGAAGCCGGGGCCGTCCGCCGCCGCGCGGCCCGGATCTCAATGCTCAACGGCACCCTGGTGTCCGAAGACGGCAAAGCGCTGTGTCTTTATCTGCCGCTGACTTCCAAAGACCAGAGCTACCGGGTTTATTCACGCCTGAAAGAAAAGATCGCCGGATTCTCCGGAAATGACACCTTCCACATTACCGGCCTGCCGGTGGCCAACGATACCTTCGGCGTGGAAATGTTCGTCCAGATGGCCATTTCCGCGCCGCTCGCCATGCTGATCATTTTTTTGACCCTGCTGTTCTTTTTCCGCAAGCCGGTGCTGATTCTTTCCCCCCTGGTTCTGGCCGTGATGGCCACTGTCTGGACCATGTCGCTTTTGGTCATCACCGGCAATACCATCCATATCATGAGCTCCATGATCCCGATTTTCATCATGCCCATTGCCGTGCTTGATTCGGTGCATATTTTGTCTGAATTTTTCGACCGCTACCAGCAAACCCGCGACCGGCGGCAAACCATTGCCACCGTCATGGCAGACCTGTTTCTGCCCATGCTCTACACCTCCCTGACCACGGCGGTGGGGTTCGCTTCCCTGGCACTGGCGCCGATTCCGCCGGTGCAGGTGTTCGGCCTGTTCGTCGCCCTGGGCGTGCTGGGCGCCTGGCTGCTGACCATCCTTTTTATTCCGGCCTACATCATGCTGATTCCCGAACAGCGGCTGGATAACTTTGGTCTTCATCACCATCAAAAAGATTCCGCTGTTCTGCTCCGGATCGGCAAATTTACCACCCGGCACGCTTCTGTTGTACTGCTGGCATCGATGCTGCTTGCCATCATCGCCGGATACGGCATCACCCGGATTACCATCAATGACAACCCGGTCAAATGGTTCACCCGCTCCCATCCGATCCGCGTCGCCGACACGGTTCTGAACCGCCATTTCGGCGGCACCTACATGGCCTATCTTTCGCTGGCCGGACGGCAAAAACCGGAGGGGGATGAAACGGCGGTGCGTCTGGAAAAAAAACTGGCCGGCACAAATCTGGACACCGCGGCCCCCGAGGTGCTGAGCGCGGTGTCCGATAAAATACAAACCCTGCGCAAAAACGAAAAAAACAGCGGCCGGCTGCTGATGAAACTGACCGCCGCCGTTCAGGCTGAATTTGAAAACAGCGCGCCGGACCGGTATGCGGCCTGGGAAGAGATCCTGCTGATCATCGACCGGGAACGCCAGCGCTCGGAACTGTTCAAACAACCGGACATGCTGACATGGCTGGATCAGCTTCAACAGTATTTGCAGGGCCTGGAAACGGTGGGCAAATCAAACGCCTTGCCGGACATCGTCAAGACGGTCTACCGGGAGCTGGTTTCCGGCCGGGACCGGGATTTCCGCATTCCCGCCACCGCCGCGGCCGTGGGGCAGTGCCTGATCACCTTTCAGAACAGCCACCGGCCCCATGATCTCTGGCATTTTGTTACTCCGGATTACGGTTCCGCCGCTGTGTGGATCCAGCTGAAAAGCGGGGACAACCGGGATATGGCCGGAGTGGTCGATGCCGTCGCCGGCTATCTGGAGAAACATCCGCCGCCGGTTCCCCTGGATGCCCGCTGGTTCGGATTAACCTACATTAACATTATCTGGCAAAACAAGATGGTCAAGGGGATGCTTGAGGCCTTTCTGGGCAGCTTTCTGATTGTCTTTCTGATGATGGCCCTGTTTTACCGCTCCGGGCTCTGGGGCTTTTTGGCCATGATCCCGCTAAGCCTCACCATCCTGCTCATCTACGGCATCACCGGTTTCATCGGCAAGGATTACGACATGCCCATCGCCGTGCTGTCATCCCTGAGCCTCGGGCTGGCCGTGGATTATGCCATCCATTTTTTATCCCGCACCCGGTCCATTTTCAGCCAAAAAAAATCCTGGCCCGAAACCGCCAAGGTGATTTTCGGTGAACCGGCGCGCGCCATCGCCAGAAATGTTGCGGTGCTGGGCGTGGGGTTCATCCCGCTTTTGTTCGCGCCGCTGGTCCCCTACAAGACCGTGGGGGTCTTTATCGCGGCCATTCTGCTGCTGGCGGGGATTGCCACCCTTCTCATTCTGCCGGCCCTGATCACCCGGCTGGAACGCTTTCTGTTTCCGGAAACAGCGGCACTCCGGTTCAGCTGCAAATGCGGGACCTGCATCGTTACCGGCATCGCGGTCATCGCGCTGGCCGTTATCAACCTGATGCAGTTCGTCCGTTTCGGCTGGACCGTACTGACCGCCATCGGATTTGCAGCCATTGTCCTGCTGATGATTTTCTGCGGGGTTCTGTCAAAACGCCAAAGCTGTGCCGCGGACATTCATCAGCGCAAAGAATAATCCTGTTGAATTGGAGAACACTCAGTGATGAAAAAACTATTTTCGCTCAGCGCTACAGCAGTCATTTTCCTTATCGCCGGCCTTGCTCACGGCATGACCGCCGATGAAATTGTTGAAAAATCGAACCGCGCCGCCTATTACATGGAAAAGGACGGCAGCGCCCGGGTGGCCATGCGCATCACCGACAGCCGCGGCCGTGAACGCAACCGGAATTTTACCATTCTGCGCCGCGACCAGCCCGGCCCGAACCCCGAAGACGATACCTACTGCCGGAACCAGAAGTACTATGTATACTTCCACCTGCCGGCCGATGTCAACAAAATGGTCTTCATGGTCTGGAAACACGTCGACCGGGAGGATGACCGGTGGCTGTATCTGCCGGCGCTGGATTTGGTCAAGCGGATCGCCGCCACCGAAAAGCGCACCAGTTTTGTCGGCTCCGACTTCTTTTATGAAGATGTCTCCGGCCGGAACATCACCGATGACAGCCATGTCCTGGAAAAGGCGGATCCGACCTACTATGTGCTCATGAACACGCCAAAAGACAAAGGTCTGGTGGAATTTTCCCGCTACCGAACGTGGATTCACAAAACCACCTTTTTAACCGTTAAGGTGGAATATTTTGACAAGCAGGGAGAAAAATACCGCGAATACGAGGCGCTCAAGGTCGACACGGTCCAGGGAATTCCCACGGTGACCCGATCCCGCATGAAAGATCTCACCGCCGGAAGCGAAACCACGCTGACCTATTCCCAGGTCAAGTATGCCATCGGCCTTCCCGAAACCATATTCACGGAACGCTATCTGCGGCGTCCGCCGTCACAGTTTATTCGCTAACGGGTATGCACAGAAAAAAAATGCCATATTTCCGGGCCGGGATTATTGCTGTGGCCCTGCTCTGCTGTTTCCGGCCGGCGGCGGCCCAGGAAGCCCCGGCCCTCCCCTCCGGGCTTGACCGCCGGACCGCGCCCCCCGCGCTTCCGGAAGGGCTCGGGGAGACACCCGCCGATAACAGTGCGCAGGAAACGTCGGGCCCCGCGCTGTCATTACCTTTTTCCCTGACCGGATTTCTGGACGTCCGCGGCGGCACGCGCCTGCAGAGCGACCGATACGAAAAAACAGAGTCCCTCGGCGAAACACGCCTGCAGAGCGAGGTTTCCTTCCGCCTGAAAAAGGTCGGCGTCAAACTGACCGGCGACCTGATTTACGATCCGGTGCTCGACCGCCCGGCGCTCCGGCTCGGCCGGGGCGAGGGCTGGTTCGATCTGCGCGAGGCGCACCTGTTTTTTACCCTGTTCCGATTCATGGACATCAAGGCCGGGCGGCAGATCATGACCTGGGGCACGGGCGATCTATTGTTCATCAACGACCTGTTCCCCAAAGACTGGAACTCCTTTTTTATCGGCCGCGATGTGGAATACCTGAAGGCCCCTTGCGACGCGCTGCGCATCAGTCTTTACTTTGACCTGGCCAATATCGACCTTTACTTCGCCCCGGAATTCGATCCCGACCGCTACCTGGACGGCAGACAGCTCTCCTACTGGAACACAGGGGAAAGTCGCCGGGCCGGCCGGGACCGCGTCATCCGACCGCGCAGACCTTCCGGCTGGTTTGATGACTGGGAAGGCGGCTGCCGAATCTTTAAAAATATCGGCGGCTACGAGCTGGCCGGCTATGCTTACGCCGGGTTCTGGAAAAGTCCGGCCGGTTCCGGCAAAAATACGGGCAAACCGATGTTCCCCGACCTGCGGGTCTACGGTGCCAGTTTCCGCGGTCGGTTTTTTAACGGCATCGGCACCATCGAATTCGGCTATTATGATTCCGGCGAAGACCGCCACGGAGACGATCCCCTGGTGCGCAACAGCGAAATGCGGCTGCTGATCGGTTATGAGCGGGAACTGCGCCGCGACTTCACTGCGGGCCTGCAGTATTACCTGGAACACATGCGTCGCCACAACCACTACCGGAAAACGCTGCCGGCCGGCGCGTACCCGCGTGACCGGAACCGCCAGGTCGTCACCCTCCGGCTGACCCAGCTGCTTTACAGCCAGAACCTGACTCTGGGACTTTTTCTCTACTGGTCACCATCGGACAGCGATCTCTATGCCCGTCCGAACATTCAATACAAGATCAGTGACGACCTGGCCGTTGAAGCCGGAGGAAATATTTTTTCCGGGCGGCACGACCATACCTTTTTCGGCCAGTTTGAAAAAAATACCAACCTCTATGTCAGCGTCCGGAAATACTTTTCCCTTCCGTAATGCGTTCGTTTTTCCCCTTAACATTTTTGTTTGTATAATGGTATACTTTTTCGGGTAAAGATCCGTTTGACGCAAACAACAACCCGGTTTTAGTGACAGGAAAATGTTCGCAACACCTCCGCAAGTTTTCTTGCTGGCCATTATTCTTATCGGGCTGGCAGTGGTGTCCATTCAAACCGTGATCCGGTCCGATCCCGATCACGGCCGCTTTGTCTGGGCCCTGGTCATTGCCGTTGTTTTGACGGTGCTTTCCTGTGACCGTTCAAATTATGCCTTTATGATGCAGGAGGACGGTCCGGCGGAATGGGCTACTTTTTATATTTTTCTTGTTGCAGGCCTTTCGTTCGCCCGGCGCGCCTGGCGGCAGAACGCATCATCTTCATGGCGGCAAACCCTGGGGCTGGGGTTGCTGGCGCTTTTCTGCTTTTTCGTTGCCGGTGAAGAAATTTCCTGGGCCCAGCGTCTGTTCGGTTTCAAACCCCCGCAAATTTTTCTTGAAAAAAATTACCAGCTGGAAGCCAACTTTCATAATATACTCAAAGATAAATCGCTGGCCGGAATCCCGCTGGACAGCAAATATTTCGTCATCCTCACCGCCGGCCTGTTCGGTGCGGGTCTCCCCGTTTTTCAACGGCTCTTTCCCGAAACAGCAAAACCCGTTTCAGGCATTATTCCGAAACTCCGCTTTACCCCGCTGTTTCTTTTAACCGCCTGGGCCGAATGGGCCTATCCCGTCAAATTTACCGGTGAAGGGGCCGAGCTTTACCTAGGCTGCCTGTTCTTTCTGTCGCAAAACACCCGGCCGCAGCGCAGGAACCATTTTGTGCTGGTCGGAACATTTATTCTCGCCGCGCTGACACCTTCGACCGTGGGCTGGATGACGCACACAGACACCATGGCCCGGACAGCCCTTGCACAGAAGGAGGTCCGGCAGCTCGGCAGGGACCTGATCCGCAAAGATGTGTTGCGAAAAGAATTTTTTAAAAAGGACGTTATCCATAAACGCATTTTCACAGCCGAGCAGTCGGAATATTTCAAACCGGGCGTCGACAATGAGTTTCTGGAAGGAAAGCAAAGTGCGTTTTACCGGGATGGCCGGAGAGACCGGATCGGATACTATCTGGACCCCTGGAACAGCCCTTACTGGATAAAATGGATTAAAAAAGCCCGGGTACTGGTTATTTATTCCTTTGGTCCGAACCGGCGCCGGGATATTTTGCTGGATAAAAAAATCAAAAACCGCGAAGACGATATCGCGGTCGCCTACAAAATACCGTCCGCCAGAATCCCATAACGGCCGGTAAATAACGGCTCTTTTTAAAAATAAACAATAACAAAACGGGACTTGTCTTTACCGGTCATAACAGGCATAACCATTACCGAACTCAAGGGCCGCATTGTAAAAAACCTGCTCGTCCATAAGCCATTGTATGCCCAGTGTTTCCAGCACGGGCAGGTGCCAGAAAGCGGACACCGTTACGGTGGCCGAGAAGGACTCCTTCCCCGACTGGGGAACAAATCCGTTTTCGGTGGGGATGGAAACATCGCCGAATGAATCCGGCGGAGCCGCCGCCGCAACCCGCAGGGTCCGGAAAAGGTCCCGGGCCGTCATGCTGAGGGTTCCGGCACAGGCATCCATTTCCAGGGTCAGGGCCGCATCCGGAAGATGAAAACGGAAATCCCATTGCAGGCTCTCGGAACGGTACCCCGCGATCCAGGGCATGATTGTGGTTTCTTCATTAAGCGCGACCCGGGCCAGGCTGATCACCACCTGAGCGCGGTTGTCCTCGGCAATCCCCTGGACCCAGACCCAGCCCAGGGGAAACTCTTTTTGCCAGTTTTTTTCCAGGTGCGCATAACCTTCCCCGCTGACGGTCCGGGAAGGAACCGCGTCCGAAAGCGTATAGGAATAGGTCGCCGCCGATCCCAGGCTGTGGATATACCAGTGCAGCGGTACCGGCAGGAACATGAGCAACCCCTCGGGCCCGGCCGCGGGAAACCGGCGGTCCCAGGGAATCCGGTCAAACGTTTCGATGCGGATCTCAACCGTTCCGGGAATGTTCAGGCTAACGCTGTCTTCGGTGACTGAACCGTAGCCCTCGGCAATCCACTCAAAGTTAGAATCCGCGGAAAAATCGGGGTTGCGGCTCACGGGTTCGCCCGCGACCAGGGACCGGGTCTGCTGCGGAAAGGCGGTAAAGGACCGGGTGGGCGCGCCGTCCCCTTCGCTGATCAGGACATTGATATACCCGGGAAGCGCCATGCCCGGCGTATAGGTTTCCCCTTTGGGCAGGTGCGAAGCAACGATCACGGCAACCGAGCCGCTGCCGTCCGCATCACTGACCCGGAAGTACCAGCCCTCAAACCAGGGACCCGGACCCGTCGGCACATGGGGGTCGTTAATGGACTGTCGGTCTGCCGACGAAAAATCATCCGCCCCTGCAAAACCGGCCAGAAGCAACATCACGGCCGAGAATATGATAAAAATCCGGGTTGTGCTTATCGGCCGCAGCGCTTCGATTTTTTTTCTGAGCACCATCATTAATTTTCTTTTAAATTTGAAAGCGTTCGCAAAAAATACGTGAAGCATCGATGCCCAGTTCGGCAAGCTGGGCCTGAATATCGGTCATCATTTGTCCGGGACCGCAGATGAACACCTGATACGGCGAGCCGGCGTCGGGAAGAAATGTTTTCAGCCTATCCGCCGAAATATGCCCGGAAACACCGGTCCGGGACGGCTCACGGGTCAGGACGTGATGAACAGTAAAACCCGGAAGCGTTTTTTGAAACCGCTCGAACTCGTCTTTCCATAAAATATCCGCCTCGGTTTTGTTGCTCCAGATCAGGACCAGCTTCCGGGAATCGCTGTTTTGCGCAAAACAGCGCAACAGGCTTAAAAACGGCGTGATTCCGACCCCGCCGGCAATCATGATTAAATTCGTGGCGGCATCCGTTTCCTGAAAACAGGGGCCGAAAGCCCCGTAGGGCCCGCGAATCCGGACCCGGTCCCCAACCTCAACAACATCAAGGCGTGCGGTGAAGTCACCGGATTTCTTGAGGGTCAGCTGCAGTTTCCGGTCCGGGAAAGGCGGGGAGGAAACAGTCCAGGGATGTTCCTCCCGGGGCAGGCCCTTCGCCTGAAAGGCTGCCAGGACAAACTGGCCGGGCACATGGGACAGCCCTGCCCCGGTGAACGGTGCCAGATCAAAGGCCAGGGTGTCCCGGCCGACGGCCTGCTTGGCCATCACGCGGTACAGCACGCCCCGGTTGAGCAAAAACGACAAGCCGTATATGGATAGTGCCGCGATCAAAACGGCATGAACCATACCGACTTCGAAATGGCCTTCGGCAAAGGAGAAGTGAACCAGAATGAACAGCGCCAGTCCCAGGGTGCCCAGACGATGCATGACCAGCCAGCGGTGGAAGGGAATCTTCAGCCGCTGCCGGAACAGCGCCGCCAGACCCGCACCCCACAGCCCGGCCAAAGCAGCCGCGCCGACAAATACCGGCCAGCACAGCAGGTCATTAAAATTGCCTTCGATCAGATCCGGGCCGAACATGACCAGCGGATGCATCAGGGCGCACAGAGCAGCCGTCCCACCGAAAAAACGATGAAAAACGAACTGCCGGTTTAACGGAAAAATCCGGTCCAGCAGCCGAAGCCGGGCACCGATGATGAACTGAAAGGAAACCAGTATCGCGGCGGCCATGCCGCATGCGGCGCCCAGATCCCTGAGCCCGTCCCGCGAGAAAATCGCGTTTTGCCCGGAATGTTCGACCAGTTCCAGAAGCGGCAGCCCCGCGGCAAGCAGAGCGAAAATAGCGATCACGATCCATTGCCGGCGCTGGCGCTGCCGGACATCAACGGCCGGAAAAGCGCTGTTCCTGTCCTGCATCATGGCAATTCCTCCGGAAGCAGAAAAAAGGTCACCTGACTATAACAGGTAATTTTCGCAATGAAAACAAAAAAACGCCGGACACCGAGCAAAATCCGGGATAAAAAAAGTGGTTTTCGGACTGAAATAAGCGCTTCAACCGGGAAAAACTTTTTTCTTGCATCCGCCCGACATTTGAACTAGAGATAAATCAGAACAAAATCACTGGAAAAATTCCGTCCCGTAAAACCGGTAACCTTTGAAAGGAGAAAATCATGAAAAAATTCCTGGGAATCTGTTTTTCCGCACTCCTGGTTCTGTCAGCTGCAGCACCCGCCGGTGCCGGCTGGACAAAGTGTGCGGGCTGCCATACCGGCGCAATTGCCCCGGCCAGGGAAGCGCTTAAGCAAAAGTTCAAAACCCTGGATGAGTTTGTCAAGGGGGCCATGGCCGCTGAAAACGCAATGATGACCCCGATCAAAAAGGACCCGGACAGCATCCGCGCCGCGGCAAAGGAGATCGGGTATACGGTCCCCTGCGAAAAGTAACCCTGAACAAACAGCCGCCCGAAGCTGCCATGCCGGTTGATCCATCAATGCTTTGCAGACCGGTCAAAAGCGACCGTTGGCGTGAAACCGAACAGCGCTGGTTTTTGAGTAATAGCTCCGGAACAACCGTTGTCAAAGGAGATATGTGATGCAATGGGACAAAGAAGCCGAACAGGCTGTGGAACAATTGCCGATTCCGCCCATGATGGGCGGCTACGCCCGCCTTCACGCGGAAAAGGTGGCCCGGCACCGCGGGCTGGACTGTGTGACCGCGGCGGTTCTCAGGGAGACCCAACAGGCCTATGCCGATTTCATGGGCAGGGAAAAGACCGAGCAGTTCAAAGCGTTTCTGGCCGGCACCGGCCCGGCACCGGAAATCGAGGAGGAACTTTTTTTCGACAATGACAAGGCGCTCTACTTCATCGACACCTGCTATGCCCGCTACGGCGAAAACAGTGATACGGTAAGAAGCGCCCTCAAGGACATGATGCGCGCCATTATCGCTGTGATGGAAGAGGAGAACCTGACCGAAATCATGGGGGAGTTGACCCCCCGGGCCTTTCACGGCGCCAGCCGCTTCAACCTGGGACTGACCGGCTGTCCCAACTGCTGTGTATCCCCTCATATGAAGGATTTCGGCATTATCATGCAGCACCGGGTCGATATCACGGATGCCGAATGCACCCAGTGCGGAGAATGTCTCAAGATGTGCATGGAAAACGCCATTCACCTGAAAGACGACGGGCCCGTGATCGACCGGGAGGCCTGTGTCCAGTGCGAGCTGTGCGCCCGGGACTGTCCGACCGGCAAGCTGATTACCCGCAGACGGGGCTGGCGGGTGATCGCGGGCGGGGCCGGCGGTCATCATCCCACCCTTGCCCGCCTGATCGAGGATTTTACCACCGGGGACCGGGTGCTGATGCTTTTGCGCAACGCCATTGCCCGGCTGCGCGATGCCCGGCCCGGCGAATCCCTGAAGACCATTATCGACGCTGAAGGCCCCGAAGCGATTCGCTGAACCGGTTTTTCCAAAAATCAAAACGAAAAAGGGGGTATTATGACCGATGGCAAAAAACACGCTATTCATTTCAATTCCATTCTGAAGACGGAAATGGGAAAATCGTTTGACCTGCAGCCGCTGCCGCTGGATCCGGATCTCAAGCTGAAATATTCGGACAAAAAAAACAAGGACACCTTTCTTGAGGCAGAGTTTCTGCAATGCGCCAAAACCGCGGGCATTCGCTTTGGTGAGATGAATTTTGAAGCGTCCATGTGCGTTCATTTCGGCAGCGTACCCCCGGGTCCGGAATACGACTTTCCAATTCTGGGCTATACCTTTGTCCTGGCCGACCGGTTTCTGATCTGTGTCCTGGACCTGCATCCCGTCTCTACAGACAGCGACTACCGGGACCGGTACCTGCTGCCGCTCAAGGAAGTATCGCAAAAGCACCAGTGGATTCCCCGGGCCGAGGGCGGCCGCTCACAGGTACATGACTGGGCCCGGCAGTACGATTCGGGCTTTTCCTTCTACCGCTGGTGCGAGGGCCGGTACCTCGGGGATGTGGAAACAGTGTTTCGCGACTATGTCGGTGTTTTCCGCACCTGTATTCAGAAGGCCGAACCTGTCACGGATTCGGCAGCGCTTGCGGCAAAAGCGGCCTTTCTGGAAAAGTACCGCCACGACTATGCCACCAAGGACCCGGGCACCAATCCGCTGAAAAGCCATTTCGGGGAAGACTGGGGAGAACGTTTCATGTCCCGTTTTCTGTTTGCTCCCTGATGACCGGAAGCCCTCTGTCGTTGATGCCGGGACGAAACAAAAAGGTCCGGCGGAAAAAGAAACTGGCCAGAAAAACAGCACTGCCGCTGATCATTCTGGCCGCCAGGTAGTTCAGCTTGCCCCCTTCCACCAGCAGGACCATGATCACACCGTTGAGCAGCAGCCCCGCAACCCCGATGCCCGCAAAGATCAGGTATTCCAGGTGCCGCCGGCTGATATTGCGCGTGGCAAACACCCAGCGAATTGACAGGAAATAGTTCAGCGATACCCCCACGGCGAAACCGGCCGATGCGGCCATCAGGTAGTTCATCCGGCAAAATTCCACCAGCAGCGCCAGCAAGCCAAAGTCGATCAGGCTGACACCGAGCGATACCTTCACCGACCGGAACAGGTGAATCGCCGGGGCATCGGATTTTTGTAATAGCAGCCGTTTCAGCAAAACAGATTCCAGGACATGACCATGATCTTCCTCTCGGCGCAACCTTTGTCTCCGTTGCCGCCACGATTGCTTTCAGCATGGCACATCACTGTTAAGAACGTGTTAGGGCCTGTCACCGGCTAAAAAGCCGGTCCGAGAACAGTTTTTCCGCCAGCTTTTTATTTGAACCGTCTTGAAAACCTGTTTTTTTTGGGTTAAAAATAAAGCAAACAGCGGACTGAAGGGATATTTTCACTTTCAGGAAAAAGGCGGGGCCTTCCGCCAAAACAATATACCGGAGGACCGAGCAATGAAAATCGGAATCGTCGGCATCGGGCTGGTCGGGGCAACGGCCGCTTACGCCATGGTCATGCGCGGCGTCGGCCGCGAGATCATTCTCGTCGATATTGATGAGGACAGGGCCCGGGCGGAAGCCGCCGATATTCTGCATGCGGTCCCGTTCGCCCACGCGCTCACCCTCCGGGCGGGCAAATATGCGGATCTGGCCGATGCGCGAGTGGTCATCGTTGCCGCCGGGGTCGGCCAGAAGCCCGGGGAAACCCGGCTGCAGCTGCTCGCCAGAAATGCCGCTGTGTTTCGTTCCGTCATTCCCCGAATCATCGCCCACGCCCCCCGGGCCATCCTGGTCATTGCCACAAATCCCGTTGACGTGATGACCCATCTGACCGCCCGGTTCGCCGCGGAACACGGTATTCCATCCAGCCGTGTCATCGGCTCCGGCACGACCCTGGACACGGCCCGGTTCCGCACGCTTCTGGCCGAGTTCGTGGGCGTGGATGCCACACACGTGCACGGGTATGTGGTGGGAGAGCACGGTGACTCCGAGGTCCTGACCTGGTCCCTGGTCGATATCGGGAGTGTGCCGCTCAGTCATTTCTGCACGATGCGCGGCCTGACGCTGGATGACGCGAAAAAACGGGAAATCGACGCGTCGGTCCGCCGGGCGGCCTATCAGATCATCCAGGGCAAAGGGGCCACCTACTATGGTGTGGGCAGCGCGCTGGCCCGGATTGTCGGCAATCTCCTGGGCGACCGGCGCGCAATCATGACGGTCTGCACACCGGTGACAAACATTGCCGGGGTCACGGACGTAACCGTATCGCTGCCGCATCTGATCGGGGGCAAGGGTATTCTGGAAACCTTTCCCCTGCCGCTGAGCGCAGCGGAAGAAAAGGCGCTTCATGCCAGCGCGGCCACCATCCGCAAAGCCATTGATGACCTGGACAAAACGTGTTGAGCGTTATTCCGTTACGTAGATACCCGGAACCACAAATTTCACTCCTGCCTTATTCTGGATAGCCCACTTTGTCAATCAGCTGGAACATCGACAATAATCGGCCACCATATATTCGTTCAACGTATCTTCCGGGTACAACGAGGAACCCCATTATCCCGAACTTTTACTGAAGGACGATGAAGGTACCATGCTCCAGATGCTGACCAGCTCGGCCTACAACTGCACCATCTGGTTCGCGGACCAGGACCGCCGAAGTTCGGGGATTATCACATATCATCATGATAGCGACTAACTCAGTTTTTTTTCAGGTCAAGCCATCCGTCTTGTCGCCATATTAAACAAACTATTTACCGAAGGTTCATGGTCGTATTTATTTTTGGATGGATCGGGCCACTGCCAAATAATGGATCCGGTATTGACCGCCTTTAAATTTTTTCTCATCAGCAATCTTTTTACATTTTCCTGTTAACTTCTTAAGTTTTGATTTATCCACCTTTGGATTCAACATCATCGCAGCGATATCATATTTTGCGTGTCCGCAATAGGGAAAATCAAGCATGGCTTCAACCTGAGGGAGTAACGCTTCCGCTTCCCGGATCAGTTTCAGGCATTCATCCATGAACAGTTTGTCGCAGTTCACACAGGCCAGGTAATGTTCATGCTCCTCTTCCGGAACCGGAGGAATGATGTCAGGGCCCGGAACATAGGAAAAATCCGCAATCAATTCACCTTCCGCCATGGATAGTACTGCCGGATTTACCCCGTTAAAGCCTTTTTCGCGGGCCGTTTCTTCGGTTTTAGCAATCAGTTCTTTAACCGTATCCATATCCACAGACCCGTCTGAGAGCATACAGCTCAGTCCGAAAATTGCATGGCCGCACCATCGGATGGAGATATGCTCATGCATTTGATCAAAATAAGAGGCACAGTATCCACGAACAGAACGGCATTCAACCGGGAAAATGCACTTCATGCAAGTGTTCATAAATCTGCCGATCACGTCGCCCAGCGCATTGAAGTCGAGCTTATCCATATCGAGATTTTCCATCCGTTCCCGGTTCACCTCGGCACAGTATACCGAACAGTAAAAATTTCCCATCTTTTTCACGGGGGTACCAGTGATCACCCGATGACAAACGGCACATTTTTGAGGGACCTCTGTTTTTTTATTTTTATTGTCTGGCATTATCCAAACCCTTTATAATGAATATTGAAATTCACTGGCGGTGTCGCGACAAAATCAAATTGTCAGTTAATGGCAAAAACAAAATGTCAGTAAAGATTAAGCAGCTAAAAGGATATGATCATTCTTGAAGCCGCACCTTTTAACGATCCTTTTTATGCTTTCATAAGC
>Ga0272441_10004322_pt1 | contig 25950 bp, 22 predicted proteins | sample SSMProp6N_FD_193582 | JGI IMG/M metagenome (GOLD analysis project Ga0272441, IMG submission 193582) | Marine sediment archaeal communities from Little Sippewissett salt marsh, Falmouth, MA, United States - SSM-Prop-6N | ecosystem: Environmental > Aquatic > Marine > Wetlands > Sediment ...
CATGGTCAACTTGGATGCATAGAGATTTTTTATCGATAAACGCAACTGATGGGTGATTTCTGCATCATTTAAACAGGACTATTCTCCAGGATAAAACCATGCATGCATATGCCCCTGTAATTGAACTTATCGACACATCGCGTGATAACGCAGATGATATATCGTGGGAGCTTCGACGCAAAGAGCTTCCCGCCTGCCTTTTGAACAGGCAGTCGCAGGACAGTCTCGAACTGGCTACCGAATTGTGCGGCATGTTTATTAATCGCGGAATCCTGCCGGTTGTTCGTTTATGGCCCGATGACGATCCGATTTTATTACGAAACCTCATCGAAATCGCGTTATGCGGTACTGTACATCTTCACTGGGATGAAAATGGTGAGGCTTTCGACACAACCGGCATGTTCAGGATTCTTGACGGTACGGGACGGCACCGTGTGCCACTTGACCTTGAACTCCACATTAAAAACGTACCACCCGAAGCAGAATCAACGTCCGAAACAATCGATAAAATCGGCGAGATAGCCGATAAATACGGGCATGTACAGGTAGTGCGGTTACATGAAGTTCCACTGAATGCGGATGACGCCGCCATTCAGTCTGTGGGGGATTTCTTCCAGTCTGTGGTAAAAGTCTGTCCACACACGAAACCTGCGATCAGCCCGCAGATTTGGATTAATAACTCGAATCTGCGTGTTCACGCGAGCGACTTCGGGCTTTGCCTGATCGACCGTCTTGATTCAGGGCTCAGCCAGTATTCTTCCGGTGAACTTGGCGCAGTCGATCAGATTTTAAGGCAGGAGGGAAGGGAAAAAGTTGCAAGGCTTCCACTCGTACCGGCATATTACCGTAAGGGGTGGTTCTCGTTCGAGGTGGGTAAGGTACTCGACTCATGGACCGACAGGCGCGCATTTAATGAATACAAGGAACGTCCCGGGTGGCTCGAAGACTGATCGTCCGGTTTGACGTTCTCACACCCATGCAAGTAAAATCGAATAGATCAAGGTAAGAGGTGGTCACATCGATCATGCTGGTCGATCTTCACAGCCATTCGACTGCAAGCGATGGCTCGGTTCCGCCATCGGAGCTTCCCGGCTTATTTTTCAACTCTGGTGTTGCGATCGCCGGATTAACAGACCATGACACCGATGGCGGACTGGATGATTTCCTGGCCGCATGTGATCGTGTTGGAATAATCGGTGTGCCCGGTATTGAATTCACAACCAGGCACAGAAACAGGGAAGTTCACCTGCTCGGTTATGGTCTTAACCGTGAATCAACTCCTTTCAGGACATTTATAAAACGCCATCACGCCAGGCTTCGGGAAAGATGTTCAAAAACATGCGCCAGGCTCGCGGAATATGGTTTCAGTGTCTCGATCGATCATATTTACGAGCTTAGTAACGGGAATCCGCCGATGCCGCCATATGTCCTGAAAGCGCTCGCGGATGAGGGATATTTGTCGACGTACGACGAAGCGATTAATTTCTTCAGGGAATATTTAACCTATAATGCAAAGGCCTGGGTCGATTATGAAACCCCGGTTGAGGAGCCGATGAAAATGATCCTGGAATCCGGGGGGCTTGCGATTGTTGCGCATCCTGTAAGACTTGCGGGTATCGATCAGCTCGAGGAGCTTCTCGATATGGGCGCGCATGGCTTCGAGCTTCATTACCCGGATCATGATGCAAACCTGATGAACGTTCTTGAGGGTATCGCACTTAAGCGTGGCTGCGTTGTAACCGGTGGATGCGATTATCACGGGAAATACATCGATCGCAGGATCGCCCAGGTGGAAATTCCGCTCGAAGTGGGAATGAAAGTCCTGGAGCATCTGAAAATTCCGGTTCCCGATAATTTTGCCAGATGGGGTGAGTTGACGATATGAGAGTCGTGTTTCTTGGTACGGAAGAACTTGGCGAGACGGTACTTCGTAAACTTGCGGAGAGCAGGCATGACGTAATGCTCGTAATAACTCCGCCGGACCGTCCAAAGGGCAGGGGACGGACAGTCGTGCCGGGTCTTGTTGTTCTCGCCTGCGAAGCATATGGAATCCCAATCCTCCAGCCGGAGACTGTCCGCGACGAGGAAGCCGTGACCGCTATAAATGCGGTACAGCCGGATATACTTACGGTTGTAAGTTACGGGGAGTTCATTCCGTCAAAAATTTATAAAAAACCTCCGCATGGAGCGGTTAATGTACATCCGTCACTTCTCCCGAGATGGCGGGGGGCGTCACCGGTGCGATACACGCTCCTGAATGGCGATAAGACAGCGGGTGTGACCGTACAGTACCTCGCGAAAAAAATGGATGCAGGGGATGTACTTATGCAGGAGGAAATACCCGTCGATCCTCTAGATAATCATGGAACGCTTTGTGAAAAGCTCTATCCGCTTGGAGCCGATCTTCTTGTCAGGGTCCTGGATGCGATTGAGGCTGGCGATATAAATCCTGTTACTCAGGATGAATCGGAAATAACTTTTGCACCGAAAATCGAGAAATCGGACCTCTGGATCGACTGGACCGAACCCGCGGAAAAAGTAAGGGATCGTATACGTGCATTCGCACCGGACCCCGGTGCGCGTGCGACGTTCCGCGATGGTCAGTACAAAATCCTTGACGCGGAACCTGATTTTGTAGGGCTTGAGACAGAACCAGCGCCGGGTATTGTTATGAATTTAACGAAATCCGGACCCGTTATAGCTTGCGGGGATCATGGTTTGAAACTTACAATGCTTCAGCCACCCGGTAAGAAACCGGTGCGGGGAGTCGATTTTCAGAACGGGTACAGGCTTGCCGAAGGCGATGAGTTCACCGGGCAGCCGGTGTAAAAGACATAATGGCATCTGCGGGAAATAAGAAACCTCCTAAGGGTTCGATCGGAAGCAGGGCGACCGGAAAACGATCGGGTACCTCCCGTCTTGTTCCGACACGTTCGAGTGGTTCGAAGCTGCCGGGTCCGAAGAGGTCGAAGGGTAAGAAACTTACCGACAGGGACATCCGCAGGCGGGAAAACCGGGCGGTCGCGCTTATCACGTGGTCCAGCCTGTTTGTGTTCCTCGTGCTTTCTGCCAGCCTGACGGCCTACCATTCGCATGCGTTTTTATCCGGTGACAAACCCGAGGCCACCGTTCCCGAAGTTGTCGGGATGTCCTACAACCAGGCCGCGGTTGTCGCCGAGGAGGCAGGGCTTGTTCTGAGAATTCGCAAGGAGGATTTCTCGGACGACACCGAGGTCGATTTCATCATCGACCAGTCACCTGCGGCGGGAGCACGTGTTAAAGTTGACAGGGAAGTACTTGTCGATGTATCCCTCGGTTCGAGAACCCTGACAACACCAAACGTAATACAGCTTGAAAGGGATCAGGCGGTTCAGGACCTTGATAACATGGGAGTCAGGTACCATATCACTCCCCAGTACTCGGACAACGCCGCAGCCGGAGTCGTAATAAACCAGAGCCCGCCGTCAGGCACCCCGATCGCCATTGGCGAAGTCGTAAGTCTCATCGTATCTGCAGGCCCGCTTACAAGCGCGATAGAGATGCCTGACATCGAGGGCATACCCTATGAAACCGCGATCGGGATTATAAGGGACTCTCACCTTGCCTTACGGCGTGTAAGCTGGTCGTATATCCCGGGTGCGGATTACGTGGCGGTCGCAAGCCAGTACCCGATTGCGGGTACCCAGGTTATGTATGGCAGCGAGGTCCTTCTGACACTAGCGGCACCGACATCCATGCAGTCACTCGGACGACGTAATTTCCGTGTTAAAGTCGACGTCCCGGAGTCCGTGGGGACTGTTCGTGTTAGAATAACAGTCCAGGACAGGTATGAAACCCGCGAGGCATACTCGGAGGAACATACGGGTCCCGCAACCGTGGAGCAGCTGGTGGAGAGTTACGGAAGAACAACTGTGAATGTTTTCTTTGGCACCACGCGAATTCGCGAGGAGTCGTTTTAATAAGCAACATCGAGAGGAACCGGTTCAAAATTATGACAATGATAGCCCCATCCATTCTTGCAGTTCAGGATAAAGGTCTGGTCGAGGGAGCGGTGATCGCGCATGAGGTCGGTGCCGAGTTTGTGCATCTGGATATAATGGACGGACACTTCGTTCCGAACCTGACATACGGGCCTCCCGTAATCAGGTTGATACGTAAGGAATGCAAGGGTGTGTTCGATGCTCACCTCATGGTTACAAATCCCGACGACATTATCCCCGAGTTACTCGATATCGGGTGTGAATGGATCACGGTTCACCAGGAAGCATGTCTTCACCTCCACAGGACGTTGACGCATATTCGAGAGGGTGGAGCAAAGGCGGGTGTCGCACTCAATCCCGCGACACCGATTAATACAATCGAGGACATTCTCCCGATGATCGACCTGATATGCGTAATGTCAGTTAATCCGGGATTCGCCTTCCAGAAACATATCGAAGGCTCGGCGGAGAAGATATCGAAACTGTCCAGCATGGTCAGGCAGGCCGGATGGAAGGGCATGATAATGGTGGACGGTGGAGTTGACGCGAGTAACGCGGGATCGCTTGTTCTCGCAGGTGCCGATATTCTGGTCGCGGGAGGCGCGGCATTTCGTATGCGAAAGAAGGGCGAAGAGGGCCATGGCCTTTCATATAAGGAGCAGGTCAGGTTGAATATCCAGGATCTCAGGACAGCATGCGACGTGGCCGTCGAGACAGGTGTCGACCCGTATAAGTGAGCCCGAATAGATTTTTCACGATAACAAGGATAATTTCCCCGACATTCCGGGGATTTTTTATTGTATAAATATGTTATATATTTGCTAAATAGTGACTATTATTGTGAAATAATTTCAAAATACCGCCTTAATATTGCCTTATTATTCAATAATATTGAATTTAAAGCAATCATAATATTTGCTTAGTAGCAGAATTATGTCAATATTAGTAGATATTAGGCAGTAATGGTAAAGATTATAGCAATTCCCGGCGAAGCTGGTGGTCTTTCGTGAAATATCTCTTTACCGTCAGCATCGTTCCAAGTATCAGTGCCGCTACCTTTCCGCCCACTATCATGAACATGATCACAAGCTGGTACCGTGCCGCGACCATAGGATCAATCCCCGACAGAACCTGTCCCACCATCACTCCCGGTATCTGGATCAGCCCGAGGACCATCAGCGCATTGATTGTGGGTATCATCGCAGCCTTGACTGCCGTTCGAGCACAATCAGCGGATGCCCTGGCTGAGTTTGCACCAAGTGACAGAAGAACCTCGACCTGGTCGGATCTATGCTCGAGTTCCGATCTGAATCTCTCGGTTGCAAGTGATATCCCGTTAAGCGTGTTGCCGATCATCATCCCGCCAAGAGGGATGAGTGTCCTTGCGGTTATTGCTTCCGGTCCCGACATGACAACCAGGGTCACGTAGAACATGCCGAAGAAAGATCCCGCCCCGATGCTTATCCAGAGTACCGGTATTGCGCCGGGAAAAGGTTTCTTTATCCGGTTTCTTGCCGTGAACGCAGCGATCAGCGCCATCACCACGAGTATTCCAATGTTAAGTACCAGGGAGTCCAGTCTGAAAATATAGATCAGAAGAAACCCGAGTATCGATAACTGCAGGACCGAGCGTATGGTCCCTACTGCAAGGTCCCTTTCAAGACCGAAACCGTTGAAGTAACTAAGCCCTATTGCGACGAAGATAAGCCCGAGTGCTATCGCGACGTTCATCCAGTCGATGATTACCATGCCGTCATCCACCGGCGGCCCCCTCTTCCCGTACTTCGCCGCAGTTGACTTTCAGTACAAGATCACCGAATCGCATTACTTCCTCGGGACGATGGCTGACCATGATGGCTGTCAGATTTTCCTGCGAGCAGATTTTCTCAACCTGGCTCAGAAGAATGTCGGCCGCATCAGGATCGAGTGCGCTTGTTGGCTCATCCATGAGAAGAACTTCCGGCGTAAGTGCTATTGCGCGAAGAAGATTCATTCGCTGGGCTTCACCGACGCTTATGTCAATAGCCTTGCGTTTGAAAATGCCATCGGTAAGCAGGCCCATCTCTTTCAGTTCATGCATTCGGGATTCAATATCACTGTCTTCGATCCTGAATTCCCTGCTCAGTTTGAAAGAAAGGCGGATATTATCCTCAACCGATCCGCTGAACCTCACCGGTACCTGCGGCACCCAGCCAATTTTTCTTCTGAGTTCCTGCACCGGGTATTCAGCGATATTATTTCCCCGATATAGTATTTCACCTGATGTCGGGTCGGCAAGACGGTTGAACAGCCTGAGAAGTGTTGATTTTCCCGAACCGGACGGGCCCGTGATAACCACGTTCGTTCCTTCACCGATTTTAAAAGACGATGCTGAAAGAATCCGTACGGGCTGTTCACCTCTCTCACGGGGTGGAGCGGTGTAGGAGACATCCCTGAACTCGTAAATTACCGGCATTTCACTCGAATTCGATTAGCTTGAGTCCTGCAAGTTTCGCGGGTTTCCTGGTCACACGGATCGGGGTTTTATGAATCCAGATCTCGCAGGTAACACTGACTGTTCCCTCAACGAGATGCCCCCCGACAAGGCTGTAATCGCTTTTTCCGAGCGTTACATGCACGTGGATCATCGGTTTTCCCTCGATCCACACGATGTTCCCTATCAGGCTGACGACTTCGCAGTTTTCATCGATCACCGTTGTTACGTACTTCTCATTGTCCAGGTCGTACCATCCGATCTCTGCGGATGATGTCGCGCCGATACCTGTAAAGAACCCGCTGGGAATCTCGTCCTCGCGGCCTTCGAGGTATTTCATTATCGATTCCACGATTTTTTCGCCGGGGTCTATCCTGATCGCATGTATGAAATCTTCGTTTCTTGAATCCATGATTTTAACTCCGTTAAACGAGTTGTAAAACGTAGCGTGATGTTATCAGAATGGCTCGGGATGTGCAAAAACCCGGGCACATGCCCGGGTTAACTAATCCCTCTCTCCCGATTACCCTCTATTGGTAATCCAGCTTGCGAAGGCTCGCAAGTGGGTCATCTGCTTGTAGAATATTCTGCGAAATTATCAGTTTTTCCTCGTAGGCTCTTGTAAAAGCCTCAACGATAATCGGATCGAACTGTGTACCCGTGTTGACAATCAGTTCCTCAAGCGCATCGCGATCGCTCATCGCCATCCGGTAGGGCCTCGGCGACGTCATCGCGTCGAAAGCATCGCACACCGCCAGAATCCGGGCACCAAGTGGTATATTTTCGCCCTCCAGGCCATCCGGATAGCCATCACCGGAATATTTCTCGTGGTGATGCCTGATTGCATCGAATGTGTCCCTGAGGTAGTCAACACGTTCGATGAAATTAACCGAGAGTTCCGGATGCGCCCTGACAATTCTCATCTCCTCCGGCGTCAGGATGTCTGGCTTAAGGAGTATGCTTTCAGGGATTCCAAGTCGACCGATATCGTGAAGAAGACCTGCGATACCGAGTCTTTCGATATAGTTGTACTCAAGACCATGGATCTTTGCGGTCGCCTGCGCGAATTCACTCACACGGTTTCCGTGGCCGATACAGTATGGATCGCGCGCATCAACCGCACCCGCAAGAGATCTCGCGATACCGAGGAATGCCCCGATCTGGATCTCCTGCGATTTCCATCTCCTTATGAGCGGGTACAGTAGTGTGACTGCCCTCTGAAGAAGAACCGCATCGTTCTTCCTGATATCAGAGTTCGAGGTCAGGAAAACTGCGACTATATATTCCGGCTTCATGTCAACCGGTATCGGGCAGACCGCGGCGCTTTTCCATCTGAGTCCCGGGGGAGCTTCCCTGCCACGGATGTAAGCCGGATCACCGTCAAGGTCCTTAACGATCGTACAGATATTGTCCGTCGCGGTATTACCCAGAAGGCTTCCCTTCATCGGTATAGGATCGGCCCCGAATGTCTCAAGAGGTATTAGATATCCGGCCTTCCTGTCGATTTCGCACAGCCTTACTCCGGCTCCGGGCCACACATCGGCCAGACCCCGTGCGAAATTGTGAAGAAGATTCTCAAGCGAGCGTGCCTCGTTAAGTCTCGATGCGAGACCGATTAATTCGGCAAGAGCCCTTGTATCCGCACTCAGATCGGCATCGACAGAGTTTATTTCACAGTCTTTGTTACTCATTGCCAATTTTTACCGGCCAGTTTCATCAGCAGGTTGCCAGTAATTTATTATCCATCCGAAACCGGACAGCTATTCCATTAATCAGTTCAATTTTTTTTCGTACGGGATGCTATCGACATAAAAAGTCGATTAAATCGGCCCTTTCCGGGGTGCGGAAAGCTTTTCCGGGGAGTTGGATCCTGCTCGCGATTCCAGCAAGCGAAGATTGAATTGTGAGGTGACATCCAAGATCGCATGGATATCGTGACGGGTCGGTTCCGGGAAATTCCACGTTTTCGAAAAATTTCTCCAGAAGCGATCGCCATACCGGCAGACCGACCATGTCCGGGGGAAAACAGAACGAAGGGTGCAGCGACATGTATACGCTTCCATGTTTTCCTTTAATACCCGACCTGTTTCTCCAGTCCGTCAGGATATTCTCTAGAAACGACAGGTTTTCATCCGTTATGAAGGGAAGCCAGATCGGGAGCGCGCCAGTAACAAGCGGGAACCTTGGCTCCATGTGTGAAAACGTGGAAATATAGACTCTTTCGGGCCTGCCTTTTACCGTAAAACAATTCTCGTATAGCCTGAACACCGAACTACTTAGTTCCGATGGATGATAGTGCAGATTCTTTATGACATTATGTCCCTGTTTTATACATGATTCTTCAGCCTGATCGAGGAAATGTCCGACCGATCCCCACTCGCTCTCGATGCTTTCCGAATAGGCCCTGTCGATCTTCCAGCTTGATTCACGGGTCCCTCCCCATCTTTCACGGTACTCGCGAAGTGGTTCGGTTTCCTCTATGTACTCCTGTGGAGATACTCCTCCAAGCCCCCCAAGCTGGAAAAATACCCTGTCACCTACGGATGCGCGCGGCCACGGGTAACGGCAGTCGAGCAGGATTACCGATGCTCCGGGTACTAGTTTTTTTTCAATAAATTCTCTGTATGCTTTGGGAAGGTCGAGAAATTTAATCCTGATGAAAACAATACGCCCGATTAAAAACCTGTCATGAACTGGATCAAAATGAATGGTCGCCTCGATCGATTTATGTTTGGAAACAACCGGTTCCGCAAGTTCCAGGCCCGCGTCAAGGTATGCCTGCGCGTCGTCATGACGCATGTCGCGTCTGGCGTTATGCAGAAGTGGCTGCGGAAGAAATGGAAACCCGGTCAGGCCCGAAAGGAATACTGCCGAGAGTCCGGGAGCACCAAGTATAACGCCGGGGTATTTATCGCGCGGGTATCCGGCTACAACCCATCGTGCGGATTCTTCGGGATCGTACCGCAGGAAATCGGTATGCGGGTGTCCGGTCGACTGTATCGCGTAATCGGCGATCTTTCTTCTTATCCATACCGGTAGCCGGTTTAAGAATTTCGCGATGATTCCGATACCGGAATACTCCGGGTATGGCCTGAAGTGTTGCGACTCGACAACCGCCTGCGATGCTTTGAGCGCGATTACAGCACTGTCGCCAATTGTTAATCCGGGTGGATGTTTTGGTTCCGCAGATGTCATATTGTGGTCCAGATTTTAACAGAATATATATTTGTTGAACATTGCGTGTACGGTTATTGTCTAACTCACCGGGCCTGTCCCGGTTATGCACGGCGCATTTCAATCTGGTAAAATCTTCCTGAATTGACATAACGGAGGTCAATTATGCAACGAAGAAGCTTGATCGTCTTTTTGATTACCGTGTTATTTACCGTTGTTGTAATCGGTTGTTCCGGTGCAACCTCATCAGACCAGACCGAACCGGCGCAGGATGATACATCCGGAAGGGCCGTTACTTCATCCGGTGACACGTCCGCAGAAACTTCGGATGAAGCCACGGATGAAACATCTGAAACACCGGCTGAAGTTCCCGGAGAAGAGATCGCTGCGGGTGACGAACCGACGCAACCCATTATATCCGGTGAAATCAACGTCGAAATCATGTTTGATGGCCAGGTTCATCCGTCAGACATTCCGCTGACACTCGCGGACGGCAGGTACGAAATTCAGTTCCATATCACGTCGACCGGAACCGAACTTGCCCACTACAACATTACGAGCGCGGCGCTTCCCGATCTTCCGCACGAGGATGATATTGAAGGTACTGACGTAACTATTCCATATACTTTTACCTACAACCAGGCCACATGGGGTGACTGGGGAATTATGATCACTATCAACGGTAAGGAAGGCCTTGTCGTCATGGAGCAGGTGCTGATCGATCCGGCACCGGTGCCTGAAGGATTTCCACAGTAACTTATGAACGGTGACCATGCATATCCCGCTATTTTCAGGGGCATCATCGAGGAATGCGCCCAGCGCGCCATGGATGAGGATGTCGAGGGCGTTCCCGACTGGGAGAGGTTTCGGGTGATCTCAGATGAACTTGGTGCGTTCCTGCACATTCTGGCCAGGGGTACTAAGCGACGAAGGGTCGTGGAATTATCGGGAAATTCCGGCGCGGGCAGTACGATTATCTGGCTTGCCGCCGCACTGAACGAATTCCAGGGAGACGTCTACGCCTCGGAGACAAATCCCAAGCGCCTGATGAAACTCCAGAACATCCTCACAAGGGCGAGCCTGTCTCCAAGGGTCGCGATACATGATTACGATCCGGTTTATGCTTACATGGAGGAGGGTTCGGTTATCGCTCCTCCGGTAGTATCCGAAACTGAGAGTGAACCAGTTCAGTTTGACATGGTAGTTGTCAGCCTGAAGGACTCAGACTGGCCGAACCGGCTGTCCTTTGGATGGGATATGCTGTGCCGGCATGGTTTTATGGTGCTTACGGACACAATCCAGGCCGGTGAATCGGCGGATATCAAAATCGGTGAATTTTTCGACTCGCATCCCGCATCGGTTACGGGATTACTGATCGGGGAGGGAGTACTGGTTGCCCTTAAGCTTCCGGAATCGGTAACTGTCGACACTGAAACCGATGAGGAAGAATTTCCCGTCAGTATAGCACTTCCGGATGAAGTGCTGACGGGTGAACAGGCTGGTAAGGTCCTTGCGGAACTGGAAGCGGAAAACCGGAAACCCGGCAGCCGATTCTGGGCGATACCACCCGTTACCGGACGGTTCCTTTGGATGGTCCTCAGGGCCATGGGGGCACGAAACGCGCTCGAGATCGGCATGAGCAGCGGGTACAGCGGGATATGGCTCGCAAGCGCTCTTAAGGACTCATCGGTGGATACCGGACATGAAGTGTCGCTGACCACAATTGATAATGATCCGGAGAAAATAAACCTGGCAACCGATTCGTTCGATCGGGCAGGAGTTTCGGACATCGTAAAAATTCTCGAAGGTGATGCAATTGAAGTGATCCGGTCGCTTGATGAAAAGTACGATTTTATTTTCCTTGACTGCGATAAGGAGTATTATTTCGAACTGCTGGATGTCATCCTGCGTAAACTCCGAAGGGGTGGAATTTTAATCGCTGACAATGTAATCAGTCACGCCGATGAAATGAAAAATTACCTGGATGCGGTGAAGAACCATCCAAACCTTGCAAGTATCACTGTTCCTCTTGGGTCGGGTGAGGAAATGACTATGCTTCTCTGATCTTTTCGGGACTTTTTCTGCCCAGCCTGCCTGCGTACGTGGTGTAGTACCATGTGAGAAGGTAGACGCATAAAAAAACGGGCCAGAAGGTTCTGAATCCGAACTGAATCCCCAGAACAGGTTTGATTACCGCGAAAATAACCATCGCGATTATAGTCACAATTGCCGCAATCATGTGGGGATGGACTTTCATTGTCTTACTGGACGAGGTCGCTGAAAATTGAGTTCGAGATAAAGTACGCCTTATCGGTTAGCCTGACCTCATCATCCCTGACTTCCATAAGCCCCGCGTTACTGTATTTCTCAATTGCTTCACCAACAAGGTCGGTCAGCCTTATTCCGTACTTTGTTTCAAGTCGGCTCATGCTGACTCCGGTCGCGAGCCTTAAGCCCATTATGAGAGCTTCCGCGGCAGCCCTTCCCGATGAAAGGCTTTCGAGTACCTCGATGGTGTTCTTTCCGGCTTCCTGGGCTTCGAGGTAGCCCGATACATCCGCAATTCGCTTGAACCTTACACCATCCACGTAACTTACCGCGCCGGGTCCAAATCCTATGTACTCGCCACCGGTCCAGTACACTATGTTATGCCTGCACTCGAATCCCGGTTTCGCGAAATTGGATATCTCGTACTGGGAGTAACCATTATTTCCGAGGATATTCCTTGCCATCATGTACATGTCGGCCTGCTCGTCACCCGACGGGATATCAAGTCCCCTGAACTGACTTGGCGACAGCCTCCCGAGACGACTTTCCGATTCAACCGACAGCCCGTACAGGCTGATGTGTTCCGGATTATATTCGATCCCTGTTTCAAGTGAACTCTGAAAACTTTCCAGGATTTGTCCCGGCAATCCGTGGATGAAATCGAACGACACGTTATCAAAACCAATCTCCCTGCATGACTTTATAAACTCGCGAGTGTCATCTGAATTATGCAGCCGTCCCGCTATGCTTAATTCGTTGTCATTGAAACTCTGGATGCCGATCGACAGCCGGGTTACCCCGTTCGCATGCAGGGCAGGGAGCTTCGGGATGTCGTCGACGTGTGGATTCACCTCGAACGTGATCTCTTCCGCGTCCGGGGCTATCCTGTTTATGTGCTGGAGCAGGTATTCAATATCCCCGTTGCCTATGGTCGATGGGGTTCCACCGCCGACGTACACCGTTTTGAAACTGAACTGCGGATTGGATTCGCAGTAGCTTAACACTTCCCCGCATAATCTCTCGATGTAATGAGTCTGGGTCGATGGTCCCGCGGGACGCGATGGAAACGCACAGTAAAGGCATCGCGCACGGCAGAACGGTACGTGAAGATACAGAGACAGGGATCGTGAATTCCGGGTAGCCATATGGTTTTTCCCACCCTTTATACAACTGAAGAAGAAATTTTGTCAGATTTATCCCGCGTCGTCAACCTGGGATTCCCATATATTAAATCAGATTAAGTTGCGCAACCGGTTGTTAATGGCAAAAAAAATCCCGTGGATTTTCCACGGGATGAATTGTCGGTAAATGAGATTACGGGGTTTATGCCATGTCGTAAACTTCTTCCGGAAGTTCGTCGAGCAGTCCCGCCTGTTCTTTCAATGAAAGGGCACTGTCCTCGTCTTCCTCAGGACGCGATACGCGGAACAGCTCTTCAAGGCTTGTTACACCCTTGAGAACCTTGATCATGCCTGCTTCGAAGAGTGTGTTCATGCCTTCCTTACGACCGGTACGCTTGATGTCCTGTACCGACGCGTTGGCCATGATCATGTTCCTGATCTCGCGGCTCATCATTAACATTTCCGTGATGGCTGTTCGTCCGGAGTAACCATAGCTGTGGCACAGCTCGCATCCGTGTGCCTTGTACAGTTTAAGCTTGGTTACATCTTTGTCCATTCCAATGTAATTGCTCAGTAGTCCCTGCTCGTGTTCGGGTATATTGTAGAGTTCGCGACAGTTCCTGCAAAGTGTTCGAATGAGCCTCTGCGCGACCATTGCGATGACTGATGCAACGATCAGGAACCTGTCGACTCCCATGTTCTGGAGACGGATAAGTCCACCGGCCGCGTCGTTCGTATGAAGCGTCGAGAAGACAAGGTGGCCGGTCAGTGCCGCGTTAATTGCGAGGTCGGCTGTTTCACGGTCACGGGTCTCGCCGACCATTATGACGTCCGGGTCCTGCCTGAGGATTGTCCTCAGCGCATCCGCAAACGAGAAGTCGACTTTCCTGTTTACCTGGACCTGGTTGATCGCGGCAAGCTGGTACTCGATCGGGTCCTCAATCGTGACCACGTTGATCTTTTCATCAGCGATCGATGCAAGAGAAGCGATCAGAGTGGTCGATTTTCCGGAACCGGTAGGACCGGTAAGGTAGATAATACCGTGAGGCTGGGAGATGATCGACTTCCACTTGCCGAGGTGCTCCGGCTCGAATCCTAACTGCTCGAGGGTCGCATGCGCCATTTCCTTGTTGAGAAGTCGCATAACGATCTTCTCTCCATACATCGTCGGAAGTGTGGAGAATCGAATGTCGAACGTGGCGTTACGGACCTTCAGGTCGATACGACCGTCCATCGGTCGCCTGCGTTCGGAGGTGTCCAGGCCGGCGAGGATTTTCAGACGGGCGATAACCGCTGCCTGCGCGGCCTTCGGTACTGTCATGACCCTGTACAGCATACCGTCGACACGGTACCTGACGTAGAGCTTGTCCTCTTTCGGCTCAAGGTGGACGTCCGATGCGTCCTGCTCGACCGCGCCTTCAAGGATGGCCTCGACAAATCGTACGATCGGGGCGTCCTCAAGCTCGGTGAGCGTGGCCGTCTTCTTGAGAAGCTCCTTGATCGTGTTGCCGTCCTTCATCATCTCCTTGCGCCAGTCGTCCAGGTGCTGCTGGGCTTCGTGTGAAACCCCGAACATTTCCTGGAATCTCATGGTCAGCGCTTTCTCTGATGCAATGAACGGCCTGACATCGTATCCGGTTGCAAGCCTGATATCATCGATTGCCATCAGGTTGAGAGGGTCAACCATCGCGACAATCAACTCGTTACCATCAAGCCTGATCGGAAGCGCGTTATGACGCTTGATAACTTCCGGGTCAACAAGGTTTGCTACTTCGGGATCCGGAGCTTCATCACCAAGGTCTATCTTGGGCACGCCCAGCTGGCGTGATAATGCGTCCAGAATCTGCGTCTCGACAACGGCCTCCATGTCCTGGAGAACGTCACCAAGCCTCTTTCCTGATGCGCGCTGTTGCTTAAGGGCTTCTTCAAGTTTCGCCGGTGAAAGAGCTCCTTCTTCTACCAGCAGATCGCCCAGGCGTTTCAAGCCCGGTCCAGCCATAAAATCTCACCTCCTCCGGACCGCTTTAATGTACCAATTAGCGGTGTCCGGAGCATATGCCAGATTGGGCGACATAAGTCGCGTCGGGCATAATTTATGGTTCCCTGAAAATGCAATTCTTTTCAGTAAGTTAAAAATTTCCTTAATTCTACAACTTATATTATCGGTTCTGCGAGTGAGTGGTTTAACACTGCCTGTATTGTCCGCGCGGGTCATGACGTTACCCCGCAAATGCACAATACACCGACCCACTCATGGGTTGAACCTATATTGTATAGCATACCTTCTGAATCAGTGTCAAACAACATAACCAGATTTCATCCTGCTGTCAGCTTTCATGTAAATGCATGCAGGAACTTCTTTGCCAGACCTACTGACTTTTTACCCCTGGAAATTTTCCCCCGGTTAATGTGTGTCCCATCTGTTACTACGTTCGCCCAGAATATTGTAACCCGAATCTTCCTAAATCGGAAGTCAAAAATTTAGATTTCAATATACTTAGACCAGAGGATTCCTGATTATGTTCATCCGGTTAAAGGTTTTTTTCCGAAAAATGGCCTTTTAGTCTGATGCAGAATATTTAATATTTGTTAAGTTAAGAATGCCCATAAACCTACACGTCCGGTGCGCTTATATCCTGTCTGCCCCCATAAAATATTGGCGCGGCCCTCAATTTTATGGACAAAATCACCCCTCCGACTTTGATACTAATACTGTTTACAGACCCTCTATCAGATTTAATCTGGTGAGTGTCTGTCATGTTTCATTACTTTGGTTCATTGACAATCAGATGTGAGTATTGGGGGTCAGAAAGGAGGTGCATCCTTGGTTACCCCTACAATGCTCGGTTACTTATATTCGCTGATGGCTGCCACAGGCTGACGTGATTACCGGTCCCAGAGGCCCGGAGTAAGGAAACAAGGCCACTTCCTCCATAACTGGCCTATTGGTTACCTGCAATCACTGGCTTACAGGCAGTCCGGATGCATCTTCCCAAAACCAAGGAGGAAGAAATGCGAAGAATCGTTATTATGCTGGCATGTTTAACAACCATGCTGGTACTGGCCCTCCCGGCTTTTGCCGGACCGTTTACCGATGTCCCGACAGATCACTGGGCTTACGACGCGATCGATAAGCTCCAGGCCGAGGGATTCGTGGAGGGCTATCCTGATGGGACCTTCCGTGGGAATCGTTCTTTCACACGCTACGAGATGGCAATGGTGGTCGCCAGGATATGGGATCGCCTTCAGTCTGAGCTGGAAAATCTCAGCGCACCCGATATGGCCGGCTACGCCACGATTGACGACCTGAATGACATCATCGATATGCTCGATGACCTCAGGGATGAATTCATGGATGAGCTGGACATGCTCGGTATGAGAGTCGATGATCTTGAGGGTCGTATGGGTGATGCCGAGGGGCGTCTTGCGAACCTCGAGCATGGCCTTGGTAATGTCAAAATCTATGGTGTTCTCAGGAACAGGATAGAAGACGTTATCACAAACGACTATGCTGACTACGGTGGATTCCAGAATCCATCCGGAGCCATGCAGTATGACGGCATCATCGCCGGTACACCCGGTACCAATCCGGGTGAGGAGTTCGAGTTTGAGCAGCTTATCGATCTTGCCTTCTACGCCAGTCCGTCGGACTACGTGGATGTCTACGTCCTTCTGGAGTTCATCGGAAGTTACCTGGATTCGACAGATGACTTCACGCTCTATATCGACGAGGCATGGGCAAAGGCCGACATGATGAAGCTGATGGGTTGGGAGCCTTCAGATCTCTTCAACCGCTTCAATCTTGTTGTCGGTCGTCAGTATGCCCAGTTTGGCGAGTTCGGACTTGCCTTCGACAATGGTTTCGAAAGCCGCCCCGGAATCGGAATCGATCTCGGTGGCGACAGGCTCGAACTTTCAGGCTTCTTTGGCCGGAGCCATCGCTTCGGTGACCAGGAAGGCCTTGGAGTAGCAAGAGTAGCTTACGGTTTCGGTGACTCACGGAGTGCACTCGGAGATCCCGGTGACCCGTTCGCCGTCGTCGGTTTCAACTACCTTGGAACCGGTGTCGGAAACGAGCAGGGTATGGGAGCCGACATCGATACAGAGCTTCTCAGCGACTGCTACCTGAACAGGCTCAGGGTCGAGTACTTCCAGCTTCAGCAGGACCAGCTCGGCTTCGACGTCTCCGCTTCATACGGGGATGACTACGAGAGCAGCCTGATCGCATGGGTCGACCTGTTCAACGACGGCAATACCCGAGTGTCCGCGGCATACGCGGATATCGGTCTTGCCCCCGGCTTCTCCGCGATCGATAACAATCCGTTCGAGGAGTACGACGCCCTGTTTACCGGTGTTGGTGGTAATATCAATTACGCCTATGAATCCGGACTTAATCCGTTCCCCGGCAACTTCGTCGGTGGCGGAATGCAGATTGAGCATACCTGGTGGGACGTTCTCAACACCATGCTCACATTCTACGATGGAACCAACCAGGACGAGGAGGATCTCCCAGTTGTGATCCGACTCAACGTCCGATACCCGATTTCGGATGCGAGCGATATCGCGCTCGAGTACATCCACAGCGGTATCGATGCACTCTCACTCGCGAAGCTCCGCGGTGAGTACCTGGTAAGGTTCTAAAAAACCTGTAAGCCTGTAGAATTGGATCGAACAATCCACCGGCCTCTCCCTCAGGGGGCCGGTTTTTTTATGCCTATTTTCGGATAAACTGTTACTATTTTAAGTTAGTTAAGGACTTGTCAAGATGCCATGTTATTGTTACAATCCTTAGCCATAGAGCGGGGTGGTTTATTTATTTTTAGTTGATAACCGTCGGCCGGGAAGCTTCAAAGGAGGTGAAACGAATTGGTTTGCTTCCCGAGAAAATCTGACGGTACAAATAGTTTGAAGACTGGAAACGGAACTGGAAGGGATGAGGAATCGCGTGAGAGGAACCTTTAAGGAGAAGGAAACTAGGACACTTCCTCCTTACTTACCCCAAACGCAAATCTGAATTAACCATCCGGTCCGGTTATCCGGTCTGCAAGCATCTTCCCTAAACCAAGGAGGAAGTAATGCGAAGAATCGTTATTTTGCTGGCATGCATGATTGGCCTGCTGGCGATGGCCCTCCCGGCATTCGCCGGACCATTCACCGATGTCCCGACAGATCACTGGGCTTATGATGCAATCGATAAGCTCCAGGCTGAGGGATTCGTGGAGGGCTATCCGGATGGGACCTTCCGTGGGAATCGCTCATTCACCCGATACGAGATGGCTATGGTCGTCGCCCGAATCTGGGATCGACTCGTACAGGAGCTCGGTGAGCTCCAGGACGTCGATATGGACGGCTATGCCACGCTCGATGATCTCGATGATGTCATCGATATGATGGACGACCTCCGTGATGAATTCATGGAGGAACTCGAGATGCTCGGGATGAGGGTTGATGACCTTGAAGGTCGTATGGCTGATGCAGAGGGACGCCTGTCGAACCTCGAGCACGGCCTCGGCAATGTCAAGATCTATGGTGTTCTCAGGAACAGGATAGAGGACATTGTCACAAATGATTACGCCGATTACGGTGGATTCGATAATCCGGCCGGTGCCGGACAGTATGCCGGTATCATCGCCGGTACACCCGGATCCAACCCCGGCGAAATGTTTGAATTTGAGCAGATGCTGAATCTTGCGTTCTACGCGAGTCCGTCGGACTACGTGGACGTATTCGTACTGCTTGAGTTCATCGGAAGTTACCTTGACTCGACTGATGACTTCACTCTCTACATTGACGAGGCATGGGCAAAGGCCGATATGATGAAGCTGATGGGTTGGGAGCCCTGTGATCTCTTCAACCGCTTCAACCTCACCGTCGGTCGACAGTACGCTGTCTTCGGAGAATTTGGTCTTGCATTCGACAATGGCTTTGAGAGCCGCCCCGGTATCGGAATCGAACTCGGTGGCGACAGGCTGGAGCTTACAGGCTTCTTCGGTAGAAGCCATCGCTTCGGCGATCAGGAAGGTCTTGGAGTAGCTCGCGTAAGTTATGGTTTCGGCGACTCCCGTGGTTCACTCGGTACCCCCGGTGACCCGTTCGCGACCGTAGGTTTCAACTACCTTGGAACCGGCGTCGGTAACGAGCAGGGTATGGGTGTCGATATCGATACCGAGCTTCTCAGCGATGTCTACCTCAACCGCCTGCGTGTTGAGTACTTCCAGCTTCAGCAGGATCAGCTCGGCTTTGATGTCTCGGCGTCATACGGTGACGATTTCGAGAGCAGCATCATCGCATGGGTTGACCTGTTTAATGATGGCAATACCCGCGTTTCCGCGGCGTACGCCGATATCGGGCTGGTCCCCGGCTTCTCCTCGATCGATAATAACCCGTTCGAGGAATTTGATGCTCTGTTCACCGGCGTCGGTGGCAACATCAACTATGCCTATGAGTCCGGCCTGAACCCGTTCCCCAGCAACTTTGTTGGTGGCGGAATGCAGATTGAGCATACATGGTGGGATGTTGTTAACACCATGCTCACATTCTACGACGGGACCAACCAGGACGAGGAGGATCTCCCAGTTGTGATCCGACTCAACATCCGATACCCGCTGTCCGAGGCCAGCGACATCGCGCTCGAGTACATCCATAGCGGTATCGATGCTCTCTCACTCGCCAAGCTGCGCGGTGAGTACCTGGTAAGGTTCTAGTAACCTTACAAAGCCTGATTAACTTGGATCGAACAACCCACCGGCCCCCACCCTCAGCGGGGGCCGGTTTTTTTTATTTTTTCCCACGGCATGTATAATACCGGTATCAGTGATAATTATTAATTTACCCAGGGAGGCCTTTATATGTACCGTTATCTTCCATTAATACTCATTCTTGCGATTTTCCTCTGTACGGGCTGTACGGGTGAGGAAGCTGCCGGTGAGGATTCGGATACCGAAACCGCTGCAACTTCACAGGAATCTTCATCTTCCGGAGCCACATCTCCCGCAGCATCCGGACCATCGGGTCCATCAACAGTCAATATCTCAAGTGGGGAGGAACTGAGTATGCAGGCGCAGGATCTCATGCGTGACGGCGACATCGAGGGAGCGATACGCTTACTCGAGGACATGAAAGCGAATGAAATCGAAGTCGAGGACCTCGACGCTATGCTCATCGACGCCCACCTGCTCTATGCGGCTGAGGTATCTCAGACTCGCAGGATCGATCCGATGCTCATATACGAGGTCATGTTCAATCACTACCAGCGGGTTCTCGAACTCGATCCTGAGAACGAGGAGGCACACGCCGGTATAGCATCGATCGGTGAGTTCCTCCCGGTAAGCCGTCCGAACACGGAGGCAGGTGTTGATCCACTCATGTTCCTTCCGGACGACACATCCGGGGAAACCGAAGCTGTGGAAGAGCCTGCTGAAGAAGCTGCATCTGAGGAAAATCCGAACAATAAATAGCTCTGGTAACTAAAAATTTAATTACTATAATCCACCTGTATAAACAAATATTCAGTGGAAGTATTTCTGTTTCTGTGGTAAATAGTAATATATCTTGATAATTTTATGAAATCGCACTGGAGGTCCGGAATGAGATTCAGGGCAACTCTTCTCACACTCCTTCTCGTATGCATGCTCACTGGATGTAGTGGGGGAGCAGGAATTTCTATCGGCAACATCCTCGGCGTACTCGATTTCTTCGACAATATTTCTGTCACATTCTCGGTTAATGTGGACTTTGAAGGCGAGGTCGAGTTTCAGTGGACAGTCGACCCTCCATGGGCGGGATATTTCTCTGATCCCAATGACCCAACGACTGAGTTCTTCCCTTACGATGTTGATGATGATGAAAAAGTAACTATCTATGTACAGGTTACTCCCGATGACGGCAATCCGGTTATTAAATCAGTCGATGTAACGGTAATTGACTACGCTTCGTCGGTGGAGACATCCGTTATGACATGGGGTGCGTTCGGAAGCGATTCGGCGGATTGTATCTGCTATGAGGGCAGTTCCCTTTATGCAGGTGGTGAATTCGAGGACACCGTCGATTTCGACCCGTCCGTCGGAGAGGGCCTGCACTCCGCTGTTGGAGGAGGCATGAGCCTGTATGTCAGCACGTTCGATTACATCGAAGGGCAGGGGTATGATTACAGTCATACGTTCACTCTTGGTCCCGCTTCCGACATGAGTTCCATTGATGTTGACTCATCGGGGAACATACTGATCAGTGGATTATTTTACAGTGGGTGTGACCTTGATCCGACTCCTGACGAATACCTGCTTTCGGGTCATGATGGTTCATTTGTCGCAAAGTATGGACCATATGGAAGCCTTATCTGGGCTGTATATTATTCGAACAAAACTATCGTTGAAGAGGATGTGACGACTGCCAGTATCTATTCGATTCCGGATGCTGTACTTGATGATAACGGAGATGCATGGGTGGTTGTCGTGGAATCTCAGATCGAGACTGGTCCCGAATACGCCGTAACTCATCATATTGCCCATCTCAATAAATTTCCCGTATCCGCACCATCCGGCATACATATCCTCCTCGAAGAGGATACATCTCGATGTAAACTGGAGTTCATCGACGGAAATATTTACCTTGCTTATACCACCTTATGGGATAAGATGCGCCTGTCGGATTTTGTAAGTGTCGATGGTGATTATGGATCGGGATTGTGCGTCTGCTCTGATGATGGATCGCTGATCAAATCGACCGATCTCGGTTCCACCGTTACAACTTACGACATGGAAGCGGGTGATGATAATCTCCTCTACCTGTGCGGTAATTTCTCGGGTGAACCCGATTTCGATCCGGGACCGGGCGAATTCATGCTCTATTCCGGCAGTACATATAACAGCTTTCTCGCCTGCTACGATCCGAACCTTAATCTGATGTGGGCCGATGGATGGGGCAACTCGAACTACACCTCACCGAACGCCCTGGCAGTTAATGAATCCCGGATCTACCTCGCCGGTGTCTTCAATCATTCCGTCGATCTTGCACCTGGTTCGGAGACAAGCGAACATGATGCGCAGGGTGTGACGGCATCGTATCTGTCGATATTCGGTATCGACGGGGCCTTTATGGATTCATTATCGTGGGGATCGGACATCGCGACAAACGCGCACGATATCGCTCTCGACAGCCATGGTAACGCGCTTGTTTCAGGTCGATGGAATGGTGTCGCCGATTTCGATCTGACACCGGCTGAGAATCCTGTAACTGCAGCGGGGTTCTTCGATGCGTACGTTCTCGAAATTGTCCTGTAGGCATCCTGGTACTTACTGAACCAGATATTTAACCCAGGTGTTGCAAATTTTAACGATAACGTTAAGCCCCGAAATCTGAAAAATTAAAACCAGGCATTCCGGATAGTCCGGAATGCCGTTATTTATGCGCTTTTTTAGTATATGGAAGGTTGTTTGTCAGTATTTACCCACTTTGGCATGCTTGTTGACGTATACAGATTACAAGACCATCGTTTCACAGGAGATAAAGGTTCATAGGAACACTCTTTTAATCTCTCCTCCACCTGCCCTTTATTAGGATTAACCATCGTTTCAACTATCAGTAACAGTGGAAGAAATTCCACTATTGGGAACCAGACACATTAGGAAGTAACGGACGTCTCACATATTCATCAAATTAATGGAGGTGTCTATCCTAAGCGTGCCGCGGGAGTATCAACCATACTCCCGCGTTTTTCATTTCCCTGATATAAAACTATCCCCAGTAGCTGTCTTTTTCCAGATCATGAAAAAGCGTCGGGAGTGTGTGAAGGTATCTGTCGACCTCCTCACGCTTTTTTAGTTTTAGGATATCAACCTTCACCTTTTCGTAACCCGACATCTGGTCGAGGTACACATTGACATAGTACGCAGTTAGTCCGTATCTGCTCTGGACCTTCGTCATTTTCACGCGCTTTATATACTTCACCGGAATTTTATACAGCTGGTCTTTAGTCTTGTACTCGATCGTCTCGCCGTCGCAGCGGAAATATGACGCCGGTTCATCGCTTCCCTTACCGAACAGCTTGATTTCCTTCTGAACCGCATTGAATTTAAACTCCGGGCATTTAGACACCGGAAGGTCACGGCTGATGCGCCTCGCGAGATGCTTTCGTACAGTCTGCCTGAACAACAGATTGCCATCATCCGGCCACTCGCGAGGATGTAATTCATTGCTGCTGCCGAGTTTCAGTGCCGGACCCTCGATTGCGATGTAGTCCTTAAAACACGGAACAAGCATCGAGAAGCCGCGATCCGCCTTCGAAAGGTAGCATACCCTCGTCGCCCACCTGAACGTTGTTTTCTCCGGTGCGGCACCAAATACGTACTGAAGCGGAATCTTGTATGTTTTTCCCCTGAGCCAGAATTCGAGGTTGTTCATGTCTATCCGGACAAATCCCTCGCGCGCCTCCCTGTTGAGGTTTGCGACACCGATGATGTAACCGATCGACATGCCAGACGCCAGTATCAGCGCAAGTACAGAAATGAAATTCCTGAGGGAATCATCTGACTCGAATTCCGTTGTGATTACGAAAACGATGAACGTAACGAATCCTGGTGCGAGCGAGATGAGAAATCCCCAGAACAGTCCACCAAATCCCGCACGGGTGATCTCGTTCGGTTTCGGGTCCGGACGATCCAGGACGGATGGTTTGTCGTCCCACGAATCGGTGTAGCTTTCCGGCTCATGATCCCGACCTGGGTCGTCATCGTAGCCGGCGCCGTACTCGCTTTGGTAATCGTACGCCCTGTCTTTCTCTTCACCTTTGTTTAAATCGATCAGCTTGTCCATCGTCGTAGATGCCTTCGGGTATTTTACACCATAAAAATAATCATCCCCGCGAGAGGGATCTCATATATATGATCCATAAAGACCGGATTGGTTGCACCCGTTTGGTGTATCAGTCGAACTGAAAAAAATCCCGCTAACCGACCTTCGCGCCGCATTCCGGGCAGAACTTGTCGCCCGGATCGAGTTCGTTTCCGCACTCGGTACAGAATTTCGTATCCGGAAGTTTCGCGCCGCAGTTTGTGCAGAATTTATCACCCGGATCATTATCGTGCCCGCACTCGGGGCAGGGGAAACCGCCGACAGCCTCATCCTCTATTTCTTCCTCGCCTGTATCGTCCTCTTCATCTACGCTCCCCGCACAGCTTACACACAGACCCTGCTCGGTATCCCAGCAGACTTCCCTGCAGACCCACTGCCTGCATTCCGGGCACTGTTTGAAATCGCTCTTCGCTTCCTTGATCGCTTTCTGGTACGCCTTGTCGTGCGCCTTCTCCCACTTCGCGTCACGAATCGTCTCGCTGACATCGCCGACCGAGTCGAGTACACCGCCGGAGATGTCGCCGATCTTGTCGAGGACACTCGACGCGACACCGTAGCCCCAGGCTTTGAATTTCGTTTTGAACCCCCGGTCGCAGTTGTCGCAGAAAAACTCGAACTGAAAACCGTTCTCGGTAGAGTGATCCTCTTCTTTGTTCGTGAAATGTATCGTCTTCGCCATTATGCATTTCCCCCGGCAGAAATTAATCGGGCACCTGCCATGTGGGTAGATCGTGTCTCCCGTGCGGATATTATAGACGAAAATCACCCGGTGCAGAAAACGAAAATCGCAGGCTCGGAAACCTGCGATACGGCAGGCAGCGATGCCTGCGTTACGGTATTGTTTATTTGCATTTCTAATTAATATTTAATATTATGCTACTTATTAAATTAGGAGGAAATGCAAATGTCAGATCTGGAGAATGACATAAGGCGTATAGAGGAAGATATCAGAAACAAGGAGTCTCTGATTCGGGATGCGGATCAGAACGATGAAAGAAGTCGTCAGCAGATTGAGAAATGGGAACAGGAACTGCAGAATTTACGGTACGCACTTGCGGACCTGAAATCAAAACGGTGAATCTCGGGATATATTGAAGGGTGGTGCCTGCACGGACTGGCGGTTATTACCGGGACTGGTGTCGCTTTTAAGGACTGGTGGTCGCCTGACCGCCAGCGGAGTGATGGCTTCGAGCCATCACATTCCACGCTGTCCCGACCATCCCGCGCGAACTGACATGTTGTGGAATCCCTGATAGGAGTCCAGCCCAGATTGTGGCACTCCTGAATGGCTTCCAGCACGGATTGTGGCACCCCTAAGAGGCTTCTTAGACTCTTAGGGGTGATATGATACTGTGAAAAACACCCCTAAGTGCCTGCACTTAGGGGTGCCACAATGAATACTTTGATTCTGCCACTCTGCAATACAGGTTATGCTTATTCAGACACTGTCTGATAGTTGCTCCGAAACTCCTGAAATGATAAACTTTATCTGTGCATGATAAAAAGCGAAAGTACAAAACGTGCAAAAGATACGACGTGCCGGGGCATGTTCATGAGTTAACTTTTTCATGTTTCAGGAACCAGCCGTTACTTACTGAAAGAAGGAGATGCCTTTGGCTGGCCGAAGCCATTGAAGCTGCAAGACAAAAGCATGTTTTCCTCCTCTGGGGCTGGGTGTTCATGCCAACTCATGTGCATCTGATCATCTGGCCGACTATGGAAAACTATTCGATTTCCAAAATACTGCAGTCGATAAAACAACCGGTTGGTCGAAAAGAGATTACTTATCTGAAAAATAAACATGATCCCGAACTTGAATGCCTTGAAACGGGTCAGGCGAAACCGAAATACAGATTCTGGCAGGATGGTGGCGGTTTCGACAGGAATATTACCGACTCTGATATCCTGCGTGCAGCCCTTGAGTATATTCATCTGAATCCTGTCAGGAAAAACCTGGTTGAGACTTCGACAGACTGGGAATGGTCAAGTGCGAGGGACTGGGCGGGTCTGGACTGCGATATTCTTGAAGTTGATAAAGACTCCTTCGATCCTGGTATGTAATGCTGGTTTTCCAGAAAACAGGTTG
>Ga0272441_10004323_pt1 | contig 25947 bp, 12 predicted proteins | sample SSMProp6N_FD_193582 | JGI IMG/M metagenome (GOLD analysis project Ga0272441, IMG submission 193582) | Marine sediment archaeal communities from Little Sippewissett salt marsh, Falmouth, MA, United States - SSM-Prop-6N | ecosystem: Environmental > Aquatic > Marine > Wetlands > Sediment ...
CGAGCCGCTGGGTGATCCACCCCGGTCGACAAGGTTTACGCCTGCCCTCCATAGTCCCGAGCGCGCTACGCGCCTCGGGACGACGGCGGGACGAGGTTTACGACAAGGTTGTTTTCGGGAGAGATGACAGTGAAGAAGATCAAGTTGGGCATCATCGGGTTGGGTTGGCCGGGCAGGGAACACGCGAAAGGCGCGGTCGCCAGCCCGGAGGTCGAGATCAAGGCGCTGTGCGACAAGAACCCGACACTGCTGAAACAGCAGGCTGCTGCGTTCGACGTCAAGGATACTTACACCGACCACAAGGCCATGCTCAAGAACGCCGACATCGACGCGGTCAGCGTATGCTTGCCGAACTTCCTGCATGCACCGATCTCGTGCGATGCGCTGAAGGCCGGCAAACATGTGCTCTGCGAAAAGCCGCCCGCGCGCAACGCGGCGGAGGCCGGGAAGATGGCGGCCCTGGCCAAGGCCAAGAAACGGGTCATGATGTATGCGCTCACGCAGCGGTTCACGGCCGAAGCGAAATACGTGCGCGGCCTGGTCGATCGCGGGACGTTCGGCGAGATCTATTTCGGGAAAGCCGGCTACATCCGCCGCCGCGGGATCCCGATCGGGGCCGGCGGCTGGTTCGTGGACAAGAAACGCGCGGGCGGCGGCGCGCTGATCGATATCGGTGTGCACCCGCTCGATTGTGTCTGGTGGCTGATGGGCGCGCCGGAACCCGCCGTCGTGCTCGGACAGGCTTATCAGAAGTTCAAGCATGCCGTGCCGAAAAAGATCAACTTCGATGTCGACGATTCCGCGTTCGCGATGATCCGGTTCAAAAACGATGCCACGCTGATGCTCGAATGCAGCTGGGCGCTCTATCGGCAGACGGGCGGGATCCGCGAAATCGCAGGAACCAAGGGCGGCGCGAACCTCAACCCGCTCACGCTCTTCACCGAACAGGACGGCGTGCAGATGACCGCCACACCCGAGCTCGGCAAGAAGAAGAAAGGCCCGTTCCAGGGCGAAGTCCAGCACTTCGCGCGGTGCGTGCTGCGCCAGGAAAAACCGATTCCCTCCGCCGAACAGGGCGTCATGCTCATGAAGATGCTCGACGCCGTCTACAAATCCGCCGCGACCGGCAAGGAAGTCAGGATCCGGTGATGGGGCATGGAGAGATTAAGGCGAAAGACTAGGGGGGAAGGTGGTGGGAGGTCCTGGTCGCTCAGCCTTGGCTCTTGCCCTCATCTTTCGCCTCAATCTTTCGCCCTGATCTTCTGCCGATCGGCGGATGATGGCTTGTGGGGAAGGCCCACGTCAGGGTGTCAACCGGAAGCCAGGACGTGACAGCGAGCTGTCCTTCGGGCCCGACATCCCCTCACAACCCCCCGCAAAGACATGGACGATTCCGGCCTTCGCACCTGCCTGCCTTGACGCGCTCATGCCTGCCCGTTATCCCCTGTTGCGCATGAAGGGCGCCGAGAAGATCCGGATCTCCGTGGAGCCCGCGGCCGGCTGACGGTGTGCCGGCGGCCGATTGGCGTGCCGGCCCGTCCGCTCCGCCGCCAGCCAAACCGAACCTGCCGCCACGCAAGCAGTCTCGCCCACATCCGCGAGGCCCACCAGGCGCGGATTCCCGCCCGCCATTTCCCCCTTGACACCCCCACACCCATGCTGTAACATAATGTAACGTTAAGACAAACGGGTTGCGGGTGGTGAGGTAAAAAAAGATGAAGGCGAAGGGTGCGTTCGCGCTCGTTATGCTCCTTTTGGGCTGTTCAGCTCACGGCATCGACTACTACGTTGCGGCGGACGGCAGCGACGGGAATACGGGCCGGTCTTTGGCTGCTCCGTTCCGGACGATCCAGCGTGCGGCGGACGTGCTGAACGACGGGGACACGTGTTACATCCGGGGCGGCTTGTACCGAGAGGAGGTGCATCCCGCGCACTCCGGTTCGCCGGGGCTTCCGATCACGTTTGAACCGTACAACAACGAGGCAGTCACGATCAGCGGGGCGGACCCGATCGAGGGGTGGACCCGTCATTCGGGCAGCATTTATGCGGCGCCGATGGACTGGGACATGGCGCCGTGGGCACCGGGCGAGAACCAGGTATTTGTGGACGGCGCGATGATGATCGAGGCGCGCTGGCCGAACACGTCGCACACGAACCTGCTGGACCCGACGGTAGCGATAGCGCAGAGCGCGATCTACGACCGAAATTCCGAACCGCGCACGGGCGCGTTCTTCAACGCGGGCACGGAGCATTTTCCCGAGGACTATTGGAAAGGTTGCCTGGTCAACATGCAGGCCGACGGTGCGGGTTGGGCGTGGACCTCGGGCAAAGTGACGGGCAACCGTGGCGGCGAGCTCGACTTCGAGTTTTACGGGAACTGGTACATCAAGCCGGACGTGCAGCAGTACTTCCCGTATTTTCTGTGGGGCAAATTTGAGGCGCTGGATTCGCCGACCGAATGGTACCTGGACACGAACAGCGCGACGCTCTATCTGTGGGCGCCGGACGGCGCGGATCCCGACACGCACCTGGTGGAAGCGAAGCGCCGCAAGTACGCGTTCTACCTGATGGATCGCTCCTACATCACGATCCGGAACATCAGGATGTTTGCCAACACGATCAAGTGCACGGACAACAGCCATTGCGTGCTGGACGGGCTGGACGCGCGCTACCTTTCGCACTATACGTGGAAGACGCAGGACAACAGCAACTCGCGCATGCGCACGACGGGCCTGCGCATGGACGGCGACCAGCACCAGGTGCTGAACTGCCGGCTCGCCTACAGTGCGGGCAACGGGATCGTGCTTCTGGGCGACGACAACGTTGTGAGCAACTGCGTCATTCACGACGTCGACTACGCGGGGACCTACAACGCCGGGATCTACCTGCAGCGCTGCGGCGGGCACGAGATTGTATGGAACACCATCTACAACACCGGCCGCAGCGCGATTCACCACGGGAGCGCACGCTCCCTGAAGATTCTGCACAACCACCTCTACAACGCGGGCATGCTTGCGTGGGACCTGGGCGTCACCTACCTCTACAACACCGACGCCGCGGGCACTGAACTGGCCTACAATCTGATCCACGACAACCGGGCCGAGTTCTGCAACAACGGCATCCACATCGACGGCTATGTCACGAACATGTACGTGCATCACAATGCGGTCTGGGGCTGCACCAACGCGATCCGCGGGCACGACCCGGCGCAGGTCAGAATCCACAACAACACGGCGCTCGGCCGGAAGAAAGCGATCACGCTCGGGTCCTACGACAAGTTGGCCTGGAACTGCGAGGTGATCAACAACCTCGTCGTCGCACCGGACGACCGATACCACACGGAAGTCTGGGGCACGCCCAACACGATTGCCGACAACCTTGGCTTCGCGAACAGCGTCGCCGCGCGGTTCTGGGACCGGGCCGTCGACAATTACGCGATCCGGTTCGACTCGACCGCGCGCGACGCGGGCCGGGTGCTGACGCCGACGACCGGCGAATTCCGGCCGCCCGCACCGGATGTCGGTGCGTACGAGTACGGGCTGCCCGCCTGGACGGCGGGTGCCGACCTCTCGGGGCTTTCCGCCGCCTTTGCCGCGCGTACCTCCGAAGGCGCCGAAGGCGGGAGCGTCGATATCGAGGTCGCGCTGTCCGGATCGAGCGCCGAGCCCGTGCTTGTGAGCTACAAGGTGATCGGCGGCACGGCCGCGCGAGACCGGGACTACCTGTTGTCGGGCGGCACGCTCACGTTCGCGCCGGGCCAGAGCACCCGCGCGTTTTCCGTGGCGCTGCACGACGATCTCGAGAGCGAACCGCACGAGACGATTCTGGTCGCGCTCACCGCCATCTCCGAGGGCCACGTCAAGGATCCCGTCCTGCACGTGTGCCGGATCCTCGACGACGAGACGCGGTTTGCCGCCTACAACGACCTGGGCGGGCCCGATCCGGACACGGCCGCGGCCGTGACCAGCTACACACGCGGGGAGCAGGGCACGCTGGTCGACTACCGGACCGATACGCCCGTCAGCGGCGCGCGGCTCGCGATCGACAACGGCGGGTTGGGGCCCTATACGCAGGGCGCCGACCCGCACCCGACCACCGATGCCGCCGATCTGTTCGGGGGCATTGTCTCTGGCAGAGGCCTGATCAGCTATGACAGCCGGGCCCTGGAACTCAGCGTGAGCGGCCTGAACCCGGAGCTGCGCTATGAATGTGTGCTGTTCGGGAACCGCGCCGAGAGCGCCTACGCAAACCGGCTGACCCGCACAACTCTGACCGGCGCCGCCGGCTGGCGCAACACGAGTTCGGAGCACATTGCGGCGCCCGACGCGGACAACACCGTGACCGTGAACGGGTACAACACGGTGTGCGGGTATGTGGCCCGGTTCGAAAGGATCGAACCCGGCCCGGACGGCGCCTTTGGGCTCACCGTCTCCGACGGCGGGTCGACGGCGCCAAACAAGTTCTATGCCAATGCGCTGTTGCTGCGCGGGCACCTGCCGTCGGACATCGCGTTCACGGCCTACAACGACTTGTCCTGGGGCAAGGGCCAGTTGAGCCGCAACATCACACGCTACACCACGGCAACCGGGGACGGGAACCCGCCGGACGGCAGCGCCGGCCCGTTGGTTGACTTCGAGACCGGCGCCACGTTGTCCGGCACCCTCACCGTGACGGGCGGAGGGTGGAGCACGAGCACTGCGCTCCAGGGCCGGCACCCGGACGGGATGAGCGATGCCGGGCATGTCTTCCATGGCATTGTCGCGTGTGCCGGTGTTGCCTCCTACAGCGCGCAGAATCTGAAGCTGGCCTTTGCCGGACTGGATCCGGGCCTGCGCTACGAGGTCGTCGTGTACGGCGACCGGGCGAACCCGGCCTACACGAACCGGATCAGCCGGTTCGAGCTCGCCGGCGCGGGCGCCTTCGAAAACCGCAGCACGGCCGGCGCCACCTTCAGCGGGTCTGCCGACCCCACAACAGAAATTTTGACGGGAGACAACACCGAAAACGGCTACGTCGCCCGGTTTGCCGAGATCGAGCCCGGTCCGAACGGCGCATTTGACGTGACCGTCTCGCCCGGTGCCGGCTCCACAACATTTTACGCCAATGCGGTCATGCTCAGGGCGCGGACGGCACCCACCGCCCCGCCGGGCACCGTCGTTTTGCCGAACGGCGCCGCCTGGAAATATCGGAAGGGCAGCACGGAGGCTTCGGTTCCGAGGGACCGTTGGCGCTTGCCCGCCTTCGACGACACCGGCTGGAACAGCGGCGATGCGCCGTTCGGATACAGGACAGGCCAGCCTTGGCCGGTCGGGACCGAGCTGTCGGACATGCGCGGGAACTACTCCTGCGTGTTCCTCCGTACGACGTTCAGTCTCGACGCGCCCGCGCTGGCCGCCCGGCTTGTGCTCGATGCCGAGTTCGACGACGGGTTCGTCGTCTGGCTGAACGGCTACGAGATCCGCCGTGTCAACGTTGCCGATGGAACGCTGTCCTGCAGCGGGGTCGCCGCGGCCAACAGCAACGGGACCTGCCGCATCACGCTGGCCGGCGCCGCGCTCCCGCTGCTGGAGCCGGTCAACACGCTGGCTGTACAGGTCTTCAACCGCTCGCTCAGCAACAGCGGCGATCTGCTCTTTGACCTGGCGGTCTCCGTTGCGGACGGTGCGCTGAGCACGCCCGACGATGCCGACGGCGACGGCATGGCCGACGCCTGGGAGATCGAGCATTGGCCCGGCGCCGACGCCGCCGCCGCGGTCGACTCCGACGGGGACGGCATCTCGAACCTCGAGGAGTACGTCGCCGGCACGGATCCGACCGATCCGGGCTCCGTGTTGCTGCTCGGGATCGACACCACGGCCGGCGAGATCGCCGTCACGCTGCCCACGTGCGCGCCGACAGCCAACGACTATCCCGGCATGACCCGACATTACCGGCTTGAGGCCCAAGTGCCCGGCGCGCCGCTCTGGGAGCCCGTGGCGGGCTATACGGACATGCTCGGCGACGGCCAAGTCAGGCTCTTTGTCGAACCCGCAGACTTCGTTGATACCGCCGCCTACCGTGCGCGCGTCTGGCTCGAGTGACGCGTGCGGCGCGTACTATTATGCCGGCCGCTATTACTCCGGCAACTTGCTAGTGGCGAATGGCACTCAGTTAACGAGCGGCTCGGCAGGAGCCTCGCCCTCCATGTGCGCAGGACAAGGGAAATGGAGGGCGAGGCTCCTGCCGAGCCGCACCTCAGTCATCCGTAATGCCGCTCATCTTAGCGCCTTTCCTCGCTAGTGGCGGGGCGCACGCCCAGAGAAACCTTCGTCGTTCCGCTCCCTCGCGCCAGTGTAGGATGCAACGCACGTGGGTCGACGAAGGGAGACGACGAAGGGCTACTATTTGATTGCCGGAGTAATAGGTTGCTACCACAACAGGGCGCTTCCGTTGGGGGAGAACAGAACTGCGTAGAGGGGCGGGGCACGTGAGGAACAGGAGTTACGTGAAGGGAGTAGGCCTGTTCGCAGTCGCAGCGCCGGCGCCGCACGGATATCAGGATCACGGATTGCCGGTTCGAGGGCATCGGCCGATCGATCGGGTCCAGCGATGCGATGGTCAAGGTTGGCGAGCGGTCGGACAGGGGAGTACTTCGCCACTTCGCGCCGCTCTGAACATGGCCGCGATGTTACGGGGCGGCGTGTCGGGCAGAATCGCTTCGTGGCTCGGCGAGATGATCAGCCCGGTCGGGAAGATCCGCCGTAATCGGCGGACAGCCTCTTCCACCTGTTCAGAACTGCCGCGCACCAGCAACTCCTGCGCGTCCACGCCGCCGCAGAACGCCACGCGCTCCCCGAAATCCCGGCGCAGGGCGGAAGGCTCCATTCCCTTTGCCAACGCCTGGATGGGATGGATCACGTCGACCCCGATCTCGATGAGATCCGGAATGATCTCCCGGATCGCGCCGCAGGAGTGATGAATCACGGTCAAGCCGTAGTCCTTGGCCTGCGCCACCAGTCGGCGCGTGCCCGGCAACGCGAACTCACGGATCATGTCAGGCGCAAGCATCAGGCCCTGCTGGCCCCCGAAGTCGTTGCCGATCAGCACGGCCTGCAACTGTCCCTTCGTCGCCGAATAGAAGATCTCGTTGGCTTGCAGGTAGAACGCAACGATTCTGTCGATCACGGCGCGAAACATCTCCGGCGCCGTGTACAGGGTCATCAGCGCGTTCTCCATCCCGAACGCGGCGCACGCGTCCTGGAAATGCGCCGACCAGATCACGCCCAACCGTACGCGCTCGGCCGGCGCCTGGGTGACCAGCGTGCGGCATTCCTCCGGAGATATGTACTTGGCAGGATCCGGCCAGTCGAAAAGCTCAACGTCGCTCGGGTCGGTTCGATCCTCGAAGAAGCCGGGTGAATTCAACGTCCGGTGTTCTCGGGGCACACGGCCCTGTTGCGCAAAGTCGAGCGCCGCGTAGACCACATCGGCCGTCGGCGAGTGGTAGGGCAGTTCGATCGGGACGATGTCGTCGTCGAGTGCCTCGATCAACGCCGGAAGATCGGACACACCGAAGTGGTCGAACAATTGCCGGTGCGCGGCCGGGTCGGGCATGCCCAACCACGTGCAGGGCCTGTCGACCGGCCGTCTCTCGACCGTGGCAACAAACCGCTCGATATGGCTCAGCTCAGTCATGATGAAACACCTCGCTCATCGTTGCCCACCATTCGCCCTCGGCCCTGTTCTCCAACGGCTCCTGGCATGGCTTGCACACGCCCCACCATCTCTGCGTTTCCGGATCGGCGGCCATCTTCGCCATGTCCGCCTCGAAATCGGACCCCACATACTCGAAATAGCTGAACAGATGGTAGCCCGCCGAATCGAGCTTGTGCAGGTAGATCGAGTAGTTGCGGATGTTGCTGGCCTCGATCGCCTCCAACACTGCCGGCCACACCGCGGCATGCAGCCGCTTGTATTCCTCAACCTTCTCCTCGTCCAGTCTCAGGACCATCCCGTAGCGTTTCATTTGCCTCTCCTCACGTACCTCCCCGCCCCGCCCATCACCCAGTCTTCACATTGTAACCTAATGTAAGGTCCTTGACAAGGGGGTGGCGTCGGATCGGGATCGTGGGTGTGTCACGCCGTAGTCTCCGGGCGAAGGCGGATGGTGAATTGTGAATCGTGAAGGGCGTTGCGAGCGCTTTGGCCGGTGCACCGTTTGATCTAGCGATGCATGCCATTGCGCTCGATGCTCTCTGATGCTTCGCAAACCATCCACCATCCACGATCCACGATTCACCATCTCAGGTCCGCGAGGTCTGCTCGCGGACTTGGGGCGGCGTCCGCCCCTTGACAAACCCGCCCTTGTGCTGTAAGCTAATGTAATGTCCGGCTCTGATGATGGGGTGGGGCCGGCGGATGAGTCGAGTTCTTGTGCCGTTCTTCCTGCTTATCTGGTATCGACGTGCTGCGGAATCTGTGGGAGGGCCTTGCCATGCAGACGCGTATTCTGGGCATTCTGCCTGTAATCCTCACGCTCTGCTGCGTCTGGGCAGTGCCGGGGCCTACCCGGGCGCAAACGCAGTTCTACGTCGCCACAGACGGCAACGACGCGTGGTCCGGCACGCGGCCGGTCCCGAACCGCGCGAAGACCGACGGCCCGTTCGCCACGCTCGAACGCGCGCGTGACGCGATCCGCGCGCTCAAACAGGCGAACCGGTATCCGGCCCGCGGCGTGATCGTCAAGTTGCGCACCGGCATGTACTTCCTGGACCAGACCTTCCGCCTGGAGACAGAGGATTCCGGTACGGCCGACGGCCCCATTGTCTACTGCGCCTACCGCAACGAGCGGCCGCGCCTGATCGGCGGCAAGCGCGTCACCAACTTCGTGCCCGTAACCGACCCGGCCATCCTGCGCCGGCTGCCAGCGGAAGCAGAAGGCAAGGTGCTCCAATCCGATCTCCGCGCGCTCGGCATCACGGAATTCGGCAAGATCGGTCCGTACGGCATGCGCTGGCCGCGTGACGGGGCCGGGCCGCTCGAGCTGTTTTTCAACACGGAGCCCATGACGTCGGCCCGTTGGCCGAACGAGGGCTTCACGCGGATCGCGGAAGTGGTCGGCAAACGGCACGAAGGCGTCTTCCGCTACGAGGACGACCAGCCGAACCGCTGGGCAGCGGAGCCGGAAGTCTGGCTGCACGGCTACTTCTACAACGACTGGGCCGATTACCGCATCAAGGTCAAGACGATCGACCTCGCACAGAAGATCATCACGATCGAGGAGCCGCACGCCAAGTACGGGTACCGTCAGGGCCAGCGCTACTACGCGTTCAACCTGCTCTGCGAGCTGGACCAGCCGGGCGAATACTGCCTGAACACAGCCGCGGGCACCCTCTACTTCTGGCCGCCGTCACCCATCGAGCAGGGCGAGGCGCTCGTCTCCGTCCTCGGCATGGTCGTGTACCTCAAGAAGGCCGAACACGTCGTGCTCGACCATCTCACCATCGAGTGCGGACGCAGTGATGCGGTCCTGATCAGGGACGGGCACCACAACCGCGTTGTCGGTTGCACGATCCGCAACATGGGCCAGGACGGTGTGCACATTCGCGAAGGAACCGACAACGGCGTCGTCGGCTGCGACATCTACGATATGGGCGAAGCCGGAGTCGCGCTCCGGGGCGGTGACCGAAAAACACTCACGCCCGCCCGCCACTATGCCGGCAACAACCACATCCATCACTATGGGCGAAGGAAGCGGACCGGTCGGCAGGGCATCAAGCTGAGCGGCGTCGGCTGCCGCGCCCAGCACAACCTGATCCACAACGCGCCGCACGGCGCCGTCTTCTCGACCGGCAACGAGCACCTGATCGAGTACAACGAGATCCACAGCGTCTGCTACGAGACCGGCGATGCCGGCGCATTCTATTCCGGTCGTGACTGGACCGCGCGCGGCACGATCATCCGCCACAACTTCTTCCATCACTGTGCCGGGCCCGGCCGCTTCGGCACGATGGGCGTGTACCTGGACGACATGGTCAGCGGGTTCAAGGTCGTCGGGAACGTCTTCTACAAGATGACCCGCGCCATGTTCGTCGGGGGCGGCCGCGACAACATCGTGGAGAACAACATCTTCGTCGACTGCCAACCCGCCGTCCACGTCGACGCGCGTGGGTTCAACAAGAAGCGCTGGGGCAAAGGCACCGAGGAGGGCGGCACGCTGCGGATACGCCTGGCCGCGATGCCCTACAAGAAACCGCCCTGGAGCACGCGCTACCCGAAACTGGTCACCATTCTCGACGAGAAATACGACGCGCCGGAAGGCACCCGCATCGTCGGCAACATCTCGTGGGGCGGCAAGTGGGACGGGATCAGGAAGAAGGCCCGCCCCTGGATCCGGGTCGAGAACAACATGGTCGACCGGGACCCGCTCTTCGTCGACGTGGCAAACATGGATTTCCGGCTGAAACAAGACTCGCCTTCCTACCGGATGGGGTTCCAGCCGATCCCGTTCGAGAAGATCGGGCTCGTCAAGCACGCCAACCGCGCCTCCTGGCCGGTCAAGCACGAGATCCGACCCGCCGTCACGGAAACACCCAAACGCAAGGTGCCGGTCTACAAGGTGCTTCGGGCCGGGCGCCGCATCACGGTCGACGGCCGGATAACGGATTGGGAATGGGACGAAGCGCTGGCCGTCGAGCCAATGCGACTGCGGCTCGGACCGGGCGAGGAGAAGTCCAAGCCGGAAAGCCGGGCCTGGCTCCGCTACGACGACCAGGCCCTCTACGTCGCGGTCGAAAACGAGGTGTCCGCCAAGAGCCCGCTCAATAAGGGCGACAAGTGGGGACCGAACGATGCGGTCGAAATCGCGATCCGCAATCCCGCTGCCGGCAAGAACGCCTCGATCCTGGTCCTGCGCGGCTATCCGTCCGGTTATGTCGAGAGCAGCCCCGAAGCCGGCGCACCGGACAGCGCCGTGCAACGCGCGGCCCGCGACGTACAGTACGCCGTCGACATCCCCAACGACACGCACTGGAACACCGAATGGAGGATCCCTTGGGACTCGCTCGCAATCAACCCGAAGAAGCACCGGAAATTCGCGTTCAACCTGACCGCGCGCAAAACCGCTACAAGCCAGTGGGTCATGTGGTGCGGGGCCGGTTCGTCGTGGAATGTGGACAACGCGGGCGTGATCGAGTTGGGGGAGTGAGGGGATTGAATATCCAATTTCCAACAAGAAATGTCCAATGTCCAAGTGAGAGGCCGTCTCACCACAGCCTTCCCTGGAAATTGGACATTCCCTGTTGGATATTGGACATTGGATCCGCGCTTCGTCCACTTGCACTCGTGCTCTGCGTCGCCGCCCTCCTCGCACCTCCCGCCCATGCGCAACGCCCACGCCCTGATCCCGGCGTCCTGCTCCACGTCACCTTCGACCAACTCCGGGCCCCGTTCGGTCCGACCCCCGCCCAGATGGCCAAGATCTTTCTCGTCGATCAGCGCGAGTGCCGCGTGATTATTGACGGCACATTCAACGGCTTCCCGCACAACGCGCAGGATATCGTCGTTTCGCCCGACGGTGACCGGCGCCGCGGAAACGTGCTGCGCGTGTTCAATTCGAAGGGTGCCTACAAACACACGGACGGCTCGAACCCGCCCTCTGCCGGCGCCTATAGACCGTTGACCGCTCATCCCCGCTCGGAGAATTTCGGCGATGAAATATTCGGAAGCTACGAACGCTACGTGCCGGTGATCAACCCCCGGACGGGCAAGCCGTATCAGCAGACGAAGAACATGAAACAGCCGCTTGGGTTCTATGGCGGTTCGTTGCGGTTCGAGGGGGTCCGCAAACCTGACGGCACGGACGGATGGAGCTACCGTGTGATCGTTCTGGGCCCCAAAGCGGGTGCACGCAGATGGGGCGTCACGGATTACCTTTACGATATGAACCACTTTCAGTCGAACCGGATACATGGAGGCGACAAGGTCGCGGAGAATCCGAGCCTGTCACCGCTGGTCGACGTGGTGCCCGGCAAATGGTGGAAGATCACGCTGTACATGAAACTGAACACGCCGGGCAAGCGCGACGGCAAGTCGCGGGTCTGGGTCGGTGAAGTCGGCAAACCCCAGAACCTGCTGATCGCGCGCGAACGCCTCGAGTTCCAGGCCAGGGGGCACCGGCTCCCGATCAAGGGCATGTTCAGCCTCTACGGATACGGCGGCAACAACCCGTCCTTCGCCGCGCCGGAAGACCAGGACAACTACTTCGACAACTTCATCGTTCGCACAACCAAACCACCCGATATCCCGGCCGAAGACCTATGAGACATCAGGACGTTCTCAGACAACCCCAACGGGGTTGCGTCACCCTAGCCCAGGGTAGGCCTTCGGCCAACCCTGGGCTACCAGACGGAACCCCTTCGGGGTTCGGCATGGTATCGCACAACTTCTTGCTGTTCACCCGCAACCAGGAGACAACGCGCATGATCAATAGACACCGCCCCACGCTTCTCGCCCTGCTCACAATTCTCTGCGCCACCCTCGCCCTGCCCCACCCCGCAAGCGCCCAGACCCGCCTGTATGTCGCCCCCACCGGCAACGATGCGTGGTCCGGCACACGCCCGGGTCCGAACCGTGCGAAGACCGACGGCCCGTTCGCCTCTCTGGAACAGGCACGAGACGCGATCCGCGCCCTGAAACGGGCGAACCGGTACCCGTCCCGCGGTGTGATCGTCGAGCTGCGCACCGGCACCTACTGCCTCGACAAAACGTTCAAGCTCGAAACCGAAGATTCCGGAACCGAACGCGGCCCCATCATCTACCGCGCCTACAGACGCGAACCCGTACGGCTCGTCGGCGGCAAGCGGGTGACAGGGTTCGTGCCCGTAACGGACCCGTCAATTCTGCGCCGGCTCCCACCGGAGGCGCATGAGCACGTGCTGCAGATCGACCTGCACGCGCACAGCATCACGAATTTCGGGACGGTCGGCCCCTTCGGCATGCGCTGGCCGCGTGACGGGGCCGGCCCCGTGGAGCTGTTCTTCGACAGCACAGCCATGACCCTCGCACGCTGGCCGAACGAGGGGTTCGCGCTGGTCGGCGAGACCGACAACGGCAAACGGTCCCGGACCTGGCACTACGACGGGGACCGGCCGAAACGGTGGCTCGGCGAGCAGGACATCTGGATGCATGGGTACTGGGTCCACGACTATGCCGACTCCTGTCGGCAGGTGGAGACGATCGACACAACAAACCGGACGGTCACGCTGGTCGCCGACAAGAAGAACGGGGGCCGCGCCGCGCAAGGGAAGCGGTATTACGCCTTGAATCTGTTGCCCGAACTTGACCGGCCGGGCGAATACTACATCGACCGCGCAACCGGTATCCTGTATTTCTGGCCGCCTTCTCCCATCACGCAGGGCGAAGCTCTCGTCTCCCTGCTCCACAGTGTCGTCTACCTGAAGAAAACCGACTACGTCATCCTCGACCACCTGACCATCGAAGCCGCGCGCGGGGACGGTGTTCTGGTCAGGGACGGCCACCACAATCGTGTCGTCGGCTGTGCCGTCCGTAACACGGGCCAGGACGGCATCCGCATACGCGGCGGGACGGACAACGCCGTGCTCGGCTGCGACATCTACGACACGGGCGAATGCGGCATCACCCTGTGGGGCGGCGACCGCAAGACGCTGGAGCCTGCGCGCCACTACGCTGAGAACAACCACATCCATCGGTACGCGCGCCGGAAGAGAACCTATCGGGCCGCCGTCACCTTCAAGGGTGTCGGCAGCCGCGCCTCGCACAACCTCATCCACAACGCGCCGCACTGCGCCTTCCTGACGGGCGGCGCCAACGACAATCTCATTGAACTCAACGAAATCCACAGTGTTGCCCGGGAATCCGGCGACGTGGGCGCCTATTACACCTACTGCGACTGGACAACGCGCGGGAACGTGGTCCGCCACAACTTCTTCCACCACATCCGCGCACCGGGCAGCGGCGGCGGCAGCTACGTGATCTACCTCGACTGCGGGCCGAGCGGCACGAGCATCTACGGCAACGTGTTCTACAAGCTTTGGAAACGCGCGATCTGGATCGGGGGCGGGCGCGACAACACGGTCGAGAACAACGTGTTTGTCGACTGCAACTTGGCCGTCCAGATCAAGGCGGTCGTGGCCATGAAGCGCTATCGAAACCACTCCGAAGAGGGCGGCACTCTGCGCCGGAATCTGACCAGAGTGCCTTACACCAAGCCGCCCTGGAGCACGCGCTACCCGCACCTCGTCAACATCCTCGAGGACGAGTTCAGGATGCCCAAGTACAACCTGGTCGCGCGCAACATCTGTGTCGGCGGAAAATGGCTCGATATCGACAAGACCGCGGCGCCCCATATCGAAGTGCGCGACAACCTCGTGGACGAGGACCCGCTGTTCGTCGATGCGGCGAACATGAATTTCCAGCTGCGCAACGACTCACCGGCATTCCGGCGGATCGGGTTCAAGCGTATCCCGTTCGAGAAGATCGGGCTCTACAAAGCGGCGCACCGCGCGTCCTGGCCGGTCGAAGCCCCAATCCTCGAGCTGCCCGTCCCGCTGTCGGAGCAATCCGCCAAGAAGGCGCGTCCCGTCTTCAAGATCGCGCGTGTGCGCAGCGCACCGCGCATCGACGGCCAGGTACAGACTTCCGAATGGGACGGACGCAACCCCGCCAGGGCCATGGTCCTGGAACGGCTGCCGAACGGCAACAGGGCCACGCCAAGGAGTCTCGCCTGGCTGGCCAGCGACGACCGCGCGCTCTATGTAGCGCTCGAGAACGAGGTCTCCGCGAAGGCGCCGCTCCGGACCGGCACCGCGTGGGGCGGTAACGACGCGGTCGAGCTCGCGATCCGGAACACGGCGGCGGGCAAGAGCGCTCCGACCCTGATCCTGCGCGGCTACGTCTCCGGCCGGTTCGAGAGCTGCGACGACGGCGGTATTCCACGGCCCGTGGCTGAACGGCTGACCAACGGCGTGCAGTACGCCGCGCGCGTGGTGGACGATACGCAGTGGAACGCCGAATGGCGAATTCCATGGGCCTCGCTCGGCATCGATCCCGCGAAACACCGCAAATTCGCCTTCAACCTGACCGCACGCAAGACGGCTACGAAGCAGTTCGTCATGTGGTGCGGGGTCGGCCCGTCGTGGAATGCGAATGGGGCCGGCGTGATTGAACTGGAGTGATCAGATGAAACTCAGGCAGAATCAACTCTTCCGGAACTGCGCTGGAGACTGTGCAATGCCCCCGGGTGATTCTGCCCTGACCTTCTTGAAAACGCGTGAGAAATGCGACCGGTCGCAGAATCCCGTTCTTTCGGCTATCTCATCGATGGAATAACCCGTATGACGCAATAGATTGCAGGCATGTTCTATTCTCTTTTTCACATACCATTTCTGCGGTGTCATCCCGGTATCTTCGACAAACATGTTCGAAAAACCGTTTCTGCTCATGCCGATTTGCCTGGCGATCTCGGAATTGGTTAACGGTGCCTGAAATGAATCCTGCATGAGCTGCATGGCAATCAGCGTTCTCGGCGAAAAGGCAGGAAAGCAGATATCCGACGCCGGGAAACGGCTCAATATGTAATAGCACAGATGGAATGCGACAGATGAAATTATCGCCCGTTGGACATCACTCTCCTCTGAAACCAGGCGCCTGAGCTGTTTGATCGCCTGCTGCATAACGTCATTCATATCGAGGCTCATCACTTTTGTCCTGACCGCTCCGTAAGGGCCGCCCGCAGTGAAATGCACAAACAGATGCGACGAAACACTCTTGCTATGACCGGAAAAAGGCGTGTCCGGCGTGACGATCACCAGGTGTTCTGGATCAAGCGATGTCTTTTCCCCGTTCCAATCTACATGCCACCCGGGCCGATCATTCCAGTATACTCTCCAATACGGTGCGGAAAGATTGCGGTGGTTCCAATCCGGCAGGGTCCAATAGTCGCAATAATGAATCGTAAGCGGTATGGCCGTTATCTTGTTCTCGCTCATGCGTGACCTCTTGCCTTCAATGTGCAAATATACCTATAAGAACGACTAATAGTCATAGACTTTCGTGATAGTTTTACCTATTATACCCATATCAAACGACAATCGTGCGTTCAATCCCGTGACACCTTTTCTTTTGAGTTGTAACACAATATAATGTCCGTGATTCACTCGTAGAATATGAGTCCTTCATTCGGACGATAGATCAGGATATTGTGGTCCTGCAACTCATCCCGCTCGCGGCCGGCTGCGAGGTTCAGACACGCTTTCGTTGCCGCAAGCCTCTGCGTGACAAGTCAACTTGGAACCCTCTCACGAGGACAACGGAGCGCTCACAGCGCATTAACGAACAGAAAGGTGCAGCCATGACCAGCCAACGCCATCTGGCCGTCTTCGTCCTCTGCGCCCTGCTCGCAGGCACCGGCGTGCTGTCCCTCCCCGCCTACGCGAACGCCCGGTTCTACGTTGCCACCAACGGCAACGACGCCTGGACCGGGACGCGGCCGGCCCCGAACCGCGCGGGGACCGACGGACCGTTCGCCACGCTCGAGCGGGCGCGCGACGCGATCCGCAACCTGAAACAGGCGAACCGGCTCCCGGCCCGCGGTGCGGTGGTCGAGCTCCGGGGCGGCACCTATTACCGCACGCAGACGTTTGTGTTGGAGAAACAGGACTCGGGCACCGAACGCGGGCCGATCGTCTACCGCAGGTACCGGAACGAGACGGTCCGGCTCGTGGGCGGCAAGCGCCTGGCCGGGTTCGGCCCGGTCACCGACCCGGCCGTGCAGGCGCGGCTGGCGCCGGAAGCGAAAGGGCACGTCCAGCAGCTCGATCTGCACGCGCAGGGCATCACGGACTTCGGGCCCGTCACCGGGACCAACACACCGAGTACCGGTTGGCCGCCTCACGGTCTCGCGCCGACGGAATTGTTTTTGAACCTGAAGGCCATGACGCTGGCCCGCTGGCCGAACGAGGGGTTTGCGCGCGTCGGCGAGACGTCGAACGGCAAACGTTCCGACACCTGGCAATACGAGGGCACGCGTCCCGAACGCTGGATCCGGGAAGAGGACGTGTGGCTGTTCGGCTTCTGGAATGCGGATTGGAAGTCAACCTACAAGACGCTGCAAGCGGTCGATTCGCAGAGTCGTAACCTGACGCTCGCGAAGACCAAGGAATGGGGCTGCACCAAGGGCCAACGCTACTACGCGCTGAATCTGCTGCCGGAACTGGACACGCCCGGCGAATACTATATCGACCGGTCGACAGGCGTTCTCTATTTCTGGCCACCCGCCCCGATCGAGGGCGGCGAGGCGCTCGTGTCCGTCTTGTCCGATCTCGTGCACATGCTGCGCACGCAGTACGTGGTGTTCGACCATCTGACGTTCGAGGCCACGCGCGGGATGGCCGTCTTGATGCGTAGCGGCAAGCATAACCGCATCCTCGGCTGCACGGTCCGGAACACGGGCAATCACGGCATCCGCGTGTGGGGCGGCAACGAGAACGGCGTGCTCGGCTGCGACGTGTATGAGACCGGCAAGATGGGGATACGGCTTGAGGGCGGCAACCGCAAGAAGCTCTCGCCCTGCGGCAATTACGCAGAGAACAACCACGTCTATCGGTTCGGCCGCCGGCAGCGGTCGGGCGCGCCGGGGATCTACATGACGGGGGTCGGCTGCCGCGCGCGGCACAACCTTCTGCACGACGCGCCGCACGCCGCCGTCTACCAGTACCGGGACAACGACCACCTGTTCGAATTCAACGAAGTCCACAACGTCTGCCACGAGACCGGGGATTGCGGCGCGTTCTATTCCGGGCGCGACTGGACCGCGCGCGGCACGGTCATCCGCTTCAACTTCTTCCATCACATCGAGGGACCCGGCCGCTACGGCAGCAACGGGGTCTACCTCGACGACGAGGCGAGCGGCTTCTCGGTCGTCGGCAACGTGTTCTACAAGGTCACACGCGCCGCCTTCATCGGCGGCGGCCGCGACAACATCGTGCGCAACAACATTTTCGTCGAGTGCGAACCGGCCTTGCACGTTGACGACCGCGGGTTCCGGAACAGGAAGAAGCTGCCGCCGGACAAGCCGAACGAGCTGTGGGACCGGCTCATGGCGATGCCCTACAAGGAACCGCCTTGGAGCGAGCGGTACCCGAAACTCGTGCCGCTGCCCGACAAACAGAACCCATGGCTGCCCGAAGGCAACATCATCACGCACAATATCTGCTGGAACAGCCGGTGGGAGGAAATCTCCAAGCGTGCACGCCCCTATCTCCAGCTCGAGAACAACCTGGTGGGCCAGGACCCGCTGTTCGTGGATGCGGCGAAGATGGATTTCCGGCTCAGACGCGATTCGCCGGCTTGGCGCGTCGGGTTCAAGCGGATCCCGGTCGAGAAGATCGGGCTCTACAAATCGGTCCACCGCGCGTCCTGGCCGGTCGAGCACCCGATCCTCCCGCTGCCGAGCGAGAAGAAGAAGCGCGAAGCAAACGTCTACAAGGTGCTCCGCGCACATCGCAGCATCAAGGTGGACGGCGAGGTGACCAGCGGGGAGTGGTACCAGGCGTTCGAGGGCAATGCCATGCCGCTGCGTGCCTCCGGCGATGCGAACGGCGATCCCGGGAGTCAGGCCTGGTTCCGGTACGACGACCAGGCGCTGTACGTCGCCGTCGAGAACGAGGTCTCGGACAAGGGCCCGATCCGGATGGGCAACAGGTGGGGCGCCAACGACGCGGTCGAAGTTGCGATCCGCAACACGGCGGCCGGAAAGAACACCCCGATCCTGGTCCTGCGCGGGTACCCGTCCGGCCATTTCGAGAGCAGCGACGAGGCCGGCGCGCCGCAGGCCGCCGCGCAACGCGCGGCGAACGGCGTGCAATACGCCGCGCGTGTCCCGGACGCCACGCACTGGAACGCCGAATGGCGGATCCCGTGGGGCTCGCTCGGAATCGACCCGAAGAAACACCGCAAGTTCGCGTTCAACCTGACGGTGAACAAGACGGCCACAAAACAATGGGTCATGTGGTGCCGCGTCGGCCCGTCATGGGATGTCGGCAAGGCGGGGTTTATTGAGTTGGTGCAGTGACAGGTACTGTCAAGAGTCCTATGAAAATGAACTGGAAGACACTTGCAGTCGCGACAAGCCTTGCCGTTGTCACCTCCGTGACAGCGGCGTCCGGCAAGACCGTTGTTACGTTCGCGCAACCCACGCAGGAAAGCACGGAGATCGGCGCGCCTACCATCGGGCTCGTCGTCAAGCGCTCGGGCAACGTGCGCGGCAGGACCGTTGTCTCCGCATCGACCAGGAACGGCGACAAATCATCCCGTCACGGCGCGCCCGGCGTTTCAGAAGTCAACTACAAAGCCTTCGCGGGAAAGCGGTTTGCGTTTGCGCCGGGCGCCACCACCTTGCGGATCCCGCTGACGCTCTTGCAGACGGATCTGGGTGATGTCGATGTCCATATGTACGTCGACCTGACGGTGGCGGCCGGGGCCGAGCCCGGCTCAATCATGACGACCCGTGTGACGATCCAGGGCAGCCACGGCTGGCTCCCCTACCGGTCTGCCGACACGGGGCTGCCGGAGCTTGATGTCTACAATCCGCCTGCCGTGATGCCAACGATGAAGGCGCAAGAGCTTACCCGCGCGACCTCCGTCATCTCAGGTAAGCGCATCGATGCAACCGGGTTCAAGAACGCGTTGCGTGCGAACGGACTGTCTTCCGTTCTCATCGAGAACTGCGACATGTACAATGCGGACGAGTCGATAATCGAACTCATCAACTGTGGCATCATCAGAGTCCGCAATAATCGGCTGCGGTTCGGCACTCGGGCCGGGGGTTCCCGGGGAAATCGCGGCTCTGCGCTGTATGTGCGGTGCAGTTCATCATCCCAGAAGGTCTCCTCGCTTCAATTCCTCAACAACTTCGTCGAGCTGTGTTCGGGCGCGCTTAGTACGCCCACGCTGAACCCCTTGGACAGCAACAGCGTTATCGAGGTCATGTACAACTTCGGCAAGGATACTGCGCACCGGACTGACGCCCGTTCGACTACGGGACACTTCGTAGCATTGCAGGGGGGCGGGCGCTACCCTCACGCCAATGTGGAAGGGAACATCTTCCTGCAGACACATCGCAATGACGACATCACCTACGGGCGTATGTCGGATGTTGTTAATATGTTCCACGTAGAAGGCTATTCAGCAGCCGATCCGTTGCGCGTTACCGCAAACATCATCGTGGGCGCAAACGGGCCCCACCTGTCCTGCTTCGGCGTTCTCCTGTCCGATTCCGGCAGAAAGCCATTCCGAGGCAAGTATTATACCGTAACGCTGAACACCATAAGCTGCATTTCGAACGGCGGCATCAATGGCACCGGGGCTTCCCATACGGCCCTATACGGAAACTGGCTCTATAACGGTAAGCCGGACGGGACGTATTACCAAGATCTGAATGGTTCTCGAGCTGCCGTAGGACTCACGTGTGGGGGAAGTGGAACCAATTACGTCGGGCTCAATCAGATCCGTTGGTGGCGAACACGCGATGGCGTCGTACAACGTGAGGACCGTTGGTACCGTAAGCCGTCGACCGTTACGGGCGACTCGACCAACATAACCGTTCCGGAATGGGATGACCCTCATGTCGGCGATCGGCGATTCCGCAAGATGCGGCTTGCCTTGAACCAGGAAGCGTTTGGCGCGGATATCGAATGGCTGTATTTCTCGCATGATTTCCCGCTCGGTGACGCCAAGGTCCAGTACATTGCCGCCACCAGGACGCTGCGACTCGCAGCACACGGCGAGGCCGCCGGCGCGGCGATCGACTTCGATGTCCCGGCGTGGAAGGATGAGAAGAACGGGTACTCGGTGCCCGCATGGTACGTGTACAGTTCCGGCGGGGCATGGGGCCTGGTTCGCCTGAGAAACGGCGGCGCGCATCTGCCGCGTTCCGACAGGAGCTACACGGTGAAGGTGTCAAGATTCACGCCGCAAGATCGGGCTCCTTATGTCGGCCCTGCCGGCAAGTGGGTCATGTAGTGCGGGGCCGGCCGGTCACGGGATGCCGGCAACGCGGGAGAGATCGACTTGGAGTAGCATGAGCCTGCGCGCACTGGTTTTGGGGTTCCTGTTGGCCATGCTCGTGGCGGTGGGCGGGCACTTCAACGATGTCTACATGTACCAGACCTACATGGTCGGGAACCACTTTCCCGTCTCGGTCATGGGGTTGCTGGTGGTGCTCGTGCTCGTGGTGAACCCGCTCCTGCGCCGGATGCGGCTCGGCCGCATGCTGCGGTCGGCCGAACTGGCCGTGATCGTGGCGCTGCCGCTTGCCGCATGCGTCGTCCCGGGCTCCGGGTTCCTGCGCACGCTGACACCCACGCTCGTGTTGCCGATACACTACGAGAAGATGATCCCGTCCTGGCAGAAGAACCAGGTGCTCGACTATGCGCCCCACACGCTCATGGCGGGTGGCGCGGAGGATAGCGAAGAAATTGTCGGCTCTTTCCTGCAGGGCAAGTACAGCCCGACCGGCGGCCACATCGGATTGCGGGATGTGCCCTGGGCCGGTTGGCTGCCCGCGCTGTCGCGCTGGCTGCCCCTGTTCCTGCTGCTCATGTTCGGGCTGATTGGACTGGCCCTGGTCCTGCATCGGCAATGGGTCCACCACGAGCATCTCGTCTATCCGATCGCCGAGTTCGTGCGTATGCTGGGCTCCGAAACGTCCGAGCCGGGAGCGCCGGCGACGGGACCCGTGTGGCAGGATCGGGTATTCTGGTACGGATTCGTGCCCGTCTTCCTGTTGCACCTGGTCAACGGACTGCACGCCTGGTTCCCGACCTGGCTGGAAATCCCGCACCGCATCGACATCAGCCCATTCCGCGAGCTGCTGCCCGGGCTCGTCCTGTCACGGGGCGGCGGCGGGCTGTTCTACGGCACGCTCTACTTCTCGGTCATCGCGTTCGCCTACTTCCTGCGCTCCGACGTTACGCTCAGTCTCGGGCTGTGCCCGCTGGCGACCGTCCTGTTCGCGACGGGGGCAACGACCTACGGGATTACGATGACCAGTTCGCGCGTCGAGCCGACCGAGATACAGGGGCTGCTGTTCGGTGCCTACTTCGGGATGGCAGCCTTCATCCTCTTCAACGGGCGCAGCTATTATTCACGCGTACTGGCCGCCGCGTTCGGGCGAAGAACGGCCGGGGACCGGCCGGCCCTGTCCGCGGTGTGGGGCTGCAGGGCGTTTCTGCTGTGCGCAGCGCTCGCGACGGTGCTCAGCGGCTGGATGGGCCTGGACTGGCCGTTCGCTCTGCTGAACACCTTCCTGCTCGTGCTCATGTTCGTCGTCATGAGCCGGATCTGTGTCGAGACGGGACTGTTCTTCCTGGCGCCGGAATGGCTGCCGATCGCCGTGCTGGCCGGGTTCCTCGGCCCGGAGTGCATCGGCCCCCACAACATCGCCGTGTTGACCCTGATCGGCGTGATCCTGGCGGTCGATCCCCGCGAGGCAATGATGCCGTTCGTCACAAACGCACTGCGCATGGTCGAAGACGTGCGCGTTGCGAAGGGCCGCACCGCAATCGCGATGGGCGGTACGCTCCTGGTCGGCACGGTGGCCGGGCTTGTCGTCGTGCTCTGGCTCCAGTACGATCGCGGAGTCGGCCTGATCGACCAGTGGGCTACGCGGCGGGTGCCGCAGATGACCTTCAACGCGGTCGACCGCAACGTCCAGATCTTGAAGGCCGAGGACCAGCTCGAGGCCGCCGAGCAGGCCGGCATGGCGCAGCGGTTCGCCGCCGTGCGCCCCACCCGCGGGTTCGTCGGCTTCTTCGCCGTCGGGCTCGCGCTCCTGCTCGCCTGCGCCGTGATGCGACTGCGGTTCAGCCGATGGCCGCTGCACCCGGTCCTGTTCCTCGTATGGTTCACATGGAACGGATCCACCTTCGCCTGGTCCTTCATGGTCGGCTGGTTCGTCAAGGCGCTCGTGGTCAGGTACGGCGGCGGCAAGACCTACCGACGCCTCAAGCCCGCAATGCTCGGCGTGATCGCCGGTGAAATGGGCGCCGGACTCCTGTTCATGCTGGTCGGGGCCGTCTACTATTTCCTCACCGGCCTGCCCCCGGAACGATACGCAGTCTTCCCACGGTAGGTCCCTTGACAAACCCATTCCGGTACTGTAACATAATGTAATGTCCGTCGCTGGTGATGGGTGGGCGGGCGGATGAGTCGAATGCTTGAGCGTCTTTCCCTACTTCTCTAGTATCGGACTGCTTCGGGACAGGAAGGTCCAGCCCATGTTGATCCGGCGGAATCTGGCGGCATACGGATGTCTCAGGAACCTGCCGGCTATTCCCGCTGAAGATTTGTAGGAGGGCGTCGTCATGTGGAACCCCCGTGTTCTTGCCATTCCGGCTGCGTTGCTGATGTTGTGCGGCGTTTGGACTGTGCCCAACGCCGCCCGGGCGCAGAGCCGCTTGTTTGTCGCGACCAACGGCAACGACGCGTGGTCCGGCACGCGGCCGGCCCCGAACCGGAGAAAGACCGACGGCCCGTTCGCCACGCTGGAGCGGGCACGCGACGAAATCCGCAAGCTGAAACAGGCCGACAAGGTTCCTGCCTCCGGTGTGGCCGTCGATCTCAGAGGCGGCACCTATTTCCTTACCCAGACCTTCGTGCTGGAGAAACAGGACTCGGGGACCGAACGCGGGCCGATCGTTTACCGCAGGTACCGGACCGAAACCGTGCGGCTCGTGGGCGGCAAACGCCTGTCCGGTTTCGGCCCGGTCACGGACCCTGCCGTGCTGGCCCGGCTGGCGCCGGAGGCGGAAGGGCACGTGCTGCAGCTCGATTTGCGTGCGGAGGGCATCACGGACTACGGTCCCGTCAAGGGGACCAACACGCCGAATACCGGTTGGCCGGGCAACGGGCTCGCGCCGGTGGAGTTGTTCTTCGACACGAAGCCTATGACCCTGGCTCGTTGGCCGAACGACGAGTTTGCGATCATCGGTGAGGTGCCGGATCCGAAGAAAGCCCGCACCACCTTTCGGTACGACGGCAACCGGCCCGAACGCTGGGTGAACGAAGAGGATGTCTGGCTTCAGGGCTACTGGGGCTGCGACTGGGAGAACAGCCGCCAGACATTGAACCGGATCGACCTGGAGAACCGGACTCTGACCATCGGCGGCAGCCCGCGGTGCAGGAAGGGAAAGCGCTACTTCGCGCTGAATCTTCTCCCGGAACTGGACGCGCCCGGAGAGTATTATATAGATCGGCCGCACGGCATTCTCTATTTCTGGCCGCCCGCCCCGCTCGAGCGAGGCGAGTCGCTTGTGTCCACGCTGCCCGATCTCGTGCAGATGAAGGGCACACGGTACGTGGTACTCGACCATCTGACGCTCGAGGTCACGCGCGGGTTGGCCGTCCTGATGCGTGGCGGGGCGCATAATCTCGTCGTCGGTTGCACGATCCGGAACACGGGCGATTCCGGCATCCGCGTGTCGTGGGGCAAAGAACACGGTGTCGTCGGCTGCGACGTGTATGAGACCGGCAAAATGGGGATACGGCTGGAGGGCGGAAACCGCAAGAAGCTCGAGCCCGCCGGCCACTACGCGGAGAACAACAACCTTTATCGGTATGCCCGCCGCAGGCGGTGCCAGCCGGCCATCTTCCTGATGGGGGTCGGCAGCCGTGCGCGCCACAACCTGATCCACGATGCGCCGCACCAGGCCATCTATGTGCATGACGGCAACGAACATCTCATTGAGTTCAATGAGATTCACAATGTCGCAGAGCAGACCGGCGACGTGGGCGCCTACTACACCTACTGCAACTGGACCACACGCGGCAACGTGATCCGCTACAATTTCTTCCATCATATCCGCGCGCCCGGCGAGTGCGGCAGCCGTGTCATCTACCTGGATTTCGGGCCGAGCGGGACAACCATCTACGGCAACGTGTTCTACAAGGTCGGGGAATGCGCCATTTGGATCGGAGGCGGCCGCGACAACACCATCAAGAACAACGTCTTCGTCGACTGCAAGCGGGGCGTCCAGGTCCTGGCCCAGGTGGCGGAAAAGAAGTACGTGTACCATACGGCGCCGGACGGCACCATGATGCGGAATCTCAAGCAGGTCCCCTACACCGAGCCGCCCTGGAGCACGCGGTATCCGCACCTGGCCAACATCCTCGAAGACGAGTTCAAGCTGCCGAAATACAACCTCGTCGCGCACAACATCAGTGTCGGCGGCAAGTGGACGCAGATCGACAAGAAAGCGGCGCCTCATGTCGAAGTGCGCGACAACCTCGTCGGCGAGGATCCGCTGTTCGTCGACGCGGCGAACATGAATTTCCAGCTGCGCAACGATTCGCCGGCATTCCGGCGGATCGGGTTCAAGCGCATCCCGTTCGAGAAGATCGGGCTCTACAAATCGACGAACCGCGCGTCCTGGCCGGTCGAACACCCTATCCTCGAGCTGCCGGTCCCGCTGCACAAACGCGCCCGTAACAAACCGCGCCCGGTCTTCAAGGTAGCGCGCCTGCAGAGTACACCGCGAATCGACGGCCGCCTGCAGCCTTCCGAATGGGCCGGCCGCGACCCCGCCAAGGCCATGGTCCTGGAACGACTGCCTGGCGGCAAGAAGGCGGCGCCGCGGAGCCTGGCCTGGCTGGCCTACGACGAGAACGCACTCTATCTGGCCGTTGACAATGAAGTCTCTACGAAGGCCCCGCTCCGAATCGCGAGCTCGTGGGGCGGCAACGACGCCGTCGAGCTGGCGATCCAAAACGCAGCGGCCGGCGACGAGGCGCCGATCCTGATCCTGCGCGGGTACCCGTCCGGCCAGTTCGAGAGCGCCGATGACGCCGGCATCCCGCGCGGCCTGGTTGAACGCGTGAGAAACGGCGTGCAGTACGCCGCACAGATCCCTGACCCCGCGCGTTGGAGCGCCG
>Ga0272441_10004325_pt1 | contig 25943 bp, 26 predicted proteins | sample SSMProp6N_FD_193582 | JGI IMG/M metagenome (GOLD analysis project Ga0272441, IMG submission 193582) | Marine sediment archaeal communities from Little Sippewissett salt marsh, Falmouth, MA, United States - SSM-Prop-6N | ecosystem: Environmental > Aquatic > Marine > Wetlands > Sediment ...
TTTTCATATTCGAGTTCCACTCCTGTGGATATTTTTATTTTATGGGTGCTCATGATGTTCCTCCGGAAAATACTATATCAAATTATTTCAGCTATGATAATGAAAAATCCGCTTGAAGCTCACTATTGAGAGTGATAGACTTTCCCCGATTCAGGAGGATTTATGATTATTGATGCTCACGCTCATGCGGATGAGAATGAAATATGGGGATGGTATGATCCCCCGGAAAAAGTAATTGCCCTTATGGATGAGGCGGGAATAGACAAATCTGTCATTACTTCCTATTCCGATGACCCCGGCCCGGCTCACGGTCTGGATAATCTTATCCGCTATGTAGAGAGATTCCCGGACAGGTTTATTGGCTTCCCCAGAATTGATCCAAAATACGGCAGAGAAGCTGTGGAGCTTTTTGAGAGGACAATCAGAGAAAACCCGGGAATGAGAGGCCTGAAACTTCACCCTACCTCCAACCTTGTTAAACCTTATGCTCCTCTCTGTACAGATCTATTGAAAAAAGCAGGAGAACTTAATGTCCCGGTGTTTTTTCACTGCGGAGATAAGGTCCCGGCTCTGCCTCTTCAGATAGCCAGGGCTGCGAAGCTTTGCCCGGATACCACCATAATTTGCCATATGGGTGGATATCTTCACGGCGAGGAGATGGTGAGGGCCGCGGAGCGTCTCCCTAATATTATGCTCGACACCTCTTCCGTACCGTATCCCCAAATAATTCTGAAGGCTGTTGAAGCAATAGGTTCGAACAGAATAGTCTTTGCAACGGATAATCCAGCCGGGGACCCGGTTTCAGAACTGGAAAAAATCAGAATGCTGGACCTGCCGAAAGAGGCGGAGGAGCGGATCCTCTGGCGGAATATCGCTGATTGTATCGGCCTGGAAATAGGAGCGGAAAAAAATGATTGATGCCAATGTATTTATAGGAGAATCTCTGTACGAAAACCCTCTTTCCCCGGCGGAGCTCAGCAGGCAGATGGATAAATTAAAGGTTGATGGTGCAGTAGTGCGCCCTTTGAAGCCTGTAGATATGGATCTGGATAAGGCGAATCAATGGATAAGGGGTATCCAGAAGGATTTCCCGCGGTTAACTGCTTTCGGAAGAATTAACCCCCTTGTCCCTGCGGCTGAGGAGCAGACAATCCTGGCAATTGAAGAATATAATCTGAAAGGAATTCACCTGCACCCATGGGAAGAAAACTTTCAAATTAATTCTCCCAAGGTTGATGCAGTTGTCGCGGCTGCCCGGGGAAAGGTCCCTTTTTATATATCCTCAGGGTTCCCGGCAGTATCGCATCCCCTTCAGGTACAGGACCTTGTGTCAAGGCATCCGGATACACTCTTTCTTGTAAGCCATGGAGCACAGCAGGACATTTCAGGAATGAGTTTTGAAGACGCCCTGATCCTTGCAGAGGAGCAGGAAAATGTTGTCTTTGATGTTTCCGGAGTGTACCGCCGGGATTTTATCGAACTTTTATATAATAAAGCCGGGGAAGACCGGCTTGTCTTCGGAAGCTGTACTCCGTACATGGATATGAGCCTGGAAATAAACCGTATTTCGGCAACTCATCTTCCGGAAAGCGTAAAGGAAAAAATATTTTCCGGCAACATACAAAGGATTCTGCCGTTTTTTTATTAATTAAATTGATTTGCATATTGACAGTACGGAATTGAAGTTTCATAATTTTCATACTCTGATACTCAGTTTTTATTGAATAGCAGAGAATAATCAAAAAGAGGAAATACCTATGCGAAAAGTATTATTAATTCTAATGGTTTTATTAATTACCATTATGGTCCCCAGTGTTTTATTCGCCGGCGGGAAAGCTGAACAGGAAAAAGCCCCCGAACAGGTTAAGGAAAAGGAACAGCCGGAAGCTGTTTCAGATACCGGAACAAAATACGGCGGAACTTTGAATTTTGGTGTATTTCGGCCGATTCCGAATTTGGCTTATTACCAGGCGTATGATGCCTCAAACAACCTTACGGCTGTCGCTATCTGGGATACTATTCTGCGTTTTAATGAAAAAGCCGAGATCACTCCGGGACTGGCGAAATCCTGGGAAGTGGAAAACGGAAATACCATTATTCTGCATCTCCGGGAAGGAGTGAAATTTCATGACGGGACAACAATGGATGCTGATGATGTTGTCGCTAGTCTGAAATTTGCCATGTCTCCTGAGGCAAAATCTCCCATGGCATGGATGCTTGATCCCGCGGAAAGCATTACAGCAGTTGATGATATGACTGTAGAAATTAAAACCGGCGCTGTTGTGGATATTCTTAATGCATTGGCAACTCCCGTAGGCGGAGTGACGAGTACTGAGGCTCTCGATAAATATGGTATTGGTATAGGCGAAAATCCCATTGGAGCAGGTCCTTTTAAACTTGAAAGCTGGGAACGGGGAAGCAAAGTTGTTTTGACCAAATTTGAAGATTACTGGGAAGAAGGAAAACCCTATCTTGATAAGATTGTTTTCAATATCATAATCGAAGAATTTACCAGATTATCAAGCCTTCGAAGCGGAGATCTGGATATCGTTTATAATCTTTCATTCAGCAACATAGAGAAGTTTGAAGGAGATGATAAATATAATACAAATATATTCCCGACATATATTGTGTATTATATTGCTCTTAATATGAAGAAGGCCCCCTTTAATGATGTAAAAGTACGTCATGCCCTTAGTTATGCTGTAGACAGAAATGCGATTACAAAATCCGTTATCCGGGGATACGCTGATCCTGCAATTTCCGATATAGCACCTGCAATGCCCGGTTCTTTAGCCGGCATTGAAGAACCCTATGAATACAATCCGGAAAAAGCAAAACAGCTCCTTGCGGAAGCAGGATATCCTGATGGATTTTCCATGAAAATGATGGTTGGATCCAATTCCCCTGATGCTGAAACAGCTGTAGTCCTTCAGGAATATTTCAAAGCCATCGGTGTTGATGTTGAGCTGGATTCGAAAGAGGCAAGTACATTGTGGAACCATCTCCAGGCAGGTGAATATGAAGACGCGGCAATGAGTTTCTGGTATCCTGATTTCCCGGATGCCGCCGGAACATTAGTGCCTTTCTGCGGTTCAACGAATACACCCCCGGAGGGATGCTGTAATTTTTCTTATTATAAAAATCTGAATGTAGACGATCTCCTTATGAAAGCTTCCGCTGAATCAAACATGGACAAGCGGACAGAATTGTTTCAGGAAATCAATAAAATTGTGTATCAGGATGCGCCCCGGATATGGCTCTATCATATTAAAGAGGCAATGCCTGCAACGGTTAATGTTAAAGGTATTAATGCCGGACCTATGTTCTTTTTCCAGCCTTTCCTTCAGGATGTATGGCTCGAAAAATAACCTGATTGAGCATTTAATCTAATTTTTACGGCTGGGACAGTACAAGTCCTCAGCCGTAAAATATTTTAATAGCCCAATATCTTCCCGGATGGTATAAGTTAATTAATGAGTACAGAATTTATCGTTTTTTTTATCCGCAGGATTATTACTGCCGTCTTAACAGTTATTGCGGTATCTCTTGTAATTTTTCTTCTCTTGCAGGCAGCACCGGGCGATCCTGTTACTACTATGACAGCAGGACATAAAGTTCCTCAGGAAAGGATTGATACTATCAGGGAACAGCTCAATCTTGATAAACCTGTGTATGTTCAATATTTAATGTGGCTGAAAGGATTTTTCCAAGGCGATTTCGGGATGTCCTTTATAAAAGATGTTAAGGTAACAAAATTGATTGTAGAGAGGCTTCCTGTTTCTCTGCCTATAGTGTTTTACAGCGGTTTATTGACTGTTGTAATAGCTCTTCCGGCCGGGGCGGCTGCCGCTTTTCGGGAAAAATCAATTCTGGATAATGTTCTTATAACCTTTTCTATAATTACCGCGTCTATACCGGTTTTTTTTATAGGACTTCTTTTTATCATTATATTTTCTCTGTGGCTTGGATGGCTCCCACCCATAGGTTTAAACGGATGGTTCGATGTTGATCATCTGGTCCTTCCCTGTGTTGCTCTCAGCCTGACATTTATGGGCCTTCTTTTCCGTATGGTCAGATCAAGTATGATTGAGGAACTGCAGAAAGATTATGTCGTGAAAGCCAGGGCAATGGGTTTGCCGAAAAAGAAGATAGCTATGAGGGTATTTAAAAACTCTTTAACACCAGTATTAACGGTTTCCGCTTTTATCATAGGATCATATATTGTTTCAGCTGTATTGGTGGAATATGTATTCGGACTCGGAGGGATCGGAAGTCTTCTGGTAAACGCGACCTTAACTCAGGATTATCCCATAGTTCTGGGAGTTACGGTTTTTATCTCAATTGTCTTTGTTGTCTCGAATTTTATTGTTGACCTTCTGTACGGAGTAATAGATCCCCGTATTCGGTATACTTCAAGGAAATAATTCAAGTGGTTCTAAAACGATTCTTCACGAAAAAATTAAAAAAATCATTATCCGGCTTCAAATCAAGCAATATTGCTTTAATAGGCGCCTGTATTATTCTCTTTTTTGCAGTCATTGCTCTTTTTGCTCCGGTGATTGCTCCCTATGATCCGTACGAAACCAATCTTGAAGAGACCTATCAGGCTCCTTCCCGGAGCCACCTTTTCGGCACCGATCATGTAGGCCGGGATATTTTCAGCAGGGTTATCTACGGGACCCGGATTGCTTTCGGTATAACGCTATTAGTTGTCGCAATAGAACTGGTAATTAGTGTGCCCCTTGCCCTTATTTCAACATACATCGGCGGTGTTTTTGATGAAGTGGTCATGCGTATCATGGACGTGATTATCTCTATTCCTCATCTCCTTCTTGCCATTGTAATTGTAGCTCTTATGGGACCGGGCATGAGGAATGCCATTATTGCTATTTCAATCAGCTATATGCCTATGCTGGCTCGGCTTGTAAGAAGTGTTTCCTTATCCATTAAGGAAGAGCCGTATATTGAGGCATGTCATGTTCTGGGATTCGGTTCCCCGCGGATTGTTTTTTCCCACATCCTTCCGAATATTGTTTCCGTTATCATTGTTCAGCTGTCTTTGGATTTGGGATACGCTCTTATAGACATGGCTTCCCTCAGTTTTCTCGGGCTGGGCGTTCAGCCGCCCAGGGCTTCCTGGGGCGCAATGCTTTCCCTGGGGAAAACATATCTGCTTCACAGCCCATGGATGACTATTTTCCCTGGAATTTGTATTGCTCTTCTTGTATTCGGTTTTAATTTATTCGGCATAGGTTTAGGGGATATATTGAATCCGAGGAGTAGAAAATAATGAACACTACTCTTCAAATAAATAAATTGTGTGCGAATTTTTATCTTGGTAAGAAAATAATAAGAGCAGTTGATAATGTTGACCTGAGAATCGATGAGGGAGAAACAATCGGCCTGGCAGGAGAAAGCGGCTGCGGCAAATCAACTCTTGCAAGGGCCATTATGCGGCTTGTTCCGCCCCCGGGGAAAATAGATTCAGGAGAGATTCTTTTCCGGGAAAAAGATCTCCTGAATCTAACGGAAAATGAACTCATGACAATCCGCGGCAGAGACCTCAGTCTTATTTTTCAGGACCCTTCCACCTATCTGAACCCGACGGTGCCTATCGGCAGGCAGATATGTGATGTTGTTACTGCCCATTTTTCAGATTCTTATAAAGAGGCGCAGAATAAAGTTATTAAGCTCCTCGGGGATTTGGGAATTCCTGAGCCTGTCCACAGATTCAATAATTACCCCCACGAAATGAGCGGCGGAATGAAGCAGCGGGTACTGATTGCCATGGCTGTGTGCTGTAATCCGGGGCTGATTATTGCTGATGAACCCACAACAGCCCTTGATGTTACTATCCAGCGGCAGATTCTGGAATTAATTAAAAAAAATGTGATGCATCGGGGTTCATCGCTGCTTTTTATCACCCATGACCTCAGCATTCTCGCTGAAATATGTGACCGTATTTATACGATGTATGCAGGCAGGGTTGTTGAAACTGGAAGGGCAAAAGATTTTTTTCTTTCCCCCCTTCATCCATATACAAAAAAACTTCTCCAGGCTATTCCCAGGCATGATGTAAAAAAGCCCCTTGTGGAGATCCCGGGCTCCCCGCCGCAGTTGGATAATCTTCCTCAAGGGTGCAGTTTTTATCCAAGGTGTGAAAAACGATCGGATATCTGCCTCACGGCTTTTCCGGAACCCAGGGAAATTGAACCTGATCATTGGGTGTGGTGTTATAATGTCTGAACCGATTCTCAGTATTAAAAATATAAAGAAACATTTTCTCCATACAAAGAACATATTAAGCCGCATTATTTACGGAACAAAATGGGTCCGTGCAGTTGACGGCGTTACTCTTGATATTCAGCCCAGGGAAGTACTTGCCCTTGTGGGGGAAAGCGGCTGCGGGAAAACAACTCTTGCAAAATTGATTCTCGGGATTCTTCAAGCCACTTCAGGCAATATCACAATACACGGGAAAGATCTGAATGAATACGGCAAGGACCTTTCAGGAAAATGTCAGCTGATTTTCCAGCAGGGCAGGGCGTCTCTAAATCCCCGGAAAACTATCGGTGCTCTTTTGAAGGAGGCGATGCTCGTAAATACTATTACTTCATCCCGGGGAATAGAGCAGGCTGTGGATGAGGTGATGGAAATGGTGGATCTTGATACTGAATTCAAAAACAGGTATCCCCATGAACTCAGCGGAGGTCAGGCTCAGAGAGTTGTGATAGCCCGGGCCCTGTCTTTAAAACCGTCTTTATTAATAGCCGATGAACCGACCTCTGCTCTGGATGTTTCGATCCAGGCCCGGATATTGAATCTTTTAATAAGACTGCAGAAAAATCTTAATCTTACTATGCTCTATATAACTCATAATCTTGGCAGTGTTCGTCAGATTGCTGATAAAGTTGCGGTAATGTATTTGGGGAAAATTGTAGAAATATGCGGAACTGAGGAAATATTTGAATATCCCATGCATCCCTACAGCGAGGCCCTTTTTGCGGCTATTCCTATACCGGATCCTATGATAGAAAGAAAAATTATTGTACTGAAAGGAGAAACCCCAAGCCCCATAGATCTCCCTTCCGGATGTCCTTTTCATCCCAGATGTCTTTATGAAAAGGATGTCTGCAGGTCGAAGGTCCCTGAGCTTACCCAGATAACCTCCGGACATTGGATTTCCTGTCATTTCCCATTAAATTGGAGTAAATAGGAGAAATGAACCGGGGAAATAACCAGGCAATACGAATCATCATCACAGGCGGCACCTTTGATAAGCACTATGATGAAATCAAAGGGTTTCTCACCTTTAAAAATACCCATCTTCCGGAAATACTGAAAGTAATGCGGTGTACTGTGCCTGTGGAAATTGAAATTAATCAATTGATCGACAGTCTCGATATGCAGCATGAAAACAGAGTGAAAATTCTTGAGGCCTGCAGAAAAGCACCGGAGAAGAGGATCATTATTACTCATGGTACGGATACAATGGTGGAGTCGGCAAAGGTCCTCGGTACCAGCGGTTTGAAAAAAACCATAGTTCTAACCGGTGCTATGGTTCCCTATGCTTTTCAAGGTTCTGATGCAGTATTCAACCTCGGATGCAGCTTCACTGCTGTTCAACTGCTCCCGCCTGATGTGTATATCTGCATGAACGGGCGGATATTTCCGTACGGCTCTGTCCGGAAAAACAGGGAAAATGGGATTTTTGAACAAAAAGAAACTGATTAATTTTCCTCGGCTCTCAACCCAAAATTCTCAATTTCATTATTACTGTCCCCGGATTGTGTACTCTTTTCCATTTCGCTGATTGCGGTTTCCACCTCTTCACTGATTCCTGATAAATTGCTGATTGAACTCCGGATATCGTTCTGTCCCTGCTGGAGCTCCTCCATTCCGGCTATAAGCTCTAGAAGGGCATTCCTGACGTTTGTTATTTTGCTGGCGATTTCCCGGAAAGCCGCCCGCAGGTCTTCTGTTCCCTGAACAGATCCTTTTATTTTATCCAGGTTCTCTTCCAGTGTAGAGCGGATCACCCGGGAATTTTCATTTGTTTCCTCTGCTAATTTCCGGATCTCTTCAGCAACAACAGCGAATCCTTTTCCGGCATCCCCGGCATGGGCTGCTTCAATTGCCGCATTCATGGCCAGTAAGTTGGTCCTGCCTGCAATTCCTTCTATTACATTAATCACCTCAATAAGATTTTCAGAGGAATTTTCAAGATCCCGGAAAAACTCAAGAGATTCATCGAGCTTATCCTCTCCCCTGGATGATGCCTGAACAAGTTCCTGAATAGTATCTTCTTTCTGCTTGGCTGCGCTGCTCATGGACTGAACCTGGGCGCTTATCTCTTCTATGGCTGCGGAAGCGGTATTTATTGCATCAATCTGCCGGTCCTGGGTTGATTTCACGCTGTTCTGAGAAGCACTCATATTTTCACTGGCCCGGGCTGCAGATGCGATAGATTGCAGCAGTTTTTCAATATTTTCCTGGATGCCGGCAAGTTCTTCGGAAATTGTGCCGGCCATTGATGTGTTTCTTCCTGCGTGTTCCTGGAGCCTCTCTCCTACGGAAAAAGCATCTGCTGTATTGGCGATAATACTTCTTAGTTTGGTAAAACGTCCCCCGGCAGATTTTTCTTTGGAATTGATGATGCGGAGACTCCTCCTCTGCATAATAAAAAGCTGGTAAGCAAAGATTCCGGTAAAAATCATCATAATCAGAGCTACATAAAAATCCGCCTTTTCCGGAATGCCTCCGGTTTTCATTACAGCCGGGACAACCCGGAAGAAGAACTGTCCGGTCAGAGCAGCAAAACCGAAAATGAGAATAGTAAAAACCTGCCATGTTGAGTAGGCAAGGAGGGGGGCTATAATAAAAACCGGGATCATATACGTTGATTGGATGTAGATATCCTTTGCTCCTGTAATGTCCCGTATAAAGAAAAGACCTGCGGCAGCACAGCAGAACAGTACAATATTCCCTGTACTTGCAAGTTTATAATGCTTCTTAAGTATGGCGAAAAGCAGAAGAAGCACGAGCACGCTCACTACAAGCTCAAGAACCCCCATGATGCTGGAACCGCCTAAAATCCGGAGTATTCCAAGGGCAAGAAAACCGATAAATAAAACAGCATCCAGAATCACCAGAGAAACAGCCTTTTCCTGGAATGATAATTCCTGATCTTTATACAAACTGCGAATTCTTTCTAAAATTTTCATAAATCATTCCTGCCACATAATGAAAATGAAATCAATTTAATCCAGATCTGTTGATATTTTGGATAAATGCACAAAAATTGAAAGAAATATTTGACATCAGCACGATTCGCTGATATTATTTTTCGCAATCGCAAAATGAAATATAAGGTAGATCAAACTGATATAGAAATTATCCGTAATTTATGGGACGGCCGCACACCTTACAGCGACATAGCCAAAAAGGTAGGCCTGACGACCAATACGGTCCGGAACCGCGTAAACCGGATGCTTGAAAAAGGCACTCTTCAAATTATCAGCCTGGTCAATCCGGAAGCTATTGAAGGCCACAGCTCAGCCTTTATGGGATTTAAGATCCATCCCCAGAAAATAAATTCCGCCCTGGATCAGATCATAAAATTGCGGGGTGTTGTCGGCGCGGCGGCAGTATCCGGCAGGTTCGATATCATGGCTGTAGTCATGTTTAATAATGAATATTCTATAAATAATTTTGTGGAAAAAGAGCTGATAAAAATTGACGGACTTTTAAGTACAGAGACATTTTTCGCAATTGGCGGTGAAACCTTCCAGCTGCGGTACGTGCTCTAGCAAGAGATCAGGAGGATTCAATGCAGTATCTCAAAGAAGCGGATCTCGATTATATAGCTGTAGGCGCTGCTATTCTCGGTGCCGGAGGCGGTGGAGATCCTTATATCGGTAAACTTATGGCAAAGCAGGCAATTAAAAAGCACGGTGATGTAAAGCTCATCAGTGCTGATGAAGTTCCGGATGAAGGTTTTATTATGCCATCAGCAATGATGGGCGCCCCTGCTGTTATGCTCGAAAAACTCCCAAACGGTGCGGAACCTGAATTTGCTTTCAGGTCCCTTGAAGCTTATCTGCAGAAAAAAGCTTATGCGGTTCTTTCCATAGAAGCCGGAGGGCTGAATTCGTGTATACCTATTTATACAGCCGCCTGCCTCGGGCTTCCTCTGGTTGACGCAGACGGAATGGGAAGGGCTTTCCCTGAACTTCCCATGGTGACTTTCAGTGTTGCCGGTGTTTCAGCCACTCCTATGGTTGTGTGTGATGAAAAAGGGAACAAGATGGTATTAGAGACAGTTACAAATGACTGGGCTGAAACCCTAGCCAGAACAGCTACAGTAGCCATGGGCCTTTCTTCCATGATCAGTATTTACTGTATGGACGGAAAAACAGTAAAAAAATACGCTGTCCGGGGAACGATTTCTTTAGCCAGGGAGATCGGCCGCAGAATAATCGAATCCAATAAAGCGAAAATAAATCCCATAGATTCAATACTGGAAGTTACAAAAGGCCACCGTCTTTTTCAGGGAAAGATTATGGATGTTCAGCGTGACCTGACTACCGGATTTGTCAGAGGAAAACTTATTATCGAAGGGACTGAAAAGGATAAGGGTTCGGTTTTTGAACTGGATTTTCAGAATGAAAATCTCGTCGGTACAAAAGACGGCAAAGCCGTAGCCATGACTCCTGACCTGATTACTGTCCTGGATAAGGAGCGGGGTTTTCCCATTACCACAGAGAGCCTCAAATACGGGCAGAGAACCGTTGTAATCGGCATGCCCTGTGACCCCTTCTGGCGGACTGAAGCGGGTCTGAAACAGGTAGGGCCGAGATATTTTAAATATGATCTTGATTATACGCCCATTGAAGAACTGGTAAAGGAGAATGCCTGATGAAATACAGACTTGGAATTGATGTCGGGGGCACAAATACAGATGCTGTAATTCTCGACGAAAAAAATACAGTAATGGCAAAATGTAAAGAGGCAACTACAACAGATGTTTCTTCAGGAATAAAAAAAGCTGTTGACCGGGTTCTCGCAGAATCTCAGATAGCTCCCGGAGATATTGTAGATGCAATGCTGGGAACCACCCATGCAACCAATGCAATTGTAGAGAGAAGGGGGCTCTCTAAAGTAGGAGTCATCCGGATTTCAGGCCCGTCAGGATATTCAATCCCCCCCTTTATTGAATGGCCTGAAGATATTTTAACAGCCCTCAATTACAGCTATGAAATTGTTAAGGGCGGCTATGAATACAACGGGGCTCTTATTTCAGGAAGTGATCCAGTGGAGATCGAGAAAGCCCTGGAGAAAATCAGGGCAGCAGGCGCGGAAGCATTAGCTGTTTCCTGTGTATTTTCACCGGTAAACAGCGAACAGGAACTTCAGGTTCAGGAAATTGCCGGGAAGATGTTTGGAAAAGATCTGCCTGTAACTCTATCCCACGAAATAGGAAGCATCGGACTTATAGAACGGGAGAATGCCGCAATTCTTAATGCGGCAATCCGCAGGCTTGCTGAAAATGCCTATAGTTCTTTTCAGAATGTTCTTAAAGATCACGGGATAAATGCAGATCTTTTTATTACCCAGAATGACGGGACCTTAATGTCCATAGATTACGCGAAAAAATATCCGGTTCTGACAATTGCATCAGGGCCTACCAATTCCCTCAGGGGGGCGGCTTATTTGTCCGGCATTAAAGACGCGATTGTTGTGGATGTGGGAGGAACGACAACGGATGTCGGGGTACTGAACAACGGATTTCCCAGAGAATCAAGTTCTGCCGTTGAAATGGGAGGGGTACGGACAAATTTTCGGATGCCCGATCTTATTGCCATCGGACTTGGAGGCGGATCCCTTGTTGATTTGCAAAAATCTCCCGTAACGGTGGGCCCCCGGTCCGTCGGGTATAGGATTCACTCGGAAGCTAAAATCTTCGGCGGCTCAACATTGACTGCAACGGATATTGCAGCTGCAGCAGGTATGGTTTCCCTGGGAGATGTATCAAAAACGGGGGATATCAATAAGGAAAAAGCCAGGGAAGCAGTGCAGGTTATGAAGGAAATGGTGGAGGAAGTTATCGATAAGATGAAAATTTCCGCTGGTGATGTTCCTGTAGTAGTTGTCGGAGGAGGAAGCATTCTTATCCCTGAAGTTCTTGCCGGTGCAAGCAGTGTTATTAAACCTGATCATTTCGAGGTAGCCAATGCTATAGGTGCTGCTATTGCCCAGGTCTCCGGCAGTATTGACGGAGTCTTTGATGTGGCAACGAAAGGAAGAGAAGCGGTTCTTGACGAGGTTAAAACTCAGGCAAAAGCAGAGGCTGTCAAAGCCGGGGCTGATGAGGAAACCGTCAATGTGGTGGAACTTGAGGAGATTCCTCTGGCGTATCTTCCCTCCAATGCCGTTCGTTTCAGGGTAAAAGCTGTTGGAGATTTAAAAAGGGCCTGAACCCGCAGATAAGGAGAGTATATGGAAACAGCAGAAGCAATCTTCGGGCGGAGAAGTGTCCGGGTTTTCCAGGACAAGTCCATAGAAAAAGAAAAGCTGGAGGCCCTCGGCAAAGCCGCAGTGTGGGCTCCTACAGGCGGGAATTCCCAGCCCTGGAAATTTGTATTTGTAACAGATCCCGATACCATCCATCTGATAAAAACCCTCTCTCCAGGGCTTTTAGGAGAACCGGCTGCCATTGCAGCTGTTTTTTCCAGGCGTAAATATAATGCCGATAAAATGGGGCCTATTGGAGAAACCCTTGCCCTGATGGACTGCTGTATGGCTTCCCAGAATATCATGCTCCGGGCGTGGGATTTAGGGATAGGAAGCTGTGCTGTACGTTCATTTAATCAGAAAGCTGTGCAGGAGATTATTAAGGCGCCGGAAGACTGCACACCGGAACTCCTTATCACCCTGGGATATCCCGGGGATTCTCCGAACCCTCCTCCGAGGGATGAATCTGTTGTGGAATGGGTTTGATGTTATGGAAGCAAAAAACTTTGAACAAGGGATTCTTGACTGCATCGCTTATATGCTGACTTCAGCCCGGGGGCTTATTGATGAACCGAGGATTTACGGTCCGTTCAGACTGGCTGACGGGGTATCAAGACTCTGCGCTCTTCTTGCAGAGAACGGGCATAAAGACAAGGAGTTTCTTGAAAATCTTCAAAAAAAGATTGATGAGAAAAAATATTCCGTAATGACTGATCAGGAAGCATTTGTTTCTTTGTTGGATGATGTGATCATAGATATAACACATATGCTTATGAAAAAAAGTAACAACTAAATTTCAAAGGAGTATTGAAAGATGGAAGAAAAAAAACAGGATCTTCTGCAGGATTACGGGGCGGAACCGGTTCCTGAAGGCAAAGGCAAAGGCTGGTTCGGTATCGGTATCGTATACTGGGGCGTAGCTGTTTGTCTCCCGGCATTTCTCGTGTCCGGTATGATCGCTGGGCCTGCCAAATTGGGAACGGCGATATGGGCTTTTATTATCGGAGCTATTGTACTCAGTGTTATTGCTGTAATGACAGGCATTATCGGCGCGACTACCCGGCTTTCCACAGGCCTCTCCGCAAAATATACCTATGGGAAATACGGGGCGAATATTCTGCAGATACTTCTTTTCTTTGCCTGCTGGGGCTGGTTCGGTGTTCAGCTCGGGTTTATGGCCGCAGGACTGGGGGACGGAGGTCTTGCTTTTGTAACCGGCGGGAAAATGCCGATTTGGCTTATTGAGATCATCGGAGGAGTCTTGATGACTTTAACCGCTATGTTCGGATTCAAGGCTATTGAAAAATTGAGTATTATTGCTATTCCTCTGCTTCTCATAATCCTGATTGCTACGATTGTCAGTCTTTACAGCGGAAATGTTTCTTTAGCAGAGGTTGCAGGCACAACCGCGGAAGGGGCTATACCCTTTGGCATGGCGATTTCAATTGTTATCGGTACCTTTATTATAGGAGCACTGATCGCCCCTGATATTACCAGATATGCAAAAAATAAAAGTGCCGGCGGAGTAGGCATGGGTTTCGGGATGCTTATCGGATTTCCTATTGTCATGATCCTCGGCGCAATTATGGTAAAAGGCGCAGGAGGGGAAATTGATTTTTCAAAAATCATGCTCTCGAATAACTCCGGGTTCTGGGTATTTCTTGCGATCATCACTATTATCCTTGCAGCATGGACGACGAATGATAACAACCTCTATTCCGGAGCTCTTTCCATCAATGCGATGTTTCCTAAAATGAAAAAATGGATGATAACTGCGGTATCAGGTGTTGTCGGTACAGTTCTTGCTCTTCTCGGAATAAATACGGCAGCCGGTTTCCAGGGATTCCTCGGCATTCTCGCTATCCTTATTCCTCCTGCCGCGGCAATAATAATAATTGATTTCTTTTTCTTCAGAGGCGGTGCAAATAAAGAGTACAAGGCCTCTGAAGTTGAAAACGCCCCGAATTTCCGGCCCGTTCCATTCATCTGCTGGATGATAGGATCAGCTTTCGGGTTTATTATTCAGTACACCAGCATGACGATCACTACGATCACTGCAATTGATACAATAATCATTGCTGCTGTAATTTACACTATCATCAAACTGATTGTGAAAGATAAAGCAAAAGCATAGAGATTGATTAACGCAACCCCTGCCGGACTTCACTCATCCGGCGGGGATTTTTTAGAAAGGAAAAACACACAATGAAGATTCGTATTATAGCTCCTATTATAGTAGATCAGTTCAACGAAGGAATAGAAACCGAGGCGAAACAGTTTGCTTCCCCGGATACTGAAATTGAAGTGGTAAATCTTGATAAAGGCACAGCATCTATTGAGAGTATGTATGACGAGGTCCTCGGCTCCCCTGATATTATTGCAAAAACAATACAGGCAGAGAAAGACGGATGTGACGCTGTCTTTATTGACTGCTTCGGCGACCCGGGAGTAGACGCGGCCAGGGAAATGGTTTCTATTCCTGTGGCGGGGGGGTTCCAGCCTTCAGTTCTTACTGCTTCTCTTATTTCAGGAAGTTTTTCCGTTGTATCAGTTCTTCCCAGTGTAGGGCCCATGATACGTAACCTCTGCAGAAAACTCGGTGTGGAGTCGAACCTGGCTTCGGTGCGGTTTATCAATACCCCGGTTCTCGAATTGGCTGAGAAAGGTTCTCTTCTGGATAAACTTTTTGACCAGCTTGAGATTGCCGTTACAAAGGACGGGGCCGAAGCAGTGGTCCTCGGCTGTACCGGTATGCTGGGGCTTGCAAAAGGCCTTGCCGATAAAGCAGTGGAAAAAGGCATGCCTGTTCCGGTTGTAGACCCCACGGGTGCAGCAGTCTGCTTTCTGGAACTTCTTGTCAGGAATAAACTTTCACAAAGTAAAATTACTTATCCCGCGCCTCCGGACAAAGAGCGGAAGGTATAGATTATTCGATTCTGTAAGGATACTTTCCTGTAAGCAGGGTCTCCACAGCCAAATAGGAAGCACCAATAATCCCTGCGTCTTCCCCAAGGGAGGAAAGTTCAATAACCGGCGGTTCAAAGGGAAGGACATTTCTCACATAGTTTTTCAGAGGCTCAATAAAAAGAAATTCCGCTTCAGGCATATGATAAAGGTCGCCGCCGATAAATATAATTTCCGGATCTATTGTTAGAATGAGATTTGTAGCGCATATGGCGATATGTTTTACCGCCTTCTCGATAATCCGCTGCGCCAGTCTGTCTTTTTTAACGGCCGCATTAAAAATTGAAGCGGCATCTATCTTTTCTATAGTCTCCGGATTATTCCCCAGTATTGATTCTTCACCGAAGCGGAGTTCTTTTTTCATATCACTTACAATAGTGTCCATGGATGCTACTCTCTCCAGGGAACCCTTCCTCCGTCGGAATGAATCAAGGTCATCTTTATCAATAAGGGAGTAGCCTATCTCTCCGGCATTACCGGAACTTCCCCGGTGAAGGGTATTGTTTGATATTATTCCGGCTCCTATGCCGTTGCTGATTTCCAGGAAAACAATTTCTTTATAGTCTTTCCCCCTGCCGCAGCTGCTTTCCCCTATGGCTGACAGATTTGCGATATTTTCCACATACACCGGAACACTGAAGGCTTCAGAAAGAAGGGTTTTTAAATCGAATTTTTCCAGACTTTCGTAGAGTACGGCATTGATTTTTCCGGTTTTCAAATTGGTTGAAGCGGGGATCCCCAGACAGATTGCTTTAATCCGGGCGTCTTTTTTAATTGTATGAATATATTTGTCACTGATGTTTTTTATCTCCCGGATTAAATCTTCCTGAAGGTTTCTGCTTCCGGTCATGGAAAAGCTTGAGTAGAGGACCCGGATTTTTCCGGAAAAATCGGTAACAGCAATACGAACCCGCTCTTTAAGCATATCAACAGCTACGATAAATCCGATATTCGGATTAACCATTACCTTTGAAGCATTTTTCCCGTATTCTGTCTTTATCCTGCCCCTTTCAAGGACATATCCTTTCTTAATAAGATGTTCTACTGCTCTGGAGACAGCCGGCGCGCTTATAGACAGATCTTTTGAAATCTGTGCCCTGTAGGAGGCTCCTTTGGTCCGGAGAAAATTAAAGATTACAGAAATGTTGATTTCGTTCTGGAGATTAGAGTTCGCTGTGCGTTTTATCTTCAATTGCTGCATACAGGAAATCCTCCGGTTTTCTGCGGCATTAAACTAACATTACGTTAGGTAAATCATATATGATACCGCTGAAAACCGCAAGGAAGTTCATAAATCGCGAGAAGGGAAAGAAAAACCAAATAATTTCTTGCGGTATGAGAAAACCCGTGGTATCCTTAAATAACTTACTGTTAGTAATTGAAAATCCTATTTATAACGAGGAAGCTATGCGACCAATAAGCAAAGTAGCTCCCCAATGGTGGGACTACACAACTCTGGACAATGAAATTCTCATGGAGGCTGCACGCCTGACACCTGAAGATCTTCTTCAGCTTCAAAGACCCGGTTTCAAGATAGTTTTTTACGATACCCTGGAGCGGTTTTATGCTGCTGAAGCCCTTGAGTATGTCAATGTCTGGAAGCAGTCAACTGCAGACAATCCTAAAGGGCTGTGCGGCCCAATCGGCCCTACCGAACAGCTCCCCTTGGTGGCCCAGATCGTTAATGATTTGGAAGTTGATGTCCGGGACGGATATTTCTGGGGCATGGACGAGTGGGTTTTGAACGGAAAAGAGGTTTCCATTGATTATCCTCTCAGCTTTGCTAAAGCTGATATGGAACTCTGTTTTAACAGGATCGATAAAAAATTTCGAATGCCTGACAGCCATATCAGGTTTCCCAAAGCTGATACTTTAGCTGAGTATACTGCTTCCTATGATGACGTGGAGTGCCTGATCATGCAGGGGGGACAGGGAGAAGTGAAGCACTGGGCGTTTAATGACCCGGTTATGCGGGAGGGTGCCTATGCGGATAATCCTCCTTCTCCTGAGGAATACAGAAAAAAAAGCGCCCGTAAGGTGGACCTCCATCCAATGACCATTATTCAGAATGCCAGGACTTCCGGAGGAGGGGTCGTTTCCAATGTGCCCTCTCAAGCCCTCACTGTAGGCCCTGCGGAAACATGGAAATCTGAAAAGATCTCAATCTGGCATCCCGGTATGCATGATAATCCCTTTGGGATGCGCCTCACTGCCTTGATGATTTCGAAAAAGATTCCTGATTCTTCAGTGCCCATGTCTCTTCTGGCTGATCATCCGAATGTTCAGTTCAGTTATTATGCTCCTTCAATAGGATCATGCGAAGCGGAAATGCATTAATGAAGCTGTTATAGGAGAGGTATATGAGCACCTGTGTATTTGCCTTCGGTTGTCATCCGGATGATATTGAGTTCATGATGGGAGGCACTCTTTTCCTGTTAAAGGAAAAAGGGGCAGAGATTCATTACATGAATCCTGTAGACGGTTCTTTGGGCACAACTCAATATCCCCGGGAAAAAATTGCTTTTCTCAGAAGAGAAGAAGGGAAAAAAGCTGCTGATTTTTTAGGCGCCGTTTTTCATGAAAGCATATTTAAGGATATGGAAGTTTTTTACAGCGATGAGCTTATCCGAAAGGCTACTGCAAAAGTACGGGAAGTAAAACCGGATATTATGCTCCTTACTTCTCTGGAAGACTATATGGAAGACCATATGAATGCTGCCCGGATAGGATACACAGCAGCCTTCTGCAGGGGAATGACAAATTATATATCCATACCTGAGCGGGAACCTGTAATGAAGGATGTCGCCGTATATCATGCTATGCCTTACGGCCTTTTTGATGCCATGAGGAACCCCGTAGAACCGGATTATTATATCAACATAGAATCAGTGATCAATAAAAAACGTCAGATGCTGGCTCTTCATGAAAGCCAGAAGCGGTGGCTTGATGAAAGTCAGGGTATGGATGCCTATCTAGATACACTAACGGAGATGTCCGGTGAAATGGGCCGGATGTCCGGGGAGTTCCGTTTTGCAGAGGGATGGAGGAGGCATAATTGTTTAGGTTTATGCAGGCAGGATGCGGACCCCCTTGGGGATATTCTCCGGGAATATATTAAACATAACGATGCCAAGGAGTTTAACAAATGAAATTATGTGTGAGCACAAATACTTATCACGGTTATACCCTTGAGGAAGCCCTTGACGGCATTGCAAAGGCAGGGTTCCCCTATGTTGAGCTGACCGCTGTTGCGGGGTGGACGGAGCATGTAATGTCCGCTATGGCTGATACGGAACTGGAACAGGTGAAATCCATGGTCAGGGATAAGGGACTGTCTATTTTAGGACTGAGCGGCCATACCAATATTATGGAGGATGAAGGACTGGATGGGTTCCTTAATAATATCAGACTTGCTGAAAAACTCGGCTGTTCCTATATCATAACCAGTGCCGGAGAAGCCCATGGAGGTGAAGACATAGAGGATGATGCAGCCCTGATAAGTAATTTAAAGAAAATTGCCGCTGCATGCGAAAAAGCCGGAATCATTTGCGCCATTGAAACACATGGGGGAATTTACAATACCGGCGAACGTATGAATCAGCTGGTGCAGAAGGTGGGCTCTGAGTATGTCGGTGTTAACTATGATACTGCAAATGTGATCTTTTACGGGAAAGTTAAACCCGAAGAAGAGATCGGTAAAAGTTTTCCAGGCTTAAAATATGTTCATCTTAAAGATAAAGACGGTAAGCAGGATGAATGGAATTTTCCGGCTGTGGGGAAAGGGTATGTGGATTTTCCGGCTGTCTTTTCAGTTCTTGAAGAGAAGGGATATAACGGTCCTTTAAGTGTGGAAATAGAATTTACCCCTGACGGTCCGGGTTCCCTGGAAAATGTAAATAAAGCCGTAGCGGATTCTTATTCTTATTTAGCAGAGTCTGGGAAAGCATAATTGTGAAAAGGTAATTAAAAATACAGGAGCCTTAATATGGAACAGATACGATGCGCTGTAATCGGTCTCGGCTGGTTCGGTGAGCACCATGTTGACACGCTGAACGAACTTCCCCTGGCTGACCTTAGAGCAGTATGCACCCGGACCGAATCACGGCTGAAAGAAATTGCTGAAAAATACAACGTACGGAAAACCTATACCGATTATAAGGAACTGCTTGCAGATCCGGAAATCGACATGGTGACCATTACCACTCATACAAAAGACCATCTTGTCCCCGCTCTTGATGCGCTGAAGGCCGGGAAACATGTATTCCTCGAAAAACCCATGTCAGATACTACAGAAAACTGCAAAAAAATCATTGCGGCGGCAAAAGAAACAGATAAAAGTTTTATGGTCGGCCATATATGCAGGTTTGATACAGCCTATGCCCTGGCAAAAGAGGAGATTGCCGCAGGAAATGTCGGCAGAATATTATCTATGCATGCGAAGCGGAATCTCCCGGGCTGGGTTACGGAATCCCATCTTCAGAAGGTAAGCGCTATGGTGGGAGACGGGGTTCATGATCTGGATTTGATGTTCTGGTTTTCCGAAGCAAAACCTGTAAGCGTTTATGCCCAGACAAGGAAAACCAGAGATACAATCAAGTACGATGATGTCTCCTGGTCCATGTTCACCCTTGATAATGGAGCGATCGCAGTTGTTGAAACAGTGTGGGCCCTTGCTGATAATTCTCCGTATGCTATTGATGCTGTCCTTGAAGTAATCGGAACAAAAGGCACAATCACCATTGATAATACCGGATCAAATTTTTCTGTCATCAAGAAAGAAGGCTACCAATGTCCCCAATCTACCTACTGGCCGAAGGTGCACAATTTCCGGAGGGGATATTTGAAAGAGGAGCTTGACTATTTCCTTAAATGCGCCTCCAGGGGCAAAAGACCCGATGTAATTACTCCGGAAGAATCAATGGCTGTAATTACAGCTTTTGAAAAAGCGGAAGAATCAGCACAGAAAAATGAAGTCGTCTTTTTTTAGGAGAAGAAAATGAAATTTGATCATGTGGGATTTATAGCTGATGAGAAAAAAGATGAAGAGGATTATGTAGAAGCAACCAAGGTATGGGTAACGAATCCCAAAACCCATACCTTTAATGTGGAATGGCAGAGATTCGAACCGGACACTCCCGTAACAGGACCTGTAAGGAATCAGTCTCATATTGCTTTTCAGGTTGAAGACCTTGACGAAGCCTCAAAAGGGATGAAATTGCTTTTAGGCCCTTTCTGGGCCAATGAAAAACTTCGGGTAGGATTTTTCCAGTATAAAGACGGTACGGTTGTCGAGTTTGTGGAGTACAAAAGCAACCCTAATGAGTGGTTCGGGAAAGAGACATGAGACAAAGCAGTTTACCGAAAGAAGAGTATAAACGCCGGATTTCCGTCCTTCAGAAGGAACTGAGAAAGAATAACATCGACCTTTTTGTAGGATACAGCAGTGAAACTGAGTCAGCCACGAGCAGATACCTGACCGGTTTCTGGCCTTTTTTTGATTTTGCCGGAGTACTTGTGCCGGTTCAGGGGGAGGCAGCCCTTGTAACCGGCGGTCCCGAATCCTATGATTTCGCGAAACGGTTTTCAAAAATTGAAAATATTCAGATCAATCCTCTCTTTGTTGAAACCTCTGCCCCGGAATGGGTACCCCAGGTAGAAGGCAAAAGTTTTCGGGAAATACTGCCTGAAATTCTGGGAACAACACCAAAAGTAATAGGAATCGGAAATTATAATATCTTCCCGTTTCCTATCCTGGAGGACTTGAAAAAAGCAGCTCCGAACGCAGACATTGTTCCTGCAGATGCCTTGCTTCTGAAGGTACAGGCTGTAAAAAGTGATGCTGAAATTCCCTATATCAAAGAGGCTTACCGGATAACAGAAGAAGCAATGAAGGCCGCCCTGAATGCAGCTGCTCCCGGCATGGAGGAGTGGGAACTGGAATCCATTGCCCGGAGAAAAATGCTGGAACTCGGGGCTGAAGGTATGCCCTATCCGTCCTGGGTATGTTCAGGGCCTAACACAGTCTTAAGCCTCTGCAGGTCTTCAGAGAGAAAGATCCGGGAGAATGAACTTGTTCAATTCACCTTCGGAACAAAATACATGGGATACTGCGGTAATATGTGCAGACCTTTTGCAATAGGCAAGGTCCCGGACAAGGCCCGGCATCTGATGGAAGTAGCCTTGGAAGCAACTGAATATACCCTGAAGACAATAAGACCCGGTGTTCCCGGGAAAGAAATTTTTCAAGGGTATCATGATATCTTATCAAAATACGGCTATGAAGAATTTACCCTCTACGGACCGGCCCACGGCACCGGATCTTCCGAAGTCGAAGGGTTATGGCTTTCCGAAAATGCGGATTTCGGGATAGAGAAAAATATGCTTTTTAATATTGATATCTGGCTTTCCGACGGGAATTACGGCCTGAGATTTGAGGAAGGGGTACTTGTAACTGATACAGGTATTGAAATTCTAAATTCATATAAACGGGAAGTTATAGAACTGTAATTATGGCTTTAATAAATACGAATCTTATACGCACCGGGGTTGATAAACGAAGGGATTCCATTATTATGTGGCTGGAATCGCTAATCCGTTTCCCGAGTGAAAACCGTCCTCCCTTCGGGCACGAAGACAAAATACAGAAATTTATTCTTCAGGAAAGCGAGAATGAAGGCTGGGAGGTCGATCATTTTTTCCCTGAAGATATTCCGGAAATAGAAAAGCACCCTTCCTGGCTGGAAGGACGGGATTATGATAATGACAGGGAAAATGTAGTTGCAAGGTGGCGGGGCAGCGGAGGAGGAAAGTCCATTCTTCTAACCGGTCATTCCGATGTAGCGCCTTTTGAACCTGGGGACTGGAAGGTAACCCGTCCATTTGAACCCCTGCTTAAGGATGGCAGGCTTTACGGCCGGGGCTCTGCGGATATGAAGGGCGGGCTTACAGCTTCCTTCTGGGCAATGAAACTGCTGAAAGAGGAAGGTTTCATGCCCAGGGGGGATATTATTTTTGAGTCTATTGTGGATGAGGAATTTGCCGGAGGAAACGGGACCCTTGCTTCCCGTCTGCGGGGGTACAATGCAGACCTTGCCCTGCTGACAGAACCTACAGGGATGAAGGCTGCCCCTGCCTGTCTGGGGGCCTTTCTCGGAGACATTATTGTAAAAGGAAAAGGGGGCATGCCGTTTACCGGGTATGAAATCCCCAACCCTCTGGAAGGCACAGCAAGGATCATTCAGCTTTTTTCTCAATGGAAAAGCATGTGGAATGAGAAAAATGAACACCCTCTTTTTACAGGAAACAACAGGCGTCTCGATCTGGTTCTCTGGAACGTTGAGGTAAAGGAAAAAAATGAGTTCACCCAAATGGGAACGCCCCTGGTTGCCAAACTGTCCTGGATAGTATGGGGGTACCCCGGCCTTACAGTTGAAGAATTTTATAGGGAATTCAGAGGTTTCTGGGACCCCTATTTCCGCTCAGATGATATTCTTAAAGCCTTTGAGATTACAATTGCGCCCACATTTCATTATGTTAAACCCTGGGAGACAGATCCCGAAGGTCCTGAAATGAAGGCTGTGATTGATGCATACTCTGCATACAGCGGTGTACCTCCGGAGGTGGCCGGGGCGCCTTTTTCCTGCGATATGGCAATATACGGAGAAGCCGGAAATCCAGTGATCATTTTCGGCCCCAGGGGAGACAATCTGCATGCCCCGGATGAATGGGTTCTAATAGAAGATATTTATTCACTGACGGGAATTATCGCGCAATTAATTGTTAACTGGTGTTCCTGATGGAGGAAATCATATGAGTTTTATCAGCAAAGAAGAAATCGTGAGGATTTGTTCAATACCTATTGATCAGTTTGAAAGCAATAACACCAAGCTTCGATACAGTATCGTTAAGAATTCCGCAGAAATGGGGGATGTGATGAGCGAGGAACTCATCACCATAATCACTGAAAATAATGCCGCCGGAAGAGATACCCGGGCAATTGTTCCCTGCGGCCCAATGTGCTGGTATAAACCCTTTACGGAAAAGGTTAACAGCAGCCGTATTTCTCTTTCCCGGCTTACAGTCTTCCACATGGACGAATGTCTTGACTGGCAGGGCCGTATTCTTCCGGAAAATCATCCCCTGAATTTCCGGTCTACAATGCTGGAGCATTTTTATAAACCTGTACTTCAGGAATTAGCTGTTCCGGAGGACCAGCGTGTATGGATGGAACCGGATTCCATGAAGCACTATAAAGAAGAATTCTGGAAAGCCCCCATTGATATCTGCCTGGGAGGATGGGGGCAGGACGGTCACATAGCCTATAACCAGGCCAGGAGAGATCCCTTCCGGAAACTCACGCTGGAGGACGTCAGGAACGCGGAAATGCGGATTCAGACGAACAATCCAGACACTATCCTTGCCCTGGCAAACCGCAATTTCGGGTCCGCTTACCAGCTTGTACCTCCAATGTCATGCACAATTGGAATAAAAGAATGTCTATCTGCAAAAAGGATCAGACTCTATAGTGATACCGGGGCCTGGAAACAGACTGCTTTCCGTGCTGCATTATTCGGCCCTGTGTGCGCGGAATATCCTATAACTCTGCTTCAGGAACACCAGGACGCTATGGTTACTGCTACCTATGAAACAGCAAACCACCCCCTTTCCCTGCATCCTGAGTGGGAGTTTTTCAACAAAAAATGACACCTTATACTCAAATATTCGGGACCGGAGGTATCGGTTCAGGAGTAATTTATGCACTAGAAGGAAATCACACCCTCGGCAGGGAAGAAACCCGGCTTGGGACGAAACTCCCGAATAAGGATTTCTGCAAACTCCATATCATAAGCCATTATCTCACCGTCATTCTCGGGGAAATAGAAGATTCTGTTGAGATTTATCCTGTAGGAGCTGTGGGAAATGACAGAGAGGGAAGGGAACTCCTGGAACTCTTTGATACCTGCAGAATATCACGGAAATATGTAAAAATTCTTGATGGTTATCCCACCCTCTTCAGTGTGTGTTTTCAGTATCCCGACGGAAGCGGGGGAAACATTACTGAAAGCCGGAGTGCGTCTTCGGTCCTTAGCCCAGGGGACATCGACAGAGCGGCAGATCAGTTGGAAAAGAAAAAATCCATAGTTTTCGCTGTTCCGGAGGTTCCCCTGGAAACACGGCTCCATCTTTTGGAGTTGAAATCAGGAAACGGAGTTTTCAGAGCTGCGTCTTTTTTATCCAGCGAAATACGTGATGTATTCAGCAGAGGGATTTTTCAGAATATCGATTTGTGTGCTTTGAATATGGATGAAGCAAAAACCCTTGTCGAATCCAGGGGCAAAGGAATTCAGGAGGGCAGAAAATTTGCGGATATCTGTAATTCAATTCTGCGGGGGGAGAATCCCGATATTGAAGTTCTTATTACAGACGGGAAAAAAGGTTCCTATGCTTTTTCAAAAAACAGGAGTGCTTATTTGCCTGCCTTCAAGATGAAGGTGAGCAACAGCGCCGGAGCAGGGGATGCTTTTTTTGCCGGCCTGATTATCGGAAAAATAATGAATCTTCCTTTCATTTCGGAAGAAGCTGTTTCCTGTTTCAAGACAGCTCACAGCCTGGCGTCCCTTTCTGTTGAATCCAGGGACACAATACATTTTAATTTAAATTCTATTATGCTGAAGGAGTTTATAGAAAAAAAGTTCGGGCAGGAGTTCCTGTAATGATAACATTGGGGATACTTGGTGCAGGATACATCGGCTGCCTTCATGCTTCCATCCTACTGGATAAATTCCCTGATGTCGCAGTCAAGTTCATATATGATAAATATGAATCCAAAGCACGGCAATTCGGCGAAAAACATAATATATCGGTCTGCCGAAACGCTGAGAAAATTCTTACCGATAAAAATGTAGACGCTGTACTGATCTGCACTCCGACGGACCTTCATTGTACTTATACACTTGAGGCATTAAAAAACAACAAACATGTTTTTTGTGAGAAACCCCTGGCCCCCTCTTTGGAAGATGCTGAGAAGATGGTCAGGGCTGCAGATAAAAATAAACAGTGCCGGACAATGACAGGCCATGTCCTCCGGTTCTGGCCGGCGTACGCAAAGGTAAAGGAAATAGCAGCGGGCGGAGCCCTGGGAAAGCCTGTGAATGCAGAGTTTTTCAGACTTCTGACCTTCCCGGGATGGACAGATGGATGGAACCGGAGTGAAAAGAGCAACGGCGGAGCTCATATCAGTACAAATCTGGAATACGGGAACGGCGTAAAAGGGACTGTTCAGGCAGGATGGTCTTTTCAGAAGGAGTTCCCCTTCACCGCGGGGTATAGAATATTCTTTGAGAAAGGAACCCTGGAGCGGGATTTCCGCGGCGGAAAAATACTTGAACAGCGGGAGAAGGAATCTCCTTATATACCCTGCTATACTGATACTGAAATAAAGAAAATCGATATAAAAAGTGACG
>Ga0272441_10004327_pt1 | contig 25917 bp, 25 predicted proteins | sample SSMProp6N_FD_193582 | JGI IMG/M metagenome (GOLD analysis project Ga0272441, IMG submission 193582) | Marine sediment archaeal communities from Little Sippewissett salt marsh, Falmouth, MA, United States - SSM-Prop-6N | ecosystem: Environmental > Aquatic > Marine > Wetlands > Sediment ...
TAATGGTTACCGTTGCTGTCTGGCCGGGTTCCAACCCCGTTATATTGAAGGAGAACATACCATGGGGGAATGAGATATCTGGTTTTCCTTCATCAGGAAAGGTTGAAGGATCTACCGCGACCAGATCCCCGATGGTGCTGGGGTCAGCGTCGATATATACGGTTCCCGTACCGGTTGATGAGGTAAATGGCTCTTCATGATTGGTAACGGCATACATTGTCTTTGGGCTTCTGGTGCCGAATACGACGTCCTGGTCACCGTCACCATCGAGGTCACCGATTGCTACATCGGTTATTGAGTATTCTACTTCGAATGGAGCCCATACCATATCACCCTGTCCGTCTCCGTTTCTATCCATCGCATCAAAAGCATATAAATAATGGTATTCTATGCTGCTGGCGGCAACAATCTCATTCTTATAGTCACGGTCGACGTCGCCTATGGCAAGAGACTCGCTATAATATATATTAGGCCATGACATGTCATAACTCCACATCAACTTGTCCGTTTCATTATCGATGTCAATAGCGAAAAGGGTCGAATTGGTTTCTGCTTCAATTGCAGCCACCTCTACCCCTGGTTCTCCGTCGAGGTCCCCCAATTCTATATCGCTAATACGTTCATATTGCTCAGTAAAGAAGTAATAGAGTGGCTCGCCACCATCATCACCATCAAATGCCAGAATATAGCTTCCTGATGGGATAGTTCCAAAACTGGTTCCAAAGGTGCCTCCCGGAGCTCCTGAGAAATATGGAGCCACGACTTCGTTATCTCCATTACCGTCTACGTCCCCTATCTCTACCGTGGAGCCTGATATATTGTGGTCCACCCATAACTGGGTACCGTTACTGGCATATACGTATAATGACCGTTCTTGTCCAATAGCGGCTACGTCAACGCCATCTACTCCATCAAGCTGTCCAAGCGCAAGGTCATTCAGTTCTCCTGTGTCAGTTACCGGCCATCCTGGCAGGTCATTTCCCTCCCCATCGATAGCGTATATACGTGGGGTTGCTTCATCGTTGCAGGCAACCACGTCAGCTATTCCGTCTCCATCTACGTCGCCTATCTCAATATCATGAACATAGTCGTATGTAGGATAGACCCAGAGGAGTGTTCCGTTAGCAGCATACGCATTAATAGCGGTCCCTTCTTTTGTTACTCCGAAGTTACCGTTCATTTCTGCTTTCGGCAAAGAAATATAACCACCGGCGACAACCTCGTTATTGCCGTCCCCTGTTATATCGCCGATTGCCACGGCAAAGCCTGAGATGGAGTCATCTTCCCAGAGCATCGAACCATCGGCGCCTGAAACAGCACTAAGCGTGAGTAAGCTATTTTCTATAGCGACTACGTCATCCTTCCCATCCCCATTTAAATCTCCTGTAGCAATGTCGGTTACATCGTATGTTGTATTATAAGACCATAGCAGGTCGGGCTCCGGAGCCAGCGTTTCAACAGCGCCTACCGGCTCCACTACCAATAATGCCAGTAGCATAGTAAAAGTAACCACTATCGATATTATCCTCAAAACATTTTTCATCCCTGTGCCTCCTTATTAATAGCTACCGGAAAACAACAAATCGACTGATACTAATAGTACTATGTAACAATTGTACAGTAGTATAGTAAGGACTATAGCTTGCATTGTCAATAGCAGTTGTTTTTCTTATGCGAGGAGAGCAGCAACAGCCAGAGTTCCGGGGCCAGTGTGCGTACCAAGCGTAGCTCCACCCTGTGCTATCCGGATACGATGCTTTGGAAAAACTGCATCGAGCATCTCCAGCAGGGTATCAACCTCTTTGAGGTCGGTGGCATACATTACAGACAACTCCTTTATGTGAGGGAGCGATTTAACATAGTCATACAGCTTTTTCATAGCACCGGCCCTGGTACGTACCAGGCCGAAAGGATGTACTTCTCCATCCCTGACCACAATCATGGGTTTTACATGGAGCAGACTACTTATCAGGGCAGTTGCTCCTCCTATCCGACCGCCTCTGTGTAGATATTCAAGTGTTTGGAAGAAAGCTATTAAACGTATTTTTACAACACTTCGATTCACAGATTCAAGTATTTCGTCAAGTGTGGCCCCATCTTGGATTGCCCTGGCAGCAGCGATAACAAGAAGTCCAAGTCCCATTGAGACTGTTTTCGAGTCGATTACCTTTACCTGGCAGTCATTTGCTACCGCATCTCGAGCCAGCATCGCTGCCTGGCAGGTACCGCTGAATTTCTGTGATAGATGTATTGAAACGATTGAATCTCCTTTACCTGCAATTGAATAGTAGGTATTTATGAAACTGGCTACTGTCGGGTGGGCGGTTTTCGGCAATTCTTTGCTATGGGCTACCTTATCGAAAAACTCTTCCGGAGTAAGGTCGATCCCATCCCGATAAACATTGTTACCAAATGCAATTGTCAGGGGCACGATGCTTATTCCCAGCTTTTGTGCTGTTTCCTGCGGGATATCCGATGCACTATCAGTTACTATTTTAACCGCCACGTATTCTATTACTCCATGGTACTGTGTAATAATCGGACGTTGAATTGATTATAACAGACTATACTCTGATTTAGTCAGCAATATAGTAAAGGGTTAAAGAGCTATTGTTATCGCAGTACAATCCGGCATACAACGAGTACTGATAGTGAGATATAAAAACAGAACTTATTATATAGTTGCTTGAGATAAAGTAGTAAAGATTATACAGAAAACCAGAATACTGGTAGTTGAAAATGATAGAACACTGCTTGATGTTCTCAACTATAACCTGAAAAAAGAAGGATATGAGGTTCTAACTGCCGGGGACGGTGTGAGGGCACTGGAGATGGCACGTAAAAACAAACGGGATTTGTTAATACTGGACATAATGCTTCCATCCCTCGATGGTTTTGTAGTCTACCGTATACTGCGAAAGGAGATGACGCTTCCTATACTTGTGCTTACTGCGAAAGTCGGAGAAATTGATAAGATAGTAGAGTTGGAGCTTGGAGCTGATGACTATATGACCAAACCTTTCAGTTTCAGGGAACTTTTAGCCAGGGTAAAAGCCCTTTTACGGCGGGTGGAGTTTTTACAATCTGTCAGCAACACTGCTACCGAACCCTTTCCGACATCAGTAAGCGCTGGTAATCTGCTCATTGATTTTAACAGGTACCAGGTTTCTCTGGATGATGAAATTATTAATTTAAGTCATAGGGAGTTTGACTTGTTGGCTTTCTTAATTAAAAGGCGAGGACAGGTATTTACCCGTGACCAACTCCTTGAAAAGGTCTGGGGATATGATTACGCGAGCGATACACGAACTGTAGATGTTCATACCCATTGGCTACGCCAGAAAGTCGAAACTGATCCAGCCAATCCACAATGGTTGCTCACTGTACGTGGGGTTGGCTATAAATTTAGAGAACAGAAATGTTCACCAGTATTAGATGACGAATCGCCACAGCTTTTGTAATTCTTATTGTCACAACTATTGGATTGTTCAGTCTTTATCTGGTCCATTTTATACAGGCTGATTATTTATCCGGGCTGGAAAAACAACTTACGGAGCAGGCATATTTGATAAACGATGCCAGTGAGCCTTACATGCTGGCAGGGGAGTTTGAGGATATCGAGGAACTGACGGAGCGGTTGGGGGAAAGTATTGGTGCACGGATTACAATTATTGGACTGAAAGGGGTGGTGCTTGGAGACTCGGATGAGGATCTGGCAACAATGGAAAACCATGGTAATCGTCCTGAGGTAATAGGCGCTCTCTCCGGTGATATTACCAGGAGTATTCGCTATAGCATCACTTTGAGATGCGATATGATGTATGGTGCTGTTTCAAGAAATCAATAAGAAACGACTGGAAATAGAAGAGAAGTGCATTCATCTTATCGTTACTCAACAAACGGTGGCCAGCGATTTACGGTTTATAGTAGCGGTACTGAATATTATAGTTGAACTTGAGAGGATAGGGGATTACTCCGAGGGTAATGCCAAGGTTGCTTTAATGATAGGCGATGAATCACCTCTAAAACCACTGGTAGATTTACCACTGATGGCAAAGAAGGCGGCGGATATGCTTCATCGAAGCCTGGATGCTTTCATCAATCATAATACGGATATGGCAACAAAGATATGTAGTGAGGATGACAAGGTAGATAACCTTTATAACCGGGTATTCGGAGATTTAATTAAGCATATGATAGATGACCCAAAGACTATTACCAGGGCTACCCGTCTGGTATGGGTGGCTCACAACCTGGAAAGAGCTGCCGACAGAGTAACGAATATTTGTGAGCGAGTGGTCTTTATAACAACCGGTAAGACGCAGGAAATAGAAATATCTAAATATTAGAGCCGCCTTCGTGCTATAATACCCGCTAATCTGTTAAAACAAGAACAGATAATCTAGTCAGATAGAAAACCAGGAAATCTATAGCTTTCAGAAAGGAAGTCTAAACCTATGCATGCATTGGAAAAGATAATAGCGGCACATTCAGGAAAGGGGGCAGTGCAGGTTGGCGAAATTGTCAATTGCAGGGTTGATATCGCAGAGGTCAATGACCTCTATCTCCAGACGATCAGGTCTTTCTTTGAGGTGGGAGGCAAGAAGGTAAATAATCCTGAGGGGATAGCATTTGTATTCGACCACTACGCACCGGCGCCAACCATGCAGTCAGCCGATAATCAACAGGTTATGCGCCAGTTTGTGAATGAACAGGGCATACGGTATCTGTTCGATGTTAATGCCGGTGTATGTCATCAGGTGATGCCGGAAGCGGGTATAGTCTGGCCGGGTATGATTCTGGTGGCCACCGATTCTCATACTACTACCCATGGCGCTTTTGGAGCCTTTAGTACCGGTGTTGGGGCAACCGATATGGCTGCTATTATGCTCACCGGCGAACTGTGGTTTCGTGTGCCCGAGGTTATTAAGATTACCATAGATGGACATCTTCGTCCCGGTGTCATGGCGAAAGATGTGATTCTAAATATTATTGGTGCGTTGAAACAGGATGCAGCAGTATATAAGGCAATTGAATATACCGGTTCCACTGTAGATGAATTATCCGTTGCCGGCCGAATGGTAATCTGCAATATGGCAGTAGAAATGGGTGCCAAGGCTACGTATATTCGGCCGGACGAGAAAGTACTGGACTACATAAAAGCAAATAGTGACCACTCATTCACCGTGTATGATACAGACCCTGATTATCAGTACAGTGAAGAATATCATTTTTCTATGGATAAACTGGTTCCACAGGTTGCTGTCCCTCACAGTGTTGATAGTGTAGTACCAGTAGCAGATGTAGCCGGAGTACAAGTGAACCAGGTGTTTATCGGTACCTGTACAGGTGGGCGAGATGAGGATATCGAGATGGCGGCACGTATTCTTAAAGGAAAGAAAGTGGCTTCGAACTGCAGAATGGTGGTCATACCTGCCTCCAGTAACGTCCTGTTACGCTGCATGGAAGCGGGCTACATAAAAAGCCTTCTCGAGGCTGGCGTTACCCTGGGCACTCCGGGCTGCGGGCCGTGTGCAGGTGTCCATGATGGAGTGATAGCGGCTGGAGAAGTTTGTGTCAGCACCAGCAGCCGTAATTTCATGGGACGGATGGGAAGCACCGGTGCCAAGGTATATTCCGCCTCGCCGGCGACAGCGGCAGCTTCTGCTTTGATGGGTAAGCTGGTAGATCCAACTCCCTATATCACTGAGTAAAGGAAGGTATTAAGATGAAAAAATCAATTCAAGGACGAGCCTACTGCTTCGGTAATAATATCGATACCGACCAGATTTATCCGGGACGTTATCTTGAGCTGACCGATGCTGAAGACCTGGCGAAACATACGCTTGAAGGAGCTGATCCTACCTTTGTTAAACGGTTTACTCCGGGAGGGATAGTAGTTGCCGGCACTAACTTCGGCTGCGGTTCCAGCAGGGAACATGCGGCTATTACCTTACAGGCTATAGGTGTACAATTGCTTATTACCGAATCATTTGCCCGTATCTTTTATCGTAACTGTATAAACCTGGGATTGCCCTTACTTGTCAGCCCTGGTATTACCCGGATGGTAAACGAGGGAGATGAGCTGGAGGTGAATCTGGAAACAGGAGTGGTAACAAATATCACTACTGGAAAAACATGTCAGGGAGAACAGATATCGGAATATGCCTTTCATATTCTGGAATCAGGGGGGATAAAGCCGTTACTGCGAGCAATAAAAACCGGTTAGCGTCTTTTATTGTATAGGTAAAGTGCTTTTTTATGAGGTGTTTTCCTGGAGTAAGTCTATAGTGGCGTTAGCAGCTTTTTCAGCTTTCAGGCGTCCTGTGAAAACAATCCAGGCCGCTATAGCTCCTAATGGAAGCCATGATAGTATTCCAAGATAGCCTGTAAACAGGAAATCAGCCCTTCCAAGGAACAGTAACAGAGTCAGTGTGCCACCTATAGCATTAGTGGCAGAGTGTGCCAGACAGACTGTCCAGATACTGCCGGACTTCGTCCTTAACCAACCGAGGATAATGGATAAAAGTATACAGCTCACCGGAAAAACCAGCAGTCCTAATAATGGATGCTCCGGATAGTTATATCCCCTGAGATTAAGTGGATAGTGCCAGATGCCCCAGATTATTCCTGTTAGCACTGCTGCCAGCAGAGGGCGTTCAGGGAACAGACGTAATTGCAGGTAGCCTCGCCAGCCGAATTCCTCGCCCCATAGCAAAGGGGTAGCAAGCACTGCATTAAAAGCAAACTGGAATGGTAGCACTATCCAGAGAAATGATGTCATCGACGGATTTATATTCGCTCCCGGCAGTATTGCGGTAATGCTTTGCTGGATTTCAAGATTGGCTTTTCCTATTCCGCTGGCAGCGGCTAGTACAGCTATAGTGGCAGTGACTATAAATGGTAATAGCAGGCTAAACAGGTAGTATCTCCAGCTCTGTTTAAATTTGGGATATAAAGAAGCATCAGCGAATCCTTCACCTGTAATCCACTTACGTACTACTAGGGCAGCTATAGCGGGGGCGAATGCGCCTGGTACGATAATCAGCTGGAACATGGAAGTTCCTTCGAAGTTGCCCAGTCGCAGAGGGATCTCCCATAGCAGCCATGCCAGACCAAAGGCGATGGCCAGGTAACTGATTATTCCTTTAGTATTCTTACTCACAGATATAATACAATTCCTTCGACTACTGTTACAGTGTCGCTTCCAGCTTCGTACGTATCACAGCCTCCGGAACCGCACCACGTATCTGTTCGATTACTTTTCCTGACTTGAAGAAGAGCAGTAGCGGGATGCTCTGCACCTGAAATTTACCGGCGGCCAGTGGATTCTCATCGACGTTCAATTTACAAAATTTGATACGTCCGGCATAATCTTCAGCCAGCTTATCTACAATCGGAGAAATCTGGCGACAGGGAGCGCACCACGCTGCCCAGAAGTCCACCAGCACGGGAAGTTCACTCTTTAGAACCTCATTCTCAAAGCTGGTATCGCTCACGGTGAGAACTCCACTGCCAGCTTCTTCTTTTTGGGGTTTACTCTTTACCCTGATTTTAACCAGGATATCACCGGGACGGTTGTCCGTGAGCTGTAGAGCATTAGTTAATTTGACGATTTTTCCTGTAGATATGCCTGCCGGCAGCTTTAGCTCCAGCTTCTTACCATTCCTGGTAAGCGTTCTGGTTCCACCCTTATTTGCTTCATCTGCTGTAATAGACAACTCGTATCTAACAGGGGTGTAGGGCTGATTTTCAGCGGAAGATTCCGGCATATCCTTCCTTATCCAGTCCAGTTTGCCTTTGCCATGCTGAAGAATTTCATTCGTCCTTCCTGGCTCATCTGTGCAAATGTTATTTCAGCCTTAAGGCCTGTATCAAGGTTGGTTACCACTTGTTTTACACTATTCAGCAGGATGTCTTTGATCTGTTGTGGTATCTCAAGTGTGGGTATCTTTATGGTAAGGGTTATTTTATCGCTATTGATATTGATATCATCGAGCATGCCGAGTTCGATCAGTGTGCAGGCAATTTCAGGATGTTTAACCTCTGCCAGCTTCTGGTATATTTCTTCTTTTGAATGCCTGTCAACCATTATTCTACTCACTCCTGAATTTATTGTTATGGATATCAGTTACCGCATCCACGGGCAGTAACGGTGAATATCTTTTCTACAGCGCCATTTCTCACGCCGTATAATTGCTCATGTATATTCACCACCAGCGTTGCGTTATTTGGCACAATCTCAATTCTATCGCCGAAGCTCAGTTTCTTATCAGCTTCCATATAGTATATATATCCGGTTTCCGCGCTCATTCTTCCTGCTCTAAGGTCTGGCCGTTCCTGTACACAGCCGAAATAGGGAATATCATTCCAGTAGTAGTCAGGTTTTTTTACTTCGCCGATATTGTAGTCGGCGCCAAATGTTTTGTAACCGGCATCGATAGCGGCTTTCTCCGGATGCGAGGTGCTGATAACAGTGGTCAGTATGGTTATGGCGCACGAGTCGCGGGTATTTGCTCCCCTGAGCATATAGCCGATATCTCCGATTATGCAGTTTCCGGGATGTACCTCGGTAATATCAGGAAACTTGCCTTCTTTTACAAGGCGGCAGGTAGCAGGCAGCGTATTTGAAGCACCTACGGATATGTGGTCTACTGCTATGCCGTTATTCCGTAATAAATCGGCTGTTTCGCTTATCAATTTAGCGGTTCCAAAGGCAATATCATCAACGGCTGATAAACCGCCTATTTCGTGGGCATAGAGGCCCATCAGTTTAATGCCGGGCAGTTTAACAAGTTGTTTTGCAAGCTCCAGGGTTGGCTTTCCCGGCAGTACTCCCAAACGGGGCATACCTCCCAGTTGCTTATTGGTGTCGACTTTTATCAATACCGGTATTTTCTTTCCCATAGCCTGGCCTGCAAGGGAAGCCCCTTCTGCTTGTTCCACCATATCTATGTTTAGCATTAATGCCAGACCTTCTCTCCCAAGCAGCTTTCTGAGTCTATCCTGTTTGTGTCCACCGTAGTAACCAGGATGTGAGATGAGAATATCTGGAATACCAGCCTCTGCCATGGCTTCTGCCTGTCCCATTGAGCCTACATCCACTCCACAGGCACCCGCATCGAGTTGCATCTTTGCTATCTCGGCGCACTCATGTACTTTTACATGGGGACGAAGTCGCAAGCCTGCCTCTGCTGCAAGTCCGGACATTCTGGCGATGTTAGCTTCCAGTTTGTTCATGTCCACCAGCACCGCCGGTGTATCAAGTGATGGATATAAAATGTTCTGTTCTGTCACGTTAATACCTCTCTCTATTTGTGCGTTTTACTTTGAATAAGTATCGAATTATTAATCTTGAGTGACTATTCTCAAAGCTGATACCAGCGGTAAATCTTTCATCGTTACCAGACCTGGCTGGGCTGTCATAACCCGGTGAATTGAATTGACTATAATGCCTGCTGTGGCTATATCGCCATGTGTTCCACCCTTGATGACCACCTCCATATCAGGAATTCCGTTAATATATACTGCATCATATGGCTGAGCAGTTCCTACAGCAGCTTCAAATTCCAGGGTAATTACCTTATCACCTGACATACTTCCCCTCGTTACCTGACGTACTCCGGCTACCTGTCCCGGTTCTACCGTGCCAAAGTTTGATGAAACCTTTGTGCTGGCAATTACCGGTTCGATAGTTTCGCTGATATGTTCCAGTTTCCATCCCAGACCACTGGCAATCATTGCCATGGATTCCGCCAGGCCAACATGACGTATCGAGCCTAAAGCAACCCGTTCTTTGAATTCCTCAAGTGTACAACCTACGCCTATCTTCATTTGAAATGGTATACGCCGTGATGACGCATCCTGGAGTCTGACCACCCTTACATGATCAACCTGCTGGCATACGCCGGTCATTACCAGCGGCCAGATGTCCATCAGGAATCCGGGATTGACACCGGTTGCAAGCAGGGTGCAGTTACGCATCTTTGCCAGGTTATCCAGCTCTAAAGCAAGGGCTGGCATAGTCTCATACGGATAGGACAGCTCCTCACAGGTAGAAATAACGTTAGCACCTACAAGAAGGCAGTACTCCACCTGTGGACGGATGAGTCTTGCTGAAGAAACGGTGCTGAGAAAGACAAGGTCTGGCTTTGTTTCACATAATACCTCTTTTGCATTAGGAGAGATAGATACATCCAGGCTCTTTCCTAGTCCTGCTACTATTCCTAGGTCTTCACCATTGAGACTGGCATCAGTATCGATAGCTCCGACGAACTGGATGTTTGGTTGCTGAGCAGCAAGCTTAACCACACTACGGCCGATAGGGCCGCAACCGTATTGCACTGCCCTTATCATTGTCATGCTTCGCTTAGTCTGGTTTTCATTGCTGCCTGACATTGTATTGTTAATATCATAGCATCTTGATAGTGTTGTCTACCACTTAAATATTCCTTAATACTGTTAAAGGGCTATAATTTTTTTCTTACCACTAAGCATTTTTTCTGTGCAATAGAGTAATGGCTGGGTACATTGAATATCAAAGCCAGGCTGTATATTTCTGCTTGCAGTTTCGTATAAATTGACTTTCTTTTAAGTTATAACTATAATGACTGCCGGTAAGTAAATTGGATTAACTATTAAAAAATGCCTGTGCAGACAGGTCTTTTTTATATAGGAGATGTATTTATCTGGTAAAGAACCAGCTGGCATAATCGGATGAAATTAGCTTTTCAGTGGATTATGTGAAAGACAACCATTAGTAGGGGACTTAGTCACATTAACGTACAGTTTACCAGCAGGCATGTTTCCGCGAGTGGATGGCATTTACTATAAACATTACATAATAATATATTAGAAGGTTAGTGAATAAATTAATAAGTGCTGTTGCAGGCTCTAAAGCTGGAGATGCATCAGATAACAGCCAGAAAGATCATTCTTTATATATTTTATTCATTGTAAAGAATTATTTTAGTATTTAATTAATATTGTGCAGCTAAGATATAACAACCGGTAGGCGCGCTGTTTTAAGAAAGGTTTGAAAGAATGAAATTAGGACAGAGAATCAGAGAGAGAAGAAAAACCCTGGATATAACACAAGAGAAATTGGCAAGAATTCTGGAGGTGACACCACAGCATATCTCTGCTATAGAAAAAGGTAAAAGAGTTCCCTCTCTGGCCTTCATTATAAAAATGGCTAAAGAATTAGGCGTCAGTATTGACTATCTTGTGTCGGGAACCGATGGAATTATCACTGATGTAATACCGGCAGTAAAAGCTGATAGCAAGCTGAAACTTAACGTAAAGAAAGCCATCATAGAATTAGTAAATGAGCTTTCTACAGCTGATTAATTCCAATCAGCTGCAACAGAAGCTACTTACTGGATGGAAGTTTTCCGGTTCATACTTCTTAGACAGATTAGAGATACATTACCGGTGACTAAGTTTGCACTTACGGCTGTAGTATCTGGCCGGGCCTTGCACCAGTTGGTTTTCCTTTATCAACGACCAGTTGTCCATTGACCAGTACGTACTGTATTCCGTCTGCATACTGGTGTGGCTCGGTAAAGGTTGCTCTATCTTTGATTATATCCGGGTTAAAAACCACCAGGTCGGCATAGAACCCTTCTCTGATAATACCTCTTTCTTTTAAGCCGATCTTTGCAGCAGGCATGGCTGTCATTTTTCTGACTGCCTGTTCCAGCGTCAATAATTTTTCCTCTCTGACATAACGTCCCAGTACTCTGGGGAAGGTACCATATGACCGGGGATGCGGCTTACCGCCTGCATCAGGAGAGGTAACCCAGCCATCGGAAATTATCGAGGAGAGTGGATTTGCTATAACTGTCCTGACATCATCCTCATCGAGGCTGAACATCACTACTGTGGCATCCGCCTCTGTTTCCAGCAGCCAGTCGAAAAAGGCATGGTACGGTGAATCCATGCTGCCTTTTTCCTCGAAAATCTGTTCAAGAGATTTTCCTTCGTACTCCGGATGTTGGGGACAATCAGCTATCTGAATTCCTCTCCAGTCGGAGCTCTTGATGCGGTTGGTACTGCTCATCCGGTCTTCTGAGATTTCACTCTCGATCGCTTTACGAGTTTCTTTGTTACGTAACCTTTCCAGCATATCGTTGATGCCGCCTTCCAGCACCCAGTTAGGCAGAGCAGAGGTTATAGTGCTGCTGCCGGCGATATAAGGATAGACGTCACAGTTTACCTCGACCCCCCTTTGCCTAGCCTCGGCCATTGCCTTTAATGCACCGTTGACCTTGCCGAAGTTGTTCATTCCAGCTGCCTTATGATGGGAGATCTCGAGTGAGATGTTGTTTTCTTCGGCTATTCTGATAGCTTCGTCTACGGATTCAATCAGATTGTCACCCTCGTTTCGTATGTGTGTGGTATAAATGGCTCCATAATCAGTAAGCAGACTGGCCAGTTCGATAAGTTCTTCGGTCGAGGAATAGCTGCCGGGTGGATAGATAAGACCAGTGGACATGCCGAAGGCTCCGTTATCAAGCGCCCTGGTGAGCAGCTCCTTCATCTTGTTCATTTCCTCTCTGGTCGGGCTGTCGGAGCGAAAGCCCATAACGGCAAGGCGGATAGTCCCCTGTCCTACCAGAGGGGCAAGGTTCATTGCAGTGCCCTGTGATTCAACCTTCTGATAGAACTCATCAAGACTTTGCCAGTCCCAACCGTAGTCGACACCTTTTTTTATAAAAGGAGAGAGATATGTTTTCAGCAGTTCGAGATTGACTGGATTCACCGGTGCCAGGGAAAGCCCACAGTTGCCGGTGACCGAGGTGGTAACTCCCTGCATAAGGTAGTTCGTGGCATCCGGAAAAGCCAGAATACCATGGTCGGCGTGATTATGCAGGTCGATAAATCCCGGTGCAACGACAAGTCCGGTGGCGTCAATCACCCTGCCGCCTTCTCCGAGCACAGGACTGACGCTCTTGATTTTACCGTTGGCTATGCCGATATCTCTTTTAAACCATGGGCTACTGGTGCCATCAAGCACCTTGCCGCCTTTTATTACCAGCTCATAACCCTCTGCCATATCTATTAGCCTCCTGCTCATAAACATTTTAGCTGCCTGACTTTATGCATAGATGGAAAAAGCCACTGTCAGCAACTAAGGATACCACATCAGGAACTGTGTAGCGAAAGAAAAAATTAGATATTAAAGAGACTGATAAGGTGCAAGCTGCGACATAATTTACAAATGTTTCAATATGTATTACTATTCAAATAGTTTGAAAATAAAGATATTAGATTATCAAAGGAGGAGCGGTCATAGACAGGTCAAAGCAGTTAACTGAAGAGTTACATGACTTTTTCAACCGTTTTACCTCGTGGGAGACATCGGTAATACGTTCCGGGTGTCTCACCCTTTCAGAAAGCCACGCCATCGAAGTCCTCGGTGTTTATGGCAGGATGAATATGAAAACGCTGGGAGAAAAACTGGCAGTGACCACCGGCACTGTCACTATAACAGTGGACAGGCTGGAGAAAGGCGGATATGCGAGGCGTGTTCCACAGAAAGGTGATCGCAGGACATATATTATTGAGCTTACTCCGCTTGGAGAACAGGCTTTTGAAGAACATCATAAGCATCACCGGAGATTAACAGAAGAATTGATGCCCCTGCTGAGTGAAGAAGAGAGCTTGGCCTTTATTAAAATTTTGCAGAAGCTCAATCAGCACCTGTTTTAGCAGCAGGACCCTTTAAATGGTTTATGAGGAAAAAATACAGCGGCCCGATATATGCTGCTTCGAAAAACAGCTATCATCGATAACCCTCCTGGTGGAAATGCAATCTTTTCGGGACTGAGACTAAAGAACAATGTTAGCTGATATTATCGGAAGTTTCTGGTACTTTCTGGAAGAGGCAGCGCCGTGGCTGCTGCTCGGGTTCCTTTTTGCCGGCTTGCTGAAGGCTTTTATTCCTGCTGACATCATCCTTAGATACATCGGTGGAGGAGATATAAAGTCGATACTAACTGCAACGCTGGTGGGCATCCCGCTGCCGCTCTGCTCCTGTGGTGTTCTTCCTACCGCGATGATGCTCTATAAACAGGGATCTTCCAGAGCTGCTGCCATAGCTTTTCTGATAGCCACTCCGGCAACCACTGTTACAGCGATTATTCTAACACTCGCTATGCTCGGCTGGAGGTTCACCGCTGCATATGTAGCCACTGCCTTTATCGTGGCAATAGGCACCGGGCTGCTCGCCCTCCTTTTTCTGAAGAGTAAAGCAGGTACATCAGCAGTAAATGTAACTGAGAATGAAGCAGGCAGCAGTTGTGGTAGCTATACTACAGCGGGTACGAGTACATGTCGTTGTGAAAAGGGTAGGCCAGGTACGGACGGTTATTTAAAAGAGAAGCTGAGAATGGTTTTTCACTATGGTTTTATAGAGATGATGGATGATATCGGCCACTGGATCATTGTCGGGCTATTGATTGCGGCAGTTATATACAAATTGATGCCGGCAGCTGTGGTGGAAAACTATATGAGTGAAGGAGCATCAGCCCTGGTGCTGGTAGCCATCATATCTGCGCCAATGTACATTTGTTCAACTGCTGCCGTACCTTTTGTGGCAGCACTGATAGCTACAGGAATGACTCCCGCTGCAGGCCTCGTTATACTTATATTGGGTCCTGCTACAAACGTTTCTACCATTCTGGTCGTTGCCAGGACGATGGGAAAGAAAACTACATTATTTTATGCTGCTTCTATTATGGTCATATCTATTGGAGTAGCCTATATTGTCAGCCTTGGAGGATGGTTATGATTAAAACAATATGTGCCGTTATAGTCCTCGGGCTTATACTGTATACACAGTTCATAAGGCTGTGGTGGCGAATTCACAGGCACAGGTAGAATTATCGTACCGGCAGTACAGTAACCTGGTGAGTGACAGGACTGTGCCTACTGAGCGGCCGGGCAGAGCCGCATGCACTCGGCGCAGCCTCCGGCGGCATAGCGGAAGGATGAACAGGCAAATCTGTTAATAGAGTAGGATTCCCCGTCCTCCGGCATTTTAAGTGCACCGGCAGGACATCCTTTTATGCAGATATTACAGTTGGTGCACATGTTGGTAACGGCCTTTTTCTCAACGGGTTTGAATTGTGCCTCGGTAAGACAGCAGGAGAGCCGTACCCGTGGCCCGAAATCATGGGTGAGCAGCAGGCCGTTTCTCCCTATGTAGCCAAGCTCCGCAGCTGCAGCCGCAGACTTATAGGACAGGGCTGCCTGTAGAAATCTGATATCGGTAGGACATCCTATAGCATGCATCGGCAGTGCCTTCATACCGTGACTGCGGCAGGCACGGGCAATATCATAAACTGCTTTTGTCAGACGTCCGTTGATATATGCCAGGTGGGTGGTGTACATATCGTTCATCGAGACCTGACCGGTGGTTCTTTCCGGCCTGGTCTGGGTCAGCACCTCGGGAAATATCTCCATTGCAAGCACTAGTATTGATTTCGTCTCCGGTAGCATTTTCAAGGCATCTTCTGCCAGTTTTTTATGAGAGACGTTTTCAAGTGAGACCATACCTGCCTCATCAGCTTCAACCGCAATTTGAAACTCTTTGTTATCGGCACCTGTACCCGTTAGTGTAATATCATTCATGTGTTAGAACTCCTTACATTGGTGTTTCTCCTGGAATCGATCTGCGCTGGTAGAGCTGCCAGAAGTCAGCCTATATTGTTACAGACAGCTGTTCCTATTGCAAACTTTACTCTCACTCCTGTCTGCTCAACAATTGCATTTATGAATATAGTTTTAGTTCTCTTAGGTGCAAAAAGGCAAGAATGAGGAACAGCAGTGAAAGGATGAGGGAAGGCAACAATGCACTCATGGAAATTTCCAGGTCGTAGAGAGGCTTTACCATTTCGCTGACAGCAAGTGAGAAAATCAATGTGAATCCAAATATAAACATGGCCGGAGTTAACAGCAGCCCGGCGCCCTTTTTCATAATAGTCATAATCCCGAGTATAATAAATGCCGGCATAATGAAGCACAGGTCCAGTATGTATATAGAATACATAAACTCAATCTTTTCTCCGCTCTGGACCAGCGGCAGAAGCTGTATAATCCAGAGAACATTGAAGACTACGGCTACGAGAAGGGAAAAAGTCGCCGATACTTTTCGCATCAGTCGAGGCAACTGGACTTTTTGCAGTGTCTCCGGAAGGATGTTAGCGGTGTTATAGATAATGGACCAGAACGAGAGCCCGAATATGGCAAGATATAGATAGTAAAGCATATTGTAAATTCGCTCGATTACGTATATTCCATAGGCATAAAAGAGGTAGCCAAGAAGGCCAAGAATTACAATCTGTTTTTTCGAGTCTCCATTCTTTATACGAACAGCTAGCAGCAGGATAGTAACAGATGCTGCTATGGTCAGCAGGTCCTGTCCGAAAACCGCAGGAGTGATTTCTGTGTTGACAAGATTTCTGTAAACAGCAGGGTTAACTACCCCGAAAAGTGCTGCCATCAGAGATAGCAGACCGGTTAACAGCCACAATATTTTATTAGCGACAAGATTTCTAACCATATCACCATAACCCGCATTTTTTACCTCCTGGAAGCTGTGAGGTAGTAGAAATATTGTAGCATTTATTAAAGCCTATTTTTTGTCTATGATGTAATTATACGTCAAGTGGCAATGAACTGTTCTCAAGGCTGGCTATATTTTCCGTTAAGTAGTCGGCTACCTCTGTTTCAATGCTTTTAAGTTCATCCACAGACGTAAAACCGGCATCCTGATCGGGCATTGCGTGAAATACTGCTAGTGTTTGCGGGAGGTCATAGCCGGTGGCGACAAAAAGCTGCTGCATTAGCGGGAAGTGCCTGTAGTAGGTCATCTGGAAAGCTATATAGGCGTTGTTCAACTGGTCGGGCCGTCCGCCCCAGATTTCTTCGAGCTCGCCTCCCATTGCCTCAATGAGCTCAGCCTTACCGGAAATAGTTTCTTCCTCTGTTATTTCAGCGGAATGATAGCGCTGGTAGAGGTCGGCGAGTTTATCGTAATAGCGCTGGTAGACTGTACTTACACGGAGCTTGCTGCTGTATTCTGCCTCCAGTGTTCTGTAGACCACCGAATCCCTGCCGTACTTCTCCTCAGCGAAAAGCAGGGCAGCGTTATAGCTGAATATCTCGGCAGATGGCTCTTCGATACCCTTTGTCATATCGATTTGTTCGTGCCAGTCTTCATGAAAAACAACGTGGATGAATCGGGAAAGTGGCGCCTCCATCAGAGAAGCGGTAATCGGTGTTTTAATCCCTGCAATCGCCTGGATACTGTAATAGAATACGTCATATCCCTTTAAATCATAATTTTCGGGTTTCCCCTGTGAACACAGTAACGACGGGTCATCGAGTGAATAAGGCAGGTCTGTATAAGGGGTGTAAAAGAAATAATCATAGCTTTCCAGTTCGTCAGAATAGACTGTAAAGTTGTCTGTCTGCTTTAATCCCAGGTCCTGCTCAAATGCCTTTATTTCTTCCACCAGCTGCATGCGCTGCTGCAGCTCAACAGGTAGTTCAGTCTGCGAGGCCGACAGATTGCAGCCTGCAACTAAAATGAGCAGCACCATAAGCAAAAGGATAGAAGTTTTTTTAAGCATGTGTAGTATTTCCAAGACTACGTTTATATTGTTACAGACTGCCAGTCTCATTACAAACCGGACTTGAAATATATACTGCCTGGCTCTTCAGTTGAAAGCTGCGTTTATATATCTTTAAGCTGTATTGTCCTGCCGGACTGGATAGCCCCAAAGCCGTACCTGTCCCTGATGCGGTCTATGGCTTTGTTCAACTCCTCCTGCTTCAATGCAGACGAGGCGAACAGGGTTGCCTGCCGGCTTGCTTCAACCAGGTTCGACACGCCGATGCCGATTAGCCGTACTGCCTGATTCTCCTCCGACAATGCCTTGTTGAGCAATCTAATGCCCGTCTCATATATCGCCTGATCGGTATTGACACTTTCCTGGAGTGTATGGCTACGGGTAATAGTGGTAAAATCGGCATACCTCAGCTTCAGCGTTACGCACTTCGCATGTTTGCCTTCCTTCCGGAGGTCGGCGCTTACCTTCTCGCTTTGAATCCACAACGTCGCTTCCAGAAGTGAACGGCCCCGGACATCCTCCTGGAAAGTGGTCTCCCTGCTTATGGACTTGGCCTCACCGGGCGGGAGCACCTTCCTGTCGTCAATCCCGTTGGCATAATGATGCAGCATTTCTCCAGCGGCACCTAACTGGCTTCTCAGGGTAGGCAAAGGCATCAGCGATAGATCGCCTATGGTATGAACTCCCAGCATCCTGATAACTTTTACAGTCTGCTTTCCAGCTCCGGGTAATTTTTCCACAGCGAGAGGTGCCAGAAAGTCCTTCTCTTCCCCCGGTTTTACTTCGATAAGCCCATCCGGTTTGGAGAGGTCCGATGCAATCTTGGCAACTACCTTACAGCTTGCGATGCCAATCGAAGCACAGAGCTCAAGTTCGCTGCGGACTTGCTGCTTTATCTTGACTGCCATTTGCCTGATGGAGCCATGTATCGATTCAAATCCGGTTACATCAAGATAGGCTTCATCGATGCCTCCGGGTTCGATATACGGTGAGAAGCTGTTCAGAATAGCCATAAACGTATGTGAATATTCGCGGTACTTGTCAAAATGGGCCTCGACGAAGATGGCTTCGGGGCATAATCTGGCAGCAGTTGCCAGCGGCATACTGGAGTGAAGGCCGAAGGCCCTCGCTTCGTAAGAAGCTGTGGCAACGACACCTCTTCGGTCGGGCTTGCCGCCGACGACAACAGGTTTGCCTTTCAGCTCGGGATTGAGTACCTGCTCCACCGACACGAAGAAAGAGTCCAGATCAATATGAATAATTGTTCCCTTTCCCATATGATTAACCGGTACCAGTATACGCCGGTACTATCTTAACACAGTAGCTGAAATCAGCAAGATCAGTATTTAAACGATATTAAATTGACCGGGTATGTTCTCCGAATTGTTGCTCTGCAGTCCAATTGCCCAAGTCCAATCAATCTAGTTCCAGCGGATATTTACCATAATCCTTTATCGTATTTACCATAGCTACGTAATTCTCAGGCTTTACTCCAGAATGAATCGAGTTGCTGGACATGCAAATCAGCCCTCCCCTTTTTCCTGCCTTCTTAATGACATCTTTCGTTTCTTGTACTACATCTTCAACAGTTCCTGAAACCAGCGAAAAAGCGCAGCTTACATTGCCACATAAGCATATCTTATCTCCAAACTTTGCTTTAGCCTCTCCCATATCCATTCCTGCCATCGGGTCTATCGGATGAAGTCCGTCTGCCCCGGCATCAATAATAAGGTCATAGATAGGCCAGATATTGCCATCTGTATGTTTGATAACCGGAACACCGCGACTATGGCAATATTCTACTATTTTCCGGAAAGGAGGGATTAGAAATCTCTCAGTAAATTTACGTGACACCATAGGACCTTGAGTCATAGCCCAGTCACCATTAACGAATGCTATGTCAGCACCCAAATCAATAGAGTTCTTTAAGTATCCTAACTGGTAGTTAAGTGCAATTTCATTAGCACGGTCTATAAGGTCAGGGTTCTTTACCATAGATCTGTAGTACTGTTTATCACCTAAAATATTTTCCTTGGCTACATCGAATATGTCGGTACAACCGGATATAATGGCTCGCTGTCCTTTAAACCTCTTCACCAGTTTCTTGAGCCAGTCATATCGCCATTCTTCGTTAGGATCAGGAGGTATGTAGCTGTCTATTTCTTCCTCTGATTTAACCCCGGCTTCCATCACAACCCCTGTCTCCTCCGCTGTGTACTGAACAATGGCACCCCACTGTCCTCTCTTCAACTGCCTGCCCGTTTTACTTACACCTATGTCTTCGTAGCTCCAGCAGTCCACACGATCTCCGACTACTATTCCATCTGTATCTACAAAGTAAACAAAATCCTCATATGAGGCATTGGGATTGCCTGTGATAGCATCTCTTACTTTTTTATGAACTCCATCGAAGGTAGGGACCCTATCCGGTTCCTGCAACTTTAACGTCGTAAGTATTCGTTCAATACCTGTCATTTTCTTCATCAGTATCTCCTCCAGTTTCTCTTTTGTTACACAACACTACGCCAAAAAAGTATGTTATAACTCTATACGTAGTGCTTCATAATATTAACAGCCTAATTGTCATTAACTAAAATTTCTACTCGATTAGACTATCTGTAAAGTATTATCAACCTAAATCCTGAAGCGGATATACTCCATATTTCTTTACCGTTTCAATCATAGCCAGGTAATTCTCTGGTTTTACACCTGAATGAATTGAATTACTGGACATGCAAATGAGCCCTCCTCCTTTACCGGCTTTTCTGATAACTTCTCTTGTCTCTTTTATCACATCGTCTACCGTCCCCGAAACCAGGCTAAAGGCACAGCTAACATTTCCGCAGAGACAAACCTTGTCTCCAAATTTCGCTTTAGCCTCTCCCATATCCATTCCTGCCATCGGATCGATTGGATGAAGCCCGTCTATACCACTATTTATAATAAGGTCATAGATTGACCAGATATTACCATCGGTATGTTTTATCACAGGAACACCACGACTGTGGCAGTAGTCGATAATTTTTACCAGTGGTGGAACTATGAATTTTTCAATGAACTTCCGTGACACCATCGGTCCCTGGGTCATCGCCCAATCACCATTCACAAAAACGATATCAGCGCCAAGGTCAATACAATTTTTCACGTAAATCAGCTGGTAATTAAGCGCTATCTCATTAGCTCTTTCAACGAAGCTGGGATTTTTTACCATCGCTGTATAGTACTGTTTATCACCGAGCAGGTTTTCCTTGGCAACATCGAAAACATCGGTACATCCAATAACAATTGCACGGTTGCCTTTAAATCGTTTCACCAGTTGTTTTAGCCAGTCATATCGCCATTCTGCATCGGGGTCAGGAGGCACATACGTATCCATATCCTTCTCAGATTTAATCCCTGGTTCAATAACAATACCCGTTTCTTCTGCAGTAAATTGAGTTATATCTCCCCACTGTCCTCGCTTCAATTGTCGGCCTGTTTTGCTTAACCCTAATGGCTCATAACTCCAGGTAAAAACACGTTGACTGATTGAGATGGCATCGGTATCCACTTTATCAATAAAGTCCGCGTACGAAGCATCGGGATGCCCAGTTATAGCATCTCGCACTTTCTTGTGTACACCATCGAAGGTAGGAACCCTGTCAGGTTCCTGTAATTTCAAGGTGGTAAGAATACGTTCCAGGCTCGTCATTTTCCGCATCACTTTCATCTCCTATTATGGTTTCTAAATAAGAGAATCTGCCAGTTTTGCCACTTGGGAGGCATTTGCAGCATACCCATCTGCTCCAATCTCATTAGCCCATTGCTGTGTCGTTGGGGCACCACCAACCATAATCTTTACTTTTCCTCTAAGGCCGGCAGCCTTCAGAGCTTCAATAGTCTTGATCGTATTCGGCATAGTCATGGTAAGCAGTGAAGATAAACCAATAATTTGATAGTCACCATCTCTTACTACAGAGCAGAAAGTATCAGGATCAACATCAACTCCAAGGTCCGTCACGTCCCATCCTCTACCCTTCAACATCATGATGACAATATCCTTGCCAATATTATGAACATCTCCTTGCACTGTACCCATAGCAATCTTTCCCTTTGCCGGCATGCCGCTCTTAGTAAGGACTGGTTCCAGGATTTCAATTGCACTGGACATGGCCTCTCCTGATACCAGCAACTCGGGAAGAAAATATTCACCTGCCCCAAATAGTTCGCCTACTTTCTCAATACCTGGTATCAGTCCCTTATCCAGTATCTGCTTCGCATCAATATTTTCACTTAATGCTTTTTGGGTTAACTCAACTGCTATTTCCTCATCCCCATCAACTATTGCCTTACTTATTTTCGAAAAATCGGCCATAATTCCTCCTTGCCTATAACTAATATATTTGAAATATCATATTGCTTTAGTGAGCATATCCATTTTTAAAATTATTGCCAATAATCAAATATCTATCTTCCTGGATGGATCATCGTATTTGGTAGCCACAATGCTATTTGTGGATTAAATAGGACTATCATCAAGCACACAAACTGTATTGCCAGAAATGGCCATACCGAATGTATTACATCTCCCATTGTAATATGTTTGGGAGCAACACCTTTCATGTAGAACATACCTTGCCCAAATGGAGGGGACATATAGGCCATTTGCATGTTCATACAGAACAGGACACCAAACCATATTGGATCAAAGCCAAGTTGGATCACTATGGGAACAAAAATAGGGATGGTTAAAAAAACAATACCTACCCAGTCAATAAACATCCCAAGAATAATAAATATAATCTGCATGATAATGATAATACCAATTGGACTTAATCCCGTTCCATGCAGTAACCCAGTTACAAAGGGCCCCCCACCCGCAAGTAGATATACCGACACCAGGGATAAACAACCAAACCCCACCCATAGCATCATGCCTGTAACCTCTGCTGTGCCAATGAATACTTCCTTAAGTAAATCCCAGTTAAGTTTATGGCGCCCTGCAGCTATGCAGAATGAACCAAAAGCTCCAACTGCTGCAGCTTCCGTTGGTGTAGCTACTCCACCATAGATTGATCCCAGGATGGAAAAAATAAGAATAGCTGGTAAAATAACTCCCCTACTGATTATTAATTTTTGCTTGAATGTTACATTGACCCTTCGCTCTTTAGGTAATGGTGGAGCAAGCTTGGGATTAATAGTCACTCGTACTAATATATAGGCAATGTAGCACCCTGATAGCATAATACCTGGAAAAACACCTCCAACAAAAAGCTTACCTACCGACGCTCCTGCCGTGGCTCCATAAAGTACAAATACAAGACTGGGCGGAATTAAAGAACCAAGACCTGACCCTGCCATAATGGAACCCATCGATAAATATTTATCATAACCACGTTGGAGCATACTTGGAAGAGCAATTATTCCTAGGGTGACTAGTGCAGCGCCAATAATTCCACTCATAGCTGCCATGATTGTTGCGGTAATAACTGCCGCGATTGCCAGTCCGCCACCTACTGGCCCCATCCAAATTTGAACTGCATCAAAGAGGTCCTCAACTACACCTGCTTTGGCGAGCACCCTTGCCATGAGTATAAATAGTGGACCAACCACGAATACATAGTTTCTCATCACATCCATGATACGGCTCACTGGGATTCCAAGGCTGCTTGGTCCCCACATGATAAGTATAAAAATGACCGCAAGAGCTCCTGTTGTGAAAGCAAAAGGGAGTCCCATTATAAGCAATACAACCATGCTAATAGCTATCAGTATTGTGAGTGTAGCAATATCAATCGTCATTCCAATCTCCTTTGTTTTACCACTAGGTATAGGTCCTCAATAAACATAGCTATAGCCTGTAGTAGCATAAAAAAACCACCAATAGGCACCAGCCAGCGAACTGGCCATAACGGTGGGTCCCAGCCGGTTGCGGTGGTTTCCCTGATCATGAATGATTCAAGGGCAGGGCCAAATCCCTTCCATACCAACATACCTGTGAATAGAAATACTAATGGCCAGGTGAATACGTTCAATATTGCCTGTTTTCTTTCTGAGATGGTATTTACCAGCAGATCTAGTTTGACGTGTGCGTTTCGGTGTAGTGCGTAGACTCCCCCAACAGCATATACCCCACAAGCCAGAAATACTGCTAGCTCGAATGCCCATATCTGTGATCTGCCAAATAGTCCTCTCATTATAATCTCCACTATAATTATCAACATACTAATGCCAAGTAGAGGGGAAACTATTCTACCCAACCATAAGCTAATTGTATTCACAATGTGAACAAATCGCGACACAGGTTTGCCTCCTCATTGAAGAAGTGGGGTTGATAAAACCCCACTTCTTTTTAAATACTATACATTTGAGTATTTATTAATTACTAGCCTTTCCATATACCAATCTCTGTTAAGAAATTAATATGTGAATTGAATATTCTAGTTGCTAATTCGCTATCCTTAGCATCCTCGCTATATATACTTATCAGTATCTCTCTTACCCTATTCACCAACTCCGGCGTACCAGCTATGCCATGTACGCCCATTTCAGCCATCTCAGCGATAGCTATACTATCCTGGTACTTAGCTGTCATTACCTGATTAATATCATACTCTACTGCTGTAGAAGTAAGTATTGCCTGCAAATCAGCTGGTAGTGAATCATAGGCATCTCCATTCATATAGAAAGGGCTAAATCCACATGAGTGGTAACCAGGCAAGGAGAAATAGTTCGCTACTTCAAAGAAACCCTTACTCATGTTCATTGACGGGGAACCCCAGTCTGCTGCATCAATAACCCCTGTAGACAAAGCTAGATATACATCAGGGCCTGGGATTGTAGCAACATTTGCACCTAGCTGTTTCATCAGGTTGGCTACATCTCCCTCGGGTGCTCTTATCTTCAGTCCCTTAAAATCTTCAAGAGTGCTGACCGGATTTTTAAATACCAATGATTCATCTCCCCAACCATGTATACCAATACAGTGTAGTCCCCAGTTACGATATAGTTCCTCAGTAAGCTCTTTACCTCCTTGACGATAGTACCATATCCTTCTCTGCATGAAGTCCTCGTATAATACGGAAGGCGCAGCTACAAGATCAAATGCTATGTCTTTACCCGATGCATAACCACTACTTCCATCAATCTCAAACATTCCATTGCGAACCGCCTCGAATGCCTCATTATAAGAAACTATCGCTCCAGCAGGAAATGGTTCGATTGTTAGACGACCGCCACTCAACTCTCCTACTCTCGCACACCAATTGACAAAATCTTGATAGGATATTTCACCAGCATCCCAAAGCGTCTGAGCCCTCCACTGATACGTTTCTCCCTCAGGTGCTGGTGTTGGAACAGGTTCTGGTCCAGCTTTTGGAGCACAGCCAGCCACTATCAAACTAATAGCCATAACCACAACCAGTAATAACAAACCTATTTTTCTATTCATTTTTCCCTCCAATATAAATCTAGATAGTATAGGCATTGGATGTTAGGACATCTAATCACCTTATTTTTTTGTTTTCTCAGACACCACCTCCTTTCTGGTAATGCTACAGATTTATTTCTTATCCTCATCGCTGCTATTTTGAATTACTTATAATAAAAATTATTAACTTTATAGAATCAAAGAGCTACCTATATTTATAGAACTCCATCGATATATTTTTTCGGATTATATTCCAGGCTATGATGAGTAATTATTCTTTACATGTTTTGTATTGGGGAGAAAAATATTTTAATAAAATCCTTCTCCTCGTTAAAGGAGGTAAACAAGGGATAAACGATAGAGGTCATAGATAAATCCCCAACTTCCTATCTACTTTTCTGATGGCTTTGATTTGTTTAATCACTACTATCAGCCCCATCATCTTTATATAAATGAATTATCTACTCAATGCATCTATGAATAGAACAAATATCAACTATTAGTTGATGTTAAACATACTAATCACTATTATTTAAATTGTCAATAGAAAAAGTTTGATGACAGGATAAGTAATATAAATCTATGGATGTTAATAAGTAATCTTTCAATATATCTATTGGTAAATTGGATAGATTAGGTGGGCTATGAATAGTTAATTAAGTCTTACAGTCTTAGTTATTACCAATATTTAATAATAACTTAAACTATAGACTGGCTACTCAGGAAAGTGTACGGCACCAGGCAGGGAACCGCTGACAATAACTAAAACAAATGGCTTGGCCTCTACTCTTTCAAATATAGGATTATTTATATTTTCGTTTTGAGCCGCGTGCCCCGCCACCGAAGATGATACAGATGCCGAGCATGAAA
>Ga0272441_10004328_pt1 | contig 25912 bp, 24 predicted proteins | sample SSMProp6N_FD_193582 | JGI IMG/M metagenome (GOLD analysis project Ga0272441, IMG submission 193582) | Marine sediment archaeal communities from Little Sippewissett salt marsh, Falmouth, MA, United States - SSM-Prop-6N | ecosystem: Environmental > Aquatic > Marine > Wetlands > Sediment ...
GATGCCTGCCACGGCGGCGGCTTGTTCTGCGTCTTCGAACACCTCTTCGGCCAGCAAGGCGGCTTCTTCTTCCTCGTCGGTGCGGTCGATGGTGACGTCTTCACCGCGGGCTTGACGCTGCGCTTCGTCTTGCGTGCGCGCGACGTTTACGGTCACGGTTGCGGTAACTTCCGGATGCAACCGGACCACCACCTCATGCAGCCCCAAGGCCTTGATGGGCCGGTGCAAGTTTACCTGCTGGCGCTCAACGCTAAAGCCGCCATCCGTCAGCCCGCCGGCAATATCGCGGGTGGCCACCGAGCCATACAGCTGGCCGCTTTCAGACGCTTGGCGGATGACGATGATGCTTTCACCGTCCAGCTTGCCGCAAATGGCCTCCGCTTCGCTGCGCAATTCCAAGTTACGCGCTTCAAGCTGCGCGCGCTCGTTTTCAAAGCGCTCGCGGTTGGCCTTGTTGGCGCGCAAAGCCTTGCCGCGCGGCAGCAAGAAATTGCGTGCATAGCCGGGCTTAACGGCGACCACGTCGCCCATTTGGCCGAGTTTTTCAACCCGTTCGAGTAAAATGACATCCATTGCAACCAGTCCTCGTTCCCGCAAACGCGGCCTTAGGCGCCCCATGCGCCCGGTCCGTAACGCCTGTCCCGCGGCAAAGCGGTTAGCGGCCGATATCTATGATCCTTCACGTGGGGCGTTGCGAGCCACCACTATAGCGTTGGCGTAGCCCTAGCCATGCATCCACGAGCCCTAGAATGCCCACCAGCACGACCAGCCAGCCAATAAACAATAATGACAGATAAACCAAGATGAGAAGCGCCGTGCGCGCCGGCCACGGCCGCGAAATAGCATGGATCGTGACCAACCCCAACAGCACATAGGGCACGAATAAAAGCGCCGCTAGCGAGCCGCCGATGAACCCCAATTCGCCAGGCAGGAACGCTAGCGCCAGCGCTACCGGAAAGCCAATCAAAGAGCTTTGCGGATAGCTGATATCCAGAATGCTCGGCGTCGGCCGGATCGCCATGCCCGACCGTGCCACAATGCTTTGGGCCAAGAGCATGTTCACCAGCGTCATGATCACCCACACGCTGGCCGCCATTGCCGGCACCACCACGGCGACAGCCTCCAAAAACGCGCTGGCGGATATTTGTATCCCGCGCGCCTCCAGCATTGCGGTCAATTCCTCGGTATCCACGAGGCTGGCATTGACCATCTGCACGATCGTGCCGCGAATGCCGCCGTCTTCGCCGATCACGGACACAATGGATAAAACCAAGATCACGGCGGCAATGGCTGTGGTCCAGACAACCAGCATGCCGGCCGGGTACCATTCGATGCCCGGCGCGCTTTGCTGCTCTTCTAACGGTCCGTCGCGCGTGCCGCGCTCCACCGCACGGTGATGCGCCTCACGCGCGCGGCTGGCGCGCACCTCAGCAGAGGCCCCCCCGGTGTCGGCCATGCGCGACAAAAGCGCCAAGCGCACCAGCCAAATAGGCGCCAGCGCGGCGATAGCGAAGAACACGATGGCGCCGGGCACACCGGCAAAAAAGGCCATGACGAGTAGCCCCATGGCACCGGCGATAACAGCCGTCAGCGTGCCGCGGCTAAGCCCGGCGATGAATATCGGCAACGGCGCCATATAGGCCAAAAGAATGACCGTCGTCGTACCCGATGCGGCCGCCGCATAGACCAGGGCGCTGGCCAATCCGGCCAAGATGCCAATAAGCCAATAAGGGAGGGATGCCATGAAAGGTCCGGGTCGGTTGCCTTATCGCGTGTAACGGTGCGCAGGCGTGTCAGCGCTGCATCTATTGGGTGTCCTTTACTAGGCGTCCTTGGTGCGGGGCGCCCGTAAGGCCCGTAAGTGACGGTTAATCGATCACGTATGGCAACAGCGCCATGAACCGGGCGCGCTTGATGGCGCGGGCCAATTCGCGTTGCTTCTTGGCGGACACGGCGGTGATGCGGCTCGGCACGATCTTGCCGCGTTCGGATACGTAGCGCTGGAGCAGCCTTGTGTCTTTGTAATCGATTTTAGGCGCATTGGCGCCGGAGAACGGGCACGTCTTGCGGCGGCGGAAGAACGGCCGGCGGGCGGCGTCGGTCTGAATGATTTTCATGCGTCGGCTCCTGCGCTGGCGGATGGTGCGGCTTCGGTGGCAGCGGGCGCGGCGGCGGCAGGGCGGCGGTCGCCCCTCTCTCCGCGATCACCCCTGTCGCCGCGATCACTCCTGTCGCCGCGATCGCCCCTATCACTACCGCGGCCACCGCCGCGGCCACCGCGGCGGTCATCGCGGCCGCGCGACTGCATCATGGCCGACGGCCCCTCTTCGTGTTCATCCACCCTCAGGGTAATGAAGCGCAGAACGTCGTCGTGCAGGCCCATCTGGCGCTCCATCTCAGCCACCGCCGGGTGCGGGGCGTCGATGTTTAAGAGCGTGTAGTGGCCTTTGCGGTTCTTCTTGATTTTGTAGGCAAGCGTCTTGATGCCCCAATACTCGCTCTTGGCGACGGAGCCGCCATTGCTGTCGATAATAGCCTTGAACTCTTCGGTCAACGCGTCGACCTGCTGCGCCGACACATCTTGCCGGGCAATAAAAACGTGTTCGTAAAGCGCCATGTCGCATGGGCTCCCTTCACTATCCGCCGGTCCGGGCGCGAAGCCCCGTTCTTCGTCAGGAGAAAGGGAGGCTCTCCTGGGGTGACGAACCGGGCGGGAACACTGGAAAACCGTTGTGCGTTACACGCAAGCGCTAAAGCGCCGTTCCTTCAGCCCCCGGCTCCGGACCTTGAGCGATGCGGGGGCATACGCGAATTATGCCCTGGATGCAAGCGCTCAAGGCCGGTTTCTAGCGGTTGTCTAGCTGGGCGCGGACGCATTCAAGGCCTGTGCGCGTAATCCGGTAGGGCGCACCGCCCTTGGAGGCGATAAGCCGCCGTTTTCTCAGCTTTTCGAAGACCGCAAGCGTGCAGGACGTCAACAGCCAGCCGTCGCGGGTGACGCATTCGACCTTGTTGACGTTGCGGCGTCTGCCTGTGTCTGAAATCTTGCGGAAATGGCGGATAAAGCCGCCTTGCGCGAGTGCATGCAGCACGCGCTGTTCGGTACGGGAGATATTCATCGCGAAATGTGCCGTCGCAAACGGAAAGCGGCACCGGCGGGCGGGCGTACAGACGCACAAAGCCATCAGCGCGCGGTCCGCGCCGGTGCGGGTTTCATGTGACGGGGGAATATAAAATATGCCCCGTCAGGCGGGCACACTCTCGTTAGACATACAGTCTCCAACGTCCGATCCGCGCGAGATGGCGGTTTCGCCCTCCGAGATCAAGGGCGCGCTGCGTCTTGTACTCAAACCGGCGAGCCGGTATCTCTCGCAGCAATAGGAGCGCGCCAAAAAGGCGCCTGACACAAAAAAGCGAGGTCAAGACCGCCCGTGAGCGACACTCCCATCCGCGCATTTACGTTTCCCGGCCAGGGCGCTCAAAGCGTTGGCATGGGCAAGGACCTGGCAGACGCCTTCCCGCAGGCCAAAGCCGTGTTCGACGCGGTGGATGAAGCCCTAGGCGCCAAGCTCACATCGATCATGTGGGAGGGGCCGGAGGAAGATTTAACGCTGACTATGAACACCCAGCCGGCGTTGATGGCGGTGTCCATAGCCGTCATCCGCGTGCTTGAGGCCGAAGCAGGGCTTGATCTTGCCAAGCATGCCCGTTTTGTTGCCGGGCACTCGCTTGGCGAATACGCCGCGTTGTGCGCGGCGGGCGCCATTGACCTGGCCACCACCGCAAAGCTCTTGCGCCTGCGCGGTGAGGCGATGCAGCGGGCGGTGCCGGTCGGCGCCGGCGCTATGGCGGCGACGCTAGGGCTGGAAAACGACAAAGTCGACGCGGCGGCCCATCAGGCGGCGGCGGAGACGGGGGAGCCGGTTGGCGTGGCCAACGACAATGCCAACGGTCAGGTGGTGATCTCCGGCTCTAAGGCGGGTGTGGACCGCGCCTGCGCGCTGGCCAAGGAGATGGGGGCTAAGCGGGCGATGCCGTTATCCGTATCCGCGCCGTTCCATTCGGCGTTGATGCAGCCGGCCGCCGATGAAATGGCCGCCGCCCTTAAAGACGTTGCGGTGGCCGCGCCGATTGTGCCGGTCGTTGCCAATGTGCGGGCGGAGGCGGTGAGCGACCCGGATATGATTCGCAGCTTGCTGGTGGAGCAAGTGACCGGCCGCGTACGGTGGCGCGAAAGCGTTGTCTATATGCGCGATCATGGTGTCGAGGAATTGGTTGAATGCGGCGCCGGCAAGGTGCTGACCGGCCTTACCAAATGGATCGACAAATCAATTACGGGCCAGACCATCAATTCAGCCGACGCCGTGCGTAGCCTTATTGAAACCGGTCTTTAGGTCTAAGCGTCGCCTGACCTTACACCGAGCCACACGCAAACCAGCGGTAGCCCAGTGGCAACCCAGGGGCAGCCCAGGGGCAACCCAGCGGCAACAAACACAGCAACGGGGAGTTTTCCATGTTTGACCTCACCGGCAAGACGGCCCTTGTAACCGGCGCAACCGGCGGTATTGGCGGCGCCATCGCCACATCCCTTCATCGGCAAGGCGCAACGGTCGGCCTTTCCGGCACCCGCGAGGGTGTGCTCGCCGAGCTTGCCGCAGCGCTTGGCGATAGGGCGCACGTGCTGCCGTGCAACCTCGGCGATACGGCGTCCGTCGACGCTTTGCCCAAGCAGGCCGAACAAGCGATGGGGCAGGTCGATATTCTGGTCAACAATGCCGGCATTACCCGCGACAACATCTTCATGCGCATGAAGGATGATGAGTGGGATCAGGTCTTGGCCGTCAACTTAACGTCCGGGTTCCGCCTCGCGCGCGGCCTGATGCGCGGCATGATGAAGCGCCGCTGGGGCCGCATCATCGGTATTACATCGGTTGTTGGCGTTACCGGCAATCCGGGCCAGGCCAACTACGCCGCCGCCAAGGCTGGCATGATCGGCATGTCGAAATCGATCGCCCAGGAAGTGGCCAGCCGCGGCATTACGGTCAATTGCGTTGCCCCCGGCTTCATCCAGACCGCGATGACGGAGGCGCTGGACGAGGGCCAGAAAGAGGCCATCGCCACGCGTATTCCCGCCGGGCGGCTTGGCACATCGGCAGAGATCGCCGCGGCCACGCTGTATCTAGCCAGCGAGGAAGCCGCCTACGTAACCGGCCAGACCCTGCACGTGAATGGCGGCATGGCGATGATCTAGGGATCCCGCGCCCCTGCAGGGCTATAGGGGCGCGCTGTATGTCCCGGTTTTAAGGCCCATTGCCCTTGCGCGTGCAATCTGGTCAAAGGAATATGATTGTGTTACCAAGCGACCGTTTTTAGGGATGATACGGGAGCACCGGCAAGGCTGCATCCGCTGAAATCCAGCCGCGCTCGCCGCGACCGAACAGCAAATCGGCTCGCCGTCTACCGACGTTTTTGGTATGCGGCGTGTGCTGAAATTGAGCCCCAGATCGTGCCAGCAGAGTTCTGGCGGATCGCAGACCATGAGCTGAGAGAAGAAATATGAGTGACATCGCAGAGAGCGTAAAAAAGATCGTCGTCGAACACCTTGGCGTCGAAACCGACAAGGTCACCGAAAATGCCAGCTTCATTGATGATCTGGGCGCCGACAGCCTGGATACCGTTGAGCTTGTGATGGCCTTTGAGGAAGAGTTCGAAGTTGAAATACCGGATGATGCCGCTGAGACCATTTTGACAGTCGGTGATGCCATCGGGTTCATCAAGGCCAATACTGGCAGCTAAGCTTTCGCATCTTGGTTTCTATGCGACGTCACGGACGGGCCCGCTTTAGCATGCCCGTCCGTCTTGCTATGTAGTGTGGTGGTCTGACTTGGCGGTGCAGGGTTGACGCACAACAAGGGACGGTTCTGGAGGTCACCATGATTGAACTAAGACGCGCGGTCATAACCGGTATGGGGCTTGTTACCCCGCTTGGAACAGGCATAGAGCCGACATGGTCGCGGTTGTTGGATGGCCAATCGGGCGCCGGTCCGATCACCAAATTCGACGCGTCAGACTACCCGTGCCGGATCGCCTGCGAGGTTAAACGCGGTGACGGCAGCGACGGCACGTTCAACGCTGATGACTGGGTCGACCCAAAAGAACAAAAGCGGATGGATGATTTCATCATCTTCTCGCAGGCGGCCGCCAAGCAGGCCTTGGATGATGCCGATTGGCACCCGGAAACCTATGAAGACCAGACGCGGTCCGGGGCGATTATCGGCTCCGGCGTCGGCGGCCTTCCGGGCATCGAAGACGCAACCTTAACGCTGCACAACAAGGGCCTGCGGCGGTTGTCTCCGTTCTTCATTCCCGGCCGGCTGATCAATCTGACTTCCGGCCATGCCTCCATCCGCTGGGGGCTTAAAGGGCCCAACCATTCCGGCGTGACCGCCTGTTCAACCGGCGCCCATACCATCGGCGATGCATCGCGCATGATCATGCTGGGGGATGCGGATGTGATGCTGGCCGGCGGCGCGGAGGCCACGGTCTCGCCGCTGGGCATTGGCGGCTTTTGCGCTTGCCGGGCGCTTTCTACCGGCTTCAACGATACCCCGCACAAGGCGTCGCGCCCCTACGACAAAGACCGCGACGGCTTTGTGATGGGCGAGGGTGCCGGCGTCGTCGTGGTTGAAGAATACGAACACGCCAAGGCCCGGGGCGCCAAGATCTACGCGGAAGTTGTCGGTTACGGCATGTCGGGCGATGCCCATCACATTACCGCGCCGGCAGAAGACGGCGATGGGGCGTATCGCTCCATGCGCATGGCGATCGAACGCGCTGGGATCGCGCCGGCGGATATTGATTATGTGAATGCCCACGGCACGTCGACACCGCTGGGAGACGAGATTGAGCTGCGCGCCGTTGAGCGGCTGTTCGGCAACGAGCAGCCGGATGTCTCGATGTCGTCCACCAAATCCGCCGTCGGGCATTTGCTGGGGGCGGCCGGCGCAGTGGAAGCGATTTTCTGTATGCTGGCCATGCGCGACAATAAAGTGCCGCCGACGATCAATCTGGATAATCCCTCGGTGGAAACGCCCATCGACCTTGTGGCCAATGCCAGCAAGGAAAAAGAGGTCCATTTTGCCTTATCAAATTCCTTTGGCTTTGGCGGCACCAATGCGTCGCTGATCTTCAAATCGGTGGATGCGTAACCGCGGTAAATAGGGCAGGCCGCAATGGATGACACGCCGCAGACCAACGACGCCCCCGGCGAGGAGCCGCCGCACAGCGGAACGCGCGGAGAAGGCCAGCAGCCAGGCCAGCGGCCAGGACGGCAGGTAGGGCGGCGTTTGGCCTATGTCGTCATCGCCGCTGTGGTGCTGCTGGGGGTCGTCGGCACACCCGCATGGCTCGCCTGGCGCGGGTTTACGGCGGCCAGCGATATTCTCCAACCGACGACGGTTTTGATCGAAGAGGGTGCGGGTCTTGGCCGCATCGCCCGCCAGCTTGAGCGCGAAGAGCTTGTCTCCAGCGCGTTGATGTTTCGCGCCGGGGTCGAGGTCTATGGCTACGCGTCCGCCTTGAAGGCCGGTGAATATCAAATCCCGCGCCACGCCAGCATGCGGCAGATCATGCGCATTCTCGTCGACGGTCAGCCCATTCTTCATCCCATCACCGTGCTTGAAGGCATGACCTCGTGGGAGGTGGTGGAACACCTCGCCCTGCAGCCGGTGCTCACCGGCACGGTGCCGTTCGTGCCGGCGGAGGGCAGCTTGCTGCCGGAAACCTATTTAGTAACCCGCGGCACGTCGCGGGTAGACGTCATTGAACGGATGCAACAAGCGCAAGCACAATTGCTGGAAGACTTGTGGCCCAAGCGCGCCGATGATTTGCCCATAGCGAGCATCGAAGAAGCCCTGATCCTGGCCTCCATCGTCGAGAAGGAAACCGGCAAGGGCGATGAACGCCCCAAGGCGGCAAGCGTGTTTGTAAACCGCTTGAACCGCGGCATGCGCTTGCAGTCCGACCCAACCATCATTTACGGCATTACCAAGGGCGAGGCGCCGCTGGGCCGCCGCATCCGCCGCTCCGAGCTTGACGCGGTCACGCCCTACAACACCTATAAAATCGACGGCCTGCCGCCGACACCGATCTGCAATCCCGGCGCGGCGTCGATTGCCGCCGTGCTTAATCCGGCGGATACGGAGTATTTGTTCTTTGTCGCCGATGGCAATGGCGGGCACAGTTTTGCCCGCACCAACCGCGAGCACGAGCGCAACGTGCGCGCGTGGCGGCAAATCCAGCGCGAGCGGGGGTTGCGCTAGCGGGCATGGCACTCACCAGCATGACAGGGTTCGGCCGGGCCGACGGCGCCTACGGCGATTGGCAATGGCATTGGGAGGTTAAGACCGTCAATGCCCGGGGGCTGGATGTGCGCTTGCGGATGCCGCCGGGCTGCGAGGTGTTGGAACAAGATGCGCGCAAAGTGCTGCAGGCTGCGTGCACGCGCGGCGCCTGTCAGGCGGCGCTAACGCTCGAACGCCAGAAGGGTGGCGTGCAGGTGCAAATCAATGACGCTCTGGCTGGCCGCTTAGCGGCGGAATTGCAGGCATTGGCGCGCAAGCTGGGCATGCCGCCGCCGTCGCTTGACGCCGTCTTGGGGCTGCGCGGCGTGGTGGAAACTGCCGATACGCCGGACGATGAGGCGCGGACGCGGGCGCGCGATGCGGCGATCGCATCCACATTGGCCGCGGCCATAGAGGGGCTTGTTGCTGCGCGCCTGGACGAGGGCATGAAGCTTAGCGCTGTGCTGGACGCCATCTTGCAGGAAATAGACGCGCTGGTCGTGCGCGCCGCGGATCTGGCTGCGACCACGCCGGAGCGGGTGCGCGCGCGGCTGCAAGAGCAGGTGAGCACGCTGTTGGCGGAGCGCGCCGATATGCCCAACGAGCGCATCATCCAAGAAGTAGCCCTGCTTGCCGCCAAGGCCGATATTCGCGAAGAGCTGGACCGGCTGCACGCGCATAGTGCGCAAGCGCGCGTGCTGTTGGCCGGCGGCGGTGCGGTGGGCCGCAAGCTTGATTTTCTCGCGCAGGAGTTCAACCGTGAGGCAAATACGCTATGTGCGAAGTCATCCGATACCGAGCTTACGCGCATCGGGCTAGATATGAAGGCGGCTATCGAGCAATTGCGCGAACAGGTGCAAAACGTTGAATGACATCGCCATCAAGCGCCGCGGGCTGATGCTCGTCTTATCGTCGCCGTCAGGCGCGGGCAAGACGACGCTGTCGCGCAGCCTGTTGGAAAACGATAGCGGCATCGCCTTGTCAGTGTCCGCCACCACGCGCCCGCCGCGCCCGGGCGAAATTGAGGGCAAAGACTATTTTTTTGTCAGCAATGAAGCGTTTGGCCTGATGGTCAATCGCTCTCAGTTTTTGGAGCACGCCAAGGTCTTTGGCAATTATTACGGGACCCCGCGCGCGCCCGTGGAAGAGGCGCTGGCGCGCGGCAGCGACGTCTTGTTCGACATCGATTGGCAGGGCACCCAGCAGCTTAGGCAAAATGCCGAAGCCGACGTGGTGAGCATTTTCATTTTGCCGCCGTCAACCCAAGAGCTGGAACGGCGCCTCTACGCGCGCGCCCAAGACAGCGCGCAAGTGGCCGCCGGCCGCATGGCTAAGGCGGCGGATGAAATGAGCCATTGGGCTGAATATGACTATATTATTGTCAATCAGCACCTTGAACACAGCAAAGCGAAGCTCCGCGCCATCTTGGATGCGGAGCGGCTGAAGCGCGCCCGGCAGGTGGGGCTCGACGAGTTTGTCAAAGGCCTGCGCGAAGGGCTTTAAGGCGCCAGCACGACGCGCCCGAGGACGCTGCCTTGGCGCAGGTCATCGAGGGATTGTGACGCTTGGTCGAGCGGCCGTTCTTCCACCGGGATAGGGTCGACCTTGCCGGCGCGTACAAGCGCCATCATCTCCGCCGCCTCTTGCGGTGAGCCCACATACGAGCCGCCGATGGTAATGGCGCGCATGGGGAACATTGGAATGGGCATCGAAAAGCCGCCACCGAACAGGCCCACAACCACCACCTGCCCGCCCTTGCGCACAATGGAGGTGGCAAAGGCCAGCGAGGCTTCGGAGCCGACAAAATCAATCGCCGCGTAGGCGCCGCCATCCGTATCCGCCAAAACCTGTTTGATGGCGCCTTCATCTTTGGGGTTATAGACGGCGGCGGCACCGGCTGCTTGCGCTGCTTGCAGCTTGCTGGTGTCCACATCCGCTGCCAGCGGCGCGGCGGGCAAGAGTGCGCGGGCAAATTGCAGGCCCATCATCCCAACGCCGCCGCAGCCGACGATCACCACTTTATCGTCAGGCCCCGGGCTGCCGATACGCTTGAGCGCTGAAAAGGCGGTGAGGCCGGAACACATATAGGTGGCCGCCAGCCCCGGCGCGACGCCTTCGCGGCTCAATAGATATTTGGCGTCAGGCACCATTACGTGGGTGGCGTATCCGCCGTCCACCTGTATGCCCAGCGCTTGCGCCCGCGCGCACAGGTGTTCATCGCCGCGGGCGCAGATACTGCACGCGCCGCACCCGATCCATGGATAGACCACGTAATGCTCACCCGGCGCGATGCCTTGAACGTCCGGCCCCACCGCTTCGACCACGCCCTCGATCTCGTGGCCCAGAGTAAAGGGCAGCTTGCGCCCTGCGGTTACGTCCAGCTTGTTGCCGCCGCCAAGGTCAAAATAGCCGTCGTGTAAGTGCACGTCGGAATGGCAGACACCGCAATGGGACACTTTCATCAGCACCTGCGCGCCGGTGGGCTTGGGCGTGTCGGCGGTGGTTTGTTGAAGGCGTTCACCGAAGGCAATGATCGATTGGCTGTGCACGGCGGCCATCCTCCTTTGCAGGGACGCTGTATCTCACGGTTTGAAAGGCGCGGGTTCGGGCTATATCAGCCGATGGCTTCCTCGAACAGCTTCTCATAATCGCTTGCTTCGAGCGGCCGCGGGTTTGTGAAGGTGCTTATATCCGTCAGCGCGTTTTCAACCAGGCCGGGCGTGTTGACGCTCACGCCCATTTCTCCGAGGTTTTTCGGCATGCCGATGCGGGCGTTCAGCGCTTCGATGGCATCCGCCAGGTCGGTGCCTGGCGGCAGGCCCATAGCGTCGCGGATGCGGTCATATTTATCGCCCACATGGCTGGCGTTGAAGCGCAGAATAGTCGGCAGAATAACAGCGTTGAGCGTTCCGTGATGCAGCCGAAGCTCCTTGATGCGTCCACAGGCGTGGCTCATGGAATGCACCGCGCCTAGGCCCTTGATAAATGCCATGGCGCCTTCGCTCGCCGCCATCATCATGTTGTAGCGCGCCTCTTTGTCTTGGCCGTCGGTGACGGCGCGCTCGAGATATCCAAGTTGGGTGGCGCGGCGCAGGCCGTCGAGGCCCACCGCTTCCGCCGGCGGGTTTTCCACCGGCGACAACACCGCCTCGATGCAATGGGTTACCGCATCCATGCCGGTGGCGGCGGTCAGGCGCGCCGGCAGGCCTAAGGTCAATTCCGGATCGCATATGGCAACGTCCGGCAGCATCTTCTGGCTGGCGAAAATCAGTTTGCGGCCATCATTGGTGATGATGACGGAGCCGATAGATACCTCCGACCCGGTGCCGGCGGTTGTCGGCATGGCGATGTGGGGGGCCATATCGCCGATCAGAGCCGTGCCCCCTTCCACCGCTGCGTATTGCGTCAACGGCCCGTCATGGGTGGCCAACAGCGCTAGGCCTTTGGCCAAATCCATCGACGAACCGCCGCCGAGGCTGACGACACCATCACATCCGGCCTCTTTATATTGCTTGAGGGCCTCAAGCGTTGCCTCTTCGGTGGGGTTTTCCGGCGTGCCGTCGAATATTTCCGGCGAAAAAGCGTTGCCCATCGCCTCGCGCACCTGATCGAGAAGGCCGGCGGCGATAATGCCTTTGTCGGTCACGATCATCGGCCGTTTGATGCCGAGCTGCGTAAGCGTATCCGCGAGCATGGCGCGGGCGCCAAAATCGATATGGGTCGTGGTGAGGTAGCTGAGGGTTGCCATGGTTTTGTCCTTAACTCTCGGGGCGCGCGCGTGCGCGGGGTGGCCGCGCCTGCCGGTACGGGGCTAGTGGAGTGTCGGCCCACACTGTGCCACCGGCCACGCCGGGCGACAACATCGCCGGCGGTCAAATCAAAGAACAATCTTATTGGGCCTGGCTTCAGTAGGCCGGGCGCGGCTGCTCAAAAATACGCGCCAACCGCACAAACGCATCCACGTCCAACTGTTCGGCCCGCGCGGTGGGGTCGATGGCCGCCGCCGCGCAGGCCGCTTCGGGGGCGTCAAAAACCCGCTTGAGGGAGACGCGCAGCATTTTGCGGCGCTGACCAAACGCTGCCGCCGTTATGCGCTCAAGCGCAGAAAGCGATGGGGCGTGTGCACCAGCGGCGACGGGCACCATATGCACCACGCTGGAGACGATCTTAGGCGGCGGGCTGAAAGCCTGCGGGCTAACGTCGAAAACCAGGTGTGCCTGCGTGCGCCATTGCGCAATCACCGATAGGCGGCCATAGGTCTTGCTGCCCGGCGCGGCAACAATGCGGTGCGCCACTTCACGCTGAAACATCAGCGTCATGCTGGCAAACCACGCAGGCCACGGGTCGAGGCTGAGCCATTTCAAGAGCAGGCGGGTTGAAATGTTATAGGGCAAGTTGGCGACGATGCGCGCGCCGGGCCTGACATGGCTGCTTTCATCCACGTGCAGGGCGTCCGCTTCAATAATATGCAGCCGGCCTGGATATGCCGCCGCAACATCGCGCAGCGCCTCGGCGCAGCGCCTATCGCGCTCGACCGCCACCACGCGCTGCGCGCCTTCCAGCAGCAAGGCGCGCGTCAGCCCGCCCGGACCCGGGCCGATTTCCACCACGTCGCTGTGTGTCACATCGCCGGCGGCGCGAGCGACCCGGCGGGTGAGATTGAGGTCGAGCAGAAAATGCTGGCCAAGGGACTTACGCGCATCAAGGCCATGCGCCGCGATGACATCGCGCAACGGCGGTAAGCCGTCATCGCTCACGGGTGCATCCGGCGCCGGTTGCCGGCGCAATGATGCGCAAGCTTGAGCGCGGCAATCAGGCTGTCCGGCCGGGCGACGCCGCGCCCGGCGATATCCAGCGCCGTGCCATGGTCCGGTGAGGTGCGGACGATGGGCAGGCCAAGCGTTACGTTGACGCCATGGTCGAAGTCCAATGTCTTGAGCGGTATCAACGCCTGATCGTGATACATGCACACATAGGCATCTGCGTTTGCCCGTACCCGCGCATGAAACAGCGTGTCGGCCGGGTGCGGGCCCGTTACCGCAATCCCTTCGCTACGCAGGGTTTCAAGAGCCGGTGCGATCACCGCCCGTTCTTCCGTTCCAAGGCGGCCACCTTCGCCCGCGTGCGGGTTAAGGCCTGCCACCGCAAGGCGCGGGTCTGCAATGCCGAAATCTTCTTGCAAGGCAGCGGCGGTGACCCGGCCGGCGTGGATGATCGTCTGTGGGGTGAGGTGGCGCGGCACATCGGCCAAAGGCAGGTGGACCGTTGCCGGTACCACGCGCAGGTGAGGTGATACCAGCATCATCACCGCGCCCTCATCCACGCCGGTAAGCACAGCGAGATATTCTGTGTGCCCTGGATAGGCAAAGCCCGCGGCATAAAGCGTCTGTTTGTGTATGGGCAGCGTCACGACGGCGCACGCGTGCGCACGCATCACCCATTGCGTCGCCACCTCTATTGACCCCATTACGGCTTTTGCATGGGCGGTGTTTGGCGCACCGGCGACCGGGAGAGGCGCTAAGGGCGCGGCATAGCGTGCCACCGGCAGCGCTTTATCAAACGCCTGAAACGCCTCTAACCCGCTGCCGACGGGGGCAAGCGGAACGTCCGTTTCCAGATCGTCTGCAATTGCTTGCAGCCGGTCGGGGTCATCTATAGCCACGAAAGGGGGCAAGTCTTCTTCGGCCCGTCGCAGCCAGGCTTTGAGCAATATTTCCCCGCCGATGCCCGCAGGTTCGCCCATGGTGACGGCGACGGGCGCCGCCGTGGCAGCACTATGCGTCACCGCATTTCAACGACGGCACTACGCCGTAAGTCACGCAGATAACGCCGTGACATCATCGCCAATTCTTGGCTGAACAGCTGTTCTTCTATGTCCTCGCGGTCGGGCAATTGCCGCTCAACCATTTTGCGGTCGCATAGTATAATCAGTTCGATGCCTTCCGGCGTGCGCTGCGGTACGCCCCATTCGTTAGGTTCCATGTGCATCAAGTCTGGGCGCGCCGCCTCCGGGAAGGAGCGCGTCGGGCGGTCTTCGATCCGGCTAAACCGCGTGTCCGGGTCGATGGCTTTTCCCTTGGATTCAAGCTCGCCGCAGGCAATGGGCCGGTCCAAGAGGCGTTGCACGCCGGCGGCGTTGCGCTCCAAACGCGCGCGCGGCAGGCTCTCGTTAAAGGGTATGTTGATCGCTTCTAAGGTGATGGCCGAATCCATCGGGTCTTCTTGATCGCCGCCTAGGCGCCGGTCGCGCAATTGCAAAATATGATAGCCGCTGGGGGTGCGGATCGGGTCCGACACCTCGCCCACATCCATGCGCCGCAATGCGTCGTTCAACGTGTTGGAAAGCTGCCCGTCGATAATCCACCCCGCATCGCCGCCGGTGGCGGCGGAGGGCGCTTGGCTGAATTCGACGGCAATGGCACGCAAATTGCCGCCGCGACGGATTTGCTCCACCAGTTCTGCCGCCGTGGCGCGCGCTTCGGCTTCGTCTTCCGGCGATTCCACCGGAATCAGGATCTCTGATACGAGATAAGAGGCCTGGTCGGATTGAGAAATAATCCGTTCGAGCACGGCATCAACTTCCGTATCGGTCACGCTTACCCGGGCGCCAAAGCGGCTTTGTACGAGTTCGTTCCAAACGAGTTCTGCATATACTTGGGTGCGCAGCGTATCGATGCTGACATTGGCGCTTGCCAGAAATGCCTCGATCTGTTGCCGGGACATATTGTTGCGCGCGCCGAGGCGGTCGATTGCGTTGTTCACCGCCTCTTCGTCGACCGAAATATTGTTCTCCGTCGCCTCTTGAATCTGCAGCCGCTCATCGACCAGAGATCGCAAAATCTGCGGGCGTATGCGTTCGATATTTTCCGGCGTCGGGGCAACGCCGGCGGTGGCGATAATCAGGCCAAGCCGCTGCTCTAAGTCGTAGCCAGAAATCACGCTGTCATTGACGATGGCTGCAATGCGTTGAACCATTTGCGCCGATGCGGGTGCCACCACCGCTAATACCAAAGCGGCACATGCCATCGCCGGCAGGTTTGCGGCTAGGCGGCGCCATATGCTGCGCGCCCTAGCATGGCGGCGCAGCGGCGCCATGTGGCGCGACAACGTGGCTTGCTGCTTTCTCATTTGCATCATGTGCACTACTCGACCGGCCACCCGTTTTACGCGAAGCACACCTGAGAAGACCCCCCAATCCCCAAAACTGATGGTGTGCGCGGCGCGTTGGGACCTACTCCCCAAAACGTTGGCAAGCATAAACCATGCTGCGGCGCAATCAAGCAAGAGGTGGGGGGCGGGCTAATTGGATGAGGCGCTGGAGATCCCCGTCGAGCCGCCGACATCGCCCAAGGTAACAAGTTGGATACGGAAGCTGATGGAGTTCCGCGGTTCGACGTCGCGGTCGCGGATAAAGCTTTGCTCGAAGGCGAGAGTAAACAAAAAGCACTCGTCCTGATACGTGATGCCGACCTCGTCGGAGATGGTCTGGTTCTGCTCTACATCGTAGCGGATGCCACCGGCGATCCACCAATTATCGGCAAAATTATAGGACGCCGCCGCCAAGATTTCCTGGGCATCATCTATGTCTTCTGTGGATAGGCCGGAATCGAGAAACACGTAATTTGCCGACAAGGACACCCCACGGTTCTTGAACAGGTTAAACCGCGAATTCATGGACACTTCGGTGCGCTGCAATTCGCCATTCCGCGGGTCGACGCGGAACCGGCTGACCAAATCCAGATACGGCCCGGGGCTTATTTGCACGCGGCCGACCACGTCCGATTGGCGGTCATCTAAGCCGCTGCCCGCCTCAAATGCTGACACCTCGTCAAACCTATACGACTGGCCGACAAGCAGGCTCGCTTCGCCGCCATTGTCTGCCAGAAAAGAATATTGGAGCCCGTAATTGAGCCGGGCCCCATCCTCAAACCTGTCCAGCCCGGGCGAGCGGTTGCGGTCGAAGAGGTGGGTCGTTTCAAAGTCGATATTTAGGCTGTCGTCGTTCGGAATGGCGTTCGGGTTGCCGTTGTTGGGGGAATATATAGCTTGCACGATAGGTTGAATGACGTGCGCGGACGTCTCTCCTTCGCTGATCCACGGCCAGCGGTATTCAAGGCCCACCGCCGGCAAAAACCGTGTCTCAACCCGGGTCTCATCCTGGCCGGTGAAGGCCGGCCCATCATCCTCGACAACGTAAATATCGCCGCGTACATCGATAAACGCGCCGAACTGCTCACCCGTATGCGCGGTGCGCGACAGCTCCCACCCCATATCCGCTGACAGCCGTTGAAAGCTCGTGCCCTCAGTGCGCTGCAGGTTGAGGGCATTCACATCAACCTGGACCTGGCCGCCGGCAACTTGCGAGTCCAGGTAGTATTGCCCGTCAATCAGCGGAACGACGTAGGGAATTGTGTCTTGGTCGTCGCTCTCCAGCAGGCCTTCGAAATAGAACCCTTCGATGCGCGCGTAATTGCGGTCATCGATGGTTTCCACATAGGCGGTGGAGATGAGGTCGTTTTCCTCGAAGATATCGTAGCGCCGCAGAAACGTATCGTCGGTTGTGAGTTTGACGTCGAGCCCTGCGACGGTTTTTTGGGTGATGTCAAACTCGCCGTCGACGAAGAGGTGGCCGCGGAAATCGTCGATCGGGTTGCCGTCCACATCGTCTTCGCGCGGCCAAGTGCCGCTGAGATCGATGTTGTATTGGCCAAACCCCACATGATGACGGAACTCACCGGCATACAGATTGCCGACTTCCGTCTGCCATCTTGGTTTGAAGGTGAAATCGTAGTTCGGCGCCAGGTTGAAAAAGAACGGGGTGCGGAACGTCGTCCCGAAATCTTCTGAGAAGCTGATTGACGGCGTCAAGAAGCCCGTTTGGCGCTTCACGGTTGGGTCGGGATGGCTGAAATAGGGCGTATAGAAGACGGGCACGCCGAAGAACTCTAAGAAGGCATCCTGATATTCCACACGCTGTTTTTGTTTATCGTGCACGACCCTGTATGACTTGATTTGCCATAGCGGGTTGGCATCGGGCTTATCCGCGCACACATCACATACCGTATACACGGCCTTGTTGAGCGCCGTCCGGTTGCCGGCGCTGCGGGTGGCGGCGTTTGCGGCCAGGCGCGCATTTTCTTCCAGCAGCAGCCGCACGGTATTGCCGACACCGTCGGCAAGGTCATCCGACAAAACGATGTTGTCGGCAAAAAGCACCTGGCCGTCGGGCTGCATCAGGCTGACATTGCCGTTTGCCGTCACGGTTTTGGTGTTGCGGTCATAGACGATGCTATCGGCCAACAGCACGCGTTCGTCTGATGTGATTTCGACGTTGCCGGTCGCTGTCACCACGTCGGCACTGCGATCGTAAACCACTTCATCGGCTTCGATCAGAACATTGTTCTCGATCGGGTCAGCACTCTGCGCGTGGGCGGCACCGGCTATGCCCGTAAAGGCGGCGGCAAGCAGCAAGCCCGCGACTTTATGGCGCGAGAATTTTAGCTGCATGCATATGCCCCCGAGATCCCCCGATCCCCCATTGTCCGCTAACCGTCCTCTTGGTGAAATATCAACGCAGCCCCGAGCATGGCACTGATAAAGGCCGGCGACCATGCGGCAAGTATCACTGGCATAACGCCACGTGCGCCAAGGGCAAGGGTTACGTCGGTGAAAAAGTAGAGCACAAATCCGCTCACAATCGCCGCTACGACAAGTTGGCCGACGCCGCCTAGCCGCGACAGCCGCAGGCTAAAACACGCGGCAACCAACACCATCGCCGCCATCAAGAACGGGCGGGCCGCTAAATGATGCCAGTGCAATTCGTAGCGCAGCGCTGAAATACCGGCGTTTTGAGCCGTCTCGATGAACTGCGGCAAATCCCAAAACGACAAGGTATCCGGCGATGCGAAGCTCTCCTGCACCCGTTCCGGGGTCAGGCTTGTGGGCAATGTGTAAGTTTCTTGCGCGCCGCGTGGTTCGCCTGGAAACGCCACCTGCGCGTTGGTGATATGCCATGCCCCATCGCGCAAGAGGGCGGTATCGGCGTCAATCCGGCCCTCGAATTCATCCTGCGTATTGTAGAGAAAAATAATCACATCGCGCAGGCCAATGCCTTGGCTTGTAATGCCCAAGGCATGGATCACCGACTGTCCGTCATCGTCGGCTTGCCGCAGCCATAGGCCGGACTCCGACACCGCCAGCAAGCTGGTGCGGCCGCGGATATATTGCGATTCGAGCGCCTCAAACCGCGATATCATGGCCGCGGCCAATGGGTTATAGACGGTCACCGAGCCGGTGCCGATAATCAATGCGAGGAGGATGGCCGGCGCTAAAAACTGCCACGCCGACATGCCGGACGCCCGCGCCACGACAAATTCGTTAGACCGCGTTAATTGCAAAAATGCCCACATCGAGCCGAACAAAACCGCAAACGGCATCATCTTTTCGGTCAGATTCGGCAGCCTTAAAAGGCCCATGGACAGCACAGTGCCCAACGGCACATCGCGGGACGCGCCGCGCCGCAACAGCTCCACCATGTCGATGACGAAGGCCAGCGCCATGCAGATAACAAAGGACGTGACGACCGCAAACAAGGCGCGCCGCCCGAAATAAAAATACATGGTCCAGGATAATCTCACGGGCCGGCCACCTGCGCGCCTGGTGTGCCATCAAGCCGCGTCCACAAGGCTGCCAGCGGCGCCAAAGGCCGCCAGCCGCTAATGATGGCGCAGCCGCCTGCTAAAGCGAGCAGCGGCACCATGTATTGCAGGCTTATCAGCGCGGGAGCCTGCGTTGCCCACCCGATGGTTGCAAGGTCCAGCAGCCGCACCGCCAGCGCCAGCAAGCAGGTGGCGACCAAGCGCCGGCCGTAGCCGTGCCGGTTAAATTCGTTCGGCAAGAGGGCGGCCATGGCAAACGCTGCGAATATGAGGGCAAACAGCGGCGAGGTTATGCGTGCGTGCCCTTCCGCAATGAGTTCATTCGCATAGTCGTCGTCATAAGACTGCGTTCTGTCCGGCCACAGCAGCTCCGGCAAATAGCGTTCATAGGCTTTGTAGTAGCGGTCTTCGGCCGGATTGCTGAATTGGTCGAGGTCGAAGGTGTATTTGTCGAAATAGAGAAAGTTGGTTTTGCGCGCCGCGTCGCGCCGCTGAATATTGCCGTTGAGCATGATGAGCCGGGGGCCTTCGGGCGTGTCTATCAATTGGCCCTGATCGGCGATGTAGCTGATCGGTCGTGCCTTATCACGGTTGTCGTGCACGAGCAGGCCTTCAATGCGCCCGCCCAACAGGCGGTTTTCAACGAAGACGGTCAATCCCTTGGCGGGCAGCGTAAATTCCCCTGCCTGCAGCAGCGATGACGCAAACTCCGTGCGCATATCGAGCAACACCGACCGTAAGTCGCGCATCGATAACGGCATCAGGAGCATATTCACCAAATAGCCCAGCAGCATGATGCCAAAGGCAAAAGCAAAGATCGCCCGCGCCACGCGCCAGCGGCTCATGCCGGCGGCAAACATAACCACCAATTCGCTGTCCGACCGCAAGCGATACAACGCGTATAGGCAGGCAAAAAACAGCGCGACCGGCATGACGATGACCAGGATCGACGGAATAACCAGCACCGACAAATATAAGAAGACGCCGATATTCTGGCCCTGCTCGATCACGTCATTGAGCAATTCCAAAGATTGGGTAAGCCAGATAACGCCGGTCAAAACCAGCATGAAAACGGCAAACGGGCCTGCGATAAGACGCACGACATAAAGGTCGATGGTCAAAACCTGCTTGGAACTCTCGCCTGCCATGGGCATCCATCCAATTTCGAATCAGCCGCGCCTGCCAACGGCGCTAGCCTAAACGCGACGCGGCGAAACTCTAAGTGTTAGGGCATCCATTTGGGTTAACACATATCAAAACTGTGCACGTTGCGCATTTTTCCTGCCCGCAAAATGCGGCAACTACCTGTCAAACGGGCGCCAAGGCTGGTTTTTGCGGTATTGTGGGACATATATCCGCTAAACGCGTGCATAGGGGCGGCATATGTTGCCCTATTGTGGGCCGCATGCATGGGGCGGGGTCATGTTGCCCATGCGCGCCCCATTATGTCCCTAGTCGAACGAGGTAATTTTGATGAACGTGACTATCTCCGGCAGCGCGCTTCCCAGATCAGGGGCCTTGATCCTTCTGGCTGTAGAAGGCAGCGCCTTGCTGCCGACGGCGCAGGCGGTTGACGCAACGCTGGAGGGTGGTCTTAAGCGGGCCATCAGTGCCGCCAACTTCAAGGGCAAGGCGGACCAGGTGCTTGAGATAATCGCACCGCCGGGGGTGGGCGCGCAGCGCATTTTGCTGGTCGGCCTGGGTGCTGCCAAATCGATCAGTGCGGCAAGCATCGAGGCCGCCGTCGGGCGCATGGTTGGCAGGCTCAACAGCGCGCGGGTGAAGCAAGCCGCGCTGGTGGCCGACCCTATTGCCGGCAGCGGTGTGGCGGAGGCCGATATCGCCGCGCATTTGGCGATGGGCGCAACCTTGGCTGCTTATCGGTTCGATGCCTATCGCAGCAAACAAAAACCGGACGAAAAACCGTCATTAGCCAAGGTCAGCGTGCTTGCCAAATCTCCAAGCGCGGTCACCAAAAAATGGGCGGTGCTGTCGGCCGTTGCGAAGGGTGTCTATCTGGCTCGGGACCTGGTCAACGAGCCGCCGAATGTTCTGTATCCGGAAAGCTTTGCCAAAAGGTGCAGGGCGCTTTCGGCGCACGGCCTGAAAGTCGACGTGCTAAGCGAAAAGCAGATGGAAAAACTGGGCATGGGCGCGCTTTTGGGGGTCGGCCAAGGCTCGGTGCGCGACAGCCAGCTTGTGGTCATGCGCTGGACCGGCGGCGCGCCGAAAGCAAAACCCGTTGCCTTCATCGGCAAGGGGGTGACCTTCGATACTGGCGGTATTTCGCTTAAGCCCGGCGCCGGCATGGAAGACATGAAAGGCGATATGGGCGGGGCGGCCGCGGTAACCGGCACGATGCTGGCGCTTGCCGGCCGCAAGGCCAAGGTCAATGCCGTCGGCGTCATCGGCCTGGTGGAAAATATGCCGGATGCCGGCGCCCAGCGGCCCGGCGATATTGTCACCTCCATGTCGGGGCAGACCATTGAAATTCAAAATACCGATGCGGAAGGCCGCCTGGTGCTTGCCGATGCGCTTTGGTACACGCAGGAGCGTTTCAAACCAAAATGCATGGTCGATCTGGCTACCCTCACCGGCGCTATTCTTGTGGCGTTGGGCGAGGAGCACGCAGGCCTTTTTAGCGATAGCGATAAGCTGTCTGACCAGTTGCTGGCCGCCGGTACCGCTACCGGTGAAACTCTTTGGCGCATGCCGTTGGGCGACGCCTATGACAAATTGATCGAGTCCAAATTCGCCGATATGCGCAATATTGGCGGTCGCAATGCCGGCTCCATCACCGCGGCGCAATTTTTAGCGCGCTTTACCAACGGCGTGCCCTGGGCGCATCTCGACATTGCCGGCACCGCCTGGCAATCGGGCCATAAGCCAACCTCGCCGTCGTGGGCAACGGGCTGGGGCGTGCGGCTTTTGGACCGTCTGGTTGCGGACAATTTTGAGCGTTAATCGGCCCACCCATGGCAGAACTGCTATTCTATCATCTAGAGCGCTCACCCTTAGACGCGGTGCTGCCGCAATTGCTGGAAAAGACGCTGGCGCGCGGCTGGAAGGCGGTGGTGCGCGCGGGCTCGGATGAGCGCATCCAGGCGCTGGACGCGCATCTATGGACCTATCGCGACGATGCGTTCTTGCCGCATGGCGTCGAAGGCGGCGCGCATGATGACGCGCAGCCGGTGCTGCTGACCACCGGCGTGCAAAACCCCATAGGCGCTGACGTGTTGTTTGCCGTGGATGGCGCCGATATCACCGGTGCGGACACTTATCACCGCTGCGTTGTGATGTTCGATGGTGCGGACCCGGACGCGGTCAAGGCCGCGCGGGGGCATTGGAAGGCGGCGAAAGACGCCGGCCATGATGCAACCTATTGGCAGCAGAGCACTGCCGGAAAATGGGAAAAGAAGGCCTAGGCTGCAAATCTAAGTCCTAGCTGTCGTCCATCGCGGCGGTTTTGCGCTCATAGCGCTGCATCAAAGTGAGCCACTGGGATTCGGCCTTTTCCAACCGAACGGCCAGTTCACCGCGGGCGCGGGAAATCAAGTCGGCGCGCGGGCGGTCCCGCTCAAACAGGCTGCCGTCGGCCAGCACCGCGTCGAGCTTGGCGATCTTCTGTTCGATTTCTAAAACGCTGCGTTCAGCTGCGTCGGCCTGTTTTTTAAGCGGCGCGATGTCCGCGCGGTCGCGCGCTGCTGATTTGCGCGCGTGCTTGCCGCGCGGCTCGCGCCGGGCGGCGGCCGGGTGCGTAGGGCCCGGCGGCCGTGCGCTCTCGGCAGCAAGGCTATCGGGCTGCGCCCGCTTGCTGAGCAGCAACCGGCGGTAATCGTCCATATCGCCGTTAAAACTGTCTACCCGGCCACCATCCACCAGCCATAAACGGTCCGCACAGGAATCAATCAAGTGCTGGTCATGGCTGATCAGGATGATGGCGCCGGGATAGGCGTTGATGGCGGTCACCAATTGATCGCGGCCTTGCATGTCCAGGTGGTTGGTCGGTTCGTCCAACACCAGCATGTGCGGTTTGTCGAACGTGGCGATGGCCAGCAATAGCCGCGCCTTCTCCCCGCCTGACAGATCGCCCACCTTTACATCGGCGCGCTTGCCGGAAAAGCCGATGGCGCCGACGCGCGCGCGCACTGCCGCGTCGGTGACCTCACCGAACTTTTCCATCAAGCGGCGCATGTTTTGGTAGGGCGTCAACCCTTCGGCCAATTCATCCATCTGGTGCTGGGCGAAATAGCCGATGCGCAAACGCGGTGAGCGGCGCACGCTGCCGGCTTGGTGCTTCAGCCGCGCGGTCACCAACTTGGCGAAGGTGGATTTGCCATTGCCGTTGGCACCGAGCAGCGCAATGCGGTCATCTTGGTCGATGCGCAACGTAAGCCCGCGCAGCGTCGGCGGGTTGGTGCCATAGCCGACGCAGGCGTCCTGCATGGTGATGATCGGCGGCGGCAGCAGGTCATCGGGTGCGGCTAAGCTAATGGGCGCGGAATGCGCATCGGCCAGAATGTCCGGCAGCTCCATTTTTGCCAGGGCTTTAAGCCGGCTTTGGGCTTGGCGGGCCTTGGATGCCTTGTAGCGGAACCGCTCGATAAACGCGTTCATGTGTTGGCGCTTGGCGTTCATTTTCTTGCGCTTGGCCAAATCATGGGCCGCTTGTTCGGCCTTTAGCTTTTGAAAGCGCGCGAAATTGCCCGGGTAGTAGGCGAGCCGTTGATGCTCCACGTGCAAAATGCCGCTGGCCACTTGGTCCAGCAGGTCGCGGTCGTGGCTGACCACCAGCAGCGTGCGCGGATATTTGCGCAAATAGTCGACCAGCCAAATCGTCCCTTCAAGGTCGAGATAGTTGGTCGGTTCATCCAGCAGCAGCAGGTCGGGCTGAGTGAACAGCAACGCGGCCAGCGCTACGCGCATGCGCCATCCGCCGGAAAAATCGCATGTTGGCCGCGCTTGATCCGCCGCATCGAAGCCCAGCCCGGCCAATATGGCCGCCGCGCGCGCAGGCGCGCTGTGGGCGTCGATGTCTGCAAGCCGGGTATGGATATCGGCAATGCGCGTAGGCGCGGTGGCGGTTTGGGCTTCCGCGAGCAGGGCCTCGCGTTCCGTGTCGGCGCGCAGCACCGTATCCAGCAAGCTGGTGGTGTCCGCCGGGGCTTCTTGCTCGACGCCACCAATGCGCCAATTTTTCGGCACCGATATGCTGCCCTGATCCGGGGCCAGGTCCCCCTTGATCAGACCGAACAGGGTGGATTTCCCCACACCGTTGCGGCCGACAACGCCCACATGCTTGCCTTCCGGCACGGCTGCGGTTGCGTCTTGCAGCAACAGCCGTTCGCCGATCCGGTAGGTGAGGCTATTGATGTGCAGCATAGCAGCAGGTGTGTCCTAAGTCCGTATTCCCCATAACCGGGATCGGTTTTCCGTCGCTTCCCAGTATTTCGCCGCGAGCAAGGCGCGTTGTCCATTCATGAAGATGCAGGAGGGCGTATTTTTTAGCTTCGTCGCTCGCGCCCGAATCGTTGATCATCGTCAATTGCGCGCGCAGAAAGGTATTTTTTCCGTATTGGCTGCCGCCCGACGCAGCCCCTTCGTGACGGTTCAGGCCGAAGCCGCCCTCCAGGGTTGAGGCCTTGAATTCGTCCGAAGCGTTCTGCAGTGCTTCGACGACTTCCGAATTCTGATAGAGCGCGATCTTGTTGCCGCGCATTTCCTTGGAGAAACCGGCGTTATTCAGAAGCGTTCGAAATGTTGTGTCATTCCAAAGCGATTGCGCAAAAATATGCTCGACTTCGAATTGATAAACGATCCGTCCCATCTATCATCTCCGCTTCAAGCAGTGCTATCGCAGGTCACACAATCTTGCAGCGCCGCAGTCCCAGGTTCAGCTTGGCTGCCTTGAGTGCGTTCGCGAGCCCACCACTGACGAAAAAGGCCCGCTCCATCTTCGGGTCCACCCAAAGGTCGCTCCCCGCCAGCGCGGCCCGGCTGACGGCGATGTCGCCGTCCTTCATCACGAACGGCGGGTTCCAGAACCCCTCCCGGTAGCGGACCTTTCGCGCCCGCGGGGAGCCTTCCGGCTGAAAGGCTTCCTTTACAGAGCCAAAATTCAGGCAGTAATAGTCTCCCGGGACCGGCGTCTTCCGGTCTCTCTGGAAGATTTCGACCGGGTAGAGCCCGCCCGGCCCTAAGTCGAAGTTCCTCAGGATATCCGCGCAGGCTCCGGAAACCGCCCAATAGCCGCCGCAACTGAAGAAATCGGGAAGTGTGTCGATCCTTTTGGCATTGTCGGTACCGTAGACTTCCTTCGGCAAATCCTCGACGGCCAGCACCTCGCCCCGGTTGTTGCGCCTTTGCGCCTCAATGGCATGGTCCCTGTCATGCAGGCTGATATCCGAACGCAGCCACAGAATTCTCTCCTCGTCCATCATCGCGTTGCTGATCCAGACGCTTTCGTCCATGTCATTCCCTCTGTGTCCGGCCCGCACCGAGCCCATTCCCACAGCAGCCGCAAGGGCTGCCAAACCCAAGACCAGTCGCCGCCGGTTCACCCCGCAACTCTGGCGCGCTGCGCGTCCATTTCCGCCCGGTCGGCAAGCCGGCAGCGGCGTAGACCGAAAACCTTCGCAAGGCCTGCCGCGCCGAGCGCCTCCGCCAGCGCACCGCTGAGGAAAAACGCGTTTGCAACCTGCGCTTCGATCCACAGGTCCGGCCCGGACAAGGCATCCGCCGTAACGACGATGTCCCCGTCCCTTACCTTGGACAGCGGCTGGCGAAGATCCGCCCCCGCCACCGTTTCGAGATTGTTCGAGCCGTCAATGAGGACGGTGTCCTTGACCGCGCCGAAATTCAGGCAGTAGTGGTCGGGCAGGAGACAATGTTTGAAATCGCTGTCAATCATCC
>Ga0272441_10004329_pt1 | contig 25907 bp, 17 predicted proteins | sample SSMProp6N_FD_193582 | JGI IMG/M metagenome (GOLD analysis project Ga0272441, IMG submission 193582) | Marine sediment archaeal communities from Little Sippewissett salt marsh, Falmouth, MA, United States - SSM-Prop-6N | ecosystem: Environmental > Aquatic > Marine > Wetlands > Sediment ...
ACCGTCGCGGCGGGCCGGCTCGGGTGCGACGGCAAGGCACCACGCGAGGCGGGCGGCCACCTTCGCGTCCTGGGGGCGGATCTGACGGGCGAGCTCGTATTGCGCGGCCGCGGCCGCCAGATCGCCCGAAGACTCCAGCAGGCGTCCAAGCTGGCGCCTCGCCTCTCCGAAGCGCGGGGAGGCGTCCGCGGCGTTCTGCGCGGCCGCCAGGGCCGCGCCCCGATCGCCGCCGGCCTGCGCCGCGTAGGACTTCACCAGCCAGGCCGGGCCCATTCGCGGGTCCTTGGCGATCAACCGGTCCATCACGCCTTGGACCGGGGCGGGGTCCAGGCGTCGGGCGAGAAGCTCGCGGCGGACGCGGTCGAGGCATTGCTCCTGGATCTCGAGCAGCCCGCCGTGCGCCGGCGCCGCCAGGAGGCCCCGGTAGCTGTTGACGAGCTGCTGGACGAACTCCTGTGCGCCGTGCGCGCGGAAGACGTGGGCGGCGGCGGTGGCCTGCCGGACGTACGCCGACTTCCACGCCTCCCGCTGCGCCGCGGTCAGGCCGTCGAACACCACGTGCCGGCCGATCGAGCCCTGCCGCAGCGACTCGACAAGATCGACGAAGTACTCGCGGCGCACCAGCCGGGTCGGGTCCAGGTTGTAGTCCAGGAACGGGCGGTAGTCGCTGTGGACCCTCGTCTCGCCGAGGCAGCGGCGGATGTCGTCCTTGTCGCCGACGTACCACGTGGCCAGCTCGGCCGCATCGTGCAGGTTCAGCAGCGCGACGCTTTGCCGCACGGCGGGCTTGCGCAGCTCCGCCTCGATGCGGCCGAGGTCCATGGTGATCGGCTCGCGCGAGCCGACGAGGTAGAAGAACACGAACGGGCGGGTTGTGGGGAACCAGAGCGTTACGTGCGGGAAGACCTCGACGAACGTGGCCAGGACACAGTCGAAGTTTGACCGGGGGTGCCCCTGGAGGTGGAGCTTGGCCAGGAACAGGCCGCCGGGGGTAAGGTGATCGAGGGCGGCCTGGAAGTGCTCGGCGGAGTACAGCGGGGCGCTGCCGGCGGTGGCGTGGACGTCCGAGTCGTTGACGATGAGGTCGTAGCGGCGATCCGTCAGTGCCAGGAAGTTCTTGGCGTCCATGACCAGCATGCGGACGTGCCGCTCCAGGTCCTTGCCGAGGTTCACGTGCCCGAAGTGCTCCCGGGCCACCTCGATGACCTCGGGGGCGATCTCGACGCAGTCGATCCGCTCGGGGCCGTGACGCGAAAGGCACGCCGTCGTCTCCCCGCAGCCGAAGCCCACCGAGAGAACGGTCCGGGCGCCCGGGTGCAGCAGCGGGCCGAGGTGCCCCAGCGTCTGCTGCGCCGAGCGGTGGATGTCGTCGCCCGCCATCGCGACGTTGTCGATCGACATCAGCAGATGCCCGTCCGGCTTGCGCGTGACGGCCACGGTCGTCACCACGCCCTCCCGCACGGCGACGATCTCCCCGGCCGGGCCCGTGTGGACGTTGCGCTCGAAAAGCCCGCCGGGCACCAGGACCGCCAGGGCGGTGAGCCCCACGCCCGCGGCGAGCAGGACCACGCGGCCGACCTTCCCTCGCCGCCCGAGGAACAGCAGCCCCAGGGCGCAGCCGGTCCAGACGGCCGCGAGGCCCAGGACGGTGATCGAGGCCTGCACGCCCGCGAGGGGGATCAAGGCGAAGCCCGTCACGATGCCCCCGAGCACCGCGCCGATCGTGTTGACGGCGTAGACGTTGCCCGTCGTCCGCCCCACGTCGTGCCGCACCCGGCCCCACGCCTGGAGGGCCAGCGGGAAGCCCACCCCCATCGCGACGGCCGGGACGAAGAACAGCACGGCGCTGTGGATCATCGGCGCGACGGCCTTCTGCACCCCGTACAGCAGCGCGCCGGGGGCAAACAGCCCGGCGAGCAGGCCCTCGGCCGATCCGAACCACGCGTTGAACAGCGGCAAGTACGCCACGCCGAGCCCGCCCAGGACGGTCAGGCTGACGGCGAACCCCACGGCCGGACGCGCCAGCCGGCGGGACAACGCGCTGCCGATCCATGCCCCCGCCACGTTGCCCACCAGGTACACGGTCAGCACGCCGGAGAACACGTACGTGTACGAGCCCAGGAGGAACCCGGCCGTCCGCATCCAGATCAACTCGTAGCCGATGCTCGCCAGGCCGCTGAGGAAGAACGCGGTCAACAGAACGGCCCGCTGGCCCCGGCCCCGGGCTCGGCGGTCGGTCGGGTGCGCGCCGGGCGCGGGCGGCGCTTCGACGCGGGCGGGCCGCCCCTCTCGGCGGGACAGTCCCCACGCCCCAAGGGCCACCAGCACGTTCAGGCCCGCCGCCAGGTACAGCGTGCCCATCACCCCGGTGACGCGGATCAGCACGAAGCCCGCCAGGAAGCACCCCGCCGCCGCGCCCAGCGTGTTCAGCGCGTACAGTCGGCCGACCCGCCGTCCGATCCGCTGCTCCAGGGACGTGACGAACCGCCCCAGCAGCGGCAGCGTGCTGCCCATCAGGACCGTCGGAACGAGCAGCAGCGCCCCCGAGAGCAGCACCTGGACGAGCCGCAGGGCGGCGGGGGACGGCTCGGCCGTCACGAAGAACCAGCGATAGGCCGCGTCCGCCCCCCGCAGCGCCCACGGCAGGGCCAGCGCGGCCGCGGCGATCAGCAGCTCCAGCAGGGCGTAGAGGCGCAGGCGCCGGCGTACCCGGTCGGCGTACCGGGCCATGATCAGCGCCCCGAGCGCCAGCCCGCCCATGAACGTCGAGACGACGATGCTGGACGCGTACACCGTGTTGCCCAGCGTCAGCTTCAGCAGCCGGACCCAGACCACCTCGTCGATCAGCGAGCACGCCCCCGAGCAGAAGTAGATCAGCAGGACCCAGCGGACCGCGGCGCGGTGCCGGGGGGGCGAATCGGCGGGCGGCGCGGTGCGGATCGCGTGGCTGTCGGGCATGTCTTCCTCGCAAGCGGTGGGGCGATGGAGCGGGGGCCGTCTACGGCCGGGGCCGCTCCGTCAGCTTGCCGTACGTGCCGGGCATGCGGTGGCGGGGGCCGATCGCGCGCCAGTCGCCCACCCACCAGAGGCGGTCGCGCTTGGACAGGTCGATCTCGGCCCAGAAGACGCCCTCGTTGGCGCCCTTGCTGGTGGCGAGAATCCGCCCGAGCGGGTCGATCACCATGCTCGATCCGTCGTACACGCTGGGCACGAGGAACAGGCCGTTGTCGCGGGCCCGCACGCGGAAGACCGTCTCGCCCTCGGCCCGCCCGGCGGCGTCCGGCAAGGTGTTGCCCCACGTCGGGGCGAACAGGACCTCCGCGCCGTTCAACGCGAAGATCGACGCCGCCTCCGGGAAAAACCAGTCGTAGCAGATCATGACCGCCACCGTGCCGAAGTCCGTCTCGAACACCGGGTACGCCCCGCCCGGCGTGACGCCCTTCTTCCACTCCTCCCGAGGCAGGTGCACCTTGCGGTACGTGCCCGCCAGCTTGCCCGACCGGTCGATCAGCACGGCCGTGTTGTACGCCGTCTCGCCCTCGCGCTCCGTCAGCCCCGCGACGACCCACAGCCGGTTCCGCTTCGCCGCCGCGCAGAGGGACCTGGTGGCCGGGCCAGGGATCGGCTCGGCGACGTCGGCGACGGTCTTGCCCGTACCCACCACCCGGATCGCCTCGCCGAGGCAGACGGCGTCGAGCTGCAGCGTGCCGGCCTCGTCGATCTTCTTGCACCACAGCCGCAAGTTCTCCGCCGGCGTGGAGTTCTTCGGCCTCAGGAACACGCTGCCGATACGGGCCGTCCGCGGCGTGGGCGTCGACGTCGGGCGGATGCTCGCCTTCCGCCACAGCACCGACCCGCCGTGCGGCCACTTGACCTCCAGGCTCAGCCGCGCCCCGTCGGCCCCGCGCGGCACGACGAAGACGTCGTGGAACCGCAGGTCCCCCTGCGAAACGGCGCCCGGGACCTTCTTCTCGCCCTCCGTCTTCGAAAAAAGGTTCCTGACACCTTTTTCGCGGACCAGGCGGCCGGCGGGGTGGAGGACCCGCCCGGCCTTCGTCCACGTCAGGCGGACCAGGATGGACTGGCGGGCGGAGGGGATGCCGGTCGGGCGGCAGGTGACGTCGACGGCGTAGGCCCGCTTGGCGGCGAAGCTCTTGACGGCCTGGACGACGCCGCCGACGGCGTAGGGCCGCTCCGGTCCGTCGACCAACAGCCCGTCGGGCACCTTGCGGATGCGGCACGCGGCGGGCTTCCAGACCGGCGACCACGGCGTCCAGTGCCTGGGGCACTTGCCGTCCTCGCCGAGGGAGAAGTCGCCGTTGCGGACCCGCTCCCGTTCGCCGGCGCTCGAGGCCGCGGCGGCCGTCGCGACGAGGCAGCAGAACAGCAGCGCGGCCGACAGCATGGGAACGTGCAATACGGTCATGGTCTCACTCCTTTGCCGGCGGCGGCGTGTACGGGCCGTAGGTCTTGCGGACGAACTCCAGCCACCAGCGGATGCCGGGGTCGTCCTTCGTGCCCCGCCCGCCGGGCTGGAGGTTCGGCCCGTGCGGCGGGACGCACTGGAGCCACGTCGACGCGCACAAGTACCCGTCGCCCGCGTCGAGGTACCGGCGCGTCGCGGCGATCTGGTTGGCCTTCATCTCGTCGGTGTATCGGCCGATGCGGAGGTAGTTGTACAGCCCCTTCCGCTTGCTGTACGAGCCCCAGTACCCGCCCGGGGCGTTGGTCGGTGTGCCCTCGGACTCCACGTACGGCTTGCCCGCGACCTTGCGGCTGAAGTGGATGCCCAGGTCCGCCTCGGGCGGCGGCGGGCCGCGATAGTTCGTCGCGATCACGCAGTTGGGGTCTTCCCGCTTGCCGGCCCGGACCATCTTGCGGTTGTCGAAGCCCTTCGCCCGCCGGGCCATGCCCTCGTTGTCCACGTCCACGAAGACGTTCCGGTAGCCGTGCCGCCTCAGCCACCGCAGGGTGTTCGCCACGGCCCCGTCGGCCTCCGCCTGCGTCCAGTGCTCCCACTTGGCCTTCGAGTTGCCCCAGTACAGGCAGCCGACGAGGACGATCATGCCGCGCCGGTCCGCGGCCTCGATGATGCGGCCCATCCGCGCGGCATAGGCGGGGTCCAGCGAGCCGTCGCGGCGGTAGCCCTTCACGTCGCCGAACCGCGAGCCCATGAAGAACACGCTGACGGTGTTGACCCCGTGGGCGCGGAACTCGTCGAGGTGGTCGATCAGCTCGGCCGCCTTCGCGTCGGAGATCAGCGCGTTGGAGCACCGCAGGCCGATCAGTCGGATCGCCCGGCCGTTGAGGCGCGTCTTCCCGCCGCGGACCGCGAACGTATACCCGCCGGCCCGGGTCCTTGGGGAGGCCAGGGCGAGAGATCCCAGGGAAACCAGCAGGAGACACCACGGGGAGCATCGCATTCTGCTACTCCTTCGCTTCCGGACGCACGTGGATGGCGCGGGCCGACTCGCCGCGGAATTGCACGACGAAGCTCCGCTCGGGCGGGCGGAGGCGGGCGATCGGCCGGCCCGTCGCCAGGTCGACGGCCACCGCGTCGGCCGGGTCCGGCAGGGAGACGCGCACGTCGCCCGTGCGCCGGCGGGCGTAGTCGGCAATCAGCAGGAACATCTCGCCGCCGCGCCGCATGCCGCTGGTGCGCATCGCCGGCGTGCAGGTCACGCCGGAAACCAACTCGCCGTCGACGATGACGTCCTCGACGGGCGCGGCGATGCGGACGGCCTCGGCCAGGCCGGCCAGGCCGCCGGCGTCCCACAGCCGCCCGGACCAGAAATGCACGCCGCGCGAGCCGTTGGCGTAGCACTCCAGCATCGCCCAGGTGAGGGCCTCGCGGGGGAACGTGCCCGCGTCGCCGGGGGTGATCCACGGCAGGACGTCGCTGCGGGGCAGCTTCTCGCGGTCGGCGCGGGCCTCGTCGCCGATCAGGCCCAGGTGGTACGGGTACAGCGGCGTGTACGTCGAGACCTGCGCGTTGCCCATGTCCTTCGGATACAGGCGGTCGAACGGCCAGAAGTACTGGTAGCTGCGGCCCGGCCGGAAGTCGTATACGCCCATCTCCGGCGGCTCGACGCCCGCCTTCCGGCACGCCGCGCGGACGCGCCCCGCCAGGGCCCGCCACATCTGCTCGCCCTTGGCCAATCGCCACGCGGCCCAGTCCGCGGCGCCGCTTCGGGCGAAGTCGGCTTGGCAGCGCGAGCAGTTCTCCGCGTCGGTCGGCCCTCGCCACCCCCACAGCTCGATGTCGCAGCTCAGGTAGGCGGCCCGGCAGCGGACGCACTCGCGGGCGACGCGGTCCAGCTCGGCCTCGTACGCCGGGCCGCGGTAGGAGGGGCAGAGCTTCGTCCCGGCCTTCCCGCCGGGGAGCCGGCACCGCAGGGGGCGGGCCTGGCCCCGGCGTTCGGCGGTGGCCAGCATCTGGTGGAACGTCGAGTCGATGTTCATCACGCGGAACCCCGCCTCGCCGAAGCGTTCCAGCGTCGTGGTGACGTTCGGGTCGTCGAAGTTCGTCCACCGCCCGAACAGCGGCAGCGTGTTGAGGCCCATCTGCCGCCACGTCGCCAGCACGTCCGGCCAGGCCATCGTGTCCGGCAGCGACCACCACCCCAGGCCGGTCATCAGACGCTTCGGCGTGGGGGCGGCGGGAACGCGAACCAGGCGAACGGGCTGCTCGACGAGCGGGCCCCCGCCCCCGGGCCATTGCAGTCGATAGCGAAGGGGCCGCACGCCGCCCGCACGACGCTCGCCGCGCAGGTACACCCGCCGCCATGCCTTGTTGCCCTTGCCCGCGTAGAACGAGAAGGTGTGCCGGCGGTACGCCCCGCCCTCGATCGCCTCGCCCTCGGCGGCCGCCAGGTCCGTGCCGCCGATCCGGCCGGCTACGAACCGCACGCCGGCGGGAAGGTCCAGCGTGGCGGTGACGCGGGCCTTGGACATCCCCTCGGGCACGATCCAGCCGACGGGCGTGGGGGCGTTGAGGTGGGTCGGCACCGGCAGGACGGGCTTGTGGAAGTACAGCCTCGGCCCGGAGACGGTGAACGCCGTCGCGTCGAAGGCCTCGGGTCGGCGGAGCGTCGCGCCGCTGCGGGCGGCCAGCACGCGGACCTCGTCGCAGACCGACAGCCCCGTGCCGTAGATCTCGACGCCGATGTGCCTGGCCCGCACGTTCAGGTCCCCGAAGCGCAGCTCGTGGACCCACGCCTCGCCCGTGTCGGGGGGGACGCCAAGCCGTCGCCCGTCGCCCTCCGTCCACCGGCTGTACGAGGCCACGCGGTGGAACGTCTTGCCGTCCGCGCCCGCCAGCACGTGGACCCAGCACGGGACGCTGATCCCCGCCTGCGGCGAGCCGCCCTGGAACCGCACCGTCACCTCGCCGACGTCCCGCGGGGCGCCGAGGTCCACCGCCATCTGGCCCAGCCCCGCGTACGACCAGCCGACCGCGCCGCGATCGAACCAGATCTTCCGGTCCGTCCGCGTGGAGGTCTTCCCGTCGGTCAGGTCGTTGGCGTCGGTTCCCCCGCGGGCGGTCAGGGCGTAGTTCGGCGCGGGGGCGAAGGCCACCTTCCTGCCGAGGGCCAGGTTGGCAGGCCCGCCCGCACCGGCCGCCGCGACGGCCAGCACGACGCCGGCCGCCGCGCCGAACCGCACGGGCACGGACGCGAGGCGGGGGGACTGGGGCCGGCCCGGTGAGGCGATTGCCGCGGTCATGGCTGGACTTCCTCTTGTGGGCATCGTTCGCTGCGGACAGAATGGTACCGCATTCGGTCGGGGCCTGCACGCGGGCAGGGCGAGTCGGGATTTCGTGCGCGGGGCGGACGGAGACGAGACGAACGGGTTGCGGGACGATCGGCCTTCGCCTCCGGCCGAACCGTCGCCCCGGGGCCCGGTGCGTCGGCACGGCAATGACTGACTTCGAGAGAGTCCTGGACTGGTTCAAGACCGGCACGCTCGCCCGGCCGGGGGCGGGAGAGGAGAGCTTCGTGGATCTCGTCCGCGCCCTGCTGCGCTTGGCGGGGGCCGGGGGCATGGCAGGCGGCAAGGGCGTGGAAACGCTGATGCGGCGGATCGGGGCGGCGGAGCACTACGTCTTCGTTCTCATCGACGGGCTGGGGGCGAACCAGTTGGAGCGCCTCTTCGCGCCCGACAGCTTCGCGCGGCGGCACGTTGCGGGGCGGCTGGGGACGGTCTGGCCGTCCACGACGGCCACGGCCCTGACGACCCTGGCGACGGGCGACTGGCCCGCGGCCCACGGGGTGGGGGGCTGGTGGACGTACCTGGCCGACCGCGACCTCAGCGTCGTGACGCTGCCCTTCCAGCAGCGCGGCACGAACCGCCCGCTGGGGCTTCTGGGCGTGCGGGCCGACGAGCTGTTCCCCCTGCCCAGCGTCTGGCCGCGAATGCGGCACGCCCCGCGGACGCTGCTGCCGGCGAAGCTGGTCCACTCGACCTACTCGACGTACTCCCGCGGCGGGACGGCGGCGGAGGGCTACGGGGAGCTGGCCGAGCTGCCCGAGCGGATCGCGGGGCGGGTACGGTCGGCCGGCGGGCCGACGCTGACGTACCTGTACCTGCCGCAGCTCGACACGCTCAGCCACAAGAAGGGCCCGGACGCCCCGGAGGTCCGCCTGTCGATCCCCGCGCTGGACTGCCTGCTGAGCGACCTGGCCGGGGCGCTGGCGGGCAAGGCCCGGCTGGTGGTCACGGCCGACCACGGGCAGGTCGCCGCGCCGCGGAGCCGATGGTTCTTCGTCCCGCCGACGAACGGGCTGGCGGAGCGGCTCCGCTGCCGTCCGAGCGGCGAGCCGAGCGTGCCGTTTTTCCACGTCGTCGACGGGCAGGCGGACGCCTTCGCGGACGCCTTCCGCACGCGGTTCGGCGAGCATTTCGCCCTGCTCACACCGGACGAGGTCGAGCGGCTCGGTCTGCTGGGCCCGCCGCCGCTGTCGGAGGCGATCCGCGGGCGGCTGGGCACGTTCGTCGGCATCGCGCCGCAGCCGGCAAAGTTCCTCGTCCTGCCCGCCGACCCGGGTGCGGGCAACCTGGGCGTTCACGGCGGGCTGACGCACGACGAGATGTTCGTGCCGTTGATCCTGGCGTAGGGGAGGGTGTTTTCGGTGCGTCGGGAGGCCCGGGGGGTCGGGGTCCCGGGCTTCGGCGGAAGAAAAACTAAAAGAATAGTTGACTAGCTCCCGATTCGTGGTAGAAAGAGCAACTAGGAACATAGTTCTTTCTGGCAGGGAGCATGGACCGATGGCGAAGCGCTCGCTCAAACGCCTCACGCCGCTCGAATCGCTGATCATGGACGCCGTCTGGGCGCTGGCCGAGGCGACCGTCCGGCAGGTGCGGGAGCGCCTCCAGCCCGTCAAGCCGATGGCCTACAACACCGTCCTGACGGTGATGCGCATCCTGCGGGAAAAGGGCTTCCTGAGCTCGAAGCGGAACGGGCGGACCGACGTGTACCGCCCGGCTGTCTCCCGGGAACAGATCGCCCGCCGAAACCTGCACGAGGTGCTGGAGCGGTTCTTCGCCGGCTCCAGCCGGGCGCTGGTCAGCCAACTCATCGAGAACGAGGACCTCGACGCCGAGGAGATCCGCGCCATCCGCCGCGAGGTCGACAGCAAGCTCCGCTCCGCTCGCTGAAGGAAGATACCGCCATGATCCAACTGGTGGAGTTAACCAACCGCTTCGGCCGCTGGCTCGCCGACCACCTCTGGCAGATGAGCGTGGAGCTGGCGATTCTCGCGGCCGTGGTCCTGGGCGTGGTCTGGCTGCTGCGGGTCCGCTCCGCGGCGGTGCGGCACGCGTTCTGGGGGCTGGTGCTGGCCAAGCCGGTGGCGATGTTCCTGGTGGCCTCGCCGGTGTCGCTGTACTGGTTTCTCCGCCCTCGGGCGGTCGTGCCGCCGCCGGCGCGGCGGGCGGTGGCTCGCGCTGCGCCGCGGCGGGTCCAGCCGGCGGTCCGTCCCGTCCGGCCGATGGCGGTTCGCCGCGCGGTCCGCCCGCCCGCGCGGCCGCCGGCGCCCGCGCCGGCGTGGTGGGAGCGGATCGACGAGTACGGCATGCTCGCGACGGTCTGGGGCTTCGTCGTGGCCGCGCTCGCCCTGCGGCTGGTCGTCGGCTGGGCGTACGTGACGTTCCTGCGGCAGACGGCGCGGCTGCAGCGGGCCGGTCCGCTCGTCGAGGCGGTGGAGGCCGCGGGAAGGGCCCTGGGCATGCGCCGCCGGGCGCGCGTGGCGGTCTGCGAGGCGTCCCACGGGCCGGTGCTGGCGGGCGTGTTCCGCCCGGTGATCCTGCTGCCCCGGTCGGTCGTCGAGGGCATGTCCCCGCGGCAGGTGCGGCTGATCATCGCCCATGAGATGGGCCACGTCTGCCGGTGGGACAACCTCGTGCTGCTCGTTCAACGGCTGGCGGAGGCGCTGCTGTTCTTCCACCCGGTAGTCTGGCTGGTCGGCTGGGCGATGCGCCGCGATGCCGAGACCGCCTGCGACGACGCGGTCCTGCGGGCGTTCGGCGCGTCGGCCGAGTACGCCGACAGCCTCACCCGCGTCGCGGAGCTGCGCAGCGGCCTGACCCGCCGCCTGCTGGTCAACACGTTCGCCGCGGCGGAAAGCAACCTCTCCCGGCGGGTCCGGCGGATCCTCCGCGGCCGGGCCGGGCGGAGCACGTTCGCGCTGACGGTCCTGTCCGTGGCGGCGCTGGTGGTGGTCGGCCTGGTGGGCCTGCCGACGGCCGCCGAGCCCAAGGCCCCGCCGGCCGTGCCCGCAAAGAAGGGAAGCAAGGCCATGCTGGCGAAACTGACGCTCAAGGGCAACGGGCACCGGCAGGACTCGTTCTCGCTGGTCGTCCAGGCGGTGGGGCGGGTGCTGGGGCGGCGGGTCAGCTACGAGCGCGTGCTGGCGCTGTCGAGCAACGGCTTCGCGCCCGCCTACCGGCCGCGGGAATCCTGCACGGCCTGGTGGGGCATGTACGACCGCGACCGGTCGATGGACCTGGTCGGTCGGGCCGTGGGGCTGCGGTTCCGCCGCCTGCCCAAGCCGCCCGCGGGCCTCGACCTTCCGCAGGGCCGGACCCACGCCGCCGGGCACATCCGCGAGGCGATGGCGGCCGGAGAGGTCGTCATCACCGACGGCGGGTGGAAGGTCTTCGGGCCCTGGGGCTTCAATCCGTGGTGCTGGTGGGGCGTGATCACCGAGGCGAAGGCCGACGGCACGATCCGGGGCGCGGCCCTGAACGGGCGGCGGGACAACCCCGTCGAGTGGCCCTACACGTACTGGGCCGTCTCCCGCTGCGAGCCGACGCTGACGGACCACGAGGCCGACGTGCAGATGCTGCTGCGGGCCGTGGCGCGCGTCCGTGGGGACAACCAGCCGTTCCTCCCGGGCAATACGGTGTTCGGCCTCGCGGCGATGGACCTGTGGGCCGCCCAACTGGAGGAGGTTCCCTTCTGCCCGGGCTGCAAGGACGAGAGCCTCGGCTGCCTGATGGAGACGGCCCGGCCGACGTACGAGGACTCCCGCCGCGTGGCCGCGGTGCTGCGCAAGCGGGCCGAGGCGTTCGGGCCAAAGGCCCGCCTCCACGTCGAGGCGGCGGCGGCGCGGTATGAGCGGATTCGCGAGCTGCTCGCCCCGGCCTTCACGGGCAAAGGCGGGGAGCACTACACGGCGATCGTCAATCACCGCGCCAAGCAGCGCGAGCACGCGAAGGTCGTGCGGGCCGCCAAGGCCGAGCTGGCCGCGGTGGGCGACGCCCTGGCCCGTGCCCTGGCCGCCGAGGGCGTCGACGTGCCCGCGCCGACGGCCGGCCGGGAGGTCGAGACGGCCGCCGCCGCGCCGGAGCCGGCACCGAAGCGCCGCCCCGGCACACAGTGGAAGGGCCTCCAGGCCGAGCGGGGTTGGATCACGAGAATGGGCGGGATGATCGGCGCGGCAAAGCACCTCGAGCTCCCCGCCACGCCGAGCTGGATCTACGGCGGCTCGGGGCACGCCTTCGCCCTCAATATCCACGAGCTGATCTGCCCGAGCGGCCCGACGGCCTGGCCGACCGAGCACGTCAATCGCCTCGCCGCTAACGTCGGGCTCAAGTGCGAGATGCTCACCACGCCGAAGAACGCCCCCGACGCGGCCGAGAAACTCAAGCAGATGTGGACCCGGGGCACGGCCGCCCTCGACGCGGGCAGGCCCTGCATGGCCTGGTGGCTGGATCACGGCGAGTGGTACGTCGTCAACGGCTACGACGCCAACGGCAACTTCCTCTACGACGATTTCGGCCACAAGACCGGCCGCAAGCACCACGCGAAGCTGGCGGACAACGGCACGGACTTCGCCGCGATGCTGATCCTCGACCGCACGACGCCCGCCTCCGATGCGAAGGTCTTCACCGACGCGGTCCGCTTCGCGCTGGATCACGGCGAGGGCAAGCACTCCCGCGAGATCTGGTACACCGGGCTGGCGGCCTACGAGGCGTGGATCGCGGCGCTGACCAGCGAAGAAGCGCTGAAGAACAAGGACATCGGCTTCGGCCACGCCTACAACGCCCAGTGCTGGGCCGAGTGCCGCCGCCACGCCGTCGCGTTCTGCCAGGAGGCGGGCAAGCGGCTGGGCACCGCGAAGACCCGCGCGGGCTTCGACGCGGCGGTGCGCCACTATCAGACGGTCTCGAAGCAGTTGAACCTCGTCGCGAAGACCTTCCCGTTCGACGTTGCGGACCGGAAGGCCATGGACGAGCGGATTGCCGACCCCGCACGGCGCAAGAAGGCCGTCGACGCCCTCGCCGCGGCGCGGGCGGCGGAGCTTGCGGGCCTGAAAGCCCTCGCCGAGGTCGCCGTCGCGCTCGGCGCCGAAGGCATCGACCCGAAGACCGTCGGCGCGACGGCCGTCGCCGTCCCGGCCGCCACCGCGCCCGGGCAGATTCTGCTCAAGGGGCCCGTCGTCGCCTTCAACAACCTCATCGGGCGGCTCGGCGGACACGGCGTTGTCGGCGGCGAGGACGGACGCGAGGAGTACGTCCAGTGCCCCGTCTTCGTCTCCCTGCACACCGTACAGATGCGCGCGGCGGGGTGGGACGTCGACTACGATACGGTCGCGGCCGTGTCGGGATACTCCGCCCTGTTCGCCTACGACCCCAAGACCCTCTCGCCGAAGTACCACCACCTGATGATCGGCATGGACGGGCGAATCGCCGAGGCGACGGGGTTCGGCTACGAGTGGGTGGACTTCATCGGCGCCGAGGACGCGTGGCGGATCGTGAAGGAGTCCGTGAACGCGGGCAAGAGCGTCAAGGCGATGGACTGGGAGGGCATCCTCTTCGCCGGCTACCAGGACGCGAAGGACCCCGCCGATCGCAAGGTCTTCGCGATGGCCGACGGCCCCAGTACTTCTGCCCGATGGCTCGCGTGGAAACAGTTCGGCGAGTGGGCCGACCGCGTGACGAAGTGGAAGGACGCCCGCCTCGGCCGCCACACCCGGCGCGTCCGGAAGGCCTCGGCGAAGGCGACCGCGCTCGGCGTGATCCGCAACCTCGTCGAGTGGTCCGTCACCCCGCCGGACCACGTCACAAAACGCCTGCCGAGGGCGAAGCACGGGCTGGCCGGCATCGCCGCCTATGCCGATGACGTCGCCGACGCCAAGGGCAAGCCCCCGGCCTACTTCAAGGAAACCGCCTGGACCGGCTGCCACGCGATCAACCCCCAGTGGACCGCCCGCAACAGCACGGCCGTGTTCCTCAAACGAACCGCCGCCGCGAAGGTGCTGAACGCCCGGGCCAACGCCCACGTTCTCGCAGCCGCGGAGGCCTACCACGCCGCCTACCTCGCCTGGGGCCGGTTCTACGAGCAGCTCGGCCACCACGCGCCGAAGAACGCGTGGGCCGATGCGAACCGTCGGGCCGCGGGAGGCGCCGCTGCGCGGGAGTGGCTCCGCCGGGAGCACGCCGCGCTCGCCGAGCTTCGGGCGGCCCTGGTGGCCTGCGGGGCGGCGACGGCCGAGCAGATGGAACGACGGGCCGTCCCGGAGAAATCGCTGCCGGGATTCCGGCCTGCATCGCCCAAGTCGGGCGCCCGGTCCGCCGCCCCGCTCACGCCGGGGACAATCCAACCGCCGCTCCAGGCCGACCGCTGCATCGTCTTCCGTTGCAGCAAGGGAACGGGGAAGCTGCGATGGAAGATCCGCGGACAAATGCTGGAGGCGAAGTCCCTGCGCATCTGGCCGGGTGGGGCCGCCTTCCAGACCGCGCGCCTGCTGGACGATGCGAATGGTTTCGCGATCGAGGCCGACACGCTGACCGTGGATGCGGCCGCGATGATCGAGTTGACCGGCCCCCCGGCCGGGGAGATGGAACTGGAGGTCAACGGCAAGACGTCGCGCGTCTCCCTGCCGGACCTGCGGGTCCGGGCCCACGAGATCCGGATCGACACGAAGGGCCACGTGCTGCACGTCACCGGCGTGAAAGGCGACGTGGAGATGGCGATCGAGGAGTTGGTCGTCCCGTTCCTGGAGAACCTGCCGCGCGTCGCGCCCCCAGACGACGGGAACTCCCCGCCCGGCTTCCGGGCGCTGCCGCCCGCGCGGGACAAGAAGTAACGGAAGCGCCTGCTCCCGTGGCAGGACCTCCTCGGCTGGCGCCTCGACGCCCTCCTCACCGGCGGCAAGCGGATCGTCCTGGCCGACGCGGCGGTCCACAACGCCGCCACGCCGTGACGCGGGACCCGGCTCGTACCCCGCCAGGCCCGCCCGGGCTCTTGGGCCGCTGGCCCCGCCGCGTATACAATCCCACGGACGCCGACCCCGGCGCGCGGGCCGGCGATCGGGAGAGCCAGACCATGGGACGCCTTGTCATCCTCTCCGGCCCGTCCTGCGTGGGCAAGGGCCCGCTGCACGCGGCCTTGCGCAAGTTCCACCCCGAACTGGCGGGCAATCTCCGGCCCGTCGTGCTGTACAACAGCCGCTCGCCCCGCCCGGCCGAGCTCGACGGCGTCGATTACCACTTCCGCACCCGCGAGCAGATCGAGGCCCTCCGCGGGAAGGACGGCTTCACCGTGCTGGACGTTCGCGGCGACCTCCTGGCCGTGGACCTCGCCGACCTGGCCCGGACCGTCGCGCGGGGCGACGCGCTGTTCGAGGGCAATCCCTTCGTCGGCAAGCTGCTGCTGGACTGCCCCCTGCCCGCGGGCGTCGAGCGGCTGGGCATGTTCCTCGCCCCGCTGTCCCGCCGGGAGATCGAGTTCCTCCAGGCCCAGCCGGGCGTGCGCCTGCCGGACCTCGTCGCCGACGTCATGCGCCGCAAGCTCCTCCGCCGCACGACGCGCCAGAAGACCCACCTGTCCCGAAAGGACCTGGAGGAGATCGAGCGCCGCTGCACCAGCGCGTACCGGGAGTTGGGATACGCCCACCTCTTCGAGCACGTCATCCCCAACCACGACGGCGAGGACAGCGAGAACTGGAGCGCGTTCTACTACCCCCTCGCCGACGCCCGCCTCGCCCTGCAGGCCGTCGCCGCCCTCCTCGCCGGCCGGCCCGATCCCCACGTCGAAACCTGGCCGGCCGACCTCATCCCCTGACCCCCCGGCTGCTCGACCCGCCGGCGGCTTCGCACCCTTGGCAATCCTGCGGGGGTGGGGTATATTGGAAGTCGGCCCGGCCGAGGGTAGCTGTCCGCCGGGCAGTCGGGCGTTTAGCTCAGTTGGCTAGAGCGCTTCCCTTACAAGGAAGAGGCCACAGGTTCAAGTCCTGTAACGCCCAGGAGTTGCGCATCGCAACCACTCGCGTCAATCTCGCAAAGCCCCGCATTCACAGGGGCTTGCGGTATGCCCTTGGGAGACGGTTCTAGTTCCCTGCGAGCCCCGTTCAGCGCCGGATTCTGCGCCGGTTGCGCCGGATTCTGCGCCGCCTTGGCGAAGTGTTCCTCGGTCACTTGCAGGTAGTGGTTCGCCGCGACCGTCGGCGTGTTCCCAATCCAGCAGCAGACCACGTGCACCGGGTACGTCTCGCATAACTCCGTCTCCCGCGTGGATCGGCAGTTCTGGAAGAGCTTCGGCCAAGGCTTCACACCGGCCCGCGACAGAATCGCCATGAACTGCTTCCGGTACATCTGCGCGGCGTTGACGTACTGCGGACAGCAGAACACCGCTCCCGGCTCGGCCGCCTCAAACGCATCGCGGAGGTACGGGTACAACTCGGGGAAGATCGGGCATACGCGAATGCCCCCGCCTTCGTGGTGCTCCGTCTTGCGGGCGTGCACGGTGAAGCGCATCCGCTCCCAGTTGACATCGGACCACTTCAGCCGGGTCACTTCGGACGGGCAGCGCAGGCCCCCGTATCGCACGAGCGCGAACACGAGCCGCCACGACGGATCGGGACAGGCCGCCAGGACGGCCTCCGTTTCCTCGCCCGAGACGAAGTAGTACCGCTTCGGGTTCCTCCGCACGCCCACGGGCAGGCGCTTGCTCTTGAACGGGTTGCCCTCGATGATCCGCCGGTCGGCCGCGGCCTGGAAGAACTGCCGGGCGATGCCGCACGTCCGCCGCACGGTGTTCTCGGCGAGCTTGGCCGTGCTCGCCAAGTAGCTGCGGAAGTCCAGGGCGTGCCCCACGGTGATTTCGTCCAGCCGCCTGCCCGCTCCGAAGTGCTTGACGAGGTGTGCCCGCGTGCGCCTGTAGACCGTCCGCGTGGCCTTCTTCACGTCTCCCCGGCCATCGATGTACGTTCGCAGCCATTCGCCCAACGTGGGGCATTCTCGCCGCTCTGGCGGGGCCACAAGGCCGATGGCTTCCAACCGCCTGCGGATGTACGGCGGGACCGCGGCCACCCACTCGGCCGTTGCCAAGGGAACGGCCCCGTCCCCGGCCTTGGCCGAGACGAGCTTCTCGACGTGATTGCAGGCCGTCTCCGCGTGCTTGCGGGAGACCTTCCCGAGCCGGATGCGCGGCCGGCCCGGATGCTCGCCTTCGCTGAGTTGAATCTGCATCCTGCCGTTGCGCTGCTTCACCACGGATGCCATCGGCTCACCGTCCCTTCCGCCCGCGCTGGGCGCGGGGTTTCGCCTTCGCGCGCTTCGGCCGCGCGACTAGCTCAAGCCCAAGGTGCTCGGCCAGCACTTCGGCCGCCTCGACGGACAGGCCCTTCGTGCCCTTGACGAACTGGCAAAGGTGCGCCTGCGAGATGCTCGTCGCCTTCGCAATCGCGTACCGGCTCTGCCCGCTCGCCTTCAGCGCCGCCCGGATGTCGTCAAGCAAAGGTGCCATCGACGTAATCATAGCACATACTTTCCTGAAAGGGAAGCCCTACTCCGCCTTTTTCTGCCATTCGCCGGCCCGCTGGCACTTGCGGTCGGCGATGAACGCCTCCAGGTCGCGGACGTGGTAGCGGACGGCGCGGCCGATCTTCACCACCGGGATAGACCCGCGCGGCGCGGTCAAGCTCCACAAAGTGCGCTCGCTGATGGACAGGGCTTCGGCCGCCTCGCGTGTCTGCAAGAGCAAACGGACGGGGCTCGGTTTGGGCTTCTGGGGCCACGTTGCAGGTGTGTCACTCATCGCTTCGTCCTTACGTCGTCTCGGCCGTTGCCCGGCCGCGCGGCCGCCGCGCCTTGGCGGAACAGGAGGCTTTGGGTCTGTGGGGCTCCTCTCTTGCCCAGATCGTGGGACAGGATGACACGGTATCGCGGGCCGTGAACGTCTACGAATCGCTCGACGGCCCAGCCCGCCCGCCTGATTTCGTCGACCCAGCGCAGCAGGTCCGCCGGCGCTCCCGGCCACCTTCAACCTCGACAGGATGCGGCCAGCGCCCTTGTTGTCGTCTGCTGTCGTCCTCGTGCCTGCGCCGCGAGATGCTCGCCGTCGTCTCATCGCTGATTCCCTCGATGCGCCCCGGTCTCGGGTCCGACGTAGCGGAAGCGCGTGGCTCGCTGTGTCTGGGGCGATCCACGTTCGACACATTCGATGATCCCCTCCGCCTCCAGGACGGCCAGCCGTCGGCTGCCCCATGCCGCGGTCTGGCCAAACGGTGCGGCCGCGTCCCGTGTGCTGAGATAGAACGGCCCCTCGCCGACCGCCTGTTGCAGCTCCCGACACATTGCCGCCAGAATGTCCTGCGCCTCGTCGTGACCCGTGGCCATCGGGTTCGCCCGCGCCCGCTCGATGATGTCGCCCATGAATTCCTCGTTAGCCGGTTTCCGTACGTCGGTCCATGCCCGTAGGAAATCGCCGTAGGTGTCAACGAATTCTTGAGTCCGGATATTTGGTAACGCCCGCGTGTGCCAGCTCCGCACGATCTCCCGCAGGTCAGGACCGTTGCGTCCCGCCAGGGAGGGGATGCCGCGCAGTTTTCGGGCGAGTTGGAAAATCTGCGCGTTGCGTTGCCCCTGCCGTTCCGGCAACGTCGTTCCGATCGCCCGCAACACGGAATTCCTGTCCCCCTCGGACAGAGAGTCCAGTGATACAGAAGAGACAGAAGGGACAGAGGTTCCAGAGGGTACACACGTCGTTCTGTTACTTCTGTAACGTCCCTCCGGTCCCTCAGAAACGTGTGCGAGGCCCTCAGCGAACGGGTCAATCAGCGGGATCGCGTTCGCGCTCGTCGGCAGGTTCACGATCCATACATAGGATTTCCCATTCCGGTGAACCGCGGGCGGGAGAATCGCATAGTGGCAGGAGTCCCCGCGGATTTCCCCATCGTCGAACGTGCGGTAGATCTCCGCAGCGGATCGCATGTAGACGTGGAACCCCCTGCCGGTCTCGACCGTGGGCAGCGATTGGGCCAAGTCGGGATGATCGACTGTCCAGGCGTGGTAGGCGTCGCGGTCATCGAAGTCGCGGCAGACGAGCCCGCCACTCGCACTGCCCAGGATCACGGCCGGCACAGACCCGTTGCCGCGGAACCATCGCTCCAAGTCGGCTCCTGTGGGGCGCTCTGTCTGGTACTGCTTCCACAGGAACCCCCCCGGCGGGCGCTTTCCGCCCTTGCCGTGCCCGGCCGGGATGATCGTCCAGTCCAGCGCGTCGTACCGTTTGGCCCAACCCAGCGCCGTACGCGGATCAGACATCGGCCTGCCCTCGCTGCCGGCGGGATCGGCTCTTGGGTCTCGATCCGCTGGCCTTGTCCTCGCCCTGGTCCGTTCCGTCTGGCTCCGGCTCCTCAGCCGTCGCGGCTTCGACTTCCGCGAGTTCTCGCGCGCCAGCCATGATCTTCCGCACGGCCCGCAGCGCTCGCCTTTTCAGGTCGGTGTTGCTCACGCCGACAAGTTTTGCCGATTGCAGGCCGCGAGAAGTGAAGTCAAAGCAGATTCCCCCTCCTTGCCCGAGTCATAGGGACTTACGGCGATTTCACCTAAGTACGGCGAAAGTAGCGTACCTACTTATCGGCCTGTGGCTTCCCCTGCCGGATGGTCTCTTTCCGCGCGTATGCGTCCGCGATGTACTCCGCCACGGCTTCGCCGTTACTGAGGCTCGGCAGGTCTGCGCCCTCGGTATCGAGAAGCTCGAAGGTGTCGCTATCGACCCGTCCGGCCTTCACCGCCGCAAGGAAACGCGCGGCGTCGGCGCGATGGATTCGCGGGCGCTGCTTCGGGGCCTTCGGGTCAAACCGAAACCAGGCATTGCGTTTCTTGGCCTTCGTCCACTGGGGGTAGCCGACCCCGCCGCCCGCAACATCGCTCCACTTGGCGATGAAGTCCTTCACCACCATGTAGGCGTCCGGATCGTAGCCTGCATCCGCCTCCGTATCCGCCCCCACCACAGCTTCGCCTATCCCAGGCTCGGCGCTCGAATGGGGCCCCGCTTTGGCCTCTCCGACAGGGACCGCTACGCACCGAAGATCATCGACCTTCGCGCCCAACAGGTGCAGCAACTCGCCAATCCGTTGCCTGAGATTCCTGGTGTCCCGACTGAACTCGTCGGCGTCGGCATATGTCACCCCGAATCCGAGACTTGACCAGTCAAGGCGTACTTCGCGCTGAAGCTGGCGCAGGAGCCTGGAAAGCTCCGTCTCCCAGATAGCCGAGTCCAAAGGCAATCCAGACAGGTCCGTGTGAACTCCATCAACAACGGGCAGAATCAGGTCGATCTCCCTGTCGATCGCCTCCGCAAGTCCCTCTGCCTCGGGCAACAGTGAATCAGCAACCAACGTTCGGACTTCGGACCCGATCAGTCTTCGCTCTGCCCGTTCCGCTTCGCGGTGCGCAAGACGCACATGAACGACCATCCGATCCCGCTGGACTCTGTACCCAAGCGCAATCTGGCCGATCCGGTTGAGTGTCTCCGCCAGCCCCCGAAGCCTCTGCTTGGGCTCCAGAGGGTCTGGAACAGGAGAGGTGCGTGCAAGAGCCAAGGTTCACCTGCCTTCCCGGGTCGATCCGGACGGGAGCGCGGCGGGCAGGTAGAGCGCCACTGCCCCCGCCCGGATCGCTTGGCCGCCGCTGGCCGGCGGGCGGCCGTCCCGGTGTCTTCATCTTGGGCCGGCCCCTTGCCCGTGTCAAGGGATGGCGAAGGCTGGGAGACAGGGCGCCGTACGCGGTCATCCTCGGAAGCACGGACTGCGCGCCAGCGCCCACGATGATCTAGCCGCGCTGGGCAGGTCGGCGCCTCCTACGACGGATGAAGGGCAGGCCGCCCAACGCCAAGAGTGCCCACGTGGCGGGTTCAGGAACGTACCCGACGCGCAGTCCCATGCTCCAATACGCATTGGCCGGGGTCCGGTACTCCCGCGTACTCGCGTGCAGGTAGTCCAGGCCGTACCAGAAAGACCCGCCTCCAGTTCCCCGGTACATCGAGTCAATGACGCTCTCGTTCCACTCCCTGACATTGCCGCCCTGATCGAACGTCCCGTAGGGACTGCTGGAATTCTCAAACTCGCCCACAACCGTGCGGTAGAACGGCCCCCCAATGCAGTAGTCGAGGCCCATGAAATTCGCGCTGTTGCCGTCATCGGGATCCGAAGATCCGTTGTTCAGTGGGGAGTCCGTGCCTGTGGGATAGTCGTGGTACACGCCCCGCTGGGGATTGTAGTACGCTGCCTTGTACCACTCATCTTCCGAAGGGATCACCCAAGATGCGCCCGGCTCGCGCGCCACCAGCAGCAAACTCGCGTCGTCGTTCACGCCGTCCAGCGAGTACGATCCATCTTCCGTCGTTCCCGGACCCTGAGCGCCGACCGGCTCGCCGTTGTGCAGCCAGTTACAGAACCGAGCAGCATCGCCCCAGTCCACATAGTTGACTGGCCGGTTAGCCCAGTCAGGCGCGACTGTGTACGAGTACTTATCCGGTGAACCAGCCCGCTGGATGTTGCAGCCGTAGGAGTCTCCGGAAGCATCCGCCATGCGCAAGTTGTACAGGCCATACGTGTCCGTCGCCGCTACAGAATTGAGGAACTCGGCGTATTGCCCCGCTGTGACCTCAAACTTGCCCATGCTGTAGACATAGCCAACTGCCCCGCATACCCGATCCGGCCCTCTGCCCCCAGCCCCAATCCCCCGTAGCTCGCCTGCGTTTCCCGGATTCCCGATGGGGACAGTCTCGATTACCAGCGCCTCCGCTTCACCCACGTCCAGAAACGCCATCGACAACGCTGCCAGAAGCGCCACTCGTTCGCAGAGCCCATGCGTTCTTCTCATCAGTTTGCCCTTCGCATTCACGCATCGCGCACCTTCTGTGCTGCCGTCCTTGGCGTCGTCGAGCAAGGCTCCATCCTGCCTCTACGGGGAAGCTGCTAAGTGAGCGAACGGATCCTCCACCTCACTGAAGGGACCGCAACCGCTTCCGCTGGATCACTGCCAGACCCCCGAAGGTCAAGAGCGCGAGCGCGGACGGCTCTGGTATCGTCGCAATCCACCCTTCGTAGTTCCCATTGGGATTCAGGCCCCAGCCGACGATCACGCGACCGTCGGCCGACATCGCGTCCGCGGAGTACAATTCCCACCCTCTCACTTCGTCCAAGCCGTGCTCGTGGATCAGGACGTTCCGCAACAGCCGAATGCCATGTTCGCGGTCCCAGACGATGGCCCTGTCGCCTGGATCGTCCAACGTCGTCGGGGTGGCATGGCGGTAACCGACGATCATGGAGGCGTCGTCAAGAACGGCCAGGCCCGCGCCGTATCCCAAGTCCTCCATCCCACCTTCCTCCGTCCAGAGGAACATGTTGCCGGCGCTCCTCCCTACGATCTTCGTGCCGTCCCTTGAGACGCCGAACGCATCGTCACTCCCGCCGACGGCCAGCCACCCGATGTCCTCCCTGTGCGTGCCGATGCACCGGAAGGCCTTCGTGCTTTCGTCCCCGCCCGTTCCCCCGACCGTGATTCCGCCGTTGGCCGAGACGGCGTAGGCGTGCCCGAAGCCCATGTCCATCATCCCCTGCGAAGCAGTCCATCGGAAGGCGTGTTGATCGCCATGCGGAGGGCCGACACAGTTGCCGACGATGACCGAGCCATTGGCGGACACGCCGCGAGCTACACTTCCGACGTGGCCAAGGGTTGGCGGGGCAAGCGTCCCGAGCCAAGTGACTCCCTCTTCTGCTGTCCACCGAAAGGCCTCCGGGTTGTGAGACCCGAACAGGGCGCTCCCCACGATGACCGAGCCGTCATCGGAAGCAGCAAACGCGCCGTAGTTGCGATCATCCCCGCAACCAAGGGACTCGATTCCGGACTCCTCGGTCCAGCGAACCGCATGGCGGGCGCTTGTGCCGACCACGACCAATCCATCAGCCGACACGCCCCTTGCCCTGCTGTAGCCGCTGCCGTCTCCCAGATAGCCCATGCCGAAGAAGCTGGGGGCGGCCCAAGCTGCGGGTCCGGCCCATCCCAAAGCCCCCATCGCCAGCACGCTCAGCCAGATTGCCTGTTTGGTTGGCGTCTTCTCGGATTCGTCTACACCGCTGTGCGCGCGCCACCCGTACCGCTTCCCGTTCATGTGTTCTCCCTTCGCCTATCCCTTCGGCCGAGACCAACGGCAAATCCGGCATCGGCGCAGAAACAGGGCTCGCCTACGCGTGGGAACTCGGCCGGGCGGCCTGGGCAGGTGCGATTGAGCGAGAACGCCCTTGCCCGCTTCGGAAGGAATGCAGCTCGCCGCTCCCATGCGGCTGGAGCGCCCCAACCCTACCGCGCGAAGCCGGAATCTCCGAAAAGAAAACCGCTGGCCGGAATTGCGCTCATTCTCGGCGCTACTTGGTCATGTGCGCCAAGAATGGAAGGAAGGTCGATCCAGTTTCGCTCTTTCCCCCGTCGTCCGAATCCCAACCCATGGAGAATCGGCGCGTCCATGCGCGCCCCGACGGGCTGGTCTGCGCAGCTTTTTTCGACCCTCGTTACAGGGGGTCTTCCCGATTTCGCCCGGTCTCCAACCGCTGCTCTTGTCGGTCCAGGAATTCCAGAACGCGATCCAGCCGGAAGAACTTGCGTCGGCCAACTCGGACGGCCTGAAGGCCCAGTCGCCGGTACCTCTCGATTGACTTTCTTGGAAACCGGTTGTCCGACAGTCGGAGGAACTGCGCCACCTGGTCAACGTCCATCAGGAACGGGACAACCGTTGGCGGTGTGCCCGGCATGAAGGCTACCAGCATGTTGGGGCGGTGGCCGGGGGCCCCCATCAGCGCTTCGGCAGGAGTACCGGTTGGCAGCGAAGGCTCTCCCGGGCGATCTACCCCGGATGAAACATGCCGGGAATCAGTGTGACCGCCTTCATCGCTTGATGCAGTCGCCTGCCCCCCCCGTGCCCCCCGATCAGCATCTTGCTTCTCGTTCATGCCGTTCAACTCCGTTGCCGTTTCCTGCCCGGCCCGATTCGCACGGTCTTGCCAGCTCGGTCTGTCCGGGCGCGGCTCCTTTGTCGCACGTGGTCCACTGCGCTGCGAACGCGGTTGTCGGTCGCCCTCCGGCTCGTCTGCGCATCCTGGGGCATCCTGGGGCGGTTCCTGGGGCTCGTTATCGGCCAGCAGCGCGGGCGGCCCCGCCCAATCTGCCCCCCTCACCGTCGGGCCTCCGCGATCACCGCGAGAATCCGCTCCCGCTGCGCCGTTGTCAGGCGCGACCAAGTGTCCACCACGAGCGCCAAGTCGGGGTCTGAATCTACCGTATGGCCCCCGGATGCACCGGATACTGCGCCGCGCCCCGCGCCGCCCGGACCCCCCCGCTCCGGCCATCCCTTTTCACTATCGCCACTTACACCGCTTCGCTCGCCCCTCGGTTCGAGTCCTGTAACGCCCATGCGATAGGGTTCCCTGCGTCTGCGGGGAGCCCTTTGTTTGTTGGGTATTTCTTTGCAGGCCTGGCTTTGCGGCCGTCTCGGCTTCCACTTTGCCGACGCTTGCCATCGCTTGCCGACGGCTGCGGCACTCCCTCCCTTCGCCGTCCCCGGCCAGTGTCCAGGCTGTGTGCCTGTCCATACCGGTCAAGCGGCGGTAGTCCTCCGGGAAGAGCTTGGCGTGACCTCGGTCACCGGCCAAGGGCACAAGCACCACGGGCGTACCATCCCAGTCTTCGGCCAAACGGGGCTGGCGTCCAGTGGTGTCGCGGCTCCGGGGAGGGCCTGTTGTCCGTTGCATGGTCTCGTTCTTCATGCGCGCAGTTCTCCTGCTTTGGTTGGTGTCGATGGGTCTGGATGCCCGCGAAGGCGGGCGTGAAATCCCCTGCAACGGCTGAACGGCTAGTACCTAGTGCTCCGTCGACTTTGATTCTTCGGATACGTGCGCTTTTGCCGATCTCTCTATGGAGGGCACACGGATGTGCCCGGGAACTCAGCCATGGAGAGACTACGATGCCGAAGAAGAGATACGTTGTCCAACTCACGGATGAGGAAAGGGACTTCTTGGGCCAAGTGATTGCCCGCAAGGGCGTCGCGGCGCGGAAGCGAATCCGAGCGCAGATACTGCTGAAGGCCGACGCCGGCCCGCAGGGCCCCGGCTGGATCGACCAACGGATCGCCGATGCGTTCGACGTCTCGTCTCGGACGGTCGAGACCGTGCGGCGCCGACTTGTCGAGGAAGGGCTGGAGGCGGCCATTGATCGCAAGCCCCAGTGCCGTCCCTCCCGCCAACGCCTTCTCGATGGCGAGAAGGAGGCGAAGTTGGTGGCGATCTGCTGCAGCAAGGTGCCGGCCGGCCATACGCGATGGACGCTGACCATGCTGGCCGATGAACTGGTGCGATTGGAGATCGTCGAGGGTATCTCGCGTGAGACCGTTCGGAAGGTTCTTAAAAAAACGACCTGAAGCCGTGGCGATTCCGGATGTGGTGCATTCCTCCGAAGGAGAACGCCGCGTTCGTCTGTGCGATGGAGAATGTCTTGGAGGTCTACCATCGGCCGTACGATCCGAACTTCCCGGTGGTCTGCATGGACGAGACGAGCAAGCAACTGATCGGCGAGGTCTCCGTGCCGATGGGCGTCCTGCCGGGTCAGCCGGCGTGCTTAGACTACGAGTACGTCCGTCGCGGGACGGCCAACCTTTTCATGTTCACCGAACCGCTGGCGGGCTGGCGGCACGTTGTGGTGACCCGGCAACGCACGGCCATCGACTGGGCCGTGCAAGTTCGGGACCTGCTCGACGTGCATTATCCTCAAGTCAAGCGCGTCACACTGGTGCTGGACAATCTGAACACACACACCGAGGCCTCGCTCTACCAAGCGTTCGAGCCTGCCGAGGCGCGTCGACTGATGGCCCGTCTGGAGTTGGTCCATACGCCGAAGCACGGCAGTTGGCTGAACATCGCCGAGACCGAGTTGGGTGTTCTCGGTCGCCAGTGCCTGGCTCGCCGCATCGGCGAGATCGAGGAGTTGATCTGCGAGACCGCCGCATGGGAACAAGACCGCAACGCCAGCCAGACGGGCGTAGATTGGCAGTTCACCACCGCCGATGCCCGGGTGAAGCTGAAGCGGCTCTATCCGAAAGTTCAATGTTGACGAGGCACTAGCCC
>Ga0272441_10004330_pt1 | contig 25906 bp, 15 predicted proteins | sample SSMProp6N_FD_193582 | JGI IMG/M metagenome (GOLD analysis project Ga0272441, IMG submission 193582) | Marine sediment archaeal communities from Little Sippewissett salt marsh, Falmouth, MA, United States - SSM-Prop-6N | ecosystem: Environmental > Aquatic > Marine > Wetlands > Sediment ...
GCAACGCGGGGATTCGCTTCGATGGCGTGTTGGCGCGTGACGATCGTCGCCGGGCTTTTCTTAGCCGTTTGGAGTAGTTGGCAGTCAGGTGGAATTCTCAGATGGTTGTCCAGCACGATCCGCGTCGCTTTCTTGCCTTTGCTCGGACGAGCCGTTAATAGCGGATCGTCCGCGAGGACGGTATGGATACCCACCAATATCGCCTGGGCGCGCCGGCGGAGTTTGTGTACATCTTTCCGGCTAAGCTCGTTGGAGAGCCATCGCTGTTCACCATTGCCGGCCCAGGCGAGTTTGCCGTCGATACTCTGCGCCCATTTGAGTGTCACCCAGCATTGGCCGGTGGCGGCGTACTTGACAAAAGGCGCGTTGAGCCATCGCGCCTCGGTCTCACACAAGCCGGTCCGCACCTCGATACCCGCCTGGCGGAGTTGCTCGATACCTTTGCCGCCGGCGTGTTTCGACGGATCGACCATGGCAACGACGACCCTCGCCAGACCGGCGGAGATGAGAGCTTGCGTACACGGGCCGGTCTTACCCTGATGACAGCACGGCTCGAGCGTTACGTACATCGTCGCGCCGTGCGGCTCGACACCAGATCGGGTACAGTCCTCCAAAGCGTTAATTTCCGCATGCGGCCCACCGAACTGCTTATGATAGCCTTTACCGATAACTCTGTTATCTTTGACGATAACAGCTCCGACCGCCGGATTCGGCTCAACCGAACCGATACCTCGTCGCGCCAGCTTCAAAGCAGCTATCATATATTTTTCATCTTGGCCGATCATTTATCTTCGATCATATCCTTAAATCGTTTCTCGTCGATGATTTCGATGCTGAGTTTTTCGGCTTTGTCCAGTTTGCTGCCGGGATTCTCGCCAGCTACGACGTAGTCGGTTTTTTTGCTGACGCTGCCTGATGTCTTCGCCCCGGCCTGCCGGATAGCCTGCTCGGCCTGCTGCCGGGTGAAGTTTTCCAGCGTGCCCGTGACGACAAATGTCTTGCCGGCAAGTTTAGTTGAACGTCGCGTTTCCGGCGGCTCCGGCTTCACACCCGCGTCTATGAGCTGCTCGATCACCGAACGATTCTCCGGATCGCTGAAATATTCGCAGAGGCTTTGCGCCATCGTCGGCCCGATCTGGTCGATCTCCGCAAGTTCCTCTTCTTTGGCGGTCATAAGCGCTTCAAGTGTGCCGAAATGGTCGGCCAGTATCTGCGCCGACTGGCCCCCGATATGCCGGATACCAAGAGCGGCGATGAGACGCCACAATGGCCGGGTTTTGCTTTCTTTGATGGCCTCAATGACGTTGGCGGCGCTCTTTTGGGCCATGCGTTCCAGCCCGGCGATTTGGCTTTTGTCAAGTTTGTATAAATCGGCGAAATGTTTAACCAAGTCGGTCTCAATCAGTTGGTCGATCAGGGCCGGACCCAGGTGTTCGATGTCCATCTGGCCCCGTCCCGCAAAGTATCTCAAACGCTCCTTCAACTGGCCCGGGCAGTTCGGATTAAGGCATCGGATATAGACGCCCTCCTCGTCTTTGGCGACGGTGGAGCCACAGGTCGGACATTCCGTCGGCATCTCGAAAGAGTCGGCGCCGGAAGGTCTGAGTTCGACCTTGACCTGTACAACCTGCGGAATAATCTCGCCGGCCTTTTCTATTATGACGGTGTCACCGCAGCGGGCGTCGAGCCGCTCTAACTGGTCGAAATTGTGCAGACTTGCACGTTTGACCGTCGTGCCGGCCAGCAGTACCGGTCTCAGATTCGCTACCGGCGTCAGGATGCCGCTCTTGCCGACCTGGACGTCGATGGATTCGACGACGGTTTCCGCCTGTTCGGCGGCGAATTTATACGAGATGCACCATCGCGGCGCCCGGCCCGTCGCGCCGAGGACGTCCCGTTGGTCGAAACGATTGATCTTAATGACCATCCCGTCGATCTGGTAATCCAATTCCAATCGCTTCTCGTTCCAGCCGTCACAAACCTCAATGACCTCATCAATATCTTTGGCTTTTTCGATATGAGGATTGACGGGCAGACTCAGCGTTTTGAACCGCTGGAGGTTCTCGTAGTGATTCGGCGCCAGAAGCTCGGACAGCGCGCCGGAGGCATAGGCGAAAAACGAGAGGTTCCTCGTGGCGGTGATTCGCGCGTCGAGCAGCTTCAGGGAACCGGCTGCGGCGTTTCGCGGATTGGCGAAGGTCGGCTCGCCCGCTTCGGTTCGAAGTTTGTTCAACTCGATAAAGGCACTTGTGGGCATATAGACTTCACCGCGGACTTCGACTATGGCGGGGATATCGCCATCGGCCAGTAAGACGAGCGGGACGGCTTTGATTGTTCGCACATTAGCCGTAACGTCATCGCCTACTTCACCGTTGCCCCGCGTAGCGGCGGTTGTAAGGACGCCGTCTTCGTAGCGAAGGCTGATGGCAAGCCCGTCGATTTTCAGCTCGATAACGTAATCATAATCTCTGTTTCCAAGTTGTTTGGCGACGCGGTCGTCGAAAGCCCGTAACTCGTCGGCGTTATAGGTGTTGTCCATGCTCAACATGGCAATGGCGTGCCGGACGGTGGAAAAACCTTCGAGGGGCCGGCCCGAGACGCGCTGGGTCGGCGAATCGGGCGTGATGAGCTGGGGGTTCGCCTGCTCCAGGGCCTTAAGCTCGGTGAAGAGGTCGTCGTATTGCCGGTCGCTGATCCTGGGCCGGCTGAGCACATAATAGAAGTGGTCGTGCTCGCGAATCTCACGGCGTAACTGCTCAATGCGTTTTTTTACATCACCTGTCATAATTGCTTAATTTATACGCTGTTTTGACCGATTCTGCAATATTTCGACTTGCTAACGCATGAAATGAATTTGTTGAAAACAATATTTGACAAAATTCGGCAAATTGACGATAATATCAGGATAATATGGTTACACCAATGTGATAGTTGGTCTAAGTGTTTTGTTTTTCCCCGATAGCTCAATTGGTAGAGCGAGCGGCTGTTAACCGCTAGGTTGTAGGTTCGAGTCCTACTCGGGGAGTTGTGGAAGAGGAAGATGGCAAATTCTGGGCGTATGTGCTGGAGAATTCAGCAGGGAGATTCTATATCGGCTCAACCAACGATCTTGAGCGGCGCCTCTCACAGCATAATGATCCTGCGACATCCGGCAAATACTGTCCGAAGAACGGCCCGTGGAGGCTTGTCTGGAAGGAGATTTTCACAACCAGAGCCCAGGCCATGCGACGTGAAAAGCAGATCAAGCGTATGAAATCGGCCCGATGGATTCGGGAGAATCTGCTCGATCGTCAGAGCGAGTCCCGGCGCGCCGGGATTAACCGCTAGGTTCGAGGTTCGAGTCCTCGTCGGGGAGTTGTAAGTCATTCTCATTAAATGACTTATATATTACGACACAATCACTCCAAGTATCCTACTACCGTTTTGGCTGTTCGAAGGTTGTAGCTCGAATCTTCTATCCTGATTGAAGTTACCGCAATTCCCAAACCTTGAAACGAGCGGCGTTGAATACGCTCGGTTTATCGTTGCTTGTATTTAAGTAAGAAGAGCTTACAGCTTCTTCAAGCAGTAAGCTCTTCGATGATATTGGGCGTTATGTTTTGTGGCGAGAGTACGCTACTGTCCGGATGAACTGTGCAGTTCAATGTCATCGATGCAAACCAGGCCTGAACCGCCCGGTTGATTGCTGGCCGGATCGCCTACACCGATGCCCATTATTTTGATGGTCGTCGGATCCACACCGGTGAAGTCAGCTAATGGAATAGTCCATTGCTCCCAATGATCTATTGTAACAGCAGCAGGATTTGGGTGTTGGGCCTCTTTGCGATTTCCGGCGCTATCTTCCAATGCCACATAGAACGGCTCGATGGCATTGCCGGGATCCCCGTGGAACCAGAGCGATAAAATATCAACGTTTCTTCGTGTCCAATCCTGAGCTACCTCCCATTCGCGTGTCGTCTCTGATATCGGCGCCGTGGTGTCATCGTAAAAGAACGGCATCGACTGTAAACCGCTGTGTACTATGTTAAGCTCGACAAAAGGAGACTTTGTATTACCAACGGAAGAACCGTTTGTGGGGATTTCCCAACCATCCCACCAGGTATTCCATATCTCGTTGCCTTCCTCACCCGTGTAATTCTCGAAGTTGTGCACGATTACAGGTTTGATTTCTCCCCAGTGCTCCATTAAGATCTCCAAGTCGGCTTCGTCAACTACTCCATCGCCCCAGGGCATCGGTCCAATATCACACAACGGTTCATAAGTACCCCAGGCTCCAATCATCGTGAGCAGATCGTCCATCCCCACGCTACCGTTATCATCGAAGTCCACTATGGGCTTAACGGAGACCTGCCAGAAAAGTTCTGGGTAGTTTAAGCGTACAGCGGAGTCGAAATACAAAGTTGAACCGTCCGGGCAAATTTCCGGACGAGCTACCCACGAGGCCTGACCATTTACAGCCGGACCAAGGTCTATCGCTGGACTCCAGCCATCGTCTGCCGTGGCCCGAATGCACATGAGCATACGACGAGTTGTCCAATTCACAAAGAACAGGGCCAAGCCATCGTTTGAGATACTCGGGTTGTTTTGGCTATCAGAGTCATTTACGTTTGGTCCGAGGTTGACCGCTTCGCCCCAGTCGTCCTCCGTTGTTGCCCGCGTCGCGACCCAGATATCCTTTCCACCATGCCCTCCGGATCGCCTGGAATCGAAATACACGCTGAGCCCATCCGACGCGAAATCAAGACTCCAGGCGTCACCGAGTCCGGTGAACTCAGCGGCAGGGCCCCATGACTCGTCCTTCGAAGCACGAGTCGACCGCATCAAGCGGTTCACTTGATTGTAGCGGTGAGTGAAATAGAGTTCCAGGTCGTCCGGCGAGATAGCCGGGTCACTTGCCTTTCCCCCAGGTATATTTATGTTTGACCCCAGGTTGACGGCCTCTCCCCAAGGCGCATCCGGCGATTCCCGCTCGGCGACCCACAGGTCTCGGTCGTTGGAATTGTCCGGACCGCGGCCCTGTCCGAAGTACAGTTTCAATCCATCCGGCAGGAAATTGCATCCAGAAGGGTGCACGGCACCTTGGCTGTTAACGGCTTCGTCTATCGGCTTAGGATCGCAGATGACAAAGTCTGCAATTGCCAATTGACCGCTGCTGGCGAGTATATCGAAGATAAATCCGAGTACTAATAGTCTCATTTTCTTAACGTTCAGACAATTCATGATAAACCTTCCTTTCTGCACATATGTGCAAAACAACTTTGGAGAATCCTGTTGTAACAAGCAACGTAAGCTCGTTACCGTCTGTGGTTAAATCCAGAAGAATTCTGAGATCTTGCAGAAAATCTCAGAAAAAGGTCAAAATTTTTCCTTACAGTCAATTCAGGCCATCGAAATGTCAGTAGATAACATGAGATTGACTAATCGTGCACCGCAGTTAGACTATGCGATGGAATTACAGAACGTCCGGATTCAATATTGGGCTTATCGAATGGCTGGAAGATTTCGCGATGAGACAGATATGGGGGGTGAAAGAGACATTTTTCTGACCACGCACTGGTCCCTCATCGAAAAAGTCGGAGAAGAAGGCGATAGAGACAGAATTTTGATCGCCTTACTCTTAGAGAATTACTGGAAGCCCGTCTACTGTTATCTGAGACACAGGGGCTATGGCAATGAGGATGCCAAAGACCTTACTCAGGGCTTCTTTCACGAAGTTGTCCTGGATCGAAATTTGGTTCAGCGTGCCGATCAGGCGAAAGGACGTTTTCGCTCGTTTCTGTTACATGCCTTGAATCAATACCTCATCAACGAACGGGACAAACGGATGGCTAAGAAACGCATCCCCCAGGGGAATCTAATCTCTCTGGATAACGTCGATCTGCCAAAGCTGCCCCAAGGCGTGGACAAATGGAGTTCGGAAGATGTCTACAATTATGCCTGGTTGTCGGCCCTCCTTGATCGTGTGCTCGCAGAGGTTGAGAAAAGCTGTCTGGCCAAAGGTATGGAGCTTCACTGGCACCTCTTCCACGAGCGTGTAGCCCAGCCAACGCTAAGCAATCTGCCAGTCCCTTCCCTATCAGAGGTGTGCAAGCGACACAATATTGAAGATCCAGGCAAGGCATCCAATATGATTCTCACGGTGAAAAGGCGGTTCCAGGCTGTTCTAAGACAACATATTCGCAGTACAGTTATTTCTGAAGGGAGGATTCCGGAGGAAGTCAGAGAAATTTCACGGTTTTTCCCAAAAAGTCTGCAAGATTAGCAAGAACTGCTGGATTATATAACGATCTCGTTACTCCAGCAACCGGCTTGGATTGACTCAAACGTATATATTGGATCTCAGGGTACTTAACCGTCTTGTAGAAGGGGATTATGAAGATGGCTGATGAGTCGACATTTGGCAAACCCGCTGAAGGACTCCAAGAACTTTTCTCTATCGGTGCTGATGGTTTGGTTGACGAGGACAAGGATAACGCCCCGTCTCTCGAGGCTTTGGACCTGATGATCGAGAAACCAGGTAGTCAGATCGGTGGACATAGACTGCTGCGGGTTCTGGGCGAAGGCGGTATGGGGATCGTCTATCTGGCACAGCAAGAAGAGCCTGTCAAACGCCAGGTTGCCTTAAAAGTCATCAAACCCGGAATGGACTCTAAACGTGTAATTGCGCGCTTTGAAGCGGAAAAACAAGCTTTGGCACTCATGCAGCATCCGCATATCGCCTGTGTCTATGGTGCAGGTCTTACACTCACCGGACGTCCTTACTTTGTTATGGAATACGTCAAGGGCCTGCCGATTACAGACTATTGTGACCAGCACAAACTCACCATAAAAGAGCGACTCAACCTGTTTGTGCAGATATGCCAAGCCGTTCAGCACGCTCATCAGAAAGGAATTATTCATAGGGATATCAAACCGTCGAACATTCTGGTATCAGTCGAGAATGACCAGGCCATTCCGAAGATCATTGACTTCGGCATCGCTAAAGCCATTGATAAACTGCTGACCGAACAGACACTTGCCACCGATGATACGCAGTTGCTTGGCACGCCGGAGTATATGAGCCCGGAACAGGCGGATATGGCTAACGAAGATATAGACACCTGCTCGGATGTTTATTCTTTGGGCGTGTTGCTTTATGTTTTACTGACCGGCGTTTTGCCGTTTGATCCTGAAACGCTTCGCGACAGCGGGATTGAGAAAATCCGAAAGACGACTCGCGAAAGTGACCCAAAGACACCTAGCACCAGACTGACGAGTCTGGGCGACGAGGCTGCGAGGGTCGCCGAGATGCGCAGTACAGAAATCACCACATTGGCAAAGCACCTGAAGAATGAACTCGAATGGATTCCCCTCAAGGCCATGCGGAAAGAACGTTCCGAGCGCTATCGCTCCGCCTCGGAATTGGCCGACGATATCGAGAATTACCTAAAGGGTGAACCACTCATCGCCGGGCCACCAACAAGTATCTATCGGCTCAAGAAGCTCGTCCAGCGAAATGCCCTACTCTCGGCAGCGATCCTGGCTGTGGCTGTGACACTTTTGCTCGGTCTGGCTGCCACCACGGCCATGTACTTCCGGGCGGAACGATTGCGCCAGAAGGCTGAACAGGCGAGTCAACAGGCACAACAGGCCGCTGAGAAGGAAACCGCCGCCCGCGCGGAAGCCGAGCGATTCTGGAAACAAGCGGAGGCAGCTGCCAACTTTCTGGTAAAAGATATTCTGGGTGAGAAGAGTTTTGCTGAGGAACCAGACTCAGATCCCTACCATGGTCTCGAGATGATCGTTGAAAAGCTTAGAGGCAAACTTGCGGACAAACCGCTCGCTGAAGCAATAATCCGTGAGGCGCTGGGCGAAAAATACTTCTTGGAGATGGACGAGAGCGAACTTGCCATACCACACTTGGAACGTGCATATCTAATCCGTCTGCAAGAGCTCGGGCCTGAGCATATGCAAACGGCGATGTCAGCAAATACGCTCTGCTGGTCCTACACGAAACAAGGCCGATATGATGATGCACTACGACTTTGGTGCGAACAACTTGAGATAATACAGGAGGTGAAGGGTGAGACACACCACAGGGTAGTGCTCTTCATGTATAATATTGGCAGTACGTACACGCACTTAGGCAGATACAAAGAAGCGGAAGAGATATTAGTCAAAGCACTCGAAATCAACCAGCGGTTATTTGGCTGGCAGAGTTCTTTTGAAATTGGCAGCAGGAATCTGGGGCGTAATTACCTGGTACAGGGACATTACAACAAAGCAAAGCCATTATTACTTAAAGTATTTGAAAGTCGAATCACAAGACTCGGTGAAACCAACCTAGAAACACAGAAGTCTATTACGGACCTCATCGATCTCTATGAAGCCTGGGGCAAACCTGAAAAAGCCAAAGAATGGCGAGCGAAGCTGCCACAAATAGAAGATTTTGAAGATTGACGGAAGATATTCAAAGTCACCTCTTTCAGGAATCGAAAACACCGCCAAGCCCCACGCGACATCGTGATACTGTTCTGTTGCAGCATCCCATTATTGCTAAAAATACGACTACCGTTTTATACCGTTTTGCGCTTGAAATACCGCGATAAGATGCGAAGAAACGCGAAAGAATGCGAACTCTTGCGAAAATGTAAAATTCTGCTAAGATACTGAAAACAATAGACTTTTGGGCTTTTTGGCAGTTTTCTCCCTTGATCTGTCCTGAGACGAGCGATATAATGAGTCTATGGCTGCAAAATCAAATTTCCTATCCGTTCATAAGGCGTGCAAGGTTCAGCGGCCGGCCTGCCGATGTCGAGGTGCACAGGGATTGTTACGCAGTCCGTATAGCGACCCGGTCGTAAGCCAAAGCGAGAAGAGAGATGCGTGTGGTATCCCCGTCCCCGGATGACCCTTTTCTAAAGAGTATGCCGGACACGTTCCATGGCCCCGGGTGGTACAATGCTGAGCCTATTCGTCAGTTGGAGATTCGTCATGAGACTACGTCTGTTTGGATATTCATGGCTGGCGATGAGCGTGCTGTTTTCGCTTGCGTCGTGGACGACAACACAGGGTAACGTGTGGGAACCACTCAATGGGCCGCCCGGGGCCGGCACGTGCTTGCTGGCACAGAATACCACAGGTGAGCATACCCTTTTCGCGGCCACGTACAGAGGCGTCTATATCTCTCGCGACAAAGGCGTGAGTTGGGAGCCGATCACCGTCCTTGAGGACCGGAGCATCGAGGCCATGGCGGCCACCGAGACCCGGTTATTCGTACGCACGGAAGACGGTAGGGTCCACATGTACGAGGAAGGGAGCGGGCTCACGGAACTCTTGCCCGGTCTCTGGGATCAGATACGGATCACGAACGGAATTCTCGCTGTCGCCCAGAGCACCGACAAACAGGCGGATCTTCGACTCCTGCTGGCCGATACCAACGCGGACGAGATGGTTTGGGAGGACATCTCACCGTCAGGCGAGGTGTTGCAGGATCTGCAGATCTCTGCCGATGGCGCGCCGATCGGGATGACCGATGTGCTCGTGGACGGACAGACGGTCTTCGCCAGCATACAAAGCCACGGCACCGGGCCTGGTACGGATGTCGACGGTGGACTCTATGTGACCCGCAACCGAGGGACCACGTGGCAGCGCGTGACCATCGGGGCGCCGGCCGGCCTTATGGTCAACCGCATCGTCGGTGACACGTTGCATCTGCTGGTACTGCTCAATGACCCCGTATCAGACACGTTCCACCCACTCTCCGACATGCTCTGGGAGTCACGTGACGGAGGCCGGAACTGGCAGCGAGTCACGCCGCTCACGACCGAGGTCGGTGGACTCACCGATATACACCGCATCGGCACGGTGACCTACCTCGTCAGTCCTTCCAGTCACTACATCATCAAACTCGACGGCCACGGTCACGAACTGATCGAGACGCCCGGTATCCCGGGATTCGCAGGCGTTCAGTTCCACCTGGATAAGATCCTGTTCGATCCAGAGGATCCCGCCATCGTCTATGGCCAGACCGGACGTGACTGGGCTCTGGGACTGGTGAGGTCAACAGACGGGATGGCGACCTGGCACAAGATGGACGGAGATATCACGGCAAGTTCGCCCACGATCGTCGTGGCCCATCCCGAGGATCCGGCCACCATATTCACCACAAGCAATGTCATTCAGGAATCCTATCTTACCCGTGATGGTGGGGCGACCTGGGAGCCGTTTTCGCCCACGTATTCGGACGATGAGGTGCGTATTGATCCGCACGATGCCGACCATCTGCTCGTCATCAATGAGATGACGGCGCTCTGGGAATCCTCCGACAACGGGCGCAGCTTCTCGCCTTTGAATCCGGCCTTCACATCGGCCAAGGTATTCGACTTTGAAGTCGCTGCCGGCCAAACGCGGCACATCTACGCCTCGAACCTGGGAACCGGCATCAGCCAGCTTGCTCTCGATCCCGAATGGTCGTATATGTCCTACTCCCCCGACTACGCGTATGCCGTCGAGATCGATCCGGAAGACCCCTCCGTATTGTACGCCGCCAATTCTCCGAAGCGTTTTGAACACCATGCCGCCATATCGAAATACTCAGCCGACCAGGCGGAGAACGGTGGTTGGTCCGAACTTGTGCGCGTGGAGAATGCCAAGGGTATTACCGCCCTGGAGATCGACGATCGCAACCCGGATGTGGTGTACGCCGGCGTCGTGGGTGAGCGCGGGCGGCTGCTGGTCAGCGAGGATCGCGGAGACACATGGCGGGATCTCAACCCGTCATTTACTCTCGTGACGATACATGCCCTTACAACCGATCCCCGTGATGATGCCGTGGTCTACGCCGCTACCTGGGGCGGCGGCCTCTTTGTCTCGCCGGATCACGGCGCCACCTGGTCCGAGCTGCCCTGTCCCACGCCTTCGGTCTCGGCGATTGTTGCGGACGGCCAGCGTCTCCTGGTGGCCGATCGGACGCAGCCGGCGATCTATGAATCGCAGGACCGGGGGCGCACCTGGGAGACCATCGTGCGTCTGGATGACGCGCACTTCTATCGTATGTTCGCCATGACAGTCCACCAGGGCAAACTGTACTTTTCGGCACTGAACGAGCGGAACGGCCTGATCAGCCTGTTCACGGATATTCTGTCGGGCACGACATTTCGGCTCGATCCCCAGGGACCGACGGAACTCGGAGGAGACCTCAAACGCGTGGTGCTCGATTTCCACTCCCATCCCTCCGGGCTCTATGCAGTGTCACATATACAGGGCCTTTTCCAGCTTGACGGCGACATGTGGACAGACATTTCCCATGGACTTCCGGATATGGGTTTTAATAATCTGGTCGTGCATAGCAATGGTACGCTTTATGCGGCCGGTGGATGTGACCTGGATATTGACCTTACGCCTCGGGTCAACGATACAAATGCCGTGCACCAGATATACGCCAGCACCGATCCGGCGGCCGGCTGGACGCCGGTCCTGACCGGCGACCCCTTTTCCAGCGGCGTAAAACGGTTGCTGCTGCACCCCGATCACCCGGACGTCTGGTACGCCGCCACAAGCGCAGGGCTCTACGTGTCGACCGACGCCGGCCTGCCGGGGACCTGGTCCGCCCAGAACAGGGGACTTGACTTCACGAATATTGGCGCCATGGCCATCTGCGGCACGCACGTCTATGTCGGAACACTCGGCGGGGGCGTTTACAACGGTCGTATCAATCCCGATTTCTCCGTCACGTGGGAAACCTCCGCTGGTCCCTATCCGGAGATTCATACCATCGGACTCAACATCGATCCCCGCGACGCCTCGGTGTTGTATGCCACCGCCTACCCCGGGGGGGTGTTCAAGTCCAAAGACGCCGGCGCGTCCTGGGAAGAGTGTAACTTCGGCCTGCCGAGTTTTGTTGTCGCCGATCCGACAACCCAGGGATACTACAGTCTTGATATCGATCCCGGCAATCCCGAGGTCCTGTACCTGGGCCTCTTCCGCAAAGGGATTTACAAGTCAACAACCGGCGGGGCCACCTGGCGACCTCTCTACGGCATATTGGGGCAGAACCGCCACCTTATGCGCGCTCCGATCACACAGGTTCGTGTTGATCCCATGGACTCACAACGCGTCTATGCGGCTTCCCAGCAGGGGTTTTACATCTCGCAAGATGCCGGTGAAACATGGCTGCCCCTGAACAATGGGCTGGACACGTTCGACCTGCGCTCACTCCGCGTTGTGCCAGGAGGCACCGGTACGTTCTCAGAGGGATTCGAGGAAGACATCACCGGCACCTGGCAACTCGATGCGGGATGGACTACGGCGCAAGACGGAGACAATCACGTACTGGCGGGTGAGGGACATCACTGGGCGCGGGCGGGTAACCCGTTATGGTCGGACTACACGCTTCAAACGCGGATCAGGCTGCTCAAAGGTGCCTTGCATGCCAATGTTCGGGTATCCGAGGAGGGGCGGTACTTCCTGAGCCTTAGCCAGGAGGGCCTGTGCCTGAAGAAGCAGTTTGATCAGTGGTCGACCTTCGCCGACCTGGTTGACGATCCGGGAACGATCGCCTTGGGCACCTGGCATGACCTGACCATTGAAGTCAGAGGCCGTAGGATTATCATCCACCTCGACGGCGCGCTCAGGATCGACTACACGGACCCATCACCGCTGTTGGCGGGTGCCATCGCCTTTGAAACGCTCGACAACAGCCTCGCGTACATCGACGACGTGTTCGTTGACACCCACAAGGCCGTGTCGGCCGTTTACGCAGGTACCGCCGGATACGGTATCTACGCTCTGGATACGATGTCCGGGACCTGGCGCAATCTGGGCCGGACCTTGGGCGTGGGTTGGTGGCAGGTGTGGGAGCGGCGCATGTATCAGTTCAGTTCGATCCTCTTCGATCGGGACGTACCCGGGCGCATCTTCCTGGGCCACTTCCCCGGCGGCTTTTTCATCAGTGAGAACAACGGCCGGAACTGGAGGGACTCAAGCCTCGGACTCGGCAACGACGGCATCTTCTCGCTGGTCATGCATCCCCGTGACCGAAGCCTGCTCTATGCCGGCACGTACAACGGCGTGTTTCGCTCAACCGATGGCGGACACTCCTGGCACGACCACAGCACAGGCATGCCCCCCGAACAGTGGCCATACACAATCGCAATTGACGATGCCGATCCGCAGATCATGTACGTTGCCACCAAGAACGGCCAGAACAAGGGCTTCTGTGACCGCAATCAGTTCTGCGGTGTGGTCATGAAATCCACCAACGGCGGCGCGTCATGGACCGAATGTGCGACCGGTCTTCCGGGGCACAGCGAGTATTACCGGTTGCTCATCTATCCTGAGAATCACGACGTACTGTTCCTGAGCACCAGCAACGGCGTCTATTGGAGCAGAAACGCCGGCATCACGTGGTTCCCTCTGAACGAGGGACTGCCGATCACGTATAACTTCGTACGCGACAATGTCGCCGACAACCTGACATTCACTGCGGACGGGCGCCACTTGCTCCTGGGCCTCTCCGGGTACGGGCTGTGGCGGGCCGATCTGTCCGTCCTGCCGATCGCTCGATAGGAATCCCGGCAAGCCGGGATAAATCTTTCTTATCTAAACGTTTATGTCAGCCTTGTCGAAAAAACACGCACAAAAAACAAGAAGTTGACCGATGGTAGTATATATGAGGCAGTGACATAGCTTCCAGACTACCCTGATCCTGTTGACCTGCAGATCACCAGGATGCCACTACCGTTTTATACCGTTTCAAAACGGTACATACTGTTTTAGCTGCTTTGCGGTTGCGGTTCGAATCCTTTGTCAGGATTGAAGTAACGGCATTTTTCAAACCTTGAAACGAGCGGCATTGTATACGCTCTAACCAATTCTTTAGAATGTCAGTGGAAAAGTCTTGACAAAAATATCACACTATATAAGTATATCAAATATAGTTATATTATTTGGAGATGAATGGATGCTAAGTACTGTCGAAGCAGCGAAATGTATTGGCGTATCGAAGAGCACTCTTCTGCGATGGCTGGATGAGGGGCTGGTCGAGGACGTTGAGCGGGATTGGCGTGGCTGGCGGATGTGGCGCAGCAAAGACGTCGATCGCGTCAAGGCATTTCAGAAGGCCTATCACAGCAAGCCGATTCGGCGCATAAGGCGAAGAGCAATGTCCCGTGCCAAGTACGCCAAAGCGGCGGCCCAATGCATAAGACGTTTTGCCAAGGGGTATTCTCCGAGGCAGGGAGTGGGAATGTGAAGATTCGCCGGGCCAAAGCAAATGATGCGGCACGCTGCGCAGAGTTCAGTTGCGTGCGCACTGCAGAGGAGTTAAAAAAACTGCTTAAGCAGGATGACACCCAATGGTTGGTCATTGAGGACGACAGCGGGAAAGTTGTTGGCCTTGGGATCATCCATTTCTGGGCCTGGAACAAGATGGCGTGGATATGGGATTTGTGGGTGGACAAGAACGAAAGAGATAAGGGATACGGCACCGCCCTGCTTAAGGGGATGCTCAAAGCAGCGAAAAAGGGCGGGGCCAGGGTCATGATGGATGTCGGCCCGCCTAATCCTCATGACTGTTCTCTGTGTGAGTTGCTCGTTCATAACGGTTTTCGCGTCTGCGGCATGAACGATCGCTGGTTTGCCGATCATAAAAATTCTACGGCTGTCTTTTATGGTTACGATCTATGAAAGGTAGAAATCATGGCAAAGAAGAAAGATACATTCGTACCGTACGACCAGGTCCCCCCCGGATTTGAGGCGATGTACACCGGAGAGACGTCCACTACGCCCGTCCAGAGGAGCGAAATGACGAGTACAGTTTATTCAGATGAGGAGGGCAACCTTATAAGCCAGTGGTGTACTATGCCCTGGATCTTTCCGAATGAGGAAGGCCAATGGAAAGAAGATGAATGGGATGATACGATCAAGCACCTGTGCGACATGCAGAGCGGGCTGGGACCACTGACCGACAGCATTCGTCGGCTTCGTGCCCACATCACCAGTCTTATTCCCTGTGACAGCGGCCTGCCGGTTACCGTGGACGAGATCCTGTTTGCGATCGCTCGGGGAAAACTGGACCGAGTGTCCTTCCGTAACGGATGCTTGTGCTCAGGCATGGCACCGCAGTTGAAAACCAGCCAGCCCCGGCAAGCCGAAAGTGTCAGCACTATCCATGCCGTATTGAATGCGTATATAGCGGGTGGATCCAGAGAAGACGCCATCAAGGCGCATCCGGAGGCGGCGGGATTCATCAATCGGTCCTACGGATGGCTCGGTGCGGTCTCGGACCTAAGCACGGTCCAGAGGAAGATGCTGGATCGGATGCTTCTGACGATCAGCTATTTCGCCAGGTATAGTTGCACGGCGCTCGACACGCTGGCGACCATGGAGGAGTCCGAACAGCAGGAGATGCAGGCCATGATAAATGACTGGTCCTACGATCAGGGCGGACGCGGCGCGGCTCTGGACGCCGAGATCGCCAACGAGGCCGGACTGCCGAAGATTTATGCACAATACGATCCGGCATGTCAAGAAACGCTCGACAAGCTGGAGGACGGGCAGAAGCGGGAACTGTACAAGATCTGCTGTGCCATCGCATCGGGCGTCCAGTCCCTGTCGGACTGTCACCATAACACGTTTCGCTACATCGAAGGCTGGATTCACGGCATCGGAACCGGCCGATTAGGTATCCCCACACGCAAGGCGCAAAGCGAAAAACAACGACTGGGCCAAATGCTGTTCGGCTATGCCCTGGGCCTGGACCGGTGGCTGATGCGTGTCCCCCTGCAATTTCTCCTTTTGGATCTCGGACACATCGACCCTGGCTTCGATCCAAGAAACAACATCATTCGGGTTTACGCCTGTCTGGGCGAAGAGGCAACAGCCGTCGAAGAATGGCTGGCGGCCTGCCTCTGGTACACTCTGGTTCACAACGAGCAAGGTGGATTGATCAATCACACGGATCTCATTCAGCAATGTAAAGACAAGGGCGTCACCGTTCATGAGTGGATGGATGCTGTTCTCAAAGCTGATGCATAAAATACGAAAGAATGCGAACGCTTGCGAAAATCCAAAAACTTGCTAACATACTGAAAAAAATAGACTCTTGGGCTTTCTCACTGTTAGACCAAGTTCTATAAGAGCCAGCAGAAGGCATACTGACCTGCTCCGTGCCTACCACCTACGACCTTCTGAGAATTGGGACAGGAGAAGTAAAAAGAAAGCAGGGCCACCTTATGAAAACATCTAAGAAACCGCAGTCACAAGTCCAGGTCATCGAGATGACACCGAAGGACGCGGGAAAAGTCCCGTTGTGCGGGCACAAAAATCCGAGCAAAGAAACCTATCAACACAAGTTCCAGTGGATAACCAAACGCATGTCCGAAGGATTGAAGGTGAAGATGCCCAAAACGCAGGATGAGGGTATAGTAGGTTACATTGAGTATGTCCCTGGCCAGCACGCATGGAGGGCTGTGAACGCTGAGGGTTACATGTTCATTCACTGCATATACATCCAGTGGAAGAGGTGTAAGGGCAGAGGTTATGGCACACTCCTTATTAAGGAATGTATGAAGGATGCTGAAAATGCAGATATGAAGGGTGTGGCGGTTGTGACACGCGAGGGTACCTGGATGGCTGGAAAGGAATTGTTCCTCAAGAACGGATTCGAGGAGGTTGAGAAAGCACTTCCGGATTTTTCACTGCTCGTGAAGAAATTCAGGAAATCTGCTCCCACACCGAGCTTCAAGGGCCAGTGGGACAACAAGTTGAAGAAATTCGGAAAGGGACTCACGATTATAACCTCCGGCCAATGCCCTCATAATGTGACAATGGTTAATGACATTGTTCAGATTGCCAAAGACAGATACGGAATAGAACCAAGGATAGTCGAGTATAAAAGTTACAGGCAGGCCCAGAACGCACCGTGGCCTTATGCCGTAGCCGGCCTGCTGTATGATGGCAAACTCGTTGCGGACCATACCATAAGCGGCACGAGATTTCGGCTCATCATGGAGAGAGAGATAGGAATAGACGTCAAGAATAAATGCTGATTTGAAAGAACCAGAACAACTGTAGGCCGATATGCCTACTCCGCCACCGCCACAACTTCATCCTTCAGCCCCACATTTGCCTTCGAGCAGTCCTTCACCCACTACCGTTTCATACCTTTTTAAGACGGTACATACTGTTTTGGCTGTTTCACAGTTAGGCCGCGAAGTCTCTGTTGGGCCTGTTTTCGCGAGTTGATCCCGACAGTGACCCCATCATTTGCTAGTATTCCGACAGAAAGTCCACCTCGGCATCAGCGGGGTGATGAGCAGAATGGGTGAACCAGTCATCCGGCAACTGCTTCTGGTCCAAGAGATCAAGAATCAGTTTCTTTGGTTCTGGATCATCTTGAAGTCGAATGTCGGCAAACTCGATTCGCCGCAGCAATCCTGTATCCGGATGTGCCCAGATTCTGATTACTCTCGGTCCTCTGAACCTGCGATTTGGCTTTGTGGCGTGTAGATAGGCCCATGATACATCCTGATCCTGCTCGACGGGTACGGTGCCAAGATATTTGATTTTGTAACGTTCCCGGATTCGTTGCAGAGTGTCACTAAAATCAAGCGTTAACAGGTCAGCCAGATCCACCGGCACGGGTATCCTGAATGCCTGCGGATCATTGCTTACGAGGACTTCACGTCTCGGACGAATCAGCCAGTTCGTTTGTCCGTTGCTGCCGTTCACTACCGTCTGACCGGACGGCGTATAACGGTACAAGACATACTGTCCTTTGCCTCGAAGGTAGAGCTCGGCGCCATCCAGGACGGCTCGTTCCTGACGACCCCTCCTCTCAATAACCGATCTGCCCCCTGCCCGCTCTCGTCTTCCTGTTCTCTGATCCCTAACGGTTATTGAATACGTACGGTCGCCCGCTTTTTCGATGGCCGAAATCATCTGCTCTATGGTTGCCACGGCTTTGTTCGAAGGCAGGGATGTCAGTACGATCGTGATCCCTATAATGATCATCGCAGCCGTACCCCACCTGATAGCAGGGCCGACATAGCGACGCGGCTTCTGGGGACTTTTCGCTTTTTCTCCGGCGACCTTTCCTTTGTCAGCTCGAATAGACTGCATGAGCTTATGGACACGGTGTTGTCTTCCGTCGTCGCTTTTCTCAGCAAGACTCATGAGCATAGCATGCAAAAGCTGGACATCCGCTGCACGATGAAGCTGCCCGCTATTCAGTGACTCTAACGCATCCACGGCAGGGTCATAGAATTCAGCGTCGCCGGGCTCTGCGTCCAGCCACTGATTGCTTAGCTGATCAACAAGACGGTTCTCAGATTCATTGGATTCGGTTGTCATGTACCGGCCTCCATAACCACTTTCTTTCGTCTGAGGCAGTCAAGCAACTGTGCTCTCGCCCGCTGCAGGCGTTTTCTCACAGCCTCCAACGAAACCGTTGTGATCTCCGAAATCCTTGAGGGGGAATGATGCTTGAAGTAACGCAGTTCGATTATCTCTTTATAGTTATCGGATAAGGCCTCAATGCAATGTTTTAGTGCATCGATCTTCTGCTCCCATGTGTCGCCCGGTCTTTCATGGATGTGTTCGATCTGCTTGCTAAGATATTCCAGCGCGTCACAACCCGTGATCATAATGTCAGATTTCGCCTTGCGAAAATGGGCCATGATCAGCTTTGCGGCAATACCTCTGATCCAGGGCCCAAAGGGGCATGATCGGTCGTATTCATTCAGCCTCCGCCAGGCGACCAGCATTGTTTCCTGGAAAAGGTCATCAACGGCAGTCTGATTACGGACCGCAGCACGCAGGTACGTCATCAGCATGGCCTCGTTTTCTCGAACGAGGATCTCAAAGACGGCATGTGCGTCGTTGTGCCTACTTCTTAGAATCATACAATACCTTCCAACCAATATTGTCGTGCCTTGCCTATGACAGGACAAGAAAATGTGATTTTCCTAATCTTTTTCTACGCGGCCAGATTTTCTTGTCCTGTAAGGCCCTGATTCTGACAACAACAGATACAGAACAACAGTTTACTTTAACTCAGAGGCCAGGAATCTGCAAAGAAGCCAAACAAGGAGATAATTATCATGACAATGTTGAAAATTGCCAGTTTTTATGTTGCCGGTTTAATCCTGTTGTGCAGTTCTGTAGTTGTTGTGGGGCAGGATAAGCCCCCCAAAGACGGCGATTTTGGCTCCGTACAGCGTCAGATCGGGGTGATTCTGAACACCCCTGAAGCCTATGAAGGCTACACCTTGTTCGCCCCGAAACACTATACGCGAACATATCTTATGGACAACCAGGGCGGCATCATAAACACCTGGGATAGTCCCTACGAGCCCGGTCAATCCGTGTATCTTCTGCCCAACGGACACCTGCTGCACGCCAGCTTTATCAAGGGCGGCGGTGGCGGCACCGGAGGTGGAGAGGGCGGCCGTATCGAAGAGTACGATTGGGAGGGGAACCTGGTGTGGGAGTTTGATTACCACGATCGGGATTACGGCACTCACCACGATATCGAGCCCTTACCCAATGGCAATATCCTGGCCCTGGTCGTGGAGCGCAAGAGCGTCCAAGAGTGCATCGCAGCAGGATTTCAAGCAGAGGTCCTTCGAGACAACACCCTCCTGCCCGATTACGTCATTGAAATCGAACCCACCTATCCTAAAGGTGGACTAATCGTGTGGGAGTGGCACGTGTGGGATCACTTGATCCAGAACGACGATCCGGCCAAGCCGAACTACGGGAATCCGGCCGATCATCCGGAACGGATAGGGGTGGAGTGCAATGGCGGCAAAAACGTCGCCGCCTTCTGGAACCACATGAACTCCATCGACTACAATCCGCAGCTCGATCAGATCATGCTCAGCGTGCGCGGCTGCAGCGAGTTGTGGGTCCTCGATCACAGCACCACCACCGAGGAAGCTGCCGGCAGCGCCGGAGGTACTTACGGCAAGGGTGGTGATCTTCTCTATCGCTGGGGTAACCCCGCGGCATACGATCGAGGTGACGCCTCGGATCAGATGTTGTTTCAACAACACGACTGCCAGTGGATTGAGCCGAATCGGCCGGGCGGAGGCGATATCCTGACCTTTAACAACGGGCTTCGTCGCTTGCCCGAGGGCTACACCAACCAGCGTGACCTGCCCCCCTATGAGGTTGGCCTGGATTGGGGATATTCGTCGGTGGATGAGATTATTCCTCCTGTGGATGCCAACGGGGCGTATGTGCTCGAATCCAACAAGGCTCACGATCCTCATGAGCTTCTGTGGACGTATGTTGACCCCGTACCCACGGATTTCTTTGCCGAGGCCATCTCGGGCTGCCAGCGCCTGCCCAACGGCAACACGCTCATATGCGACGGCACCGGCGGTGTGCTCTTTGAAGTCACGCTCGAAGGTAAAAAGGTCTGGGAATACGTATGCCCCGTGACCGGGGATGGACCCATCAAGCAGGGCGACCCCATTCCCCTGGATCACCGTGCCCATGCCATGAACGCCATATTCAAGGTCCATCGTTATGACCCGGACTATCCGGGACTGACGGACAAGGACCTAACTCCAGAATACACACTGCCTTTGGACTGAAACTCACTGAGCGGTGGCCGTTCTTGTAGAGGTAAGGATCATGTTCACGTTAAATCATCTTGTGAGACGCATACTTTTTCTTGGAATTCTATTGACACATTCAGCGGTTGCTTATGAAGCATTGCAGGGTCCAACCGAGACACTGTACTGGGATGCGGTCCGCGCGTACAATGGCTATACCCTGTTTGGAGCAAAGGGTGGGACCTATCTGATTGATATGGAGGGCTGTGTGGTTCGTATATGGAGCACGGTGCGCACAAATCCCCGGTTTTTGGCCAATGGCAATATTCTGGATTCATCCACGGACGATCCGAGTCGGGGAAGTGGTTTTGTGGAAGTGGACTGGGATGATAACGTGGTTTGGCGTTACACTGAGACGCGCTCCGACTATGCCCCTCATCATGACTTTATGCGGATATTCAATAAGCAACTGAACGCATACACCACCCTGTATATTGCCAATAAGTCCATTACTCACGAGCAAGCCATCGCTGCGGGCTGCGACCCATCCCGCAATTACAAAGATGCTCAGATGGATGCCATCGTCGAGGTGGATATGAACGGCAACATCGTTTGGGAGTGGTGGTTCTTCGATCACGCGGTCCAGGATATCGATCCGACCAGGGCCAACTACGTAGGTGACGGCAAGGCCATCGCCGATTATCCGGGGCGCATCAATCTCAATCTGCCCGGCCGCCCGGTGAAACGCGATTGGCTCCACTGCAATTCACTGGATTACCATCCGGAACTGGGCCACATCGTGACCAATTCCGTACAGGGTGAGTTCTATGTGATCGACCATGACGGGACGTTCGTAGCGGGCGACCTGCAGGCCTCTATGGAACTGGCGGCCAGTGAGGCGGGAGATTTCCTGTACCGCTTTGGCGATCCGGCCAGGTATCAACAAGGTGATCCACCCTCTATCCTGGAGGACTGGACACAGTGTACCGTGGGCCACAAACAAATCGGCGGATCACATGATGTCCAATGGATTTACGCTGGGCTGCCCGGCGAGGGTCACTTGCTCGTCTTCAATAACGGCCAGTATCTGTATGATCGTACCTGCCAGTCCTATGCAGTGGAAATCAACGGTTTTCTAAACGCTACCGGACAAGACACAGGTTATTACGTCAATCCACCAGATGCGGGCTACACACAATGGAAACCCGAGAACAAAGACACGCACAAACAGAAGAGAAATGTTTCCAACCAGATCGTTTGGCAGTATGGTTCCAAGAGCAATCAGGGTTTCTTCAGCCACATCGGGTCGGGGTGTCAACGACTTCCAAACGGAAATACTCTAATCTGTGCCATGACAGAAGGGCATCTGCTGGAAGTTACAGAAGGCGGGGAACTCGTCTGGGAATACATAAATCCCATCAACACCGACGGGATTAAAGAGGTCAATGTGGACCAGTACCCCATGAACAATGCAATGTTCCGGGCCTACCGTTACAGTGCGGACCATCCTGCTCTGGTTGGCCGGGATCTGACGCCGGGCGATACCCTTACGGGCAAGACTCCTTCGTACAACGCCCCAGATCCTGGAGACCGTGCCCTCGCTCCTTTTGAGCCACTATACCCCAAGGGCTTGTTGCCGGTTCTCAATATGGATCGATGCATGCAAGCTGGCTTTTCAGACTTGAAGTATGCTCTGTTTTTGAATCCACAAGATCCGGGTGAATTCGAAGACATTTCGATTGGATCGAGGCTACCAGATACCGGACAGATAGCTGACTATACAGACACCTTTGGAGAAGACTCGGACTACACTATCAATCCGCCGTCCTATGTAGACAACACTGATGACACTATCACGGATAGCGTTACCGGCTTGATCTGGCAGAAGACTGACGGAGGCTCTATGGCCTGGGAGGATGCTATCACCTACGCCGATCTTCTCAACTTGGGCGGTCATCAAGACTGGCGGCTGCCCACAAGCGACGAACTCTTCGGAATCCTTGATCACGGTCAACATAATCCCGCCCTGAACACAACCTACTTCCCAGCGAATGACGCTCAGTACTGGTGGACTTGCGAAACCAGAACTGACGATCCCGGCCGCGTCTGGGTAGTCAATGAGGGTGGAGGAATCGGAGCACATCGTATCAGTGAATCTGCACAAGCAGGAGGGGATAAGCGAATTCATGTAAGGTGTGTGAGAGGGCAGAGTGCTCAACCAACACCTCGCTGGACAGACAACAATGACGGCACCGTCACCGATCTCATTACAAAACTGGTCTGGCAACAAATGGGATCTGAAACGAAAATGACATGGCAGCAAGCTCTGGTTCATGCAGAGGAAATGATTCTGGGAGGCCGGGAGGACTGGCGTTTGCCAAACATCAAGGAGTTGCGCAGCCTCACTGACGTAACTCAAACGAGTCCGGCTGTTGATCCTACAGCATTCCCGGACTTCCAAAGTGATGAATACTGGTCTTCAACTACCCTGGCAGGTCACACGGACAGAGCCTGGACTACACATTTCCGCTTCGGCACAGTCAGCTATCAGCCAAAAACAGCCAGTCTTCTGGTTCGTTGTGTATGTGGCCCTGAAACGATCCCGACAGATGTAAACCTGCCGGTTATGCAGCACATCCAGGGCGGGTCATTTGCCATGGGTGACCATCATGATCTTGGCGGTGCCGAGCATCGCAACGATGAGGTTCCTGTTCACCTCGTGAGCCTGAACGACTTCTATATCGGGGTGTATGAAATCACAAATCAGCAGTATTGTGATTTTCTAAACGACACGATTGGGCAGGAACAAGTTGCAGTTGACGACGGTTATGTTATCGATTCGCAAACAACCGAACTTCTTTGTGACACCTATCAGAGCGACGGCTACAGCCGTATTCATTATGATGGCCAGGATTTTAGTGTGGCTGCAGATAAGGCCGATCACCCGGTCGTGTGCATCCGATGGTTCGGCGCCATTTCCTACTGCAACTGGCTAAGCCGACAGTGCGGTTTGTCACCCTGCTACAACCTGGATGCTCAAATCTGTGACTTTGCCCAAAACGGCTATCGTCTGCCCACCGAGGCCGAATGGGAGTACGCTGGACGAGGCGGACTACACGATCCGTATGCCATCTATCCCTGGGGTGACGATCCCGACAACTCGAAGGCCAACTGGCCGAATTCCGGAGATCCGTATGAGGCCGGGCCAATGCCGTACACCACACCTGTCGGTTTCTACAATGGCGAGCAGCATTTCAAGAGTGATTTCAGCTGGCCAGGCTCGGCAAGCACTTATCTAACCGCCGACGGGTCTAATGGATACGGGTTATATGATATGGCAGGCAACGTTTGGGAGTGGACCAACGACTGGTACCATGGTGACTATTACGGCATAAGCCCCCGGTATGATCCGCAGGGGCCGACTACGGGAAAGCCTATGCCGGACGGGAAGATCTACCGCGTTCTGCGAAGCGGTAACTGGTACAACGGTCCGCAGGGTCACAGTCGCGTGTCAAATCGTAACCCCGCGCATTTTCGTGGTCCGCAAGACCCCTATCACCCCTGGTATCACATTGGCTTTCGCATCGCCAGAAGCGACGCATCCGTTCCAACGTTGACGCCGGAAACTGTCACACAATTAGGTGCAAAAGCCACAATCATAGCTGACGGATTCGACTTTGCAGAGGGACCGGCTGCAAACAGGCTCGGCGAGCTTTTCTTCAGTGACCTTCAGGCCGGCAGGATATACAGACTCGATAACAAGGGACAACCATCCGTCTTTCTGAACAACTCCGGTGGTGCCAACGGTCTATTTTTTGATTCATCAGGAAATCTAATAGCCTGTCAGGGCGATCTGGGACGTGTTGTATCGATATCCGAGCAGTTGGACGTTACGGTCTTGGCCGATACCTATCAAGGCAGGCGTTTCAACAAACCCAATGATCTCTGGATCGATTCGCAAGGTGGCATCTATTTCAGCGATCCGGCCTACGGCACAAAACCGGTTCAGGATGGCGAACATGTCTACTACATCAGGGCCGACCGAACCAGCATTACGCGGGTTATCAACAACATGGTGCGACCAAACGGCTTGATAGGTGGTCCCGATGGCCGGAGCCTGTATGTTGCAGATCATGGAGCCGGAAAGGTCTATGCCTATGACATAATTGCCCCTGGCACCCTATCAGAAAAACGGTTGTTTGTATCCAAGCCTTGTGACGGCATGACCATCGACCGATTTGGCCATGTATACATAACCAACGAAAGCTCCGTGCTTGTGTACAATCCTGAGGGGCAACTGATCGAACAAATCATCGCCGGTGGACAAGTCACCAATGTGTGTTTTGGCGGCCTGGGTGTCAGCACACTATACACAACCAGTACCAGGGCATTGTATGCGATTGATATGCAGGTAGGCGGTTTCTTACCTTGAAGTCGTTACGTCACAGATCAAAGTGGTTGTTCTTATCAAAAGGGAGATTTGACATGTTAGAAAGAAGGACAGCTTTGGGCATGGCAGCCATGTTACTCATTGGTTTGTTGATGACTATTTCATCGTTCTCACAGGAGCAGCAAAGTGGACAGCGCGAGCAACGAGGTGACAGGCAGGGTCAGCGCGGCCAAAGGCGTGACCGACAGGGCCAACGTGGACAAGGAGGTGGACGAGGTCAGCAGGGCCAACGGTCGCAAGGCCGATCAGATGCCGAGCGAATGCAGGAACGACTGGGTGCTACTGTAGCGGAGTGGAAGGTCTTGGGACCACGCGTTATGAAGGTTTCCGAACTCAGTCGACAACTGCGAGGCGGTGGGCGGGGTAACCAGCGCGGTGGCTCCAGGGGCGGGCGACCTGACAGCCAGCAGAATGCACGTTCCAGACAGCCATCCGCGGTTGAGGTTGCTCAAGAGCAACTACGTACCTTGCTTGACAACACGTCGGCGACACCGGATCAGATTAGACAGCGCATTGCAGCCCTACGTACGGCCAGAAAACAAGTCCAACAGCAACTCGTAATAGCGCAAAAGAATTTGATCCAAATAGTCACTGTGCGTCAGGAAGCTCAGTTGATTATGATGGGACTGTTGGATTAAGGGAGCGATTATGAAACGAGGCGAGTTTGTAAAAGGTATTAGAGCAGTTGCATTCTTCATCACTGTGGCAGCTCTTGTCGTTGTTGCCGCTAACAATCCGGTAGTTGCTTTTGACCGTACCGTAGTTCTGGGCTGCCCGACTGACTGTTGTATCACCTTAAATGTACTTTCGAATGAACCGCTTGAGGCGTACTTCGAGTATGGTACGCAACCGGGCGTCTATGAAGGCAGAACGGCTGCTTCTATAATCCAGGCAGACGTACCTGTAGAAGACG